>Ga0114940_10000013_pt1 | contig 128808 bp, 104 predicted proteins | sample ColdCreekSource_FD_87195 | JGI IMG/M metagenome (GOLD analysis project Ga0114940, IMG submission 87195) | Groundwater microbial communities from Cold Creek, Nevada to study Microbial Dark Matter (Phase II) - Cold Creek Source | ecosystem: Environmental > Aquatic > Deep subsurface >...
ATTGGAAGCCCGCTACCCCCATCAACTTTCTGGTGGGCAGCAGCAGCGGGTAGCCCTGGCACGGGCGCTAGCACCGAATCCATCTCTGATTCTACTGGATGAACCTCTGAGCAATTTAGATGTGCAGGTAAGGTTGCGATTGCGCCAAGAACTTCGCACTATTCTCAAAACAGCGGGGGCTTCAGCGGTGTTTGTGACCCATGATCAAGAAGAAGCCCTCTCCATCGCTGACCAAGTTGCCGTTATGTGTCAGGGTCGTCTAGAGCAAATCGGTACTCCAGAAGAGCTTTATCAACAGCCTGCATCTTGCTTTGTGGCGGAGTTTGTGACCCAAGCCAATCTCTTCCTTGCCCAGCGAAAAGGTAAGGTTTGGCAAACTGAACTGGGGGAGATTCCGACTACTCCTGGCCACGGCGATTTAGACCGCGCGGAACTGATGATGCGACAGGAAGATTTAGTTTTAACTCCTGACCATGCCAGTCCGATTGTGATTGGCGATCGCCAGTTTCTCGGACGAGAGTATTCTTATGTGTTACATTTGCCCAGTGGTCGTTCTGCCATTGCCCGCACCCCTGTCACCACTTGCCTAGAGGTAAATACTCCCGTGCAAGTGGCGATCGCTGCGGAAAAAGTTCGAGCCTATCCTTTAAATAGCTTTTAGTGAGGCATCGCGGTGACGCGAAGCTAATCCTTTAGGACTTGTTGGTTTCCAGCAAAGAGCGAATGCCGAACCCGAAGGGCTTCTAGCTTTTAGCTTAGAATTGCGACCACTCTTCGGGCAACAAGTTAGCGACCACTTCCATTCCACCGTTACCATCAGGGGTAATCACATAAGCCATGCCTTGAGGATCGGGATAAATACCTGTTGCCGACTCAAAAATATCATCATGTCCCACAATTACCGTATTAGTTCCACTTTCAGGTACAGCAGTTAGTAAAGGCATGACATTTGCCTTCATCTGCGCCACCTGTGCATCGGTATATTCTTCGGATTTGGGAAAATTGAGGGCAGGATTCTTTTCATACTTGCCAAAAGCGAGATCCGCTGTTTGCCAAGCACGGCAAAACTGACTGGAAATAACTTGACCTACAGGAATCGAATTAGCTTCAAATCCATCTCCTATGGCTTTAGCCTGTTCCCATCCCACTTCACTCAACATCCGCTGGGTAGAACAATCATCAACATTGGCAGTTACTTGATCGGCGTAATCTTTTTCGGTTTGGGCATGACGGAAATAGATAATGTGACCGCCTTCCTGTAATGCACTCAACAAATCTGCTCCCGAAAGTTTATCTTGAAAATCTGCGTTCGCCTGTTCTCCAGGGCTTAATTCTGCACCACCTTCGCCACCTTCACCAGCGGGGGCTTCTTCGGGGGTAAAAGTAGTAGGAGCAGAGGGAACTTCACCACCGCCTTCACCACCACCTTCGCCACCTTCCCCGCCTTCGCCGCCAGCGGGAGCCTGGGAGATAATCAATTCCTCACTCATTAACATTTGAGCTAAATCCGCAGAACTTGCTTGGGCAGAAACCTTTCCCTCAGACAGTGCGATCGCACTGGTCGCTAAAACATAAGCTCCCACACCTACCCAAACTTTAATTTTATTCTTCACTACTTGACCTCTTATTGAACTAATATAAATTTTTTACGGGATGTAACTTCGACAAATGCAATCTGCAACCCTAATTCAAGGGCTGTCTTTGAGTCTTTTGCCACCAAATAAATGCGAAATTTTAGCATCTACAATTAATTACTATACGCTATTGTGCATTTATAAATTAATCCAGACTCTAAAGTTTTTTAATTAGATTTTATTTTTTGAGGGAGATTGTCATGATCCTGTGTATGGGAGAAATTTTAACTACTGTGGAGCTAGAAGAGATTACAGCCAAGCTGGAAACGGCTGAATTTGTCGATGGCAGAGCAACGGCGGGTTGGCACGCCCGATTAGTCAAAAATAATACCCAGCTTCCTCGGGAATCTCCTGCATTGCCAGTAGTTCGAGAACTGATAAGCCAGGCTTTGCAGCGTCATGCTCTGTTCCAGATGGCAGTGCGTCCGAGGTTAATTCGTCCCGTCACCATTAGTCGCTACGAAGCTGGCATGGCCTATGGCAGCCACATCGACAATGCCCTGATGCAGAACCCGTTGATGCGATCGGATGTGTCCCTGACTTTGTTTCTGAGCGATCCAGAAAGCTATGAGGGAGGGGAGTTGGTGATTGAAAGTACAGAAGGAGAAGCAGGGTTTAAGCTGCCCGCTGGGTCGGCGATCGCTTATCCTTCTTCCACACTGCACCGAGTTGAAGCAGTGACTCAGGGGGTTCGATTGGCAGCGGTTACTTGGGTGCAGAGTTTGGTGCCAGATCCCCAGCAGCGAGAAGTTTTGTTTGACCTCGAAACTGCTCGACAAGTGTTATTTGAGACTTCGGGCAAAACCCCTGTATTCGATTTGATCTCGAAAAGTCATGCCAATTTACTGCGACAATGGATGAATTTCTGACCAGAGTTTTAATCCTGATATTTATTAAGAAGAGCCACGAAAAAATTGCTATCCCTAATGATATATATTATTATCAACTGAATATTTATTTCAAGTCCAAAATAATCTCATGAGTAAGATTTCTCGTCGTACCTTTATTGGTGCAGGAACTGCCACTGCTACTATTGTGCTGAGTACCTGGGGACGTAAAGCACAATCACAAACCAGTGGCTCGGTGGTCAATCTTTACTCTGCTCGTCATTATGATGCCGACAACGAGATTTACCAAGCATTTGCCAATGCCACAGGGATTCAAGTTAACTTAATTGAAGCGGAGGCTGATCCCCTCATCGAACGGATTAAAAGCGAGGGAGCAAATAGCCCCGCAGATGTATTGGTGACGGTGGATGCAGGTCGGCTCTGGCGGGCAGAACAGGCGGGAATATTCCAACCGACTAGTTCAGCGATCCTGAATCAAGCAATTCCTGAAAATTTGCGTCATCCTCAAGGACTATGGTTTGGGTTTTCCAAACGAGCAAGAGTGATTATGTACGACAAAACCAAGGTCACCCCTGCGGAATTATCAACCTACGAAGACTTAGCCGATCCCAAATGGCGCGGTAAAGTTTTAGTGCGATCGTCTACTAATATTTACAATCAATCTTTGACGGGATCAGTTTTAGCCGTTGACGGGGCAGCGAAAACTGAAGCCTGGGCAAAGGGTTTGGTAGCAAACTTTGCTCGTCCAGCCCAAGGAAACGACGTGGGACAAATTCAAGCCTGTGCTGCTGGAGTTGGCACGATCGCCATTTGTAATACCTATTATTTAATGCGGATGGCAGCTTCTGATCAACCCGAAGAGCGGTCTGTGGCGGAAAAAGTTGGCATTTTCTTCCCCAATCAACGCGATCGCGGTACTCACGTTAACATTAGCGGTGGCGGTTTGGTCAAGAATTCCCCCAACAAAGCCAATGCCATTAAATTTCTCGAATTTTTGGCGGGTTCTAAAGCTCAGGAAATCTTTGCCAAAAGTAATTATGAGTATCCTGTGTTGGCGGGCGCACCAGTTGACCCCACCTTAGCAAGCTATGGCACGTTTAAAGAAGACACGCTGAATGCGTCTGTATTCGGTCGCAATGGCGAAGAAGCGCTCAAAATTATGGATCGGGCGGGATGGAAATAACTCTGTTCTGTCAAATGAAGAATCGTATTTATATTACAGCTTTACAACAAGCCATGTGTGAATTACATTTACTCAAGAGTGCGTAACGTCAGTAAATAATTGATATTTAAAAACCAGCCATAAACTTAATTATGACTGGCAATATCCACATTAGTTAATTAGTTAATTCCTGCTGACCATAAAGCTATGAGACAGCTATTTGATACCTTGGGTTAGGCATCAACTTCAGCGGACAAGTTAACTTTAACTACTTTGGGTTTTTCTGCTTCAGCTTTAGGTAGAGTCAAATAAACAATCCCATTTTTATACTCAGCTTTCACTTCAGTATTTTGAATTGCTACAGGCAACGGAATTACTCTTTGGAAGCTACCATAACGGAATTCAGAACGAGTTTTACCGTCCGCTTCAGATTTGATCTCACATTGGCGATCGCCTGAAATAGAGATACTCTTGGCAGTGGCTTCAATGTTTAGATCTCCAGGGTTCATCCCAGGAACTTCTAGCTTCAGAACCAAATTCTCTTCGGTTTCAGTTAGTTCCGCAGGGGGAACTTTAGAGAAGTTACCGAAATCAGCTAAGGTAGCTGGTGTTAAAGCATCATCTAACATTTTATTTAGTTGACGTTGTAGAGAATTCATTTCAGACCAGGGATTATAACGAACGATAGTCATAGTTGTTGTCTCCGTAAGTTTGATTAATATGTTTATTCTTTTCTCGAATTGATATTATCTTAGGCAATTTTTTATAGGACTGGAAGTGTGGTTTATTGCCCTATTTAGTAGCGGTTTCTGCCCGAACTTACTTGTCTAGAAAACCTCACCTCAGTTCATTAACTTTTTTGATTTTTGGTCTGTTTGCTAAAATCGAAGCTGTAAGTTTAACTTAAAGTAGAGCTTTTTATCGCTCTCCATAATCAGCTTGCCATATCTATGTCTTGTCGTTGAAGGAGTATCGAGCTTGATTTTGTTAAATAAGTAGGACTTGAGACTTTCTATGTCAATGATGTGAAATGCTACCTGATCGCCAGTCTTTTTGATAATAATTGTACCCTTCGCATCGTAAGTGCCATCCCATTTGCTATCTGCGAAGAACCCTAGCAAGATATCAACCAATAGTTGCTTAACTTTACTAATTAGCCAGTTTTTATCCTCATAGTGAAGGCGATCACTCAAATCTGTACTACCATGAATGTAATCGATTATCTGGGAAATACTGGAGATTCTCTGGCTATAAAAAGCAAGTAAAATACTCCCAATTATTTCAGGCATCAAAGAATCAACCATCTTGAGGTTATATTCCATAGTTTTCTTCTCTGGAGCAATGTAATTAAATACTCCCCCAGAGTTTTCTATTGCTTTAATTCTGTCGGTTAACTTGTTTTTAGTATTAATTGAATTGATTTCATCAACTTTATCCCATGACAGATGTTCAATTTCAAACTTGAAATTCGTGTTTCCTGAAGCATTAAGCAAGGTTGGTTTACTACCTAGAAAAGACTTGATGCTAAATCCTTCATTTTCTTTACTAATTATCTCATTCTGAATATCAAGAATAATATCTGCCTTCTGAGAACTATTTCCTCCCTTGATTACCGTCAAACCCAAAGTATTTTGAATTAGCTCGAATTCAGGAATAATAAAAGCGCCTTTTCCCGTCTTTATTTTTTCAACTAAGTTATTTAAAATATCGCTATTGATTAGCTGCTCTATTCTTAAACTACTAGTTGTTACTGTATTTTTATTAACTATTTCTATCTGATCTTGCCCCGTAATTAAAAAATCCAAGTCAATATTTTTGCCTGTGACTTTAGTAACTTTAAAGTAGTTACCTGTCGGTTCAAGATTTATATCCGACAATAATACCTGCTGTTCTACCAGTATTTTGATAAAAGCAAGTAATTCTGACCATTCTCCTTTATTTTTAGTCTTTTTCAAATTCAAAGGATTATTATTTAAATTATTCATATAGGTAATAACGTTTTCGCCTACAGCCTTAACTGCGTCAACAGCCACACTATTTCCTAACTGCTTAATGGCTTGAGTTGGACTGACAGGAAACTCAAAGTTATCAGCAAAACCTTGCATTTTTTTTGCTTCAATATAAGTTAGCTTTTTAACTTCTCCATCAACTAAATAAGAATCCCAGTTACGGCGATCGCTAATATTTGACCCACGACCACCAACCCTGATGGTGAAACCAATTTCTCGGCTACAAACACCATCCCATACCTCACTCATCTTAAATTTCAAGGGTAATTTAGGAGGAAAAGTAAATCCTCTTAAAAAAGATTCATCCCGAAAACCGACAATAAAAGTTCTTGGTCTTAATTGAGGCAATCCATAATCAGATGCTTTAACAATTTGAGAATAAAATGAATAACCTAAATCATGTTCTAAGATTTCTCTTATAAGCTTAAAGGTTCTGCCCTGATCATGATTAATTAATCCTCTAACATTTTCCAAAAAAAAGGCTTTGGGTCGTTTGACCTCAATAATATCTGCAATATTAAAAAATAAATTGCCTCGTTCTGAGTGATGCGTATCATCAAAACCTCTTTTATAACCAGCTTGGCTAAATGGCTGGCAAGGGAATCCCGCACAAAGTACATCAAAATCTGGAATTTCGTCGGGAACAATATTGCGGATGTCTTCGTTGAATAAATTTTCCGTAAATAGTTGCGGAGAAATAGCCCGAAAATTATGAATATATGTCTTCCTTGCATAAGGATCGATTTCAGAAGCAAATACACATTTGCCCCCTAGATGATGCATTGCCAGATGAAAACCACCTATTCCCGCAAACAGGTCAATAAACGTAAAGCTTGCTGCTGACACAAAATTATAAAACTGCGAGGTTTTTGCTGTGAGTCTAAATTTTACGGGATTATTGAGAATATTTTCAACATTTTAAATAATTATGCCAGTTAAAAGGGAACTAGCGGTGGCACATTGCTTTACAACAGCAAAAATTAAGGCAGATAGAACATCATTTCAGTCTGGTCTTTAATCTAGGTTTATTGCCTGGTAAGATACACTGTGCTTAAGAATTGGGATAACTCAGCGTTACTGTCTGAAAGATGATAAAAAACGATAAATGGATAGCAACACAAGCTTCTCAAGGGATGATTGTACCTTTTGAGGAAAAATCAATTAGAAAAGCGGTATTAGGGGGAAAAGAGGCGATACCTACTATTAGCTGGGGTCTTAGCTCCTATGGTTACGATATTCGCCTGTCTCCTCGCGATTTTAGAATTTTTAGACATATTCCTGGCACGGTAATCGATCCGAAAAAGTTCAATCCGAAAAACTTAGAACAGGCTGAGTTGCAAAATGATCAAGATGGCTCAGCTTATTTTATTATTCCTGCCAATAGCTACGGTTTAGGAGCATCCTTAGAGAAGATCAAAATGCCGCCAAATGTTACTGCCATTTGTTTAGGAAAATCGACCTACGCTCGTGTAGGGGTGATTGCGAATACCACTCCCCTAGAAGCTGGTTGGGAAGGGGAATCAATCACTCTGGAATTTAGCAATGCTTCCAGTGCCGATGTGAGAATTTATGCCAATGAGGGGGTAGTACAACTATTATTTTTTGAGGGGGAACCCTGCGAAACTACCTATAGCGATCGCGGTGGTAAGTATCAGCATCAAGGATCAGGTGTAACTCTACCAAGGGTTTGAATTAGTCATTAAGTTTTATAAGTTCCCATAATCTTGAGGGTCATGATTCGCAGTAACCTAGATACATCGGGTATTAAATCAAAATGTAAATTTACAAATGATTAACAAAATTCTATATGCTGATTCTGGAGCAGAGAACGCTCAAGATATGCTCAAAATACTTCTAGAGCTTCCCGCTACTAAGAATGCTCAGGTATCGATTTTGAAAGTGATTTCCCCAAAAACCACCGAAGAAGAATCCGCAGCGAAAGAAAAAGCTACCGCCAACATTGACGAATTAGTTGCCAAGCTAGGTATCAATTGCGATGAAGCTAGCTGCAAGGTTGAAGAAGGAGAACCTAAAACTACTGTGTTGAAAGTTGCCCAGGAAGTAGATGCCGATCTAATTATCATGGGTTCGCGAGGCTTAGGTAAATTACAATCGATTCTCAGTAACTCTGTAAGCCAGTATGTATTCCAATTGACCGATCGCTCAATGTTGCTGGTCAAAGATGATGTCTATGTCAAAAAACTTAAGCGAGTGATGGTGGCGATCGATAAATCTCCAGCGGCAAACTATGCTTTAGACCTCACTTTATCTCTGCTACAGGGTTATCAAGATGCCGAAATCCTACTCGTCAGGGTCAATCCAGATTTAGATCCTAATCTAAAATTATCTCCTGAAGAGATGGAGAGTAATCCGATCTTAGCCCCTGCGATCGCTAAAGTTAAACGTATGGGTTTACAATATCGCTGTTTGGTAACAGGGGGTAGACCAGCACAAAAAATCTGTAGCCTCGCTGAAGCCAGAAATATCGACCTATTAGTCTTGGGTTCGCCTGAACGTCGTCCTTCCATTGCCAAGAGTTTACCCGACATTGAGCGTTTGCTTGGGAGTTCTCTGTCTGACTATATTCGGATTAAAGCTTCTTGTCCCGTACTTTTGGCTAGACAAGAGGTAGCAGCCTAGTACCGCTGCGCGGAAGCTGGAAGTCAGAAGTTAGAAGTCAGAAGTCAGAAGTCAGAAGTCACAAAAGCCTATAGCTTATAGCTAACGACCAGACTTATCCTCAAGCCAGTAGATGCGACTTTGATTGGGTTGAGTCAAGGTCGTATATTGCTCCATTAAACTTTGGGTTTCTTGGGGGTCGAAGTTGTGGTTTAGTTGTTCCCTGAGCTTAGTGACTCTAGCGTCGGTTTCCTGAACTTGAATGTTTAGTTCTTTGAGTTTTGCTTGCTGAGTAAGATGATAGGGCAAAAGTCGGAAAAAAGAAGCGATCGCACTAATCGCAATAGCCCAACTCAAAATAAGCTTGAGACTGATTTCTGCTGTTACCCCTCGATAGAGATTACGACGTTTGCGAGGCTGACGACGGACTGCTTGAGGTGTTTGTTTGCCAGAATTCATCGTTTAATAAATGGGTCTGAAACCCCGTCCTTCAGGACGATTCTTGAATATTTACATTTAATGTGTTAAAATGTAAGCATGGCTGAACGTGCTTACAAATACCGATTTTCACCCACTATCGAGCAAGAAAATCTCTTGCGACGAACAATGGGGTGTGTGCGTTTGGTCTACAACAAAGCGTTGGCGACTAAAACCGAGGCTTGGTATCAAAGACAAGAGAGGATTGATTACAAACAAACCTCTAGCTTGTTGACTGGTTGGAAAAAGACTGAAGACTTGGCTTTTCTCAACGAAGTTAGCTGCGTCCCTTTGCAGCAATGTTTGAGACATCTGTACAAAGCATTTGCTAACTTTTGGAGTAAGCGTGCCAAATACCCAAGGTTTAAAGCCAAGAGAAATGGTGGTTCGGCTGAGTTTACCCGCTCGGCTTTTAAGTTCAAAGATGGTAATCTTTGGTTGGCATTTAGCCAACAACCATTGAATATAATCTGGTCTAGACTTTTGCCCGACGGGTGCAGTCCCTCTACTGTCACGGTCAAACTTGAGCCATCTGGTAGATGGTTTGTATCTTTGCTGGTAGACGATCCAACTGTTCAACCATTGCCACCAACAGAGAAAAAAGTTGGGATTGACGTTGGCATCTCTAGTCTGCTGACTACCAGCGATGGGGAAAAGATAGCCAATCCAAAGCATTTTAATCGGCTGTATCAAAAGTTGAAGAGTGCGCAAAAGGAACTGAGTCGGAAAACCAAAGGCTCTAGTAACCGACACAAAGCAAGACTTGAAGTAGCTAAAATACATGCCAAAATCAAAGATGCTCGTACTGATTTTCTGCACAAGCTGACTACCAAATTGGTTCAAGAAAATAGTGTAATTGCTATTGAAGACTTGGCGATTAGAAACATGGTTCGTAATCACAAGTTGGCTCGGTCTATTTCCGATGCTGCTTGGGGCGAAATGTTTCGTCAGCTTGAGTACAAGTGCAAATGGTACGGGCGAGAATTGGTCAAAATTGACCGATTTTTTCCTAGCAGTAAAAGATGTCACCATTGTGGGTTCGTGATGGACAAGCTCCCTCTCGATATCCGTACTTGGGATTGTCCTAGCTGCGACACCAAAGATATTGATCGGGATATCAATGCTGGGAAAAATATACTCGCTGCGGGACTCGCAGTGATTGTCTGTGGAGCGGACGTAAGACCTAATAACCATAGCGTTAACGGGCAGTTGCGAAAAACTCTTTTGAGAAAGAAACAGAAACCTAAGTCGTGAGTCTTAGGAATCCCCGTACCTTTAGGTCGGGGAGGATGTCAAATATCTGTGAATTCGCCCCCATAATAAAGACTCCAGATTAACAACTGTGAATCATAATTGCCAATCTAAAGTCTTTACTTCCTATTCCAACTTACAACTATTGCTAGTTGTGTCGAGGAGTCTTACTTATATAGCTCAGTAGATAGACGCAGAGCCATAATTCCAGGGAACAAAGCGACTGCAAGAGCGATATATACTTGAGTATCTGTTAGAGGCATGGTGTCTTTACTCCTTTTGTTTTGATCTGAACAATACTGCGCTTTTCAGTTGAGTAGAACCCACGAGTTTAATCTAAAAAGCTTAGAGCTTATGGCTTAAAGCTGAAAACTAGTTAATCAACAACGTAGTTTATCCAATTGAAAACTGCTGCAAGATATTCCATCCTTAATTTGCGTTAAAATCGCCCCCAAGAGAAACATCTCGTAACAACATGCAACATAATAAATAAACTGGGTTCGAGTTAGGAGAGTTTATCTGTTAGGGTAGCTTATAGCTCATAGCTTATAGCCTATAGCTTTTTAGCCGATGTTTGTCCCTGGTATTTTGAAAAAAATACGGCGATGATGCTTTTTCTATTAATATATTTATTCGATGATACAAAACATAGTTGATTATTTTACTGACGCGGGGGTCGAGGTTTATCTGATCCTGCTGGTTTTAGTCGTGTTAGAAGCTGTCTTGTCTGCTGATAATGCGATCGCCTTAGCTGCGATCGCCAGAAGTGTTAAAGATCCAGAATCCCAGCGTCAGGCGCTAAATATTGGATTGATTGGCGCATATATCCTCAGAATCGCCCTCATCTTCGCCGCTACCTGGGTGATCAAATACTGGCAGTTCGAGTTATTAGGAGCAATCTATTTACTCTGGCTAGTGTTTAATTACTTCACTTCTGATCCAGATCAAAACGATCACCACCGAACCTTGGGTTTAAAGTCTGTCTGGCAAATTATTCCCACCATTGCCATTACGGATTTAGCTTTCTCTCTCGATAGCGTTACTTCGGCGATCGCCATTACTGAAGATACGTGGCTAATCGTCGCTGGCGGAACCATTGGGATTATTATCCTCCGCTTCCTGGCAGGCTTATTTATTCGTTGGCTTCAGGAATATACCTATCTAGAAGACGCAGGGTTTATTACCGTTGGTTTTGTCGGCTTGCGGCTGTTGCTCAAAGTGGGGCTACCAGATTACCTGATTCCAGAATGGGTCACTATTGCTGTGGTGGCAATTTTTTTCACCTGGGGATTCTCTAAAAAAGAGTTACTAGAAGCCGATGACAAAGAATAAAGGCTTCGTTTTAGCTAGAAGCTAGAAGCTAGAAGCTAGAAGCTTAATTAAAAACTGAGCTTCAGCGCGTTCACAGGAACCTCATCCCAAGAGTCTACGATCCGCAGACTGGCAACCCAACCATTTTGCTTCTGTTCATCCGTTAGATTATTGATCCAGTTTTGATGGCAATCGGAAGCAGCATCCTCATTGATGCAGGCAATGCAGGCATAAATCAATCCCCCTGGATCGATTTGTTCGTTTACCCAGATAGTCATTGTTCGATTTAATTTTTACAGTAATGTTATCTGTAATCAATTATAGCGAGGGGAGCTTAATCCGATCATTAGAGTCCGAGTCATTGTTGTCCGAGCCACTGTTATCCGAGTCACTGTTATTTAAGCCAGGAATATTAGGAATTTCGGCAGTTTTACGGCGACATTTTTTAGTGACAGCATCACAGGTAAACGCCTCGCACTTTTGCTTATTACCGTCCACTTTGCACTTGGTACAAAGAATTGCACCAGCGCTGGCAGTTTTGCAGTCGTATCCCAGCTTGCTTAAAACACTTACAGAAGCATTACTAAGATCGTCAGCTATCCCCGCCGAACTCAATTCAGGGGCGATCGCATTTAGGGAGACAAAACCGACGGCAGCGATTAACAGAGAAGGTATTTTCATTGATTTCTTGATTGAACTTACTCATGTTAAATAGTAGTTGTACAATCATGCCAATCTTTGTTGCAAAAGTTTTCTTAGTTCATCTTGTTGAGGGATCGAACCCGCAAGTAGCACGCCGATTTTGCCCACCAGCACACTACCCCAATTGTAAATAATTACTCCTGTTTTAGTCGCGGGGTTGTATTCCAACTCGCCCAAATCAATCTCATCCAAAGAACGATATTTCGTGGTGAAATTATCACTTGACCAACTTCCAATATCAAGTTTTTGAGCAATTCCCGTAGGATAGGAAGCACCATTAAATCTGGGATTACATTCGATCGCAAAGTAATCTTGCCGATTCCCCTTATCTACCACCGCCACATCAAAGGCAAAGATGCCCTTCATCCCCTTTTGCATCATCCATTGTGCCATTGGCTCGATTAATTCCCACGGTTGATAGGCGGTAGGATAGCGATTCCCTTGGTGAGCAAAACCATCTAATATTTGTTCCGTAGCAGCCAGAGGCTTAACCTCTTCTTCTTTGATCTCATACTGCATGTTCAGAAATTTATCGGCAACTATTTCTTGCTGTATTTGAATAGGTATGTCATCAGCTAGCTCGTTTAGGGCTTGATCTAATTCTGTTTGGTTGGCACAGCGATAAATACCTACGCCGTCTACAGATACCGCAGGTTTTAGGTAGCAAGGATAGGGAATGTCACGATGATCTAGCTTTGTTTGGTTCTCTGCACAAATAGTTTTAGGAACATTGACGTTCAACTCATTTGCCAAACGGATAAAATTATTTTTAGAATTGATAAACTCGACTACTTTCTGCCATGCTTGATTGCGATCGCTAAACCAATCATTATTTTCTTCAGACTTGTGAACCGCAGCGCCAAAAATAAACACTGATGGCTCATAATCTCGGTAGTTTTTCAATTGCTCAAAGGAAACATCCCAAATCGGATTTTGGCTATGACTTAGGCCAAAATTACTATAATGAGCTACGATTGCCTGCCATTGAGTTTGCAATTCAGGATGTAACTGAACCAAGTCGTCTGGTTCGCTCATCCCCAAAATTCTTCCAGAATATAAATAGTTACCAAATACAGCATCATGGGTACAGTGCATGATATCGTGATTGAAAATTCTCTTCCCGCTCATGGATGGTTCACCTTTAAGACTGTTAGATTACTTCTTCAACTTCCCCTAAGTGGTTATTCTAAACTGTAGCTAAACAGACAGTAGTTTTGGTCATACAGTTAGGCTACGTTAATTTCTCTTCACAATCTTCTTAGGGACATTTGATAGATTAAAATGCTAATATGTAAAAATTACTTAGGTACGATTCCTTGAAATCTCTCAATTTTTTGGCTAATCCCCGCAACCATAGTCGTCAGTTTGCTGTCATTGGTTTAGGACGTTTTGGCAGTGCAGTCTGTACTTCTTTGCATAAAATGGGTCATGAAGTTCTGGCTACGGATATCGATGAAAAATTAGTTGCTCAAGTTCTTACTCAAAAAGTCGCCTCCCACGCCATTCAGCTAGATTCAACCGAACCTGAATCCCTAAAAGAAGCAGGGATTTTTGAGATGGATACCGTGATTGTGGCGATCGGTAACTATCTTCAAGAAAGTATTATTACTACCTTGAATGTCAAGGAAGCAGGGGTAAACTATGTAGTCGCCAAAGCATCGTCGGAAATTCATGGCAAGGTACTACGAAGAGTTGGGGCAGATCGGGTAGTCTTCCCTGAATACGAAGCTGGTTGTGCCTTAGCCAGTACCCTGACTCAACCTGGACTTCTAGAACGGTTTCAGTTGGATACAGAAAACAGCATTGTTGAGATTTTAGTTCCTGACGAATTTAACGGTCAGACTTTAGCCCAATTGGATTTACGAAAACGTTACGGAGTCAATGTCCTTGCCCTTGGCAGCGATGGAAAGTTCGTCACTAATCCCAGTCCAGGACAAGTGCTTAAAAAAGGATTAGTGATGGTAGTAATTGGTAGCAATACAAATCTTCAACGCTTACCAATTCATTAGACTTCTTGCAGAAGTCGGGGAAAGGGAAATTAACTAGAAGCACTGGTGTAAAAACGTAAAGCAAACCGCCAGAACCAAACTGAGAAAATAAACAAGGCACATGCCAAAATCGCAGCGCCAATACTCCAGCTAAGTTCGCTACGGTGGAGCATGGCTTGGGCGGGAACGGTGGTTAAAAAAGCAACGGGGACAATAAAGGTAAAAAAGAAACGATAGATCGCAGGATATGCCACCATTGGATACCTTCCCGCTTCTAATAAGCCTCGTAGCACTTCGGTGATGTTATAAACCTTGACAAACCAGATACTAGTGGCTCCCAGGATAAACCACAGGCTGTAGAGAATAATCACCCCAAAACCCAAAGGAATTAAACTGGCTAAATAGTTATTCCAAGCTAAACCCAACTTATTGCCCGCATAAGCGATCAAAATTGTCCCAAAGAGCAAATCTGGAAAGCCCCAAGGAGAGATAGTCTTGGTAGATAGCCAAAACTGACTACTAATCGGCTTAAGCAACACAAAATCTAAAGTTCCCTGTTCAACCTGCTTGACAATGCTGTTTAAATTAGGCACCAGAAAAGTAGCAGAAAAGCCTTGTAATAGGGTAAATAAACCTAAAACTATCGTCGCCTCCTGCCAGTTCCAACCTTGGAAAGTATAGCCAGTGCGATAAAACAGCGACAGTCCAAATAGACTTCCCACCAAATTAGCAATGCTGGTAACGGTAGCGATCGCAAAATTGAGTCGATACTCTAATTCAGTGGCGATCGCCGTAGTCCAAAATAACCTAAGAACTTTGAGATAGCGTTGCATAATTTACCGATTATTGTGGTAGTAGGGGCGTTTCCCTAAAGGACTCGCTTTATGCGAAGCGGTATCCTTTAGGACGCATCGCGCGAAACGCCCCTACCGAGAAACGCCCCTACAAGTTAATTAAAAGCTAAAAGTAGTTCGTAACGCACCGATGAATAAATCATCATTGGCATCATTATTATCTGGTTTGTTGACGTAGATAATTCCAGGGGTAATGGCAATATTATCGTTTAGCTGATACTGATAAAAAGCTTCGGCGTGCAAAGATTTCTCTTCATCTTCACCGAATCCTGGAGTATCAATACTCGAACTACTTACCCAAGGTTCCATGCCCACAATAATTCCTCCCATGCTGCCTTCTTTACCCAAGTCAGGAAAAGCTAGAGTAGCAGCCCAGTTCCAGATATCTTGTGAGCCACGCCCCACTATCTGACCGTCAACATTAACAGCATCCAGGGTTCTAACCTTACTTAAACCACCCCAAGCGCCAATCACAATGCGATCGCTTAAAGCATAAGAAAACTGTGCGCCATAGGAATTACTGGATGTGGGAACGCCCCCCGCAAACACCCCTGGAACTAGAGGATCGGCATCTTCTCCTGCGGTGGTGAAGGATTTGATATTAGATAAATCACTGCCGACTCCTGTATCACTTTGGTTATAAGCATTGACGTAAGTTAGCGCAATTCCTAGCTTTTCAAAGGGAGTGATGGTTAACTGTCCCAAGGCGCTATAAGAACCATTAAATAAGCCTGCCCCGCTATTGGGATCACTGGCTTCCCCTGCTAAATATCCTGCACTCAATTCCAGCTTGTCACCAAAACTATGAATTAGGCCTAAACCTGTTTCCCCTGGAGGAGAATAGATTGGACTACGAGTGCCAAAAGCTGAAATTGCCCCTGATGCTCCATCCCCATCTAACACACTGAGGGTATTCGCAATGTCATCCGCTGCTAGCCCTACTGCACCAAGCAGTACATGGGTATTTTCCCCAATCGCGCGATCGTAGAATAGGACTTCTAAGCCTAAACTGTTATCCGCAGGTTCGGCAAAAGCAATTTCTCCCTGAAGCGTTCCCGTAGTTTCAGAAAACTCAGGAAAATTTCCTGTAGATAAACGGGTAAACAGTAAATCATCTCCCGAAAAGCTAGTTTCTAACTCCAGGCGAGTACGATGACCAAAGACAGGTACTTTATCAATATCTTCACCACCATTGGAACCGCTGACTACACTAGCAACTCCGAAAATTGATTGTCCCACCAGTTTAGTTGTGGTGGAAAATTGTCCGTCTTCTAGGACGGCAGTTCTGCTTTCAAGCTCGTCAACTCTGCCTCCCAGGGTAGCTAATTCTGCCTCAAATTCTTGGCTTAATTGATTAATCGCTTCAATATCTTCTGGGTTCACAGAGCTGGCCGTAGAAGCAATCAGGCGTTCAATTTGATTTAAGCAAGAGTTTAAACCCGCAGCAAACTCATAACGAGTCAGGGACTGATTCCCGCGATAGGTTTGATTAGGAAACCCAGCCAAACAGCCATAACGATCCACCAAGCTTCTCAATGCTTCATAAGCCCAGTCTGTCGGCGAGACATCCCGTAACTGATTGACATTAGTTACTTGTCCCAGATCAGTATTTTGACCTTCTTGTCCGTATTGTTCGATTTGCTTGAGTAGTTCACTGCTCTGAGCTTGGGCAGGATTGCTATAGAACCCTGTTACGAAAGCTGCAAAAATAATTGGGGCTATTTTAGCCATAACTTTAATCATAATAATCCTCACACACAGTAGATAGATATAGTAGATATTAGCAACATAAGATACCAACTAGGTGCTGCTTAATTCCTTGGTTTTAGATTAGCCTGGAACTTTTGAGAATACAGTTAAATGATAAAAGTTGTCAAATGGCAAATTATAACAAAGTTAAAAAATGAAGTTTAACTGAATGTTCCAAGACTTAGAAGGATTATGGATGATCTCTATTTGTTGAATGAACTCGCGAAAATAAAACCGTCTTTCTGATTCTGATAGGTCAAGCCAGAATTGTGGGATCGAAACGGTTTGGGCGATCGCTTTGAGGTTACCTGGAGGCAGTTGAGCAATACTGATTTCTAGCTGGGCAATCTCGCTACGGAGTTTGTAAGTACGCAAAGCGATCGTTTCGGAGTCAAGAATACCTTGATTTTCTAAGTTGGGTAATTGCTGAAGAATTGTTTTTTTCTCAGTAATTTGTCGTTTATAAGTATTAGTAATGGCAGAATCATTAGGTAGTTTTAATTGAGCAACAGCTAGAGGTAACTCAGTACAAATTTGAGTAATAGTTTGAGCTAAAACCTGGTCATAGGGAATTCCTTGACATTTCTGTTGTTGAGGGCAGTTCTGGCAACGCAAATATAGATACTCGGTCTTTTTTTTGTGTTGTGTCACCCCAGTAATTTTCATCCCTAACTGACAAGATTGACAGCTTACTAATCCCGCCAGAGAACGAGGTGCGCTAGCAGAACGATTAGGCAAGAAACGATTACGTCGTAGTAGACGATCTATTTGTGCAGCTTCTTCTTCATTAATAATTGCTGTGTGGGTGTGGGAAATTATGGAGTGATCTTTATACTGCAAATTGCCTCGATACACAGGATTAAGCAGCCAATTACGTCCTGTGGTAGGAGAAATCTTTTTGCCATAACGTTTTTCTAAATAGCGAACTGCCCCTCGCAAGGAACCAAATAAAATAAATCGCTCAAAAAAATCTTTGACTACTGGAGCAGTACTTTTGTCCAGAATATAACGGTCTTGTCCCCGACGATATCCGTAGGGAGCTTTGCCAGGAGGGGGAAGCATTTTTAAACGATTGCGAGCATGACCTTGTTCGATGCGGGTACGTTGCTTGTTACTCTGCACTTCTTGGAGTAAATTACTTAATTTAAGCTGCAATTGTTGATGATTAAACTGACTCCATTGAGAGGAACTATAATCCTGTTCGGTAGTAATAATTGATACTCCCCAAGACTCTAATTGATGCAAGCGATCGCAAATTATCTCAAGATTGTCTCCCAATTCTTCAAGACGACGAACTAGCAAATACTTAGGTGCTTCTAAGGCACAATCTTTAATTAACTGTTGTAACTGTTGATGTTCTCCTCGATCTTGATATACGCGATCGACTTCTAAACCCCAAATATTCTGATCAGGAGCAGTTTCTAGTAAAGGATCGCTATATAAATAGGCAACGATTTTCATAAATTAATTAAAAGACTAGCTTTCCTTTTATGTATTTTTATAATGTAAAAAGAACCCAGGGAATTAAATAAAAATAAAATTTGCTTTACCCACGCAATCTCCTGCTAGATTTTATTAGGGGAATAGTAATTGAGTATCTATGGAATTACATCAAAAAACTTTATTCGAGAAAAGAAGCTTTTATTTATTATCAAATAAGCTCAAGCTGTATCTTAAAAGTGAAGCAGGGGAACACGAGAATTATATAAGCTATGAGAACCTAAAAGGAGAAGCTAAAATAAGTTGTCGCCACAACTCAAGGTTTCTTTTTGTAACTATTACGATGGTTACTTTCTCCACTTGTATTTTGTTACAAAGCTTCATCACTAATCAGGGATTTATTTATGCTATTTTGCCTTTAAGTACTGCTTTATTATCGGCAGTTTTATATCGATATCGGCAACAAAACTATATTATTTTAGAAACTTGCGATCGCCGAAAAGTTGTTTTCTTACGAGATAAACCAAATCGTCAAGCTTTAGAGCAATTTTTAGCCCAGCTATGGCTACAACGCAGACAGTATTTAAGAGAAAAGTATTTTTATATTAATTATGATTGCGACTGGAAACAACAAACCGACAGGTTAAGGTGGTTATTGGAGCAAAATGTGATTAGTAACGCGGAATATAGATTTGCTCAGGAAGACTGGATTATAGATCGTAGTTATCAGTCTCGTTAGCAAGTCAGAAATAAAGTGATAAGCTGTCGTGACTGGAAATTTCGCGCAAAGACGCAAAGACGCAAAGACGTTAATCCCGCCTAGTTCGGGGCAAAGACGCAAAGAAGTTGTCCCACATAGTTAAGGGCGCAAAGGGGTAAGTTCATGAGGCTGGCGATTATTGGCTGTGGGTATGTGGGTAGTGCGGTAGCTCGTTTATGGCACGAGGCAGGCAATGAAGTTACAGTGACTACCACGACAAGGAGTAGAATAGAGGAATTACAGGCGATCGCTTCCCAGGTAGTAGTATTGAGGGGAGATGATGTATCAGCCTTGCAACAGGTAGTAGCTAACCAGGATTTGGTCTTATTGAGTGTCGGTTCAAAGCAGCGAACTCCTGATATTTATCGTCAAGCATACTTAGAGACGGCGCAAAACCTAGTGGAGGCAATCAAAGCTAATAGTGAGGTTAAACAGCTTATTTATACCAGTAGCTATGGGATGATTAATTATCAGGGGGGCGATACCATTGATGAAACGGTGGAGATCAATCCCCAAGACGAATTTGGGGAGATTCTCGCTCAAACAGAGCAAGTTCTACTCTCAGCATCAACAGACAGTCTTAAAGCCTGTATTTTGCGCCTAACGGGGATATATGGGAAAGGAAGAGAGTTAATTAAGATCTTTAGCCAGATGACAGGAACAACTCGTCCTGGAACAGGAGAAAACTATACTAATTGGGTGCATCTAGAAGATATTGTCAGGGCGATCAATTTTGCGAAAGATCGTCAACTCCAGGGGATATATAATCTAAATAGCGATGAATCAATGACAAGTAAGGAGTTTTTCCAGAGATTATTTGAGGCTCACTCGCTGGCACTTGTTACCTGGGATAGTTCCCAAACTTCCCCTTGTCCCTATAATATGAAACTGTCCAACCAAAAGATCAAAGGTGCAGGTTTTACCTTAGCCCATCCCAAAATTGAATTTATCTAAACTCCGAACTCCCAATTCTTAATTCCGAACTCCCAACACTGATGGGTATTGATGGTTACGACGGATGAGAATTTGGAACTTTACTACTTAGGTTAAAATCGCCTAACCCATCCTACAGAAGCTAGATCAAAACTCCGAACTCCCAATTCCCAATTCTTAATTCCGAACTCCCAACATTGATGGGTATTGATGGGTTACAGCGGATGAGAATTTGGAACTTTACTACTTAGATTAAACCCGCCTAACCCATCCTACAGAAGCTAGATCAAAACTCCGAACTCGACGCGAAGCTTATCCGAAGGTGTACCCTTTAGGGAATCCTTTAGGGCGAACTCCTAATTCATCTCATGTCCCAACAACTTCCTGATATTTTGGCGTTAGATTTCGACGGTGTAATTTGTGACGGCTTACGGGAGTATTTTGTCACCACCAAGGAAGCTTATCAACGGATATGGCTGGAATCAGTGGCGGAGAGTTTTGCTCCCAGCTTTTATCGTCTGCGCCCAGTGATTGAAACGGGTTGGGAAATGCCAATTTTGCTACGGGCATTAGTATTAGGTGTAGCGGAAATAGAAATTGTTAATAATTTTCAGGCGATCGCTCGTCAAATAACGGAGAAAGAAAAACTATCAAAACAGACACTAGTAAACCAGCTAGATGGGGTGAGAGATAAGTGGATTCGCCATGATTTAGCGGATTGGCTAGGTCTACATCGGTTTTATCCTGGAGTGATTGAGCAATTAGGACGGATAATTAATGCAACTAATTCCACTACCCAGCTATATATTGTCACCACGAAAGAAGGGCGTTTTGTTAAACAGCTACTCCAGCAAGAGGGAATAGATTTACCCGCAGCGCAAATCATCGGCAAGGAAAGCAAACGCCCCAAATACGAAACCCTGAGAATTGTGCGGGACAACCATCAACAATTGGGAACCACAATCAAGATGACTTTTGTAGAGGATCGTCTAGAAGCCCTTCAGGAGGTGGCAGAACAGGCAGATCTCAAGTTCGTGGAGTTATTTCTGGCGGACTGGGGTTATAACTTCCAGAGCGATCGCTTGCTAGCCTCCCAAGATCAGCGGATTAAACTGTTGTCTTTAGCGGGTTTTCCTAAAGATTTAACCATCTGATAGTCAGATTCAGGCTGATTAACCTCTGTCTCAATGGACATTTCCCTGAGATTAGGGGTGATGGTTTGGGAGCGATCGCCACCTACGATATTTTCTACTGATACTGGAGTCAAATTGACGGCACAGGCCTTTAATTCTGGCTCTAGGGAGATGGGACAACTTTCAGGATGAGTCAGCAGATTTGCTTCCCCATCATCTGTCCACAATGCGCCCCAGTGCATCGGCACAAAGACCGTTCCAGGAATGATCGCCTCTGTAACTCTGGCTGCAAAACGTGCTGTACCTCGACGCGATCGCACTTCCACCATCATCGACTCTTCAACACCTAGTTTATTGGCATCCTTGGGGTGAATTTCTAGAAATGGTCGGGGTTGTTTTTTCATAATTTTATCGATCCGACCTGTGCGAGTCATGGTGTGCCAATGTTCATAAAGGCGACCAATGGTTAAGACAAAGGGATAGTTCGGATCGATGGGTTCAGCTAGTCCTTTGGAATGAAAAGCAGCAAAGTTTGCCCGACCATCAGGGGTATTAAAAGTACCGTTGGTGTAGAGCCTTTTTGCCACTATGGGTTCATCTTTGGCGCGAAATAAATTAGAAAATAGACCCTTGGCTTCTTCTTGGTCTTGAGGAATGTTTCTTTCGGTGCTGCAAGTTAAGGCAATGCTTTTAGGATCTTTTACTTCTGCTAAGGGACAGGGCCACTGAATCGATCCCTGCTGCCGCAATCTTCCGTGACTTAAACCACTCATATCACAGGGACGACCTTGAGTTAACTGGACAAATTCTTGATAAACTTCTGCTGAGTTAGCAAAGTCAAATTCTTTAGTAAAGCCTAAACGACGACCCACTTCCGCAAAAATCTCCCAATCTGGGCGGGCTTCCCCTGGGGCGGAACGAAACTTAGGACAAAGGGTGACCACTCGCTCGGAATTAGTCATAGTGCCTGTTTTTTCTCCCCATTGAGCGGCGGGCAATACGACATGGGCAAAGCTGGCAGTTTCCATCGGATAGTAGGCATCCTGGACAATAGTAAAGGGCGATCGCAATAAAGCTTTCTTAGTTCTTACTAGGTCAGGCATACTCACCGCAGGATTGGTAGCTGCCACCCACAACACCCCCACATCTCCTGTTTCCAAGCCTGTAATCATACTCCAGGCATCTCTGCCCGCCTGGGGATTGATGCTCCCTGGAGCCAACTGCCAAGCTTGTTCTAATTCCTGACGATGGCTGGGATTTTTAACGACCCGATATCCTGGCAGAATATGGCATAGCCCCCCTGCTTCTCTTCCCCCCATAGCATTGGGCTGTCCTGTTAGGGAAAACGGCCCTGCTCCTGGTTTACCAATGTTTCCTGTCATCAGGTGCAAGTTGATAATGGTGCGGACTTTAGCTGTTCCTTCCGAAGACTGGTTAACCCCCATCGACCATAAAGACAAAACTTTGCTGGATTCTGCCCAGTAGTGAGCGGCTTGCTCCAGGTGATCGATGCGAATCCCACAGCGACGAGCCACCATTTCAGGGGGATAAGCTTTAATTACCTCCGCAAATTGACTAAACCCTTGAGTACATTCATCAATAAACAGGGTATCTAATTCCCCCCAGCGCAACAGTAGATGAGCTATGCCGTTGAGGAGATCCATATCCGTCCCTGGCTGAATTGCCAGATGTAAATCCGCATCTTTGGCTGCCTTGGTTTGGCGGGGATCGACCACAATCATTTTCACCTTGCGGTTTTTTTTCTGGTGCATCCGCAGACGGTTGTAAACGATGGGATGGCAGTCAGCGGTGTTAGTGCCAATTAAAAAGGCACAGTCCGTTAGTTCCAGGTCGTCATAGCAAGAGGGAGGCCCATCAGAACCAAAGCTTTGAATATAGCCTGCTACCGCCGATGACATACAGAGACGGGAGTTGGCATCAAAATTATTTGTCCCCAGGCAGCCTTTGAGTAGTTTTTGGGCAATGTAATAATCTTCTGTCTGAAACTGTCCAGAACCATACATACAGATGCCATCTGCTCCTTGCGTCTGGATCACCTGTTGCATTTGGGAGGTGATTCTGCCCAAAGCTTGCTCCCAACTTACCCTTTGGAATTCTTGATCTAGGGAATCTCGCATCATCGGATACTTGAGACGATTTTTATCCAAGGATTCAGCGACGGTGGCTCCTTTGACACAGACTTTACCTTTACTGGAAGGATGAGAGCGATCGCCTCTAACTTGCCACAGGGGTCTTCCTTGATCATCTCTATTAGTGGCTTTCCCCGACTGTGCAGGAGGCAATACTTCTAAACCGCAGCCAACGCCACAATAAGGGCATAGGGTTTTGATTGGTTCACTCATCCTTCTCTCCAGTTAAATATTTATCGGTAGGTAAACTGATTAATTTGATTAATATAATTAATTTTGATCTTCTCAACTCTTAATTTTGCCCATATTAGGCATCAGAGTTTGATAATCAATTGCTCATAATATTTGATTAAATTGGTGATTACTGTGTCTTAACAATCAAAAAGTGCCAAGAAAATCTAAAGACATTCCTAGCACTGAAGTAATTATGAGCTACGGTATGGGTTAAATCCTTTCCTGCTCTATATTTGACCCTGGTACAGCAACGTTCTCTGCTTCATCTTCATAATGAGCAGCAAAAGAGGCTTTTGGTTCTTGTAAGAAAAAGGCGCAACAACTAGCACAGATTAGAGCCGCTATCCCCATCGTCCCGAATAAGGTTGAAGCATCAGTTAAACTAAAAATTGTCAAAAATACTACACCACCGAAGTTACCATAAGCACCGACATTACCAGAAATTTGTCCCGTAATTTCTTTTTTAATTAGAGGTACCATCCCGTAGGTTGCACCACATCCAGCTTGGGCAAAATAGGCAGAAAGCATAGTTACTGCGATCGCAGCTGGAATCGACCAACTGGAATCGATCCTGAATGCTAGTAAATAACTAATCCCCACTCCCAATGCCACTAGCGTCATTGTCCATTTACGGGAACCTAATTTATCAGAAATCAAGCCGCCGCTGGGACGAGAGAATAAATTCATCACAGGGTATATAGAAGCAAGCATTGCTGCTGCTACATGCTCGATAGCAAATGTCTCCTCGAAAAAAGCAGGTAACATGGAAACGACTGCTAATTCTGAACCAAATGTAGTGATATAGGCAAATTCTAGTAAAGCTACTTGACGAAATTGGTAGCGTTGAGCAGGAGAGTAGATTTTAGTCCCCTGAACGACTTCCCGATTTACCAGCCAAGACTTATAAGATTGGTAGAGATAAAGCGCCCCTAGAAAAGCCCAAATACCTAACATTTGTCCTTGGTTGAGGAAATGGAGGGCAGGTTGTGCTAAACGCCATGCTAATAAACCGAGGGCGAAGATCAAACCGAAATTCATGATCAGCATCGCCAAAAAGCTTTTACGGCTGGTAACTTCCATCCCCCCACTACGTTTAGGACGACGATATACTTGCCCCGCAGGAGTATCTTGAGCAAATTTTAGATAGACGAAGCCATACAAAGCGGTAACGACACCACTCAGGGCGATCGCCCCCCGCCAATTACTCGCTCCACCTGAAAGAAATGCCGTTGCTACAGCCAGAAGTGGCAAGGTGAATTCCGCTGCAAATGCGCCAAAATTGCCCCAGCCTCCGTAGACTCCTTCAGCGATACCAATATCTTTGGGGGGAAACCATTCCGATACCATGCGAATACCCACCACAAACCCCGAACCGACAATCCCCATTAACAATCGACTAATTACCAAGTGGGTAAAGGTTTGGGAAAAAGCAGTCGCCAAACAAGGTATCAAGGCAAAAAACAGAATACAAGAGAAAGTAATTCTTGGACCGAAGCGATCTAAGATCATGCCGATGATGATCCTGGCGGGAATTGTTAGTGCCAGATTACAAATTGCGAGGGTTTTAATTTGGTCTGGTGATAAGCTCAGTTCTTTGCCAATTGTGGTGGCAAAAGGAGCAAAGTTAAACCAACAAACAAAAGTTAAAAAGAACGCGATCCATGTTACATGGAGTATTTTATACTTTCCCTGAGTTGCTTTACTAATGAATTCTGTTAAAAACACTTTTTGGTTATTCCCCTGAAATCTAAAACGACTGTGTAAAAACTCACAACCATAAATAATTAGGCATTTTCTATGACTGCAAGAAATTTATACTTAACTAATTAACTCCACAATAGGTAAACCAGATTTAATTGTTATAATCTGCATGATGTCGATGCCATGATCGCACTTAAAAACGAGCTTGATCGTATATTTAGCTACAAAAAAGCCCCAGAATATTGACTGTTATGTTTATTTCGCATCTACTAGCTACTTTTATTGCATAATGTGAGGGACACCTGGGTTTTATTTGGGAAAAAGAATAAGAACCCCGCTACTTTTCCTCTCGCGATCGCTTTATCCTATAATTTGAGTACAGGCGAAGTTTAAGACGTGCGATCGCATGGCAAAAGACCTATTTCACAATACTGTCAAAGCTGCTCTCCAAAAAGATGGCTGGAAAATTACCCACGATCCTTACCAATTACGCTATGGTGTTGCCGATGTCTACATCGATTTAGCAGCGGAAGAAGCGATCGCTGCTGAGAAGGCAGGACGTAAAATAGCTGTGGAGGTGAAAAGTTTTGTAGGTGGCTCTACTATATCTGAGTTTCATACCGCACTCGGTCAATTTATAAACTATCGCATCGCCCTGGAAGTATCTAACGAACCAGAACGTATTCTCTACTTAGCAGTTCCCACTGATACATATCAAATGTTTCTCAGATTTGAACCTGCTAAAACTGTAATCGAGCGGTATCAAGTTCGACTAATTATTTACAATCCAAATCAAGAGGTAATCGATAGATGGATAGAATAGATGAGTATCGCCAAATTGTGCTGGCTTTTCTCGAAGAATTTGCCAAAAATGACGCAAATGCTCAGCTAGTTTTTGATCGCACTAATGATCGTTATTTGGTCATACACAATGAATGGCGTGAGGATTATCGAATCTATGGCTGTGCAATGCAGCTAGATATTATCGAAGGTCAGATTTGGGTTCAACACAATAGTACCGAAATTTATATTGATCGGGAACTGATTAAACAGGGTGTTTTCCCCAAGGATATTATTTTGGGATTTCGCTCTCCTAGCATCCGCAAAATGCTTGCAACAGCTAATAATTAGGGATCAAGTGAACATACTTCCCGACGCTCATGAGTTTCGCATAGAGCGCGGGCTTCTCAGTGACCCATGGTATCCCATCGGGCGTTTCCTGAGCTTTAAGGACGGAATGACCTACCGCCCTGTGTTTGATATTGATGGCTGCGTTATGGTCGCGGTCAAGTTCACAGCCGCAGTTAAGGCAGGAATGCCATCGGTCTGCGATTGTTTTCGGGACTTTCGTACCGCATCCAGAGCAGTCTTGAGAAGTGCCGTTTGGATTCACAGCGATTGCCAGCAATCCAGCTTTTTCAGCTTTGATTGAGAGAATTTGCAGGAATTGACCCCATCCAGCATCGTTAATCGATTTTGCCAATCTCGATTTGGCAAGCCCTTTGATATTCAGCTTTTCATGTGCGACGTGCTTCCCTTGAGACAAAAGCTGTTTAGCTGTTTTGTAGTGAAAGTCTTTGCGAGTATTCGAGACTTTTAAATGAGCCTTAGCGACTCGCTTAATCGATTTCTTACGTCGATTTGAGCCTTTCTTTTTGCGTGACAGTGAACGCTGCAACCGTTTCAGACGCTTCTCTGCTTTCCTATAGTGCTGAGGAATGGCAATTTCTTCACCTGAATCGTCAGTCAGAAACGACTTCAAGCCCATATCAATCCCGATGGTATTCTCCATTTCTGGAGCATCAGGGGTGAGAACTGGAACGGTTGAATCTTGAAGCGACAGCGTTAGGTAATAGCCATCTACTTTTTTGATGATTGCAGCCGTTTTGACCTTGAAGCCATCGGGTAACGGACGATGCAAAATCAGCTTCAGCTTGCCAATCTTGGGAAGTTGAATAAATCGCCCCTGAATGTGTTTTGGTTTGATGGGATCTGGAAATGCAATCGAGCGAAATCTTCCCTGACTCTTGAATCTGGGCTTACCGCTTCGTTTGCCATTACTGTCACCGCTTAACCATCGGTCGAACGTTTTTTCTACCCGCGCAATCACATCTTGCAGGGTATGAGACGGCAGATCTTTATATTCGGGAAACAGCTTTTTCTAGTTCACCAGATCCCGCTTCTGCGAATAGAAATCGGGACGGTCTTTTAGCTCTGGTAGATGGCAGGTGAGCGGACAAGCGTCGATGTCACAACGATTTTGTTCGTACCAGTTGAACCGCTCCGCTAACCGATAGTTGTATTGACGACGTGCAAGTTCAAGCCATCGATCGATGGTGGTTTGCTGCGTTGCGGTCAATCGTAATCGGTACTGGTATGCGGTCCTCATGATAGTATTGTAACGTTATTTGCGTTACACGGCAATGTCAAAAGTCACTTTCAACATAAGAATTGAAGAGTCGGAGATGGATCTGCTTGAACGTTACTGCCAGCAGTCTGGTAGAACCAAAACGGATGTGGTTAGAGAGCTAATTCGATCTTTGAAGCGGAAAGTCTTGGACACTCCATCTGGGTAAATTGCTCGTTTCCTCCATCTCCCTTTCCTCGCCTACAGCATCGGTCAGGGGAGTGTCGTCAACTCGCTCGCATTCTTCCCGATATGCGGAGCGGTATCCTTTAGGACACTCACCCGAAGCGGGTAGAGTGCGGGGCTGCTGCTGATAAAGCTCAATACCCAACCTACTTCTAACTACATGCGGGCAAGCCCTTTGTGACTTCATTAAAGCTACGGCTTCGCCCCCTGATCAATTAACTTATTCCGTTGTGGATTGCCGAGATACCAATTATTTGCTTGAGCCAGATCAAAGTTGTTGGGTATTAGCTGCCAAGGCTGAACTAATTTGTTGATTAAAATGTCTTGTTGCTGGCGAAGATATGGAACTGGGCGACCATAATTAATAATGCTGAAGTAGACGTTACCAAGATTCTCAGTCGGAATTACTCCTGCTAATGCGCTGACATTATCTAGAGTGCCAGTTTTAATGGTTGTGCCTCTTGGTAAACCTCGATCTTTTACTGTCCCTACTAAATCTCTACCCGCGGTGGGAAATAAATCAGTGATGCTGTAGTTATGGGTTTTCAACAGGCGATCGCTCAACCTTAACATCTGGCACACTGCCCGTGGAGATATTCTGTTCTCTTCCCCTAAACCTGAACCATTGACTAATTGTATTTCTGTCAGGGGAACATTAACCATTTTGGCGGAGGATTGCGCCACCACCTCCCCACCACCCAATAAGTCTGCTAGCATCTGTGCCATCTCATTATTGCTGTAGATATTCATCTGGCGCAGAATTTCTACTAGGGGTAGTGAGCGATGAGTAATTAGTAGTTGAGCCTTGACGGGGAGTTGTTTAATTTGTTTAACTTGTCCTGTAATTCTTACTTCTGGTTGTTTGGTGCCGACAGGCATTCGTAGATATTGCTGGGTAATTTCTGGCTGCCAGAGATTTCGGTTTAGCCCTTGCTTGATTAACTTGCCTGGGGTTAAAGATTGGGACTTAAAGTTCATGTAAAACTTGTCGGTAACTAATATATCCCCTTGTATCTCTTTAATTCCCAGTTGATTGAGACTATTGCCTAAAGCGATCGCCTCTTCCCAAACAAACAGAGGATCACCATTCCCCTGAATAATTAAATCCCCCGTAACAACTCCATGATTAATCTCCCCTGTGACATAGATATTCGTTTTAAACTGATGGTTTGCTCCCCATTTACTCAAGGCAGCCAGGGTGGTGGCAATTTTGGTTAAAGAAGCAGCAGGGAGGGGAGTTTTGCCCAAATTACTCGCCGCTACATCCCAACCAGCTTGCACCCATACTCCTTGACGATCGCGATTAAATCCTTTTTTGGTTAACTTCTGGAGATAATCATCCACAATGGTTTGGGAAAGGCGATCGCCCTCGAATTCAGGAAGTTCAAAAACAGCCGATTGTGACCAGGGAATAAATTCTAAGGGTTGTAAATCAGCTTTGGCAGAGGGCAAGAAATTAAACCAGTTCGCAATAGAGGCGACAGTCAAAATAAGCAAATCTAACATAAAAATTATTGATAGTAAACAACCCCATTTATAAGCTGTTATTCATTTAAAAGCCAAAAACCAAACACAATGAATCAACTCCACAGTGCCTTCACTTTATTTTTAAGTTTATTAGTCGAGGCAATACCTTTTTTGCTATTGGGAGTATTACTTTCTAGCTGCTTACTGTTTTTGATTAATGAACAACAATTAATTACTAAAATCCCCAAAAATCCAGTTTTAGGTGCTATTTTCGGCAGCTTGATTGGTTTTCTCTTCCCTGTCTGTGAATGCGGCAATATTCCTGTAGCCAGAAGATTATTACTCAAAGGAGTTTCTCCCTCCGTCGCCATCTCGTTTTTGTTGGCAGCACCGACAATTAACCCCATTGTAATTTGGTCTACCTGGGTTGCTTTTGGCAATCAACCTCAAATTGTAATTTTTCGAGTCTTATTTTCAAGTGCGATCGCCATTATTGTTGGTTCTGTTTTCAGTACTCAAAAAGATCCTCGATCACTGTTACAAACTTCCTTTGCTCGACGGCTAAATCCTGTATTTAATTCTAATCTTGCTGCTGAAGCTAAAAATACTCCAGGGCAATCACCAGGGAAATCACCATTGTTGCAATCTGGTAGTTTTATCCTGGATGGAGGTCAAGTTTTACCCTTCAATGATTCCTTACTATTAGATGCAGATCAAAGCCAATTATCTTTAAAATCTAAAGGACAATCTTTTCTTGATAACCTACTGCAAGAATTTAGTGAACTGGGAGGAATGCTAGTTCTAGGTAGTGCGATCGCTGCCATGATTCAAGTATTTGTACCAAGGGAAATCATCTTAAATCTGGGTCAGGATACGATAACTTCAATTCTGGCGATGATGCTGCTGGCGGTGATTGTATCTATTTGTTCCACCGTCGATTCCTTTTTTGCCCTTTCCTTTGCTGCTACTTTTACTGGCAGTTCTTTATTAGCCTTTTTGGTATTTGGCACCACTATAGATATTAAAAGTATTGGCTTAATGACATCAATTTTTAAACCGAAGATCATTATTTATATTTTTACTATCGTTGCTCAATTAACTTTTATTTTTACTCTAATTTATAGTTATTTTTTCTAGGTAATTATTAAATATTTAGCTACATATTATGAACTCAGCTAGCTCTCGTAAACTAAACAATAAAAATACTTCTAAACCTAATTTCTGGCAGTCCTGGTTAGATGGATTAGCTTTATTAACTTGGGGAAGTTTATTACTTAAATACGCTGTAACGGGACAGTATAAATTATTAATTCACCCGAACTATTATGGGTTGGTATTGGTTAGCAGCATCATTTTATTAACTTTGGGCATCGTTAAAATCAAACTAATCTTGACCAGTACTCGTCAGCATCCGAGGGAACATCTTGCTTTATTTCCCCCTGGTTTTAGCAGTAGCTTGCTTGTCTGTGTGGCGATCGCTGGATTACTGATTCCACCCAAAATTTTAACCAGTCAAAGCGCGATCAAAACAGGAGTCAGGGATATACCCTCAACTCGTTTCCAGCCTCAATCCTTCCGCACTGCTACCAAACCAGAAGAGCGATCGCTAATTGAATGGATACGTACCATTAATGCTTATCCTGAACCCGATGCTTATAACGGACAACTGGCTAACATTAGTGGTTTTGTGCTGCATCTCCCAGAACTGCCCGATAATTACCTGATGTTGTCGCGATTTGTGATTACCTGTTGTGCAGTAGATGCTTATCCTGTGGGGATTCCTGTCAAACTAGAAACTAGTCGTCAAACTTATCCTCCTGACACCTGGCTAGAGATTCAAGGGGAAATGATTGGAGAAACTTTGTCTGTTAAAGAGCAAGTAAGTTCTAAAGCCAAGATAGACAAACGTTCTGTCGTTTTAGCTGCCCAATCGATTAAATCTATTCCCACCCCTGCCGATCCCTATAGCTACCAATAAAACATGACCGTTAAAAGATTATCCCAGCCCAGCGACAAAATTGCGATCGCCCTAATTACCCTTCTGGCTTTAGTTATTAGCTTACTGCTTTGGGCTGATCATACTTGTCAAGATAACTGCATCTTTCATCCTGGAGCGCGGGTTAATGATTTTAGCTGGCAAAATAAAACTATTACGGGGGAAGATCGGGCTTGTATTTTAACTTTCAATCGTCCGATTGATCGTGCCAGTGTTGAGCAGAATCTAGCCATTACTCCCCCTCTCCCAGGCAAGATTAGTTGGTCTGGATTAAGGATGGCTTATACCCTAGAGACTCCAGCACCCTATGGAGAAACGTATCGCCTAACTCTAGCGGGAGCAAGGGAGAGGTATGCCAAGCAGACTCAACAGGGGGAGCTAATTCAACCTTTTGCAGCGGAATTTCGCAGTCGCGATCGCGCTTTAGCTTATATTGGTAGTCAGGGTTCAGAAGAGGGTAGATTGGTTTTGTTTAACTGGACACAACGACAAAAGTCAATACTCACTCCCGAAAATTTAACCGTATTTGACTTTGAACCCTATCCCCAAAGAGAGGGTTTCTTGTTTTCTGCTGTGGATGTGCATCAGGGGGAAACAGGAATGCAAGGGTTACAACTATATACCGTCTCTACTAACTGGGATACTCCCAAGGATAAGCAGCATCAACCTAAAATAAAATTAGTTTTAGATAACCAGGGATACCAAAATAACAAGTTTGACCTAGCTCAAGACGGTAAAACCATTGTCGTCCAGCGACTCAACCGTAACAATACCAATGACTATGGTTTATGGAAAATTACCGATCATCAGCTAGCAAAATTAATTACCGATGCTCAAACTGGTGATTTTTTAATTGCCCCAGATAGCCAAACTGTAGCGGTAGCCAAAGGAGAAGGTATTGCCTTATTACCACTGGAAACTAACGCCGAACCTATCGACTTTTTGCCCAAATTCGGTCAGGTGCTAGATTTTACCCCTGATGGCACTGGTGCTGCCATGATTAACTACAATACTGACAATGCTAAGTTAGACGGTAAGCGATCGCTGGTTTATGTCAATAACTTAGGAGTTCAAAAAGAACTCTTGAATACCGAAGGTTCAATTCAGAATTGTCAGTTTGCTCCCACTGGTAAGCATTTATATTGTTGGCTAACGACATTGGCACCAGGAGAAGTATATATTGAACAACCCTATCTAGCGGAAATTAATCTTAAAACCCTAGAAACCAAGACCCTGATTAGTTTAGCAAAATATCAAGATAGCAAAATTAGTGTTGCCCCCGACGGGTTAGGAATTCTCTTTGAGCGGTCACCCCATAATCATGATGCAACTGCTGAACCTTCGACAGCTTCTAATAATACTATCTGGTTGGCAATCCCTAATTCTACTGAGCAAGGGAAATCTAATCCGCCTATCGTTGAGCAATTGCCGTTTGTCGGTTTTCAACCGCAGTGGCTACCGTGACCGTAATTGATGTTAGTTGTCACCAGAGCTTTCTCTATGTTTAAGAAACTATATTGAAACAAAATAATAACACATAATTATTTATCAACGCACGATCAAGGTGCTAAATCTCCTAAAGAAAATTAGACCATCACAGACGATCAAGCAATTGACGCTTTTTAGTCTGGAATTCATCTTCTGTCAAAATGCCCTGTTCCTTTAGCTTGCCAAGTTTCTCTAAAGCCTGGTAAACATCGGCAGCTTGTTCTTGGTTATTGTCGAGATCGGAAACATAAGATTTTCCCTGATTAAAAGCATCCTCATAAGCTTTTTTAAGTTGGTCTTCAATAAAATTGCTGAGGTTGCCAGATTTAGCAAAATGCTCGATCGCAACTTGCCCGACAGCATAGGTAGATGCACCAGAAGTAAGAGACATAGAAGCACCCCCTAATACTGTACCTATCCCTGGAATAGCTTTCAGCAAACTTGCTCCTAATCTCGCTACGGTAGTGCCAGTCAAAGCCGAAACAAATGCTTTACCATTACTTTGTGAGTAATTGACCCCGTAGAGTTCCGCTAGCTGCTGGAGCATTTCTAATTGAATAGCCGTAACTGCGGCAAAGTCAACTAAAGGAATCGGAATTAAGCCACCACCCATTGACCACAAAACATGGGATTTAATAATTGACTGCGCTTTAGATTTTTTATTGTCAAACATAGCAAATCTGCCTCAAAATATAATAATTTATTCGACCCTATCATATCGATTTCTTGATAGATGTGATTTGGTTTCAAATGACATTCAAATGACATAAGTAGGTGGTTGTTGGGATAGCGCGATCGCTTAACCCAACCGACAGATTTACTTATCTACTAACTAACAGGTTCGGGAGGATTAGTAGCAGAAGGACGACGAGCAATTACCTGATCGATTAGACCATATTCTTTGCATTCTTCCGCAGACATAAAGAAATCTCGCTCAGTATCTTCTTCAATTTTAGATAAAGGCTGTCCCGTGTGGTCTGCTAGATGCTGATTCAGTTTTTGCTTGAGATATAAAATTTCTTTAGCTTGAATCTCAATATCCGTTGCCTGTCCCTGAGCGCCACCTAAAGGTTGATGGATCATAATCCGTGAATTCGGTAAACTCATGCGCTTGCCTTTCTCTCCTGCACTCAACAAAAATGCCCCCATACTGGCAGCCAAACCAATACAGATAGTACAAACATCAGGGCGAATCTGATTCATGGTGTCAAACATCCCCATCCCCGCCGATACTGAACCACCAGGGGAGTTGATATAGAGATAAATGTCTTTTTCGGGGTCTTCTGCTTCTAGAAACAGCAGTTGGGCTACCACCAAATTAGCAATTTCATCGGTAACTTGCTGTCCCAAAAAGACAATTCGTTCCCGTAACAGTCGGGAGTAAATATCAAAGGCGCGATCGCCGCGACCTGAACTTTCAATGACGGTAGGTATCATGCAACTATGCCCTGGATAATGTTTTCACAAAATGTTCTCTAATTGTAGCTATTTTAAGGTAACGGATTCTCTGAACCAAGCAAATCTGCAACTCCTAGCGCAATAAATCTTGTTCTTTAGGTAGGGTAATCCGCATCCTTACAGGTGGGGTATCCTAGCGCATTTCAGGTCGAGCGATCAGACAATAGTTGGTATTAAAAGTAGTTTACGATTGATACTGTAGTTACCAATATGGCTGTACTTGAAAAAGGCAACATTTCGATTCATACTGAGAATATCTTCCCGATTATTAAGAAGTCTCTCTATACAGATCACGAAATCTTCTTACGGGAATTAATCTCCAATGCGGTTGATGCGATCTCCAAGCTAAAAATGGCATCCTTTGCAGGGGAAATGCAAGGGGAAATTAGCGAACCAGAAATTAAGCTGGCAGTAGACAAAACGAAAAAAACTCTTTCCGTCTCTGACAATGGGATTGGGATGACGGTGGAGGAAATTAAGAAATATATCAATCAGGTTGCCTTTTCTAGCGCGGAAGATTTTATCCAAAAGTACGAAAAAAACTCCAACGATCTGATTGGTCACTTTGGCTTGGGTTTCTATTCTGCCTTCATGGTGGCAGCCAAAGTAGAGATTGATACTCTCTCCTATCAAGAAGGAGCAACTGCGGTACATTGGTCTTGTGATGGTTCCCCAGAGTTTGAATTAACCGAGAGCGATCGCACTACCGTTGGTACCACCATCACTCTTACTCTACTCGATGATGAACTAGAATACGCTGAACCCCAAAGAGTTAGACAGTTGGTTAAAACTTACTGTGACTTTATGCCCGTTAAGATTATTCTGGATCACGAGCAGATTAATAAACAAGAAGCTCTCTGGAAGAAATCGCCCCAGGATTTAACGGACGAAGATTATCTAGAGTTTTATCGTTATCTCTACCCTTTCCAGGAAGATCCTTTGCTCTGGGTGCATCTGAATACTGATTACCCTTTTCTTTTGAACGGTATTCTGTATTTCCCCAAGCTCAAACCAGACGTAGATTTTTCTAAAGGACAAATTCAGCTTTTCTGCAACCAAGTATTTGTGAGTAAGCACTGTGAAGCGATTATTCCCGAATTCTTAATGCCCTTACAAGGGGTAATCGATAGCCCTGATATTCCCCTTAATGTTTCCCGCAGTGCCTTAACTAATGATCGCACTGTCCGTCGGATTGCTGATTTTATTACCAAAAAGATTGGTAGTCGTCTCAAGTCTCTTTATGACGAAGATCGCAGTAAATATATTAGTTCTTGGTCTGATGTGGGTACCTTTGTTAAATATGGTGCTATCAGAGATGAGAAGTTTAAGAAGCAGGTGGAAGATCTAATTATCTACCACACTACCTATCAACCTGATGTGGCAGCTGTAGCAGAAGCACCCAAGGTAGAAGTGCAAACTGAGGGAGACGATGCTTGGTCTAATGTTGATGGTAATCAAAACCAAACATCTACAGAACCCTATACTACCCTGCAAGAATATTTAGAACGAAATAAGGATAAACGAGAGAATCAGGTTTACTACTGTAGCGATCCTAGTACCCAAAATACTTTCGTCGAACTGTACAAGAATCAAGGACTAGAAGTTTTATTCCTCGACTCCTTTATTGATGCGAATTATTTTATTCCTTTTTTGGAGAGAGAATATTCCGAGGTTAAATTCGCGCGGGTGGATTCTGAACTAGATGACACTCTAGTTGAAGATGATAAAGCACAAGAAATTATCGATCCCACAACTAATAAAACCCGTAGTGAGATCCTGAAAGAGTTATTTGAAAAAGCCCTCAACAAACCCAGAGTTAATATCAAAACTCAGGCAATTAAATCCGAAAATCCCCAAGATACACCCCCCGCAATGGTATTGCTCCCTGAAGCCATGAGAAGAATGCAGGAAATGGCAGCCTTAATGCAAGAGCGAGCGATGGCTTTTCCTGAAGATCATGTACTGATGATTAATACCGCACACCCTCTAATTCAAAACCTTTTGGATTTAAACAAAGGAACAATCATTCAAGGTGGCGATGATGCTAATTCGATGGTTAATTTGATGTGTAACCATATTTATGACTTAGCGTTAATGTCACAAAAAGCCTTTGATGCGGAAGGAATGAAAGCCTTTGTTGAACGTTCTAATCAAGTATTAACAAACTTGACTAAGAAATAAGGACTTCGAGCGGTAAGCTTTAAACTTAATTAAACAAGCTAATAATTGGCACATAGAAGCGACTAGCAGGAAGTTGAAATAATCAAAATCGGTAGTGTGGGGTGTGCCTCGCACTACTGTAAGGACGTTCCACAAAACGTCTCTACTTTTGTTGTCGTCGACTTGATAGCTGGCGATTAGGCGACCCCTACGCTTCGCGATCGCCACTAGAAATATTCTACTGATACAAAATAAATAGAACTTTAAATCTTAGCGATCGCTCTAATCGCATACACTTTTTCATGAAAATAAATGATTCAAGTATAATGTAGCCTAAACTATCAAATTAATTATTAGTTATATTGCTATGACAGAATTATTGGAAAAAGCGATCGCTGAACTCAAAAAGCTTCCTAATACTCAACAAGACGAAGTTGCCATAATGATCTTAAAAAAAATTAAACCAAAAGACAGAATAGTTTCTCTATGGGAAAAAGTAGATGAATTAGGTAATGATAAAAATGAACCGACTATGGCAGAGATCACCACAATGGTGAAAGAGGTAAGACAAAGGCAAAATTGAGAATGAAAGTATTACTTGATACGAATATTTGGATTTCTGGGTTACTTTGGGGTGGAAATCCACGAAGAATTATCCAATTAGGAGTAGACAAGAAAATTATTCTTTATAGTTCAATCTTATTAATTGACGAGCTAAGATTAACCCTAGCCTATTCCAAACTTCAACGTCGTTTAGAGAAACTGGAAATAACCGTCGATGAATTGTTAATTGAAGTTTCTCGAATTACTCAGTTATCTCATCCTGTTGCTTTTGCTAATATTCCTAGACTAAGAGATCTTAACGACAAAATTGTTTTAGAAACGGCTGTGAGTGTCCCAGTAGAGATAATTATATCTGGTGACGAGGATTTATTAGTTTTGGAAGAGTTTCAAGAAATTCCCATTCTTACAACAAAACAATTTTTGGAAAAATATCAATTTTAAATGTAACGATCTGATTGTTATTTTAATTAAACCGCCCTAACTGCATTTCTCCTCTCAAAAACGCGATTAAGCTCAGCTCACCTTACGGATCGCCTTAATCCCCCTTCAATTCCTAGATCTCTCAATTGACTTGTTAGCCAGCGATCGCCACTAGGAATATTTTACTGATCTAAAATAAATGAGCTAAGAGTTAAAATTAAATTTACTACCCAGCCACTACAAAGTGGGCGGAACAAATGGTGATCGCCATTAGGGAGCAGAACGTTAAAGAAATGGACTGGGATAACTTGCTACAAGAAATAGATTGTTTTTGATCAAAGATACAACGGTAATCCCCCTAGTGTAATTGATGGATGCTGATTACTTTGGTTAAGGCATGTCGCCAACTTCTAAATCCCAATTACGGGACTTAAACTGAATGATTTCGCAATCGCAAGATGCCTCGACAGAATAATTAGAGAGTTTGCACAGCTTTTGAGAAACGCTATGTTACCACTTCTTATAGGGCAAAAACTTGCCACACATAACTATCTGAACGCGATCGCCTTGAGGATCTGCCACTTTTTCCACTTCCACCGAGAAGTCGATTGCACTCATGATACCATCCCCAAATTTTTCATGAATAACGGCCTTGATCGGCATTCCATATACCTGCATGATTTCATAGAAACGATAGATCAGAGGATCGGTAGGTATTTGCGGCTCTAAAGAACCTTTTAGGGGAGGAACGGTAAGAGCTTCCGCCATTGACTCTGGTAAACCCAAAGTGGTAACTATTTTGATAGCTTCTTCGATACTGGCACTAGCTTGACGATAGATAACCGATGCAATCCAGGTTTCATCTAGTCCAACTGCTTTTTCTAAGTCTTCAAAGGTGATTCCCCGTTCTTTTTTTGCTGCTAATAGTTTTTCGGTGATTTCTGAAATAGCCATAATTATTGCTCCTTATTTTGGCATTTGAATATCTGAAACAGTCCTGGCGCTTTTGCTTGCGCCACTCAATGATTGCTTCGAAAGGATCTCTGAAGGTTATCTATATTACCAATAAAGCTAAATCTAAATTGGGTAATAGATTACTGTTTAATTGCTGTTGATAACTACCATTCTGTAAACCTTAAATTTCAAGCATATTGTCTTGCCAGCTAACACCAGAAGTGAACGGTACTCCGCCTTAAAAAGGCGGAGCCTGCGTTCACCGCCTTCCGCGGTTAAGAATCTTTCTTCGCGATCGCCATTTTCAAGTTGTAGCTGAAAATAATCCCAAAGTAATGTCGAAGTCATATCAATATTGGCTTGGGTACGTTGGTATAAAGGCTTTGCTTTAGCTATAAGCTTAACTAAATTGATTTGAGCTAAATATGTAGTATTTATCAGTCAGATAAAACAATTAAATTTTGTTTTTCATAGACAAAATACTATAATCTTTTAGAGATAGATAAATTTGAATCCATTTTGGGTATAAGACAGAAGAAAATCTATGAATGAAATTTTCAATCAGAGTGTTTGGCTTGTGCCTCTATATGCTCTAGTAGGTGCAGCACTGGCGATTCCTTGGTCTCCTGGGATCATTCGTCGTACTGGGCCTCGACCATCGGGTTATATCAATATCTTGACGACATTGCTAGCACTGATTCACAGCATCTTTGCTCTCTTGGAAACTTGGCACCAACCAACGCGATACCTTTCCTTTCCCTGGCTGCATGCTGCGGATTTGAATATTTCCTTCGATCTAGAAATTTCCACTATTAATCTGAGTGCGTTAGTTCTGATCACCAGTTTGAACTTACTGGCTCAGGTGTATGCCATTGGCTACATGGAGATGGATTGGGGTTGGGCGCGTTTTTATTGCATGTTGGCTTTGTTTGAGGCGGGAATGTGTACTTTAGTCTTGTGCAACTCGCTGTTCTTCAGTTACGTAGTGCTAGAGATTCTAACTCTTGGTACTTATTTGCTGATCGGCTTGTGGTTCAACCAGTCTTTGGTGGTAACAGGGGCGAGGGATGCTTTCTTGACCAAACGAGTTGGAGATTTAATTCTCTTAATGGGTGTGGTGGCTTTACTTCCTTTAGCGGGAACTTGGAACTACAACGAATTAGAAGCGTGGGCAAGCACTGCTAATCTCGACCCCACCGTTGCTACCTTGCTGTGTTTGTCCTTAATTGCTGGGCCTTTGGGTAAATGCGCTCAATTTCCCCTGCATCTTTGGTTAGATGAAGCGATGGAAGGGCCAATGCCAGGAACGATCCTACGAAATACGATTGTGGTTTCTACTGGGGCTTGGGTCTTAATCAAATTACAGCCTGTGTTAGCTTTGTCCCCTTTTGCTTGTAGCTTTATGGTGGCAGTGGGGGCGACTACAGCCATTGGTGCTAGTTTAATTGCGATCGCCCAGATCGATATTAAGCGATCGCTTTCCTATTCCGTAAGTGCCTATATGGGCTTAGTATTTATTGCCGTGGGGACACAGCATGATGTCACTGCCTTAAAACTCTTATTCACCTATGCGATCGCGATGTCGTTATTAGTGATGAGTATTGGCGGGGTGGTGTTAAATACCATTACCCAAGATTTGACACAATATGGTGGTTTGTGGTCTCGCCGTCCCATTTCGGGGATTTGCTATCTAGTGGGGGCAGCTTCATTGGTGGCGTTTCCTCCGCTAGGTTGTTTTTGGACTCTGACAGAATTGGCAGATCGTCTCTGGCAAAACCATCCTTGGCTAGTAGGGGTAATGCTGATTGTTAATACCTTGACCGCATTTAGCTTAACTCGCGAGTTTTGTTTAATTTTTGCTGGTAAAATCAAGCAGATGACCGTGCGATCGCCTGAAGTCCTATGGAGTTTAGTCTTGCCCATGACAGCGGGGATGGGACTAGCTTTGCACGCACCGATCTTGTTATACAAATGGGGTTTATTACCTCAGTTCTCTGACTTAAATTTAGCGATCACGGGTGCTTTAAGTGTGACCACTTTGGTCGGCGCAGGGGCAGCTAGTTTCATCTATCTAAGTGATAGCATAGCCAAACCAGTACAACTTCAGTCCAAGGCAGTGCAAGACTTCTTTGCCTACGATCTTTATACCGAGAAGTTTTATCGCCTGACCATCATCGCCGTGGTGGGGGCAGTTTCCCAAGTAGTTTATTGGTGCGATCGCTATTTAGTCGATGGAGTAATCAATTTCTTCGGTATAGCAACTATTTTTAGTGGCGAAAGCTTAAGATACAACACTTCTGGTCAAACCCAGTTTTACTTTCTCTCAATTTTGTTAGGAGTCTTTTTATTTGTAGGCATAATTTGCTCTCCTTGGTTTTTCACTTATCTTTGATGACTTGTAACCAAAAACAAGTTCAACTATAGATTTATCAATTTTTTCAATTATTGCCAATTTACTTAATTTAAGATGTGATCACAATGACAAACAAAATGAATAATAATATCGAATTACCAGTTTCTCGCCGTCGCCTGATGCAGTTTGGGGCAGGTTTTATTGGTACGGCAACCTTAGCCAGCGCGATCGGTTTAGACCTGAAAGATCCTCAGCCAGCAGCAGCCCAAACTACCCTTACTCCCGACCAAGCCTTAGAGGAATTAATCGCTGGTAATCAACGTTTTGTTCAAGGCAAAACTACCAATACTGATCAATCTTTGAAACATTTACAATCAATTTCTGAAGAGCAAACACCTTTTGCCTCGATTGTCGGTTGTGCTGATTCTCGCTCCTCCTTAGAAGTGGTTTTCGACCAGGGTTTTGGTAATTTATTTGTGGTTCGCGAAGCTGGTAACATAACAACTCCAGAAGAAATGGGTAGTTTGGAATTTGGCTCCTTGGTACTGGGTACTAAGGTCATTCTAGTTATGGGTCACTATAGCTGTGGTGCAGTCAAAGCGGCTTTAACTGGGGCTGAAGTTCCTGGTTCTATTCCGAGCGTCTTAGCGCAAATCGAACCTGCGGTTCAAGATTATAAAGGGCAGCAAGATGATAAAGAAGCGCTGAAAAAAGCTACCGAAGCCAATGTAATTTACCAAATGAACAAAATTAAAAAGTCTCCAGTTTTAGCAGAATTAGTAGCAGCTAATCAATTAAAAATTGTGGGGGGATATTTTGATTTTACAACTGGCACAATGACTTTGGTTGGATAATAGTTACTAACTATTGGTTTTTATTTGATAATTAGCAACTCTAACAATCTTAAACATAAACAAAAAATCAGAGATTGCAATTATATAGTTCAAAAACTAATAACTGATAACTAAAAAGAGACTATAAAATTCACTTTTCCATCATATAAATAGATAAAAAAGCAATGCTGAGTTTCTTACTTTGGCTACCTGTAATAGGAGCTAGTATTATTGGATTTATGCCTGGTAAGGCAGAATCGGAACGATTACGTCAGATTACTACCATCTTTGCAGTAGTAACTTTTACCTGGACAATTTGGTTATTAACTCAATTCGACATAACTCAAGCAGGATGGCAGTTCAAGGAGTATTTACCTTGGATTAAACCCATTGGTTTAAGCTACAGCTTGGCAGTAGATGGTTTATCTTTGCCTTTGTTAGTTCTCAATGCTTTGCTGACTATCATTGCTATTTATAGTATCGGCGAAAATATCGAACGTCCCCGACTTTATTATGCTTTGCTGCTATTAATTAATGCAGGAATTACAGGGGCATTAGTAGCCCAAAACCTCTTACTATTTGTCATCTTTTATGAGGTAGAACTAATTCCTTTCTATCTCATGATTGCCATCTGGGGAGGGGAAAAAAGAAACTATGCCGCGATTAAGTTTTTACTCTATACAGCAGTATCAGGACTACTAGTACTGGCAGCTTTCTTAGGTATTGGTTTCCTCAATGGAGCCGCCAGCTTTGATTACGACACTATCTCTACTCAAGGTCTATCCCTAACTACACAGCTTATTCTTTTGAGCGTATTATTAGTTGGATTTGGGATTAAGATTCCTCTAGTTCCCCTCCATACCTGGCTACCCGATGCCTATACAGAAGCTTCTCCTGCTGTAACTATTCTCTTAGGGGGAATTTTAGCTAAATTAGGTACTTATGGGTTAATTCGCTTTGGTTTACAGCTATTTCCTGAAACCTGGTCAATCATTGCTCCAGGATTAGCCATTATCGGCACGATTAGCGTACTTTATGGAGCTTTAAGTGCGATCGCTCAAAAAGATATTAAACGCATGGTCGCCTACAGTTCCATTGGGCATATGGGCTATATCCTAGTGGCTGTAGCGGCAGGAACAGAGTTAAGTATTTTGGGTGCAGTAGCCCAGATGATCGGACACGGTTTGATCTTGGCGTTGCTGTTCCATCTAGTGGGTATTATCGAACGGAAAGTAGGAACTCGCGACCTCGATATTCTCAATGGTTTAATGAATCCGATTCGTGGTTTGCCCTTAACTAGTGGCTTGCTGATTATGGCGGGAATGGCTAGTGCAGGTATCCCTGGTTTAGTCGGTTTTGTCGCCGAATTTATTATTTTCCAGGGTAGTTTTAGCACTTTTCCCATTCCTACCCTGCTATGCATTATTGCCTCTGGTTTAACGGCAGTTTACTTTATCATTTTGCTGAATCGCACCTGCTTTGGCAAATTAGACAACGATCTCGCCTACTACCCTACCGTATCCCGTGCTGAAAGCATTCCAGCCTTTGCATTGACCGCCATTATCGTGATCTTGGGTATTCAACCAAATTGGCTAGTACGTTGGATAGAACCGACTACAGATTTATTGGCAGTGAACAGTGAACAGTTAGTAGTTATGAGTTATCAACCTACAGTAGGTAGTAATCAGTTACTAATCAACAAGTAATAGTAAATAAATAGTCAAACCCCTACTAGCTCCTTGTTAATCCTTAACTCTCTTCTTGATGCAGTCCTAAAGGATTGATTAGCTTCGAGTCACCGCGTTGCATTGCTAACCTCATTTTCAATTTAACTACACCCATCTACTTAAATCATGGTACAAACACCAATTAAACCAACTAAACTTCCCCCCTCAGAACATAAATATGCTGAGATCATCCACCGTTTAGAGGCTGGGGGTTCGATGTTACCTGATACCCCAGAAAACCTGATGCAGATTATCGGCATCTATAAAGCCTACGCCGTTCCAATGGACTTCTATTGGCGAGATTTGCTGTATATTGCCGAAAGAGTATTTTTAGAACCCTTGCCCTTCTTTAAATACTTTTTACCGCAGTCATATCTAGATCTGCCCAATCACTATGCAGGAGAGGATGCTGACTTACAAGTATGGCGGGGAAAATCCTCAGCCCATCCAGAGTTATTAGCATTTATGGACAAGGGGGAAACCCGCAAAATGCCCAAATTGCTCCATCATTTATGGCACGATCGCATTAATATGGAGTTTGCTGAAGCCTGTATGCGAGCGATGTTATGGCACGGCAGGGATATGGGTATGGGTAAGTTTGATGCTTATCTCGATACCGAGGAATATCGAGCCAATGCCGACAAAGCAGTCAAAGCTTATTTTAAAGGTAATCCTTTAATGTTAGGGCTATATAAATTATTCCCTGATATGTTTATCGAACAAGTCAGACAGTTATCCTACTATTCCAATTTAGGCTTATTCTGGGAAGTAATGGCACCTGTGTTCTTTGAAATGTCGGATATCTATGATGAAGGCGGGTTTAAAGGTGTCCCCGATGCGATGAACTTTTTGGTTAATGGTATTTTTGCGATCGCGGGTAGACCAATTTATCATCATCTTTATATTGGGGATGAATGCATCGAAATTATCCCTAAATCCAAAGGTTTTACTTGGTTATACGAGGCGGCATTACCCTATGTAGAGGCAGTTTTCTACCGCACTGCTCCTTTCCGTGGCACAAAATCCTATAACGCTCAGGCAAAACAAGTCCCTAGCGAGCAAAAAGACTTTCATTACGGGATTTTATACGCAGATGTCTTCCCTGTAGGTACAGCGGGAATTCCTCCCACTTTGTTGATGGATGACATGTACCATTTTCTGCCAGATTATCTCCAGGAATATTATAAGGAACACTGTCGTGGGGAAGATGATGTCTTAATTCAGCTAGGGGTTACTTTTCAGCGTTCTATGTATAACGTTACTTCTGCTGTGATCCAAGCCTTGCGTACGGCGCTACTCTACCCTCTTGACGATACTAATCCAGAACATCTAGAAAAAAATCGGGCATTTTTTGAAGCACAATTAGATCGTTTCTTGCGACCTGAAGCTCGTTTACCACAGATTCAGTCTCAATCTTATCGTTAGAGTTTTTTAGAGGGTCATTCGTTCCCCGCCCTGAAAGGACGGAGCTTTGGCTATAACTCTGACAATTGATGGGTTACGGCAGATTAAAACTTGAAACTTTACTACTCAGGTGACAGGTTCCCTAGCTTTAAAAGCCAGGGCTTGCCTGTCACCGCCTTCCGCGGTTAAAAACTGCCTAACCCATCCTACAAAAACTGAATATTTCGTTTTAGCCCATCAAAATAACATTATCAATAACGTGAATAATGCCATTGTCTGCTTCAATATCTGCTGCAATTACAGTGGCATTTTTAACTTCAAAATTATCTTTGCAGTTGATTGTAATAGGAGATCCTTCAACGGAAGTAACTGAATCAACCTTACTTAAATCTTCTTTGGTTAGTTTCCCTGCAACAACATGGTAGGTAAGAATTCTGGCTAACTGAGGCGGATTTTGAACTAAGGTTTGAATTGTCCCAGGGGGAAGTTTAGCGAAGGCATCATCAGTGGGGGCAAATACAGTAAAGGGGCCTGGGGTTTTCAACGTCTCCACTAGACTAGCTGCTGTTACCGCAGCGACTAATGTACTAAACCCTTCTGTATTTACAGCAATATCAACAATATCAGGCATATTATCTATTAGTATTTTATGTCAATGTTTTAAATTTAACTATTAATTGATTATACAATATATTGATTCAATAAATTTTAAAAACTGCTAAAAATAAAGCTAAATACTAATAATATTGACTGCTATATTTAAGCAGCTTGTTCTAGTTTAATTTTAGGAAGGTAACAGAATAGGGATGCTCAGGTCAAAAACTGCCTAATATCAAGTTCGGATAATCGCTTTAAATGAGGCTGCTCCCTAACTCCCTAACTCCCCATATCAAAATAGTTGGCTGTAAAGAGCGTACCTGATATAACCCATCCTACAAAAGCATTTAATCCTTTATTAATAGATACTATCGTAATTTGGTTGACGTACTTATAAATTAACCCTACTCTGTCTGCTATTTCTCAATAAGTAAATTAAATGCACAAATAGCATAGTTATGATTAGCTTCATTTTTCTTAACAATTGGCATTTATTGCATATTTTTAGTAAGTTAAAACCTAGTAACAATTAGTTAACATGTCTACTTTTGGTAGCATAAGGGTATACTGTTGACTTCTATAAATATATTCAAGTTTTAGTTAGCCAAATTATTTATATTCCTGCAATATTTTAAATATTTTAAATGGAAGCTCATGAGTCTATGCATCAATCCTAAATGTAAGAAAATACATAATTCGGACACCCTGATTTTTTGCCAGCAGTGTGCCTCAGAACTATTGTTAGACGGGAGATATCGGGTAGTTCAAGAACTTGGTCAGGGTGGGTTCGGCACAACCTATGAAATATTAGATTTAAATTCTCGTCCTTGGGTACTCAAAGTATTAATGGACAATCATCCTAAATACGTAGAGCTATTTCAACAGGAGGCTCAAGTATTAGGAATTTTAAATCACCCTGGTATACCGAAGATAGACATAGATGGCTACTTTCTGTATTATCCCGAAGGCAAGGAAGAACCTCTCCATTGTCTGGTGATGGAGAAAATTGAGGGATTAAATCTTAGTCAGTATATCAAACAACGAGGCGATCGCCCCATCAAGCCAAAAAGAGCTTTACGCTGGCTAGCAGAACTAATCTTGCTTTTGGATCAAGTTCACAGCAAAAACTTTTTTCATCGAGATATTAAACCCTCAAACATCATGTTGCGTCCCAATGGCTGTTTAGCTTTGATTGATTTTGGAACAGCCAGAGAAGTGACCCAGAGCTATATAGAAAAGATGGCAGGAGGAGAAGTTACAGGAGTTGTCACTCAAGGTTATACTCCCATAGAGCAAATGAGAGGGAAAGCAGTATTGCAATCAGATTTTTACGCTCTGGGGGGTACGATGATTTACCTCTTAACTGCTCAAAACCCCACTAACTTTTATGATTTATCCTTAGAAAAACTGGTGTGGCATTCTGCTGTAAAAGATATTGCTCCAGAATTTGCCGACTTAATTGATCGCATGATGGCATTTTCCCCGAGCAAACGACCAATTAATAGTAGGAAAATATTTCAAGAATTATTAGTCATCGATTCGAGCCTAAAAGTTTTAGATGAGAGTTTCAGTGGTATTCCCAACTACCCTAAAACCGTGGGATCATCGATTACTATGGCGACGGAAACTGCACAGGCTGCACAGGCTGTCCAATCTGCACAGGCTGCCCAAGCTGCCCAAGCTGCCATGCCTAAAGATTCCATCTCTGCCGAGTTTAAGGCTGAATTTAAGACCACAGTAACCCCTGAGTTTGTCGAACGCTGTCGTCAAGAATTAGCCGAATTTATTGGCCCAATGGCAAGTATTATTTGTCAGCGTACTATTAAACAAAATCCCAACATGAATGAGAGGGAATTTTCCAACTTATTAGCCGAAACCATACCAAACCCGAAGCAAGCAAGAGAATTTCAAGAGCGAATTGCTAAATGATCTTAGGGTTTGACGAATTTGACTTATTTATTTTCAAGCATGTCCATCGCCATTTTTAAACTAACTTTCAAACGATTTAGAGCGGCTGCTAAGATCCCAATTTCATCATTACTTTTCTGCTCAAATTCTATTTCCATATTTCCTGTACTAAGCTGCTTAGAAGCATGAGACATTTTTTTCAAGGGGTCAGTAATAGTAAACTTGAGGAATAGATTAAGTAAAATACTAGCAAGCAACAAAAATATTATTACCTTACTAATCAATAAATAACGGAGTTTTTGGGCAGCCTCTAATACCTGGCTAGAAGGTACAGAAATAATCTGTGCGCCTACGATTTCATTGAGTTTCCAGCCAAATCCATTATCACTACCATAGGAGGCTAGCAAACTGGCAGGAGCTTCCTTCGGTACGCTGTGGCAGCGTAAACAGCTTTCTTTTTCAATTTTTAATGGGTGAGCAATATAAAAAATTTCTCCGCCTGGTATTGAACGAAAACCTTGTCGTTGTTCGATCTGGCTATTTTTAAATGACTGAATAATTTCAGTTTCAAACTGATCTGCTCTGTCCCTAACATTAGTGGGGTTAAGAGTCGCTTCTTTATAGAAAAATTGATTATATTGTTCTTCGGAACGTAAATGCTCAAAAACCTCTCTAGCAGAATAGGCAGGTACTGTTTGGGGTAGAAAAATTTGTTCCGTTTCCAAACGAGCAGATAATTCAGGATTAACTTGCGTACTGGTATAGTTGCGAATTGAATTCATCGTCGCCATCAGCATTGATGCTTGATCAACTATCACCTGCTCAGCATAATTCTGTAGAACTCTAGATAAAATCAGTCCCATCGTGATAGTTAGAAACAACAAAATCGCTGCTAAGAGTATGTTGAGCTTTAGTCCTAATTTAAGATTTTTGTACATAAATTTTTATAAATTGTATTGTATATTTAGCGTTTCTCGTATTTGTGAGGTACACCTTGGTTTTGTTTAGGACAGGGGGAAAGGCAGTACTTCATGTTTCTGAGAGTTGCTATATGCTGGTTTTCATACTTTAAAATTTCCGTATAAAAATATATTTTTACAGCTATTATTTATTTTATCGATAAAGATTTATAAAGACTCAATTAAGTAGCTAGGCGGAATTAAATAAATAGCTGGGGGTTATTAAATATAAGATAAAAACTTTCCCCTGCTTCCTCTGCTTCCCTTCTGTTCTAATTAATTACTACACCTGTCTACTTATCTATGGGGTTAAATGGAGGTTAAATGTTCTAATAAAATTTTGCTGCCGATAAAGATCAAAATTAATCCACCCATGATTTCTATTTGGTGATTTAATTTGTTGCCAATTTTATGACCAATAAAAACTCCCATAAAAGATAAACTAAAAGTAATCACTCCAATGAAGATAGCTGTGGTCATAATGGAGCTTTTTACTAAGGACAATCCTAATCCAGCAGCCAATGCATCGATACTGGTGGAGATCGCTAATACAAAAAGAGTTGACGAATCTAAAGGATTAAATTTCTCTTCTTCAGACTCTGATTGAAATGATTCATAGATCATCTTCCCGCCGATCAAGCTCAATAAACCAAAGGCAATCCAATGATCAAATTCAGCGATCAGATCACTAAAATTAATCCCTATTGCCCAACCAATTAAGGGCATCAAAAATTGAAAGACACCAAAAAACAAAGCAATTTTCAAAGCCTTATTAATTTTAATTCTCTGGATTAACAATCCACAAGAAAGAGAAACAGTAAAGGCATCAGCAGCTAACCCTAAAGCCAAAAAAGTTGTCGGTAAAAAGTTCATTGACTATGATCTAGAGTTTTTAAATATTTATCAATTTTTGCTTATTATAATTCGTAACCGTCCAAGGGTCTAATGAAATGCTCGATCGCAATATACAAGAGAATTTTAAAGTCTTGGTTATCTTACAAATAGTCGCTAGCGATCGCTATAATTTAATCGTCATTTCTTGTCGCACTACATCAAGCAATCACTTTTATTAATTTTCTATTAATTTTCACTGGAACGCACAATTGAGAAGATGCGATCGCCGTGAACTTTAGCTTATGATGGTACTGTATACGGTACGTAACAACAGCAATTTTCATGAAACCATTTACCGTCAGGGAAGCAAGAGATAATCTATATCGTCTAATTGATGAAATAGCCCAAAGTCATGAACCGATAACGATCAAGGGTAAACGCAACGATGCAGTATTAATATCGAGAGAAGATTGGGAAGCGATCGCCGAGACTTTATATCTTAATAGTATTCCAGGAATGGTGGAATCTATTCACAAAGCCGCAGCAGAACCCATATCGGCGGGAACACCGTTAGAGGAACTTGATTGGTAATGAAATGGCAGGTGATCTTGACCAAACAAGCAAAAAAAGATGCTAAAAAAATAGCTTCCAGTGGTTTAAAATCTCAAACCAAAATTCTATTAGAGGTTTTGCAAGATAATCCCTATCAGCCACCCTATGAAAAATTGGTGGGTAATTTATCTGGATATTATTCTCGTCGAATTAATATTCAACACCGTTTAGTTTATGAAATAAAAGAAGCCGAAAAAATAGTCCGAATTTTAAAAATGTGGAGTCATTACGAATAATTTGGAGTGACTATAGATACAAAATAGGGTGAGCATTGCCCACCCTATCGATTTAGATTGCTGATTATTAGACTGGTACGATGCCCCTAGATAAGACTTGAATGCTCAAGTTACCTTGGTTAGCTATTCTTTACCCATGACTTGATTTCTTAGAGCTTGAAATTCTTGACCCAACTCTTGACGAGAAGAATTAGTTAGCAAATAGCGATAAACAAACCAACCTGTATAACCCAAACCTACTAGCTCGAAAGTAGGTGCAAGTAGAGGAATATCGTTAATCGCGGAAATGATCGCCAAAGTCACTTTGACTGCAATAATGCCCAGAAAAATTAGTAGTAAATTAACTAATAGTTTTTGATTAGTATCTACAACCTTTTTAAGAATGTCAAAGATTTGAGTCAGGAAGCTGGTGCCGATATTCAAGTATTCCTGAACCGCGCTATCCCCTGGTAAAGTTTTTGCAGGTTTAGGGGTAATCATCCCTGCGGATTCGCTGTTTAAACCTGTAGTTGTTTCTTGAGTTTCAAGGAATTCTGGCGTATTTGATTCCATATTTTATGCTCTCCTGTTGTTTAAATGAGTATTAGTCAGCTACTGCTATGACCTAATTATGATGACTATACTTTTGCTCATAGTACCAAACACCTTTTATGGTTGATCCGATTACTCAAGCAATTATTAACAGTCTCGAAATATCCTCTCACAGTATAGTAGTCGCTCTAGGTCAGATTATAGAGATTAATTAGGTGTATTGCCAATTTTCGGCAGATTACGAGCATTATCTACTATTAACCAACCTGCTAGAGTCAATTAATCTTAATTTCACCTTTATATTAGAGCAATAATTACTCGACACAAGGTCGTAATTCTAGCTCAAATAAAAGGGATACCCCACCTTATTGCTCAATAAGATAAGATATCCTAACTAATTTTAAGTTGAATCTACCAGAAGACTTAATCAGCTGATTTGATCGCTTCAAACATTTTCTACAACTGAAAGAAGGTATTTAAAAGCCATCAAGAAGCCATTGCCGCTGCTTGACTAGCTATTTCTGTTACGGATTGAGACGTACGACAGTTAATTTCACAGGAGTTATTAGGACTTTCAATCAGCTTGATTTTAGCCAATTCTGCTCCAATTTCCTGGATCGGCGATCGCAATAAATCAGCAATACGCACGGCAATATTCTCTGCCGTCGGCACAACTTCGGCAAAATAAGCAATATCTTTGTTTAAGAAGGTGTGGTCAAAAGGTTCGACTACATATTCATCAATCACTCTTTGTAACTCACCCAAATCGACTAACATCCCCGTGCGAGGATCGATTTCTCCCGCCACCGTGACTTCTAAATGGTAATTATGTCCGTGTCCGTGAGGACGAGCGCACTTGCCGTAAATTTCTTGGTTTTCTTCAAAGCTGAGGCTGGGAATTGCCAATCGGTGGGCGGCGCTAAAGTGAGTTTTGACTGTTAAAGTAGCTTCCATATTGTTTCCTTGGTAATCCGTCCAAAGTTCAGGATGTTCAAATAATCTAACGTTGACGAGAGGTAGATGAGGAGCAAGTCTTTGCCAAATAATCCGTGAGATATTTTCCGTGGTGGGCAAAGTAGTCTGAAATTCTGACCAAGTATCGTTGAGATAAGAATAGTTCAGTTGGCTAGTGACTTCTCGTTTAATTACCTGCTTAACCACAGATAGGTTTTCTACCATGCCATATTGGTCTAAATCACCCTCTAAAGATGCAAACAGAACATAATTATGTCCGTGTCCAGGAAAACGACTACAAGCACCAAATAGGCGTTGATTTTCAGCTTCGTCCAATTCTGGCAACCAGTAGCGATGACTCGCAGAAAACTGAGCGCGACGATCAATAGTGCATTTCATATACTGAGTTGAAACTCTTTAAATGTAAAGTTAGGTAAACTGTCTGTTTATTATAGCAAGGTGAGGGATTGTAGAATTAGTTTGCATAATACCAAATTGCGATCGAAGGAGTAACATTTCGTTTAAAATCCTCCCCGTCTTTGCTCTGAACTAAGCGAGATAAAAGTCTCTGTGTCTTTGCGTCTTTGCGTCTTTGCGACGCGAAGCTAGTCCTTTAGGGCGCGAAAAAAAACTACCACTTAGAAAGCAACTTAATTACCAGTCAAGCATTTATTCAGTACTTGGATAACCCCCTCTGCCGTCTTGTCCCAACTAAAAAGTTTGGCTCTGGTTAATCCTTGGTGTCGGAGATTCGTGCTTAATTCTGAATTGGTTATTACTTGATACATGCCTTGGGCGATACTATCGACATCGTAGGGATCGACATAGAAGACGCTGTCCCCCGCCACTTCAGGGATTGAAGTAACTTTAGAAGTGATCACAGGGCAACCACAAGCCATTGCTTCGAGTACAGGTAGTCCAAATCCTTCATAGAGGGAAGGGAAAACTAAAGCTTGTGCCATTGAATATAATCCAGGAAGATCTGCCGTTGGTACATAATCGAGGAAGATAATGCGCTCCTTAGCAGCAAGCTTGGCGGTTTGATGCTTAATTTCGGGATAGAAAAAATCATCTTTTTTGCCTGTAATCACAAATTGATAATCTTGGAGAGGTAAACTGTCAAAAGCTTCGAGGCAACGACTCAGATTTTTGTAAAAGCGCATGTCCCCTACATACAGCAGATATTTATCTAGGTTATATTGCTCAAGAATTGCAGGATTAGCTTGGGGATAAAATAAATCCTGGGCATAGCCGTTATAAACTACATCGATGGAGTTGGGATCGAGAGCGTAGCTAGCGACCAGATCTTGTTTGGTATATTCAGAGACACAGATAATTCTCTGGGACTGTTTGAGTAAGAAAGGTAATGCGTAAAGATAGTAATATTTCCACTTGGGACTGACTTCAGGATACTTGAGAGGAATAAGGTCATGAACAGTAACGATCTGAGGCACAGTAGGGAAAAAGTTGCCTTCATGCACAGGAGAGAAAAACAAGTCCACTTGCTGACGTTTGAGTTGCTGTTTTAATCCAGTTTGATACCAAAGAAGACGTTTGATGTGTCCTGACAAACCGCGATCGGGAGATAAAGAAGGATCTACTGCTAGATATTGCCTGGGATATTGAGATTTAAAGTGGTTTGCATGGGAATATAGCCTAAAATCAAATTTACAATCATCTTTCATTAACTCAGCAATTAGGTTCTGATTCATCACCCCCAAGCCACTAGCTTGTGCTTGAAGATAAGTGCCGTTGATGGCGATTTTTGGTACTTTGAGGACAGACATTAAAAATAAACCAATCTTAAAGATGTACACCGTCAGTTTAATTCGTGCCGAGTCTTACGAACTAGAGGAATTGCGATCGCATATTGAATATCTCCTAGAACCCTTGGGGGGAATGACAGCGATCGTTAAACCAGGCGATCGCGTTTTGCTCAAACCAAACCTGTTAACGGGTAGTCGTCCCACCAAGGAATGTATTACCCGTCCTGAAATTGTCTACTGTGTGGCACAACTGGTTAAAGAGGCAGGAGGGAAACCCTTTATCGGCGATAGTCCCGCTTTTGGCAGTGCGAAAGGAGTTTGTAAAGCTAACGGTTACTTACCTCTCTGTGAAGCGTTGGATTTGCCCATTGTGGAATTTAAAGGACAGCGTTACCCAACGGACAATGAGAACTTTCAGCATCTGCGTTTATCAAAAGAAGCGATGAATGCCGATGTGGTGATTAACTTACCGAAAGTCAAATCCCATATGCAGCTAACCATAACGTTAGGGGTTAAAAATCTCTTTGGTTGTGTGCCAGGGAAAATGAAGGCTTGGTGGCATATGGAAGCAGGGAAAGATGCCGATCGCTTTGGGGAAATGATCGTGGAAACAGCAAAGGCGATCGCCCCCAATTTAACCATTATTGACGGGATCATTGGTCATGAGGGAAACGGCCCTAGTGGCGGTGAACCTAAGCAATTAGGGGTTCTGGGAGCATCAACTGATGTCTTTGCTCTAGACCGTGCCATGATCGATATCCTCAATGTCGATCCTGCTACAGTGCCGACTTTAGCTGCTCAATTCAAACAGGGACTCTGTAGTGAACTAGCCGAAATTGAGTTTCCTTACTGCAAGCCAGCGGATTTACAAGTATCCGATTGGAAACTACCCGAAGCACTTATGCCCATTGATTTTGGACTGCCTCGGGTCTTGCGATCGACCTTCAAGAATTTCTATATTCGCTTGATCAAAGAACCCATGAAAGCCTATGACAGGAATTAGGAGTTCGGAGTTCGGAGTTCGGAGTTCGCCCTACGGGTTCGACAGTTTGCTTATCCGAAGGTGTATCCTTTAGGACAACGGGGGGAATCCCCGCAACGCGACGCAAAGCAAGTCCTTTAGGGCAACTGTCTCAGAGTTCGGAATTTTTAGCTGATCTGTTTGCCACTAAGTTTGGAGGTTATATCGCTTTAGTTTTTAGTTAAGACAGATTAATTAGTAGGGGCGTTTCGCGAAACGCCCCTACACGGGAAACACCCCTACACGGGAAACACCCCTACACGGGAAACGCCCCTAACGAGATTTGTGTGTCTCAGGTATTTTCTAAATTGATATTAGGGGGACTATAAGTCTACCTTTTTAACTTGTACTTACACTCTATCTAGACCGAATATAAACTAAGCTGACAAATCTACGAGAATTTGTCCGTTTTCAACCTTGGTGGGAAAAACCCCGAGATTTTTTTCAGCAGAAATTTTACCTAAGACATTCCCCACTACGGGAGGAAAGGGACACCAGGTTTTCACATTACCCGAAGCTAGGTCAAACTCGCTACGGTGCCAAGGACAGACTAGCGCACCATCGTTAGTAATTTTTGCCTTCTTCAGGGGTAATTTCAGGTGAGGACAAATACTATCCACTGCATAGATATTTCCCCCTTCATTGAGGAGCAAGAGCGATCGCTCTCCCAATTTCACTACTTGTTTTGTACCTGTTCCCAGGGCATCGGCGGCTAAAGCTTGTGTCCAAACCATAATCATTATCTCCAGTTCTCATTTTTATAAATTCATATCTCCAATTCATTATTCAGGAGTTTGTAGACTAAACGCTGTTTCAGATTAAAAAGTATATACTGTGGCGATCGCTAAATTTAGCTTCTAGCTTCTAGCTTTTAGCTTGCGTGCTGCAATTCTAATTCACACCAGACTTACTAAAGGTAAATTGTATAAGTGAATACTGTTTAACCCCTAAATTGTGCATTAAATAGCATTTATCTACAGGTTTCTGCCAAAAAATCGAAGAGTTAATTAAGGAACGGATCAGAACGAAGAAAATTGCGCTAGCCTTTCTTTAAGATTGTGATTTTTATTGTGATTTTTTCCGTCAAACCAGCAAGAATTTAGGGCAAGTTGAATAATACTATGGCAAAAAGAACTTTTGGAGTAATTGGTTTAGCCGTCATGGGTGAAAATCTCGCCCTTAACGTAGAAAGTCGCGGTTTCCCCATTGCTGTATATAATCGCAGCGCTGATAAAACCGAAAAATTTATGGCTGCCAGAGCGCAAGGTAAAGACATTAAGGCAGCTTATTCTTTAGAAGAATTTGTCCAGACTTTAGAACGTCCCCGCAACATCCTCGTCATGGTAAAAGCAGGACAGCCTGTAGATGCCGTCATTGAGCAGTTAAAACCACTGCTGGAAAAAGGAGACACCATCATTGATGGCGGTAATTCTCTTTATGATGATACTGAAAGACGTACCAGAGATTTAGAATCATCAGGACTGGGTTTTGTGGGCATGGGAGTTAGTGGCGGTGAAGAAGGCGCACTGAACGGGCCCAGTTTAATGCCTGGAGGCACGGAGGCTGGCTATCGCGATTTGGAGCCAATCCTGATTAAAATCGCTGCTCAAGTTGATGATGGCCCTTGTGTTACCTATATTGGCCCTGGCGGTGCAGGTCACTATGTCAAAATGGTGCATAACGGCATTGAGTATGGAGATATGCAATTAATTGCGGAAGCCTACGACTTAATGAGGAATGTTCTTGACCTTAGTGGCAAGGAGTTAGAAGAAGTATTTAGCCAATGGAATCATACCGATGAACTAAATTCGTTTCTAATTGAGATTACCGCTGATATTTTTAGTAATAACGATCCCCATACTGATCAGCCCATAGTAGAGTCAATTTTAGACTCTGCGGGACAAAAAGGCACTGGTCGTTGGACGGTGGTGAGTTCTTTAGAATTGGGAGTACCAATTCCCACCATCTATGCTGCGGTAAACGCGCGAGTCATGTCAGCCTATAAAGATGAGCGGGTGGCTGCTTCCAAAGTAATTATGGCCCCTACGGACAAATATCAAGGAGACAAACAGCAATTTATTGATAAAGTCAGAGACGCTTTATATTGCTCTAAAATGTGTTCCTATGCTCAAGGAATGGCACTCTTAAGCAAAGCCTCGAAAGAATTTAACTACAACCTCAATTTAGCTGAAATAGCGCGAATCTGGAAAGGTGGCTGTATTATCCAGGCAGGGTTTCTCGATAAGATTAAAAAAGCCTTCAATGAAAACCCAGGACTATATAACTTATTGTTAGCTCCAGAATTCAAACAGTCCATTGTAGATCGTCAGTCTGCTTGGCGGGAAGTATTAACCACTGCTAACCAACTAGGTATTGCTGTACCAGCTTTTAGTTCTTCTTTGGACTATTTTGATAGCTATCGTCGAGCTACTTTACCTCAAAACCTGACTCAGGCTCAACGAGACTACTTCGGCGCTCATACTTATGAACGAGTCGATCGCCCTAGAGGGGAATTTACTCATACTGAATGGTCGAAAGTTGCTCCCAAGTAGAGTTATATCAAATCTATAATGCTAACTAAAAAGCGATCGCCTTCTGTAATAGAGCGATCGCTTTTTTTAGGGAAAAATATGCCTTGATTAAGAGAATTTAGCCTTAACTGCGGAAAACCACCTCAATATAAAACCACTGTCAACAAAAACTTATCGATCAATTATCGATTAGCTAGGGATTTTGGGAATAATAGGGAAACCGTAAGTCTGTTAAGTTGATTTTTATCGTTATGACAACAACTTCAAAACTTAATTCTTCCCAGTTACTGTTGCAACTAGCAGAAACCAGCCAGTCTGGATGCCTGAAGATCAGGAGCGGAACAGTTATCCATTGTAGAAACAGCCGAGGTAGCCCAAAGATTGGAAACTACGGTGGGACAGTTTAAGGTAGCTGGTTAATAGCTGGTAGGGGCGTTTCGCGAAACGCCCCTACTTGGACTTGCACCATTCTCAATCATCGTCAGAAGTAGGTTGGGTTAGCGGCAGCGTAACCCAACGATTACAATTTCGGTTCTGCTCAACTTTAATGATTTTGTTGGGTTTCACTATTGTTCTACCTAACCTACTAACTACTAACTTCTAGCTTAGATCTTGCACTATTCTTAATCATCGTCAGTCAGTGATTAAAATCGCTGCCTAATATTCAAAGTCGTCTAAAGACGACTAGGTAAGTATTTGAGTCCATTTCAATGGACTTTACCTATAAGCCAGGAAATTCATTTCCTGGTGGCGATCGCAACTGGTGCAAGATTAATCGATTTTGTTGGGTTTCACATAGAGCTTATAGCTTATAGCTAACTCAATCGATAAATACTCTCAACCCGAACCCACGTTATTTATTAAACTGCAACCAAGATGGATACAGAACAACAGATTCGCCTGAATTTTCTGGATGAAGCAGAGGAATACTTCGATCTTATGGAAGCTAATCTGGTGGGATTAGCTAATGCTGAAGTTGATCCTGCCAAGATCGATCATGTTTTGCGTTCTGCTCACTCAATTAAAGGTGGCGCAGGCATGATGAGCTTTAATAGCTTAAGTCAAGTTGCCCATCGTCTGGAAGATTTCTTGAAAATTCTACGGGTGCGCTATGCTTCTACCATGATTAGCACTGAGGTGGAAACCTCACTCTTGCAGAGTGTTGACTCTCTACGCCAGCTTGGCAGTTTAAGCCGTATACAAATATCCGCCACCGATCCTCTAGCGGATTATCAGATTCAAGAAACTATTGATTCCCTACAACCAGTTTTTGAACAGTTGCGATCGCATTTGGGGGATTTGGAAGCATCAGATGAAAATGCTTTGCTGGCACAGGATGAGGATAGTGATCCTGCTCTCATGATTTTTGAGGAAGGGGTAGAAGAAGTTTTAACCCGCTTTGAGGAGGAACTATCCAGCTTAGATCTGACTGAACTAGCAGAAAAACTCTCTGTCACCGCCCAAGAATTGATTGGCTTTGGCAACATGGCAAGCCTCGATCCGTTTGTGCAACTTTGTGAATCAATTCAATACCAAGCTGCAAGTGTTTCTGAGCCAGAAATTACCGCTTTAGCGAGCCAAGCTCTTAAAACTTGGAAGAAATCCCACGCCTTAGTTCTCTTAGGTAGTGCGGAAAAAATCCCTGCTTATTTAGAAGGTTATGAGACTGTTAATCAAGCTAGTTTTATTGAGGAGTTTGAGCCTTTTGGGGACGAGGCGATCGCATTTAATGAATTACAATCAGCATTTGATTTAGATACCTCGGAAGCGGCATCAGCTTTTGAACCTTTTGGGGATGAAGCGATCGAATTCAGCGAGTTACAGTCGGCGTTTGATTTAGATACCTCGGAAGTGGGATCAGCCTTTGCTGCTTTTGATGAAGAATCCAGCGAATTCAATGAATTCCAATCAGCTTTTGAATTAGAACCTGACGAAACAGCGTCAACCTTCTTTGATCGAGAATCGAGCGAATTCCAGGAACTACAATCGGCATTTGAACTAGATACCCCAGAAGTAGCATCCACATCCGAGCCTGAAAAAGCTGGATCTGAGGAACAAGATAGTTTCGAGTCTGCTTTTGGACTAGATACGATCAAAGAAACTGTGGCTCAAATTCAAGCGATCACCCCCAACTTAGCATCTTTTGCCCCAGCGAGTAGCTCCCCGAATCTAACTCCAGCAGTCGAGCAAGTGGACAAGATGGTGCGGGTACCTGCCTCCCAACTCCGACAATTCAATACCCTGTTTGAACAACTAGTCTTAAACCGTAACAGTATTACCCTACGATTAGGTCAATTGCAGGGAGTAATTGCCCTCATGGGTCAAAGGATGTCCCAGATGGAACGTTCCAATACCCAACTTAAACAATGGTATGACCGAGCTTCGGTGGAAGGACTGTTGAGCGATAAAGAACAGTTAGTGACTAGCGGTGGGAACTTAACCGCCAATAAACATCCTGGCTTTGATAGTTTAGAAATGGATCGTTACAGTGACATTCATCTCATCTGTCAAGAACAAATTGAAACCATCGTTCAGTTGCAAGAGGTAGCTACGGATATTGAACTAGGATTACAACAAGTTCATCAATCCGCCAGAGATCTCCACTACACCACCAGATCGATGCAGGGCAATGTGACACGCACACAAATGTTACCTTTTGCCGATGCGGTAAAACGTTTCCCCAGGGTAATTCGCGACCTCAATCTTCAGTTTGCGAAAAAAGTTGAGCTAAAGATTATTGGCGAAAGAACCTTGTTAGATCGCTCGGTAATTGAAACCTTAAGCGATCCTTTGATGCACTTGTTGCGCAACTCTTTTGACCACGGGATTGAAGCTCCCCATGCTCGGATTGCTGCGGGTAAACCAGAATCGGGAACTATTACCATCCAAGCCAATAATCAAGGTACTTATAGTGTGATTACCATCAGTGATGATGGCGGGGGAATTCCCCTCGATAAAATTCGCGATCGCGTCTATCAAATGGGTTTTTCCCAGTCAGAAGTAGCACGGATCAGCGAAGCGGAATTACTCAACTTTATTTTTGAACCTGGCTTTAGTACCGCAAGTCAAGTTACTGAACTATCGGGTCGAGGAGTGGGGATGGACGTGGTGAAAACCAATCTCCAAGAGATTCGTGGTGATATTAAGGTAGATACCAAACTCGGTCAAGGTACAACTTTTAAACTCAGAATTCCCTTTACCCTCTCGATTTTGCGGGTAGCAATCGTGGAACAGGCTGGGATTATTTTTGCCATTCCTGCCAATAGTATTAGAGAACTAATATCTGGTGATCCTAAAGTTATCGTAACTTCAGAAGACTCCCCTGGAGTCGATTGGAATCAGACTGAAATTCCTTTAATTGAAATCGAGAAGATCCTAGTTTATAACCGTTTGTATAATGCGGTCAGTTTAACTGGTAGTCCCACAATTAATCAAACTATGACTCTAGTGGTGGGGGATGATCAATCCTTTGCTGCGCTGAAGATTAGCCGTTTCTGGGACGAACAAGAATCCACGATTCGAGCGATCGACAGTCCTATTCCTCTCCCTCCTGGAGTAATTAGCTCCGTGGTGTTTGGGGATGGAAAAGTTATTCCGCTGATCGATCCTCTTGCTTTGGCGGAAAGTTATACTAGCGATCGCCTAAACTCTGATTCAGCTAATTTCGATTCGGGTGCAGCTAGTGATCTTCCCACCATCAAAACTATTCTAATCGTAGATGATTCCATCAATGTTCGTCGTTACCTCAGTTTGACTCTAGAAAAAGCTGGCTATCTTGTGGAACAAGCAAAAGACGGTTTAGAAGCGCTGGATAAATTGCAGAGTGGACTAGTGGTTCAGGGAGTTATTTCCGATGTGGAAATGCCTCGACTAGATGGTTATGGCTTCTTGGTAGCAGTCAAAGAAAAATCAGAACTTAGTCACCTCCCTGTCGCCATGCTGACCTCCCGCAATAACGATAAACATCGTAAACTAGCAATGGATTTGGGCGCTTCTGCTTATTTCTCCAAACCTTATAACGAACAAGAGCTATTACAGGAGTTAGCAGGAATCTTAGTTTAGGAGAGTTCGCCCTAGAGGATTCCTAAAGGATACCGCTTCGCATATAGCTCCGCTTCGCTCCGCGTCGAATTCGGAGTTCGGAGTTTCCCTAATCGCTAGTTACTAATCGCTTATAATCATCACATAGGCGAGATTAGAGTTAGATATAAATAATGACCGTAGTTGTCTTTGGCAGTATCAATCTAGATTTAGTAGTTGAAGTACCTCATCTACCAGTGAAGGGAGAAACGGTGATTGGCGATCGCTTTTTCTCTGCTGCTGGAGGCAAGGCGGCAAATCAAGCAGTGGCGATCGCTAAATTAGAGATTCCCGTCAGTTTAATTGGTCAGGTGGGAGATGATACTTTTGGTCAAACTTTAATCAACAGTTTGCAAGCTTCTGGGGTTAATACTAATGGTATTACCATCAATCCTCATACCTATACAGGTATTGCTTCCATTGTGGTGGATCGTCAGGGTGCTAATACTATTGCTTGTGCTGGGGGGGCAAATAATTTAGTGCGGGAAGCAGAAATTAAGCAGTTTAAAAAACTACTGCCTAAAACTAAAATTGTTTTGCTAGAACTGGGTATTCCCATTGCCACCGTCTTAACCGCAGCCAGGGAAGCTAAAGCACATAATTGCTTGCTAATCTTAGATCCTGCTCCCGTCACTGCCAACTTACCCGAAGAATTATATAGCCTGGTAGATATTATTACCCCCAACGAAATCGAAGCGAGTCAGTTAGTCGGTTTCACTGTAGATGGGGTTACTACTGCTCGTCAAGCAGCTTCTTCCCTCCATCAAATGGGAGCGAAAAACGTGATTATCACTCTGGGTAGTCAAGGCTCTTTCTACAGTAACGAACAGGAAAACTATTGGATTAAACCGATTGATGTCTCTGTAGTCGATACAGTAGCGGCAGGGGATGCATTTAATGGAGCTTTAGCGGCAGGATTAGCATCAGGCAAAAAAATCAAGGAAGCCGTACAGTGGGCAACGGTAGGGGGCGCTTTATCCGTCACTAAAAATGGCGCACAGTCTTCTCTGCCTAGTAAAGACAGTTTTCAGCAGCTATTAAACCAACAAACGTTAGTAGATTAAAAAAGCTAACGGCTAACAGCTAATAGCTAATAGCTGGGGCGAAGCCCCTTACTGGAGATACTGCCAAATTTTCGAGAGTAGCTTGGTGCGATCAAAAGGTTTGGCGATATTATCTGTGGCACCCGCACGTTTAGATTGAGCTTCATTAATTAGTTGCGGGGTTTCACTCACCATGATGATAGGAATTGAGCGAAATTCTTGATGATTTCTGAGCAAAGAACAAAGTTCATAACCGTTGAGTTCAGGCATATTGGCTCTGAGAAAAATTAAACTAGGCTGATATTCAATCAGTTCAGCAAAAGCATTCATGGGATCGGCGATCGCCAAGCTCTGAAATAGATTTGTCTCCAGATACTCAATCAAACTTTTTTGTGCCGAGGCATCATGATCGACATAAGCTACTTTCCAGGTGTCTTGTAGGGCAATAACCGTCTGTTTGCTATGGGAGTTTTTGAGTATTTTACTGTCTTCCCCACGCCAAGTCGAATCGGCAGGCAATTCAAAAGCATCTTGCTGTTGGGGTAAATTGGGCAATAGATCAAATGGAGGCTTCGGATCTCGCAGCACAATCGTACTGTCTAATATAGAAGGGTACAAAATCTTGGCTACCACCAATTCATCGCGATCAATGACAGCGCTAATCTGACGAAAGTTTAATCCTTTGAGGAGTTTGCAGATAGTATCATGTTGTTGTTGGGTAAAATTAGCGATCGCTTGTTCCTTAACCGTTACTAAATAAGGACGTTGGTAAGAAGACCAAATTTTATCAGCAAAAACATCCCAAGCTATTAATCTTTTTTGACATTGCTCTGTATATTCATTGAAGTCAAAACGACACAGTTCTTGTATGGGGGTCGATCTGGGAATAACCTGATATTTGGATAGATCAGGCAAACAAAGAAAAGATTCAAATACTTCCCTCGTAATTCTTCTAATTAAAGCGATCGCTTCTTCAGAAGTTAGATGACCATTTTCTAATAGCCAAATAATACTTTCATAATCCGTAGGCAAACTAGTATAAGTTTGCAAGTCATTCTTAAATTCCTGACGCGGCTGCTGAATAATTGAATTGGTAATCTGAGAGTTTTGGTTACTTAGACGGCGTAAATGTCGCTCTAAACGTTCAAAAGGAGCTACCGAATTAGTGGCATAAACTAATTGTCCTTCATTAAAATGAATGAAGAAAATTGTGGATTTATAAACAACTTTCAAACAGCTATTCTTTTCAGCAGCAGATAGCGCCCCCAAGATACTGGGCAACCTATGGGCAAAAAATCTTGGTTTTTCCCGATCAGTGTCGGCAGAATTGATAGGATTCATGCATTCTCAAGAGCATTTTACTCAAACAGCAACTATCTTAGAATACCCATCGATTCCAGTCGAGTAACATTGATGCAAAATATCAAAAGCTCTAAGCTCTAAGCTCTAAGCTGACCGAAGAAAATCCTTTGGGACTAAGCTTTTGATCAACAACTTTTCTTGCCAAAAGTTAGTATTCATGCTCCAATGGGGCAAACGTCTAGGGATTAGCTAGAATGAATTTAAGAAATCTACCTTGTGCTAATTTCAGCGACGATCAGATCATCACCTTGGCTACTTTTATGGCATTATTTTGAATCAAAGGCTTATTTAACAAAAATACTATATAAATAGCAAGTGCAAGCAGTAGCTTACATTAACCAAACAGCAACATGACAACTGAAAACATACATTTACGCTCTGAATTTATTAACACTCAAGTCATTGCCCGTAACACTGGCAAAAGATTGGGAGTGGTAAAAGAGGTCTTGGTAGATATAGACCGCAGAGAGATAGTGGCTTTGGGATTACGAGACAACTTACTATCCGTCTCTGGAATACCAAAATATATGTATCTTGATAGTATTCGTCAAACTGGAGACGTGATTCTGGTAGAAGACGAAAACGTTATCGAAGATATTGATATTGAAATCTATAGTAAGTTAGTCAACTGCGAGGTTATTACTGAGGCGGGAGAACCGCTGGGGAAAGTTCGCGATTTTCAGTTCGACGCGGAAAATGGTGCAGTTAATTCCATTGTAATTGCATCCCTGGGGTTTCCTCAAATTCCCGAACAATTTATTAGTACCTACGAACTATCCATTGAAGAAGTGGTGAGTAGTGGCCCTAATCGTCTTATTGTCTTTGAAGGTTCGGAAGAAAGGATTGAACAGATTTCGGTCGGGCTGTTAGAACGCTTGGGTATTGGTCGTCCTCCTTGGGAAAAAGACAATGTTGATTACTATCCCAAAACCATTGACGCAGGAAATCAACTGCCTACGGGGACTCCTTTGCGTACACCAATCTCCACCGCTGTAGACACCAGAGAGCCTGTGATGGAAGAACGGTGGGATGAAGATGAATGGCAAGAGTCCCGAACTGCGTCGCCACCCATGAGACAGCAAGCGGAAGCAATTCCTTATGAAGATGATTACGAAGAGAATAATTGGCAAGATGCTGATGCCGAAGAAGTCTATGAAGCCAAGGTTTATGAAGCACCCCCAGTCAAGGAGTATGAATACGAGGAAGTGACTAATGATGATGTTTGGGATGATGATACCGACCCAAAAACTTATAATGCACCTCCTGTGAATATTCCTGAAAAGCAGAAAGCTCCTGAATACGAAGAAGAGCCAGGATAATGGGAGTTCGCCCGAAAGGATTCACTAGAGTATAAGGACAACGATTCCCCCAACGTATTTGTATTGGGGGAAGGTAATTATCAATTGTCAATTGTCAATTATCAATTATCAATTACCGAAAGGTATTTTCCTTCCGTATCAGGGCTTTCCATCCGTGGCAGACCCATACTATAGTTACGAACTCTAGCATTCAGGTTATAGCTAATTTCCCCTTTGAGTAATAAAGAGCGAATAAAATGCTCCAAGTCTGATCCAATCCGACGTAGATTATATTCACTCAGATCTTCACCATTGTTTGCTTCTACCAATTCGTCAAACTGATGATAGACTTTTTGGAGGGTATCTTCGTTCCAGCTAAACTCGTTGTCGGGGTCAACATCTAGGGTTAAAACGCGATCGCTAGGAATTAGCTCGTTATCCTTGACTTCGGCGCTATAAAGACGAACATGGCGAGTGGTTGATTTTACAAGCATACTAACAGTACCTAAAGGAATATCTGAGGGATAATTTTGTGAAGGCAGGAGACGGGAAAATTAGGAACTTAGGATAATTGACAATTAATTTGGTTTAAAACCGCGGAGTGTGATCGCCCTCAAGAGACTGGGCGATCGCTCTTTTTAAGGAAAAAAAACAAAAATCTTTTCTTTTTGTTTCAATCCTCTTCTTCGAGAGAGAGGTAAATTATCAATTATCCATTATTAATTATCCATTATTGAAAAGCTTTGATACATTCTTCCACTAAAGGATTAACAGCATCAACATCTTTCCAACCTTGGATTTCAGTAACTTTCTTTTCCAAATTCTTATAAGTTCTGAAAAATTCGGCGATTTCTTCTAAGCGATGGGGGGCAATATCTTTTATGGACTTGACTTCGTTATAGCGAGGATCTTCTGCGGGAACACAGAGGATTTTTTCATCGCGATCGCCACCGTCAATCATCAACAGCATCCCAATGGGTCGAGCAGCAATGACACAGCCAGCAAAGGTAGGCTCATCCATCATTACCATCCCATCCAAGGGATCCCCATCATCAGCTAAAGTATTGGGAACAAAACCATAGTCGTAAGGATATTTAACCGAAGCAAATAAAACCCGATCCAAGGCAAAGGCATTCATGTCCTTATCAAATTCGTACTTGTTTTTGCTACCACCAGGAATTTCGATTAAAACATTAATGATGCCAGGTTTAGGCTGGGCAGGAATAAGGGATAGATCCATAAAATTCTCCGAATATTAATTGGTTTAAAAGCTTATAGCTTATAGCTTATAGCTTATAGCTACGAACTAGTTGATTCAAAACGTAGTCTATTCAACTGAAAACGGCTATAAGCTGAGTTCCCTAGAACCCAATCAAACCACCATGAAAATTTTACCTGATTAGCTAGCCAAATCTAAATCCAATTTTCGTTATCTTGTACAGTAGATGAAAGCAGAACTCAAACAAATATGGTTAACCTTGGTTCCTTTCCCTTAGTAACAGATACCAATCCTGGTGATAGTTTCTCTATTACCATTGCCCCCTTATCTTTGTCAGAAGCATACGACCTAGCGGACGATCCAGCTAATGGCGCAGTAGTTGTTATGAGTGGGACGGTGCGGAACCAAACTGAAGGCAAGGCGGTGGAATATCTCGAATATCAGGCTTATCAGCCAATGGCGATCGCTGTTTTTAATTCTATTGCGGTTCACATTCGTAACCAATGGCAGGATGCTAACCGAATTGTGATTCATCATCGGGTAGGGAAACTCAAAATTGGCGAGATTAGCGTCATTGTGGCAGTAGGTTGTCCCCATCGAGGGGAAGCTTTTGCTGCCTGTGGTTATGCGATCGACACCCTTAAACATAATGCACCCATCTGGAAAAAAGAGTTTTTTCGCGAAGCTGATGGCACTTCCCACAGTACTTGGGTATCTATTGGCGCTTGTGAAGAGTAATTTGGGGACTTGGGGACTTGGGGACTTGGGGACTTGGGGACTTGGGGACTTGGGGAAGGAGAAACCAACGATCCATACCCCACTCTAAACCATTTAATTTTGAGGCTTATCAAACTCACATCAATCCAGTAATTTGAAGGATTCAACTTCTAGGACGGGCCCAATCATGGCGATCGTCATGATATCTTCGCGAATCTTACCTGTAATTTCTACTCTAATTCCTTCTTGCTGTAATTCTGTGCTGGGTTCTTTTAATTCGTAGGTGGTTCCATCCTCCGTGACTAATGCCCAAGTTCCAAAACCAAACCCTTTTTTGGCAATTGTTCCTTTTACTGTCATTTCAAATTCACCTCGTTAATTGGCGTTGCTAATTCAATGTATAAAACTTAGGTCTTTTGCACCAGTAGCTTCTAGCTTCTAGCTTCTAGCTTCTAGCTTCTAATAGTCTAAATCATTGTCTATCACGGATGTATCGAAGTGTCCTAAAGGATACACCTACGGATATATCCCTTTAGGGACACCTTCGGATATGGTCTACTCATGTGAAGATGGCTGTAATACCAGTTCTCAAAAGTTACTGGAGACTTCGTTTTAGATGTGAAGTAACAAAAAAAATAGGAGTTATTAAAACCCCTATTAAAAATATGATTACTGATCATTGTTCACTGAAATTACATTCCAGGTAAATTCAAGCCGCTAGTTAGTTCTTCCATGCGTTCCCGCATTAAATCTGTAGACTGGTTGTAGGCAGACTGCATAGCTGCGGAGACAGATGCAGAGAGGGCTTCTGCACCACCACCCATAGCATCGGGAGAAATCTCCACTCGACGGGGTTCTTGGTTGCCACTCATGATGACTTTAACTAGTCCATCTTCGCTAGTGCCTTCAATTTCCATCTGCTCTAGTTCATTCTGGAGTTGTTGCGCTCCTGCCTGTACCTCCTGAGCTTTCTTGAAAGCGTCAGCAAGCTCTTTCATTTTGCCTAGTGGCCCAAATCCTTTTCCTGCCATATCTATTTAAGTTTATTTGGTATAAGTGACTACGAAATCAATTTGCAAGATTAGCATAACTCAGGGAGCAGTCAGAGAGACTCCGCCGTGGAACGACGGAGCTTCCTCTGACTTCGTTAATTAGAACTAATTAGAACTCTCCCAGTAGCTTAACTTCTGGCTCTAAAGATACTGACCAATGATATTCTACTTTTTCCTGAGCATAGCGAATTAACTCAAAAATATCCTTCGCCGTAGCTAATCCACAGTTGAGAATAAAGTTAGCATGACGATGGGCTATTTCGGCATCACCAATCTTATAACCCTTTAAGCCTATCTGTTCGATGAGATTAGCTGCTGCTTGGGGTTGGGGGTTACGAAAAACGCTGCCACAACTGGGAAGATGATAAGGTTGGGTGGTTTTACGTTGCGTCCAATTTTGGTTAGACAATGCCATGATCTCTTCTTTGCTATAGCCAGGTTCAAGCTGTATTTTCGCTCTAACCACTAGGCGTTTGCCATCTTGCAAATTAGAAGTGCGATAGCTATAGGCTAAGTCTTCAGGTTTTAATTCGGCAATTGTCCCATCGGGGGATAAAACAGTGGCGCTAACTAAGATATCCGCCATACAGGAAGTGTGCGCTCCCGCGTTCATGACCACACCTCCTCCCACGGTACCAGGAATCCCCACCGCCCATTCCAGTCCTTTTAAACCGCGTTTAGCAGCTTTCCAAGCTAGTTTAGCGATCGCTTCCCCCGCATCCGCTACCAAAATACCAGTTTCAGGATTGAATTCATAACTCCGAAAATGGCGAGTGGAGAGAACAAATCCTGGCAAACCGCGATCGCTAATCAGTAAATTTGAACCAGCCCCCAGTAAAGTCAGAGGCATATCCTGAGACTGATACCACTCGAAACTGGCTTCTAATTCGTCCCAATTTTTGGGGGCAGCATACCATTGAGCATCACCCCCTACTTTATAAGAGGTTTGACTAGCTAGAGATACCCCAGATTGGATTAAATGATCATTGTTCATGAGGGTGATTACTGGTATAAACCAATAGTTTTGGGAATTGCTTGATTAAGGTTACCCGCTCCCAAGAACATTGCCAAGTCTCCAGGTTGTAATATTTCTGAGTGGAGGAAATTTTCGATCGAATCGACTTCTGGATGATAGTGAACCTCTGGATGGTAAGTGGCGATCGCTTTGACTAAATCGGAACCACTGATGCCAAAAGTATTATTTTCTCCCGCACTATAGATATCGGTAATCACCACCACATCGGCATCTTGAAAAGCCTGAGCGAATTCTTGAAGGAAGGCGTGAGTACGGCTATAGCGATGGGGTTGAAAAATCGCTACTACTCGTTGGAGAGCATTGTTACCACCTACTCTTAATTTCCCCGCAGCCAAGGTAGCAGTGATTTCGCTAGGATGATGGGCATAGTCATCAATAAAGCTGATGCTGTTAATCTCGCCCCGCTGTTCAAACCGTCTTTTCGTTCCGCCGAAAGTCACGATTCCCTGGGCGATGGTGCTAAATTCCAAGCCTACTTCTCTGCCGACGGCGATCGCTGCTAAGGCGTTATTGAGATTGTGTTCTCCTAAGAGCGGCAACTCTAACTCCCCCAGATAAACTCCTCGTTCCCAAATCTGAGAATTACTGCCTTGGGCGTGATAGGTAATGTTTTTGGCGGTGTAATCTGCCCCCAGATCTGGATTTAGACCATAGCTAATGGTCAAGGCTAATTCGTCCCGAATAATCGGATCGTCGATGCAGCCAATTAAAGTGTTGCATTGCCCTGCAAAGGTTTGAAAAATATTAATTACTTCTTGAATATCTTGATAGCGATCAGGGTGATCCAATTCAATATTAGTGATCACCCCAATACTGGGATGGTGCTTCACTAAAGAACCATCGGATTCATCGGCTTCTGCGACTAAATATGCTCCCTCTCCACTTCTAGCATTGCCATCCCAAGCATCCACCTCTCCCCCAACAATAATTGTGGGGTCAAGATGACTTTTGAAGAGCAGATAGCCAATTAAGCTACTAGTAGTAGTTTTCCCGTGGGTTCCAGAAATGGCGATTCCCTGATATTCTTCAATCAAAGCTGCCAAGAGATCGGAACGATGAAAAATGGGACAGCCTAGTTGCACTGCCGCTTGATATTCAGGATTAGTTTGAGCGATCGCTGTAGAACAAATAACTTGGGGTAACACAGTTTGAGTAGGACTACTTAGCACCTCAATTTCTGAGAGGGCAAGCGCTTCCGCGTTTCCCCCTGCTGGCACTGGCTGACGTTTAATTTCTGGGGCTGGCCTGAAAAAATCGAGATTCCTGGCTTCTTGAGTATAAAAAATCTTCGCCCCCAGGGCTTCTAAGCGATCGGTAATATGGCCAGAACGCAGATCAGAACCTGATACTGGCAGTTGTCGTTGAGCAACAATCTGGGCTAAAGCCGACATTCCAATTCCGCCAATACCAATAAAGTGAAATGGTTTTCCTGTTAAATCTACTTTTGCCACTTCTTTGACTCCTGCCATAGCACATATATCTTTGTTGAGGGTTACAGAATACTAACTTGTTTTGAAGTGAAGCACCCTAGATAACCATTGCTGTCAGAGAGACTCCGCCTTGGAACAACGGAGCTTCCCCTGACTTCGTAAACAATACGGGCTATGATAGCAAGAATTTTTGAGACTTAGGGAGAAAAGACGCAGCACCAACGGGTAAATTTAGTCTGAAAAGCGACTTAGACAGGAAAATTAACCATGAAATTTGCTGTTTATTTGATTTTGAGGGGATAGCGTAACTATTCTGTAACAAAGACAGTTACGTGCTTCCGATTATCAGCCCAATTAAGGTTGAAATTGATTCTGAGTCAGGTCTTGAAATGTGCTTACTTTACGATATGATGAGTCTTATTAAGAATGTTTTAATGTATTAACCTAATAAAATTGAGAGGGCAAGAGTATAGTGGTTAGAGTAGCAATTAACGGTTTTGGGCGTATCGGGCGTAACTTTGTCAGATGTTTACTAACTAGAGGAAGTGATACCAATCTAGAATTGGTGGGTTTGAATGATACTTCTGATCCGAAAACCAACTCTCATTTGTTGAAGTATGACACTATGTTGGGGGTTTTAGATGCAGACGTTGGTCATGATACTAACTCTCTAATCGTCAACGGTAAAACCATTAAATGTGTCTCCGATCGCAACCCGCTAAACTTGCCTTGGAAAGAGTGGGATGTCGATATTATTATTGAAGCTACGGGGGTTTTTCGTGATGCTGAGGGTGCAGGGAAGCATCTCCAAGCAGGGGCGAAGAAAGTAGTAATCACGGCTCCTGGCAGTGGTCCTAACATTGGTACTTATGTAATGGGAGTAAACGACGAGAAATATACTCCTGGTGAATTTGATATTGTCAGCAACGCTAGTTGTACTACTAACTGTTTAGCTCCTATTGTTAAAGTTATTAACGAAAATTTTGGCATCATTAAAGGTGCGATGACTACTACTCATAGTTATACTGGTGACCAACGTATTCTCGATGCTAGTCACCGTGATTTAAGACGAGCTAGAGCAGCGGCAGAGAACATTGTACCGACTTCTACTGGTGCAGCTCAAGCAGTAGCTTTAGTGTACCCTGAAGTGAAAGGTAAGCTGAACGGTATCGCTCTAAGAGTGCCAACTCCTAACGTTTCGGTAGTTGATTTAGTGGCTCAAGTTGAGAAGAAAACTATTGCTGAGGAAGTTAACGAAGTACTCAAAAAGGCTTCTGAAAGTTCCCTAAAAGGCATTTTGGGCTACACCGATCTACCTCTTGTTTCCTCTGACTTCAAAGGTACAGATGTGTCCTCTACCGTTGATGGACTGTTAACTCTAGTGCTAGATGGCGACATGGTTAAAATCATTGCTTGGTATGACAACGAATGGGGTTATTCTCAGCGGGTTGTTGATTTGGCTGAATTAGTAGCTAAAGGCATGTAAGACACAATATCAGTCACCAAGCTTTAGCAAATTATATTTTTTGGCAAACACCTCCCTAGGCAAATTTGGGCGAGGTGTTTTTTATCTTTAAGCTGTAAGCCCTAGGTTCTAATACCAATTTTCTGGAAGGGGTGACACAAGAAGAGAAAAACCAAGCCAGAAAGGAGATTGAGAAAAGTAGCCTCCCAACCTGAGTTGGAATTGATTTAAGTTTCGCGCAAAGACGCAAAGACGCAGAGACGCAAAGGAATAAATTAGTTTGTTTCGTCAATTTGATTGAGACGACTACTTATCTAACTCCTACATTCATTTGCTATAACTGATCTAGTTTTAAGAAGCACAATATGCATGTTCAACGTTGGATTGCCAGAAGAGAACCAAACTGGAAGCGTTTGGACGGATTGCTACAGCAAGCAGAAAAGCAGGGCGTTAAATCCCTATCGGCTACGGAAATTAAAGATCTAGCTAGTCTGTATCGTTCTGTTTCCGCCGATTTAGCGAGGGCGAGGACAAACAAAGTGGGCAATATTTTGACCCAGGATTTACAAAAGTTGACGGCTCGTGGTTATAACCAGATCTATCAAGGTTCTCAGCGTCAAGAATGGCAGCAGGTGAAAGAGTTTTATCTTTGGGGCTTTCCCCAGGTGGTGCAAGAAAATTGGGTTTATATTGCGATCGCCACTGGGATCTTTCTCTTAACCTCGATGATTGCCTGGTGGTATGGTTGGCGCGATCCCACTTTTATTGCCATCACTGTGCCTGAGCATATCATTAAGATTGTGGAAGAAGATGGAGAACTCTGGATGGGTTCGATCGTGGGGGTTGAGCCTTTAGCCTCTAGCAGTATTACGATTAATAATTTGTCGGTTTGTTTTGGGGCGATCGCAGGGGGAATTACCGCTGGCATCTATACGATGTTTATTATGGCGTTTAATGGTTTATCCATCGGGGCGATCGCCACTTTAGTCGGGAAGAATAATCTGGCATATCCTTTTTGGGCGTTTGTCTTCCCCCACGGTTCTTTAGAATTACCCGCGATCTTTTTTGCAGGGGCAGCAGGATTATTGATTGGGAAAGGAATGATCTTTCCTGGTCAATATAAGCGGATTGATGCGTTGAAAATAAATGGTACTAAAGCGGCACAGTTATTGATGGGGATTGTTCCCATGTTGCTAATGGCGGGAACCATTGAAGGATTCTTTTCTCCTAGTCCCCTAGTTCCTAATCTGATTAAGTATTTAGTGGGAACGGGTATATTTTGTTCACTAATTTTATATTGTTTACGGAAGAAGCAGGTCGAAGTTTGAACAGCAGACGTTATTTAAAATATTTTACGGCGATCGCGATCGCCTTGAGTTTACAGCCAACCATAACAGCACAAACTCAAACAGAGGAATCTTCAAGGGAATCATTAGGAGATTTGCGGGAGCAATTAACTTCCGAGTGGGAACAGGCAGTATTAACCCGTAGTTTAGAATCAACCACGGAAATTAGCGCCCTGAAATTTAGTCCTAATGGTCAATTACTCGCCAGCGTCGGTGCAAGTCAGATTACCCTCTGGAATATTAGCAACGGGGAGATCCAGCGAGTTTTCCCTGGACATTATGCTCAGGATATAGAATTGGAGATTGCTCCCACGGCGATCGCTTTTAGTCCCGACAGTCGTTATTTAGCCACTGCTACTTGGAGTCAAGGGTTATTACGTCCCGATCAAGCAATCATCGTGCGGGATCTGTCTACAGGAGAAGTTGTGTTAAATCTTGCCGAATCCACTGGCTGTAAGCAAATTCTCTTTGATGTCACTGGCAAAATCATCTATGGTGCTTGTGATGCAGGGATAACTGGCTGGAGCTTTCCTGATGGGGAAAAGTTATTTAATTTTGCTGCTACATCTCCTGTGGAGGCGATCGCTCTGAGTCCAGATGGTGCCATGATGGCGACAGTAAGTGCTAATGCTTCGGGAAAACAATCAGCACAGAGTAAAGCACAGAGTAATCAGATTCAACTGTGGCAACTAGCTGGTACAAAACCTGAACTACTCAAAACCTTAGATAGCAATGGCAACGATATCGCTCAATTAGAATTTACCTCTAGGGGCGATCGCTTAGTTAGCAGTAGTTATGACGGAAAAATCAATGTTTGGAATTGGCGAAAGGGAACAATCTCCAGAAAAACCAACAATCTCTATAGTGATGGTGGAGTATTTAGTCTGAGTGGCGATGGTCAAGTGATCGCTGGCAACTTCCATAGTTCCACCATGACTAGTTTAATCACAGGATTACCCCTGAAAAATACCTTCCCCCTGGGAGAAAAGCAAAAAGCTAGCATCATGGCTTTTAATCCCCAAACCAAGTTATTTGCCAGGATAAAAAATCGAGTAGACCGTAATTCCCTAATTGATTTATGGTCAGCGGATAGTTCTTTGTCCCCACAACAACGCAGTATTAGAGACAAATATCAAGCTATTCCTGTCACTAAATATTGGATTAACCAAGAACACCAGCAAACAATTCAAGTATCCACAACTCAAATCAAAAAGCCTGTTTCTATCGGCAAAGATCCCCAGGCGATCGCCCTAGCAGGCTTAGGTTTAACCACGGAAGTTGCTGCTTCTGAACAATTAAAACAAGAAGTTGAGATAGACACTGCTGATAACTTAACCACCGTCAAGATTACTCAGACAAACTTAGGGGATGATTCTGTGGCAGGTAGACGTTATTTAGTTGAATTTGCTCCTTATGGCGAACAAACTGCTCAAAAATGGCAGCTAGTTTGGGTTGAAGAACAATTTAAATGCCAATCAGGGCGCGGACACCAAGACTGGAGTGCTGAGTTGTGTCTTTAGGAAAGGGGCTTTCCCTCAGCTATAAGCTATAAGCTATAAGCTCAGATTAAAATATTGCTTGGATTAACCAGTAATCCTGGAAGTATTCTCTCACTATTTTGATCGCAGGCTGGAATTCTGTCTCCAGGTTGATTTCTAGATCCTGATTGTAGACATCGCTGACAAATTTGTAGAGCAGTTCAAAAGTAATTCGCTGGGTACGAGTGAAAGTCATAAACTCGCCATTTTTTGTCTGATTGAGTTTATCTATTTCTTTGCTGCCGATGGTTTTTTGTTTAATTGCGTCACTGCGGATATCACGCCAGAGAATAAATCTGATTTGTTCTTGAGTCGCCACTGCTGTATTAAAATTTTGTATTCGAGAGGTAAACGAGCTTCCTTTGCAACTACTGAGAAACCCGATACAAATGGTCTGATTCAGGTTTTTATTGCTGATTAGGCGATGGGGTGGAAAGACTTTTTTGGTGGGCAAAACGTCGGTTTCTAGTTCTGTGATCTGGGCGAAAGCGGCGATAATATCTTGTAATTTGCCGATATCTTTCTCATCTAGGAGGATTTCTGCCTCATGGTAGTCTCGTTCTAAGATTTCTTGTTGAGTTGATAAATAGTCCCGTACTTTTGCCTCTAGAGGTTTTTCTCGATTGAGGGGAGAATCAGTTAAAGCTAAATCTAGCTGAGTAGGGAGAGTAGTGTTCGTTGTGGGAGGTGTTACCGAAGTCTGTAAAAAGCCGCTAAAGGCTTGGGCAATATTGTTGAGTAGCTGTTCTAGTCTATATTGTTGGGATTCTAGCTGATCTAGTCGGTTGATAATTGGTAATTGCCAATTCTCTGAGCTTTCCGCATTCTCTACTCCAGGAAGCTGATTTTGTCGTTCTGGAAGGGGAATATTTTTATATTTGTAGCGGAAATAGTCCGCTGCACGGTTCAACACGGTGCGAACAGAAACTTTATCCTGAATGATTTTAGCTATTTCTTGGGGAGTAAATAACTGAGGTAGTTCTAAGCCTACTGCTTGAGTTTTTAACTGGAGAATTGCTTGAATTTCTTCTGTAGCTGGGGGTTCGAGGAATACTTGATGTTGTGATATGCGATCGATAATTGAACCGTCAAAGGTTTGTTGTAGTTGTTGCCAGCGATGGGGAAATAAATTGAGGATAATTAAACTATGGGGAACTCTGGTAAAGATTTCTTTGACTGCTTCGCCAAAGTTGAGCAGAATAGCTCGGTTGTGGTCTAATCCCAACATTTCTAGTTGATCGAAAACTATGATCAGGGGTTCGTGGAGTAGGGATAATTTGCCTAAAACAGCGATCGCATCTAGGGAAAAATCTTCTTTACTGATCTCGTCATGCCAACTACTCAAGCCAATCTTATCTAGTTCTGCGGGTTCCAATTCATCCGCTGCCAACCATTTTTTGATTAGCTGTTTATAGCTAGGATCGGAGTAGCGACAAAATTTGACAATGCCTTTAATGATCTCTGGAGCATAACCCACTGCGCCGTATTCTTGAAACCACCAGTCGCTAGTAAATTTTTCGATATAGTCCCAGTTGTTTCTTCTGGTTTGAGTACCTTCTCCCCCCATGATTTCATAGAGCTTTAAGGGGTCATCCTGAATTTTGTCTAAAATGCCTTGTATTCTCTGGGTGTCGGTATTAGTGGATTTAATAATGCCCACGAAAGTATTAGCCAGGAAGTATTCTAGTTGATTAAATCTCGTCCCTGGAATTGATTTATTTAATGACTCTAGAATGCTGCTGTAGGTATGATATTTAATGGTATTGGCATCGTTGGGACAGGGAATAAATAAGAGACGGTTGAGCTTCAGCCTCTGTTGTGCCAAACGCATAATTAAATGAGTTTTCCCTGTACCAGGTTGACCAATAATTACCGCACCTTTACTCTGATGATTTGGGTCGTATTTAATGTCGTCAATCACCGACTCTAGAGTGTTGTACTGAGAGCGATAAATATCACTATTATCGGGATGAGTCTGGAAGGGATGATCAACGCGACTACTGCCAAAGGGATTAACTTGAGGTAAAGGCAAAGCTGAATTCATAAGCTTAAGGGTTAAATAAAGCTGATAGGTAAACTGAGCATCATAACGAGCTATGTGAGCCTGTTCACGATTAAAATACTGGCGATCTACTTTGAGATTGAGTTTTTTAGCCAAATACTCCAAGGAATAACTAGAAGCCACTAAAGCTTTTTGCGCCTGCCGATAGGTGCAATATACCTGGGAATAATCAGGGATAGCTAGAGCAACTTGCTTAAAACTCTGATCCAAGACAGCCAAATCATGTTCAGCATTGTGAAACACTAAGATTTTATTCTTAGCGATCGCCTTGAAATCCGCTAAAATTGTGGTTAGTGGCTGATAGGATCTTCCTTGATGGTTATCCTCAAAGTGATCTCGGTTGAAAGCTTCATAGATCAATTTTCCCTGACTATCGATAATCGCAATTTCCGTTAATTCTCTTCGCCCTTCTGTATCAATAACAACAAAATTCAAAAGTCAAGCCATGCCCAAGTTAAATTTGACTTTTAGGCTAACAAATTTTTTAATTTAAAAATTAATTGACAAACTACCAAAGATTTGGTGACTTTTGCTTCTAATGGACGACCTCTACCCTTGGCGATCGCTGTTACTTTTTTTGACCGTCTACACTCAATGCCCCTGCACCTGCATAAATAACCATCAATAACCCACCAATCAAACCAATGTTTTTGAGAAAGTCGTTGATTTGACTAGGATCGGCGATCGGATTATGAAACAGTAAAGAAGCAGGTATCAAGAAAATGATGAGTAAAATTGAACCAATATTAGTCTTATAGCCTAATAATAAAGAAGCCGAGCCTAATAGTTGAAAAAATACTGTTCCTGCTGCCAATAGGCTAGCCAAAGGCAATCCTTGACTGTTGATAGTTTCTACTAACCCGCTGAAACCTGTGATATGACTTATTCCCGCTTTGAAAAAAATTAGACAGAGGCAGATACGAGCTGCTAACGCTATATATTCCATCAGAATAATTCCATCAAAAATTAAATAAAACAACTAAAGACTACTGAAGCAAATCTGTAAAGCCTTTATTCTTGCGTCCAATCAGGACAAGTACTATCCTCAGAACCGTTAGGATGCATGGCGCAAACTAAAAGATTGCCATTGTAAACCTGTCCATGATAGTTGGCACAATTAATACAGGCAGGATGGCTTTCGGTGGAAGGAGTATGATAGCTGACACTGGTAAAATCATCATCCACAAAACTATCCCACTCATTAAATAAAGCAGCATCTATTTCGTCTCTCGTGGTGACAACCACATCCACAAAATTATGGATAAAATCTTCAACTTCTTCGGCAAACTCCCCCTGAAACTGTGCTAGAAAAGAACCGAGATTTTCGGCCGCTTCATCTACCATCGATTCGGTAGTCTCTCCTATTTCAGCAAAAAATAGCTCCATATCGGCTGCGGTTTTTTCAATCTGTTTCCACCAATCATCTTGCCAATTATTCATAAATTAATCTTGTTCACAGATATCATTCAGTTTAGATGGTTGTCTTACTTTTCTTGCTTGAGGCGACGTAACTCTTCTTGTAGAGACTGAACCTGTTGACGTAAATCATCACCATTGGAATTGGATTGAGCAGGTTGTTGGTTGTTAGCCGCCGTCGGAGGAGTAGATTCTACTTCATCCACAATCTCGATGCGACGAGGTTCTTTTTCTGTTGAAGGATTATTACTACCTGCCACAGTTCCTTGTTGAGCCTGTTCCACCAAATCATCAACAAACTTACGAGCTTCTTCCGTACTCATCTCTCCCCGTTCAGCCATCTCCTCCGCTAGCTTCTGGGCTTGAACTCGCAAATCTTTTACTGTGTCACTGGCTTTTTCTTGGGCATAGGAGGCAAAACCAACTCCCATATAAAAAGCTCTCTTGGCAATATCTTCAAAATTAGCCATCTATTTTAGATCCGATTTCGCTATGGTCTACTCATAGTGTATATCATCTCTAAAAGTGATAAATTACGGTCACAAGTGTTGAATTCCCTATTCAAATTATTCACTACACCGAACATTATAGAGAATGTAATCTTGGCGAAATCAAGAAACTAGAGCGATCGCCCTTATATTTCTATCATTGGTTCTTTTAGAACAATAGTTCGGACAATTTTTTAGGAGAGAAGAAAAAAGCAATTCGTTCGATTAAGGTAAAAGTGTTGAAAGATTACCATGCAATGGATAGCGTTAAAACAATTATACAAAGCTTACTAACTTCGATGGGTGAATTAGCACATCCTCAAAAGAAATTTCTCTGATGGGAAAATTGAAATGCGGTGATGTTTTTTTAAAATACTTTTTTTAGCGCGCTCGTCGATAGTTGGCTTAAATGAGGTGGGTAATGTGATTTATCATGTGTGAGAAATAAAGGCAATCGCTATAATGGAAACCGTAGTAAAAATTTAGTGCGATCGCCTGTAACAGTTAATGCGCAAGTATTTGAGATAATGCCCTAGGGTTGGAAATAGCCTAATTAAAGATTCGAGTCCCCCTAGCTCAACTACCTCGCAAAGCATTGATCTTGCTACCTCTTACTTATTAGCTACTACTGCTTTTTGAACTGTTTGCAACACACGGGACTCTATCTCTGGAGAGAGAGGAATATAACCCAGTTTGGCAGCATAGCGATCGCCATCATTCAAAGCCCAGTTAACAAATCCCTGGAGTGCTTGAGCGGTAGTCGGCTCTTTGTATTCTGGATAAAGCAATAACCAAGTCATCCCCGCAATTGGATAAGCTCCAGAATTAGCAGGATCGGCGACTGTTAAAGCAAAATCTTCAGGAATTTTGGTTCCTTCAAAGGCTAGGGAGGCGGCTTCAGGAGAAGGGGCAATTATTTTACCCGATTTGTTTTCGATCGCCGCTGCGGTCATCCCATTTTCCTTGACATAGGTATATTCTACATAGCCAATTCCCCCTTCCGTCTGGGCAACTTGGGCAGCAATTCCTTCATTCCCCTTTGCTCCAACCCCAGTAGACCATTCTACCGTTTTGTCAGCACCACCTTTCCAGTTGGGGCAAGCCGCTTGGAGGTGATTGGTAAACAAGAAAGTAGTACCGCTACCATCAGAACGATGAATCCAGGAAATCTCCGTATCAGGTAAAGTCGTGTTGGGATTAGCTTGAGCGATCGCTGGGTCATTCCATTGGGAGATCTCACCGTTAGCGATGCCACAATAAGCTGTGCGAGATAACTGTAAATTATCTACTCCTGGTAAATTGTAGGCAAAAACCACACTACCAGCAGTCATCGGTACTTGAATTGGATCTTTACCATAGGTTGATTTAAATGTAGCGCGCTCTTCGCTCGACAAGGGCTTATCCGTGGCACCAAAGTCTACTGTGCCTTGAAGATACTGCTCAACACCAGCACCACTACCTACGGACTGGTAGCTAATTTGAACTCCAGGATTTAGCATGTTGTATACGCCAAACCAACCTTGGTAAAGAGGAGCAGGAAAAGATGCTCCAGCACCAGTTAAACTAGCTTCCAGACCCGCATCCTGAGCATTGGCGACAGGGGTCGTAACATGGGGATTATTAGTTAAATCAATACTCTGGGTCACTAGTATCAAAGATAAGGCGGAAACTGCTGTTAAACAGAATCTGGGAGTGATTTTAAATGTCATTTAATCTAGAGATTTTTTTAAGTTCGTTTTCTCAAGATCAAATGGTATTCGACCCAGGTAAAGGCAAATTTAAGACCTAGTTATAGTTAAGTAATTAGTACCTTATTTAGCCAAGGATATTTCATAGAGACTTTCATATTGTCTGACAAAAGAATTCTCTCCATCTAGATTGAAATTGTCCTGAATACGTTGTCTTGCCTGTTTACCTAAATCCTGCCGTTTTTCCTGACCCAGGATGATTAATTTTTGCCAAGCGTCGGCTAATGCTTGGGGATCTTTGGGGGGAACAACTACCCCCGTGTCACCAATGATAGTACGGGAATCACCTATATCAGTAGCAACACAGGGAATCTGACAAGACATTGCTTCTCCCAACACATTGGGAAAAGATTCTCCATAGGCAGAGCTGGTGGTGAAAATATCAAAAGATGTCATTACATCAGGAATATCTTGTCGTTCTCCTAAGAGGTGAAGTTGATCAGCAATCCCTAACTTACAGATCTGTGACGACAAAGCTGGGTTTTGTTGATCTACGTTAGGCCCCACCAGAACAAAATGAACTTTAGGCTCATTAGCGATGAGGATTGCTGCTGCCTCAATTAAGTTGGCATGGTCTTTCATGGGGTGATAGCGAGCCACCGAACCGATTAAAATAGAATCTTCTGGTAAACTCAAAGCTGAACGCAAGTTAAAATCAGGATTAGCAGCGGGTTTGTATTTAGCCAGATCGAAATTATCGCCAATAGCAGCTCCATTAGTAGGATCGTAACCTAACTGGATATGTTGTTTTTGTCCTTTTTCCGCCGAAAAAATCACCCTCTCTACCTTAGAAGAAAGCAGTGCTGTTAACTTAATAGTTGCAGCCAGAGGAAGTTTTTCTGCTTTAAGAGAATCTACTGAATGATGAATACTCCAAAAAACAGGAGCTTTCCCCAGGGCAAGAAAATTTGCCAACTGAGCAGCAAGATTAGCGTGATACATCCACCCCTGAATTATGTCTGGCTGAATTTCTTGCAGCATGTTCCGCAGATTGAGCAAGATAATCGGATTATAAACCCCTGGCTTCATACCTAAAGTTTTTACTGGAATGTCGAGATCATGGAATCTCCCGATAAATACTCCTCCGTCAATCAAGGAGATTACTGTCGGCGAATAGCGATCGCGATTAATCCGCGTCAGCAATTTATAGAGCATCATTTCCGCGCCACCAGTACCCAAAGCAGTAATTACAAATACAAGCTTGATCTTTTGATTACTAGCAGCTTTATTCGCAATACTCGTCTGATTTGAATCGAAGTTCATCTGTTGTAGCACCCCAAAAATTTATTAAAATTATTAAAAATGAAAAAATCAAAGTAGCTTTTCCCTAATATCTCATAGGAAGATTCAAATGTCTTAAGTTTTTACCTTGATTTACTGCTATTGCTAATAATCAGAGATCAATCTTAAATCGATTCAGAAAGTTGGTGAATTTTTGCTCCCAGTTTTTGCCTTGCTGTCTCTAACACCGCTGGATCTAGATTCCAATGCTCAAAATCTTGGGCAACCTCTCTTACCGTCGTCATTGCCCAATCCTGATAACCCCATTTTTTGAGAATCTCAATGTATTCATAATCTTCTACTCCTTCTCGAATCCATTTAAGTCTCATCGAGGGGACAGAACCCTGAATGCCAACCTCTTTACCTGGGTAAATTAATATTCCTTCCCCTGGATAATGTTCTGGCTTCTCAGAATAAGTATTGACAAAATCTACATTATTCCAAGGGTCATCTGCCCAGCGATCGACCCGCCAATAAAGTAATCCCGTTAAACCCAAACTCTGATTAATAAAACCTTGAGCTATTCTATGGTTGATTGGTTGAAAGTCAATTTGCCAAACAGGGGAATTATCACTCGGAACAAAGCAAGTATAAAACCAAACTTCTTTTCCTCTCCTCAATACTTCAGCTATTTTTTTTCCCCCAGCAACATATCGATTAGGATTGACAACCCAGATGTCTACCGAATTATATAATCCCTCTCGAGGAGCCATTACAGTCAGATGCTTAACCCCAGCTTGTTTGATATTGTAAGACCACTCCTGAAGCGACTCCCCTAAACCTTGGCAATCATCGATTTCGTCGGTAGCATAAACATACAAATTCAAGTCTAATTGATGCTTAAGACCCTCCTGACGAATTGTAGAAATCTCTGGAGCAGTCTCCATAGAGCAGGTGTGGTAGTTCGCTCCACTCCAAAACGGCAATTTAATTGAAGTCAGTCCCCATTGATCAATCAATTCCCGTTCATCTTCAGGGTTAATTGTAGCTGCTGGCATTACTCGATGCTTAAGTAGCTCAATTAAAGTGTTTTTATCATGTTGCTCCCATGAAAGAAACGAAGATTGCAAAGATGGCTTGATCGGTAGCTGAAAGTTCCAAACTGTCAGGAGAATTTTGCCCGTTACTGTTCCCTGATCACTGATCACAGTGTACGTTCCTTGATAATTACCAGCAGGAGTGTCTCTAGGAACAAAAATATCTACCCAAATCGTCTGATTCTCGCTTTGTTTGAGCTGGAAGGGGATTGCATCTAATTCTGCATTAGCTAAATCAGCTCCTGTCTGTGGATCGACAAAAGGCATCAATCCGTCAGGATACCAACCAGCTCCTGATGATTTGACTTTATTGGTCATGGAAGTCAAACTCGGATTGACCACATTGACATAATGCTCGCGGTAAAGAGTGATATCTCCCTGGGAAATCACATGATGTTCTAATCCTGTCAAATCGGAGACTTGAACATCAGTGACCAGAGAATTATTTTGATTACCCTTAATGGCAATTTGAAAAGATTCATACTCTCCTTGAGCGGCATACAAATGAATATCTCGGGAATCTGTCACTGCATCTTGAAGCAGGACTCTTTCCATGCTACTCGTCACCCATACTTGTGGCGATGTAGAAGTTGATTTTGGATATTCAGTTTTTAAAGATGTCAACAATACAGTAAAACTAAATGCAATTAATAACCAGAAAAATTTTTTAAAAATTGATTTAAACACTTGATCCCAAACTTATTGCCCAGACTAATTTCATTTTATACGTTTGATGTTAATTAGCGAGGCTGAGGATCAAGACTATGGATACCACCTTTTATAAAACTGACTGTTTGAGAAGGAATAGGACAACAATTGACGTTTGCCATCAATGAAGCTTTTATACTCTAATGGCAAAAGCTTTTTGAGTAATTTTTTAGATAAATCAATCAATGATGCGTAAATGCTAGTGGATGGAACGGATGACGATGACTCATTAACACTTTCGTCATAAGCAGACAAGTAATCAGATTGATGTGGGTAATTGGCAAATACAGGCTTTGCTTCAGTCTTAATCGCATGAATCATGATCATGACTGGAGAGCTGGAAACCAAGCCTACCCGACTTTTCACCACCGAAGGATCGACAACGGAGAAACACTTTGTTTTATGGCTCAACTCTAGGCCAGGAAAGGAGTGCTTCTCCAGTATAATGTCACGAATTTCAAAGCCGTTTTCAGGCTGGAAGATCCTGAAAAATAGTTCTGGACTAAACTGATAAAATCCATGACCTGTATGATTATTGGCTGTTGTGAAGATGAAAAGACTCCCCCCTTTTTTGACCAACTGCATGTAATTACTAATGGCAATTGGCAGGTTGAATACATGCTCGAGAGTGCCACCATCAATCACTGCGTCAAACTTCTCGTGATGAGTTGGATCGACAGGATAATTCATATCGTGAACAATGTCACAATTCTCATAGTCAGAATAATCAATCGATGTCACGCTCTTGGCATCAAGTAATGTCTTTAAGAACTGATCGGCATATCGATCCTGGGAAAAGGAAGATGAATCCATCGAAGGAGCATAGGACTTAGCCAACTGTTTTATTTGTTTGGGCGATACATTCAGATATTGATGTCCAATTGTCAGTATGTTGTCGAAACAAATGTTGTTTTGTTTTGCCTTGGCGAGCAACGCTGCACTACTATAAGTGATTCCCATAGCCTAACTGGTTCCTATTCTCTCATCAAAAAAGATTCATGACTGATAGTTTTTGTTTCACTAGCAGTCATTTTACACCCATCATCTTTGCATACAATTGGTAAAGATAACGAACAAAGATTTGAGATTTCAAAGCACTACCAAATTTTTCTACTGCCTTAGCTTTATTGCAACAATTTTACTGGGCTAAGACTTTTTCGATCTACCTCTTGGTTGCTGACCAGAGAATAAGCTGCCGATTTTAAATGATTTAGAATTCAACTAGATGAAAGTTGATGAATCTTTTCTCCAAGTTTTTTTCGGGAACGATCTAACGTCTTGATGTCTTTTGTCCAATCTTTCCAGTTTTTACCGACATCATGGACAATGCTCATTGCCCAATCTTTGTATCCAAGATTTTTTAAAATCTCAGTGTATTCATAATCTTCCATTCCTTCTCGCAGTCTTTTAAGTCGAATTGAAGGTACGACCTGATCTAAACCTACTTTGTCTCCTGGATAGAAAAACATCTCTATGCCAGGATAATCAATATCTCCCTGAACATAAATTGGGACTTCTTCCCAGGGATGCTCAGTCCAAGTATCTGCTCTAGCCATGAGAACACCTTTTAAATCTAAACTATGGGCAATCCATCCTTGAGGGATACGGTAATTAATCGGTGGAGAATCAAGATGCCATAAGGGTGAATAATCAGTACTATATCCTGTATAAAACCAAACTTCATCTCCTTGACCTTTTGCTTCCTCAATTTCGGTTCTGGCTTCGGCATACATCAAAGGATTAACAACCCAAATATCGATCGCATCGTATAAATCTGGTCTAGGCTTCATGACAGCTAGGTGTTTTAATCCTGCTTGATGAATATTTTCTGCCCACTGTTTTAATGGTTGTTCTAGGTTTTGACATAGATCAATTTCATCTGCCGAATATACGTATCTCAGTAAGTCTGATGGGTATTGATTAGCAGCTTCTTGGAGTTCGTTTACCGATGGCGCAGGAGACATTTGGCAGGTATGATAGTTGGCTCCACTCCAGAAAGAGGTTAAACGTACTGATTTTACCCCCAATCGCTTGAATGCTGCCTGCAAGTCAGGATACTTAATTCTCTGGCTAGGCATTAATTTATGCTGAAGGAGTAATGTCTGTGCCTCAATACCTCTGTTTTCCCAAATATCAAAAGAGGAATCCATCGAAGGCTGTGTCGGTAGAGTAAAATTCCATACTGTCAGAGAGATATCCCCTTCAGAGCTACCGCGATCGCTTTCAATTGTAAATTTTCCGTGATAGTCTCCAGGGGCTGTGTCTTGAGGTACAAAAATATCTACCCAAATAGGCTGATTTGTTCCCGCTGCCAAGTTAAAAGGTACAGCATCTATGTCTGCATGCTGAATATCTTTTCCTGTATCTGGATCAACAAAGGGAATCAGCCCGTCTGCATACCATCCTTTGCCTCGAGTTGGATTAGCAGGCCATCCTGGATAGCTTGGACGATCTAATTTAATATAGTGTTCGCGGTATAGGGTGATATTGCTCTGACTAATTACTGAACCATTGACACCTTCTAAGTCTGATACCTTGATATTAATATTATTGAGATTCCCTGGGGGAGCTTGAACCACAATTTGAAACGGTTCATATTCTCCTTTGGCTGCACTTAATTGCACCTTTTTCAGCCGCGCAAAATCTCCATTGATTACAACTGGACTAGGCTGATTAAGCTCAATTGCTTCCATTGCTGAAGCTGTCCAAAACCAAGGCTCCGTTTGAACCTCGCTCTCACTGATTGCCGAGTGAGTAAACACAGCAATAATAGTTATAACTGTTAAAACCAGAGTTCTAACGGTTTTAGTAGAAAAATTAAACATAGTAATTTTGTATTAATTTAAGCCTCTGAATCACGCAAGTCAAGTTGTGCTAAATACTTCTCTTTTGCTCTCTGGCTACTGTTTTGTATTTTGCTGTGTATGGAGAGATTTGCCATGATCGCGTAAAAGATTAAGGAGCAGAATTCATTCATCAGGGTGTGGCTAAAAAATCCCTGAGCTGAAAGAAAAATCATAAAAGCGATCGCTTGGTTTTTAAATTCTCCTTCTGCTTGCCAAATAGATACTAAAAGCAGGGAAGGAAAGAACAAAGCCCCTAAAAAGCCAAATTCTACCATTTGATCTAAATAGGTATTGTGACTTCTCATTGGCACTCCCGTAGCAGAGAGGCCATGACCAATTTCCCCTGAACCTAAGCCATTGCCGAGAAAAGGATGTCTAGCAAATTTTTTCCAAGAGATGACTACATATCCTTCCCGAGAGGCTTTGGAATCATCTTTTTGCCCCAAAGGATTGATCAAAAATTCCACTCTAGCCAATGAATCCTCACTAAACAAGGGCTTTCCGTCAGAGCTTTTCAAGTATTTTAGTTGTCCGATTTGGGTCGATAAAATAGAAATCATGACCACAAAAAATACTGCTAAAAGTGGCATTTGGTAACGAGGGATAGTGCTTTTAAAAATTAGAAACCCCATGACTAAAACCCAACCAGCGATCGCACCTCGGGAAAAAGTTGGCGCAAGACCGACAAATATTAATAAAGCATAAAATAAGCGGTATTTAGGTTTAATCAAGTCCATCGTGTATATCATCCCCACCACCAGAGCAATCCCCGCAGCGTTTGAATCCTCATAAACTCCAGAAGATCTGCCGTGCGCTCGCTGTTCTATATAGAAAGCTAAAGGATTTAAAAACTCATAGAGATACGAAACAATGTTAAGCAAGGTCACGAACAAGACGGTCAACTTAGTCCATTTAGCTACGAGGGGATGATAGGCAAAAATCCCTAACATCAAAATCAGAAAGAGAATTGTGCGGTACTGATCCTCTAAATACTGTTGTTTAGGCAATACTGGCTGTATTAAAATTGAAGTTAATGATGCTGCTATATAAAAACCAGACCAAATTATCAACGGTCTTGACAAATCCTTTAATCTACTGAGTAAAGACATCCAGAGGGGAAAAGAAGCTGCCAGAAACCCTATGATCCAAACTAAGGGAATGGGAAATCCATGATGATTAGACAGGTAAACATCTGACCTGGTAAAAAAAACCAAGATTGCTGCGATCGCTAAAAATCCCTGATAATAGGTAATAAAAGTAGCCTTTGGCTGATTTTCTGATTCGATTGAACTAATCATAATATTCTCCTTTAAAGTTCGTAGAGCAAAGACAAATATGCCTCTACTGCTCTTGTGGTGGAATATTCATTGGCTCGCTGGATCAGCAGTTCTCGCTGAGGAGGATGGTTGAGAGTTTCCAGCATTGCATTGCCCAAAGCTTGAGAATTTTTGACTGGAACCAAAAGACCGTAAGCTCCGCGATCAAGAATTTCATCTGGTCCACTAGGGCAGTCTGTGGCCACAACGGGGCAACCACAAGCCATCGCTTCAATCAACACCGTAGGTAAACCCTCCTCTCTGGAGGATAAAACAAAGCCACTGGCGTGCTTCATATAGGCATAGGGATTCTTAACAAAGCCTGGCAATAATACATCTTCTCCAATACCTAGGTTCTGAATAATTGACTCTAGTGCAGAGCGCTCTTCTCCTTCTCCCAGAATAATCAGACGCGCTTCTTGGTGCTTTCTTACTTGGGCAAAAGCAGCCAGTAAATTAGGAAAGTCTTTTTGCGGGTTTAATCTACCCACGGCTAAAAACACTGGAGGCATGTTAGCAGCAAACCAAGGATGATCTGGATCAGCTTGGCTTTTAGTAATTAAATCTTCATTGACTACTGGATTGTTAAGCACCTTAACTGTTTCTTTTCCTAGTCCCAAGTATTGCTCCAGATCACGGGCAACACCTGCCGAAACCCCCGCAACTGCATCAGCACGAGGATAAAGCCATTTCATAAATAGTTCAACTAGTTGAGCTCGCTTTAGCTTGCTTTGAAAGGCGGATAAAGTATTCTGTTCGACTAACAGCAGCTTTGTTTTGATTCCAGATAACTCCCTAGCAATTGAAGCTACCACATTAACGTGACCCATATTACCAATCAGCGCCCAAGGGCGATTTTCCTTTAAGTAACTTATCAAAGGTAAAGTAGCCTTGATTGCCCGCCCCACCTTCAGGTCAACTATGCGTACTTCATGAGGCACTAAATCTAGATATGGACCTTCTTTAGTAGCCAGAACAAGGTCTAGATCAAATTCGTCTCTTTCTGCCAAACCTTTAATCAAATTTACTACAGCTTTTTCTGCACCTCCGCCATGGAGGGCATCGAGAAAAAAAGTAATGCGTTTTCTATCAGTCACTTAATTTACACCTCTAGTAATTAATTTATCGATTAAATTTTCCCATTCTGCTACTATGGCATCCAAACCAAATCTTTTCAGCACTTCAGGAGATCTAGCAGCGAGGCTTTGCCGTTGAAGCTCATCAGACATCAAGCTTTCCATTGCCATCCCTAAAGCATCTATGTCTTGATTCGGGACTAGCAGACCGTCTATATTTTGACGAACCATTTCACTAGGACCACTAGGACAATCTGTACAAACCACTGGCAATCCACAGGCTAAGGCTTCTCCGTGAGCCATAGGAAAGCCTTCGTTTCTAGAGGCCATGACAAAAATCTTTGCTTGTTTTAAGACCGCAAATGGATTACCCAAAGCCCCCGTAAAAACAACTTTACTTGACAAATTCAAGTCATCTCTCATTTTTGATAACTGTTCCCGCAATTCTCCTTTACCTAAAATGAGTAGTTGCCAGTCTGGATATTTGGGAGCAATTTGAGCAAATGCCTGTAATAGAAGATCAAATCCTTTTTGTTCTGTTAATCGACCCATACTCACCAACCATTGTTTCTGTGGATCAACTTCTGACGGTAGTTCATCGACTTCTCCATTGTCATTAACCATAATCGGATTATAAATTACCGCTCTTTTGCTCTCGGGAAGTGATGCAAAACCCAGGTCGACTCCTTGACTAACACTGACAACGCACGAACAAAGAGGATAGGTTAACTTTCTCAAGGTTTCCCACAATGTCCCATAGGAAAAAACCCTAGCATCGTTATGTTCAGTTACGATTAAAGGATACTTTGTCCCCAGCAAAGCCAGAATAGTAGTGACGTTGGTAATACGGAGAAAAGAAATGACGACATCAGGAGCACTAGACTGAACAGCCCTTCTGATTACAGTTATACGTTCAGCATTGCTTTTGAGGGCTTCCACTAGTCCTGCTGATGAGCTTAAAACCCCAAGAGCAATTCGAGAGCATTCCCTGGGCAATTTATAAAAGTCACTGTTTTTCTCAGATAAGGTAACAACCGTCACACCATGCCCCCGCTGGATAAACCCTTGTGCCATCGAGACTAAAACTCTTTCTGCTCCTCCACAGCCAAGACTTGAAATCACCAAAGTTATTTTCATGGTTGAATTTAATTACTTTCTAATAATATTTTTTGCAAGTGTTTGTTGGTTAAAGTATACAAAAAAACAAACGAAATAAAATGTACTAAGCTAGTGGACAAAGCTAGTCCAGCAACTCCAAGCCAAAGAGAAAACACGTAATTCCCAATTATATTTGCTATCAAGTTAATTGCCGAACCCCAGGCTAAATAATGATTTATTCCTAAAGCATTAATGAGTCTAACTACAAAAATTGATGCAATAAAAAAAGGAATTTCTAGAGCATAAAGTATTTGAATTTGAGATACCAACTGTGTATTTTCAGCGGTAAAAGAGCCTCGCTCAAAAAGAATCTGAACAATTAGTTTGGAAGCCAAAATAAATAATACAGTCAAGGGAATCATAGTAATAAAAATTAGTCTTAAATAATATTTAAAAGTATGATTTATCTTACGCCAATCTTTTTGAGCAATAGTTTTGGAAAAGTAGGGAACTACCGCAGTTCCCAGAGCCAAGGTAACTAAACTCAAGGGAAGAGCAATGACTCGAAAGGCATAGCCCAATGCCGCAACACTTCCAGGAGATAACATTGCCGCCATAGATTGATCTACTAAATTAGCGCTACACATTAAGAAGGAGCCAACCATTACAGGAAAGTATTCTTTGATCACTAGATCTAGATTGGCATCAGATTTTAACCACTGAGGTCGTAAACTAATTCCTTGTCGAAGCAAGGCTATTCCTAAAACAATCATCTCGATCAAAGAGCCACAAATTAATCCCCCCGCCAAGGCGTAAATTCCCCAACCAGGGAAAGTAAATAACATAATAACCATAGCCAAAGGGGTAAGCACAGGGGAAAGAGCAGCAAGAGCAAATTTTTCTCCTGCGTTCATTACTCCGCCCAAAATATTGATAATTCCGTAAAGTATGATTGAAGGGGAAACTGACCAAAGTAAACGATTAGTTAAGTCTAGCTTGGTGGCAGAAAATCCTGATGCCATTAGGGGTAAATAGAGAGGAGCAGCAACGGCGACCGCGATCGTGATTACGACAAGTAACCCGATTGCCCTAGTCATAATCCCAGAGAATAATTGCTGTGCTGCCTGTGGACTCTCCTCTTTGACCTTGATATATGTGGGAATCAAAGCTGTACTTAAGGAATTCGCTACTACTGTCGTGACAAAGAAAGGAACCACCAGTGCCATAACAAAAGAGTCAATCTCGTCTCCCGTACCGAATCGCCAGGCAACCACTAACTCTTTGCCGACAGAGGCAAACTTGCCTAACCCAGTTAGTAAACCAATGATAATAGTTGCCGTAAAAATTTGACGATTAATTGAACCGTCGGCAAAATTACGCCATATACCTAGATATTTTATTATTTTTCCGTTGACTTTCATCTATATTACTATTGTTGTTGACTTCAACCTAACATAGTCAATTATTTTTTGAAAAGTGTAGTATTCTGTAAAAGTTATTGATTTATGACTAGGCTTTTACTAGTGAGATAGAAAGAAATCCCAGTTAACCTTTAATAAGGTTATGATGCTACTCTAAATTCTCAGAAAAAAAATGTATAGCTTAAATTTTATCTAGACTAGTGTTATCGGCTTTAGTTGGTTTTATTAAATTAAAAGCACCTTTGCAAGGTATATAGCTGATTTATTGTTTATTTAATAATTTTTTGGTAAAGCTTTGGAAATGTTTGATGTTTTCCTTTTCTACAAAAACTGAATCAGATTACATTTAATCTAAGGATTCAAGTTGAAAAAATAGCAATATTTAAGATTTTATGATTGAGTTCTTGATCATCTATGAAATCATGTTTAAGTAGGTTTAAAATGAAATACTCAAACCTACTTAAGAAGAATGCCCCTAAAAGAGAGAATCCATAGTAGTCTCTTTGTAAAGCCATATGGCGACAATAACTAAGTACATTCAGCTACTCACACATACCATTATATTACTCCCTCATATCCACGATTCAAGGACGAAATCTACTTTGGAAATGTAGAGATTCTGATGTCTAAACTCAAGTTAAAGAAAAGCTTTCAGAATTGCTTAACATGGAGAAATAATAACCGTATTAGCAATAATTACGAAAAAAAACATTTCAGCTATGTTCGTTGAGAATAACGTTTTTATGCTGGTTACCGAAAGTCTCTTTTATATAAAAGCTTGAACAGCTTTGTGACTTAAATCCTCGCTGACGCCTAAGATTCTAAAATTTTATGGAGCCATAATTTAATCTTCCATAGTCGAATTTTCAACTACTCTTCTTTTTGGCAATAACTGTAATGCCCAAAAAATTATTTACTAAAATACTAGAAGTAAGTTTATTTCTAATTACAAACGGTACAGCATTTAAAAATTTTTCTGCCCAGTGATAAACAAACAAAGGTGGCCGCAAATAAACTCCACGAAAACCAAAACTAACTTTAATATCAGTAAATCCCACTTGACGGAATAGATTAATTAATTCTGTTCCAGTATATTCTTTAAGATGAAAACAAGTAGCAGTTTTATCAAAATATTGAGAGATATCATGGGGGCCACTTAATCGATTAGGAGTAATACAAATATACAGTCCTGATTCAGCTAATGATTGGTAGATGTTTTGTAGCTGTAAAATGGCATCATCAGGGTGCAGATGCTCCATTAATTGATCGCTGTAGGCAATGGTCACACTATTAGCAGCAACAGGAATGCTTACACCATCAGAAATAATTAACTTGAAGTTTTCTGGATGATGTTTATTTTCGGTGACTTGCGAAGAAACATCTACTGCGTAAACTTGCTTAACTTGTTGGCAAACAGCTAAAGATAAACTACAGTCACCAGCCCCAACTTCTAGAAAGGTAGAATCAGGTTTCAGGTAATGTTTAAGTAGCTGTAGCTTTTTATAAACTGATATTTGGCGGGATTTATCATCAGCTTTGCGAGTTAGCTGATAATGATAGGGTATATTAGTAAATAATTCATCATAAACATCTGTATATAACTCTGCTCGCTCTTCTTTGCTACTGTTGCGCAGTTTATCTGCTAACTTTTTCTCGAGCTGGTAGTGTTCGGTAATTTGCTCTGGAGTTCCATGTTCACTTTGCTTTAATTTCTTAACCACTTTTCTTATTAATAGCTAGGTTTATAAATATTAAGTCAGATTATATTATATTAAGGGGCAAATATTGACAATCGACATCCAGTTAAATGGTAAGTTCGTATGTTCTGCGACTTTTTAGATAACTTTTCAGGCTATTGTTTCAGTTCTTTTATTACCTTTTCTATATCATTCAAGGTTTCTGCTATTCAACAGAATTTATTGATTAAAAGGCTTTGAATTTAAATTACCAAGCAAAGTTTACTTTGAAGGTTATTTTTTTATTACCTTTAAAAATATACCAGAAATCGCTAAATCGCTAGCGTCTACATCAGCAAACTCTGAGGCAAATTTATGACGATGTTGATCGACAAAATTAATTGCCTGTTTTGTTTTGTCTGGATCAATATCAGAAAATTTCTGAGGATCGTCAATCGCACCCACATCCACTAAATTTTGTACTATGATCGAATAATCAATTAACTCTTGCTGCTTTAGTGATTCTAGAATGTCTCGATATCGATGGGTCAAAATTCGGTTGGGTCTGCCAGAATTTTGAGTTGCAAAAACATAAGTAGAAGTAGGAATCTGTAGATAATAAAGCTCGTGTTTTACAGGAGTGAACATTTCATGATCTCTAAAATCAATGAAGTGAAACATTTGTCCCCCAGGCTTGAGACATTTCACCATTTGAATTATGCAGTCTAACGGATTGTACAGATGCTCTAGCACAGCACAGGAAACAATGTAATCGTAACTTTTATCTCCTGTTTGAGCGCAGTTAGCAAAGTAATCTTCTGCTGCTTCTCCAATCTTCCAACTAATACCCGCAATTGCTTTCTCATCCCATCTGTTTGTAGTCTTAAGATGATTTAAATTATATTTATTTGCCAGAAGTTGATAAATTTTATCCTGCTGTTCTAAATTGCGATCGCTATAATATCGGTCAATTAAATCTATTTGACTACAACCTTCTCCTCGAAGTAACATAGCTACTCCAGCACTGTCTCCTGGCCCTAATTCAGCTACGGTTCCAGAAAATTTCTCTATGCCACCTATTTTTTTGTAGTCTGCTAGTATGTTTTCGATATAGGTAACTGATTCTACTTCTGATTGAGTCCGAGAATGGGCTGAACCAGAAGCAGAACCCAAAACTTGTCCAAAAGACATTTTACTCCCTTTTATAAAATCATCCACTATGTAAGCTGATATTTTGGCAGCAGGAAAGTGCTTTAACAAATTTGCTTTTGTATTCGACATCACTTTTTGGTTGTTTTAAGTATTTATATCGCAATTCTTTTTAAGATAATACCATTATATTAAAAAACAAAAGTGGCATTTTATTTAAAGCAAAAACAGCTGCGATTTCGTTCTATCAGCGTATCTTTAAATAGATACAAAAAAGCAAGAATTAGCGGAAAAATTGTATCTAGATTTTAGTCAAAGATTCCTGAATCTATCTAAAAAAAAGTGACTTAGTTGAGGCTGCTGTTTTTTAGCATAGCTTGATTACTCCCGAGTACCTTAGCTACGTCTTCAACACTTAAAGGCTGGGACAGAAGATATCCTTGACCATAGTCAACTGGAATTTCTTTGATTTTATTTAACTGGGCTAAATTCTCAATGCCAGTTGTGGTAATCTTTAGTTGCTGATTTTTAAGATCCAGTACTATTTTTCTGAATACATCCCAGGTAAGATGATCTTTGGCAATTTGGTTGACTAAATAGCGATCAATTTTAGCTCGGTTAAATTCTTGATAGATTGGATTAGAGCGAATTCCACCATAGATTGAGGCGACCCTACCAAAATTATCAATTTGCAACTGAATTCCCAATTGTTTTAATTGAGGTAAGATAACCTTCGCTTCTTGAGGATTTTCACCAATTAAATATTCAGATATTTCCCACGTAATTAAGTTGGGTGCAATCTGATACTGTTCTAGGTTGAACTTCAGATGTTTAACTAAACTTGCCTGAAATAGCTGCAAACTAGGGACATTAATACTGACCCCAACCTGATGATTAAAATCTGGATTAGCTTGCCAGAGCTTTAACTGGGCGCAGACAGCTTCGATAATCCATCTCTGCAAAGGGACAATTAACCCTGATTCTTCTGCCGTGGCAATAAATTTTTGGGGAGAAATTAGCCCTAAATGAGGGTGATGCCAACGCAGCAACGCCTCAAATTCGCGAATCTCTCCTGTGATCAAGCTCATCACTGGCTGATAATAAAGACTAAATTCTTCATTTTCTAAGGCTTTTTTCAGGCTGCGCTGTAATTCGGTAGGGGTGAGACGAGTCACATAGTTAAGGCTAGGTAAACTTTGACGGGGCATAAATTCTGGCTGTAGACCAACAGTGACTGAATTTAGTTCATGAGTCTCGCTGATGATTTTTTCGAGACTATCTTGAGCCTGTTCCACATCCACCTGTTGATATTTGCTGGTATAGCCAACGACTAGACGATCAAGTAGAAAAACAATGAGATTAATATCATTGCGCTTGGCTGCCTGACACAAAACATCGATGGTGGTATCTAAATTGGGCGGGATGATACGACTAGCATCTTTGACTACTAATACTTTTTCGTGGGTAGTGGATTCATATTCTTCTCCTTCTACCAGCAGTTCTTCATATAGTTTTTCTCCTGGTCGCAATCCAGTAAAGACAATATCAATGTCCTGACCAACTTCATAACCAGAGAGTTTAATTAAATCTCTAGCCAAATCAACAATCTTAACGGGTTGACCCATATTCAACATAAAGATTTGACCCAGATTATTTTGCCTGGATAAGACAGCTGCCTGAAGCACTAGCTGAACGGCTTCAGGAATAGTCATGAAATAGCGAGTAATATCAGGATGAGTGATAGTGACAGGGCCTCCCTTGGCAATTTGTCTTTTGAAGGTTGGCACCACACTGCCACGACTACCCAGGACATTACCAAAACGAACTACAGCATAAGGTTTTCCACTAGTCCTAGCTGCCTTTAGTACCAACATTTCTGCTGTACGCTTACTTGCCCCCATGACGTTAGTTGGCTTAACTGCCTTGTCGGTTGAGATCATCACAAAATTGCTGACATCGTAGGCGATCGCTAAATCCAGCAAGTTTTTAGTTCCCAAGACATTATTAGTAATTGCCTCTGGAGGGTTTAACTCCATTAAAGGAACGTGTTTGTGAGCTGCGGCATGAAACACGATATCAGGTTGATAAACCCTAAATGCATCCTCTAATCTAGGTTTGATTCGCAAATCAGCGATGTAGGGAATAAGCTGAGTAAGCTGTTGATTGGAATTTTCCTGCTGGAGAATGTTTAAGACTTGTTGCAGTTCTTCTTGGATATTAAACACGGAGTTTTCACCGTGTCCCAATAAGATCATTTTTGCGGGACGACAACGAAAGATTTGACGACATAATTCGCTACCAATGGAGCCACCAGCACCAGTGATTAGTACGACTTTTCCTTTTAAAAGTTGCGAAACTGCCTGAGCGTCAGTTTGAATCGGCTCCCGTCGCAAAAGGTCTTCAATTTTGACCTCTCTGAGGGTGGCTACTCGGTTCCCTTGGTCGAGTATTTCATTAGCGGAAGGAAGAGTATTGACTGGTACTCCAATCGCTTGACATACATCGACAATCTCGCGGATGGTTTTCCCCGCAGTGGTGGGCATGGCAATAACCACCTGACGAATATTTTGGGCAGAAATTATTTCTGGAATACGATAACGGTTGCCCACCACAGGCAATCCCTGGATATTCAACCCCAGTTTTTGAGGATCGTCATCGACAAAAGCGACGGGGTTTAATCCTAACTTCAAATTACGGCGCATTTCTTGCAGAATTGATACTCCTGCATCTCCCGCCCCCACAATTAAAACGCGATCGCGTTTGTAAAAGTTTTTGCGCTGTTGATTATTGCGCTCGGCTGCTCTAATACTAAAACGAACTCCACCGATTAAGATAAAAGTAAGAATCCCATCGAGCAGGGGCAAAGAACGTGGCACTAAATAGACTTCAGAGTCTACACCAATTACATACTGAAAAACACTTAACAAGATAATCTCAATCACCACAGCGGTAGCGGTAACAGCAGCAATCTCAATTAATTCGTCGATACTGGCATATTTCCAATAGCGCTTATAAAATCCACCAACGATAAAAGTACCCAGCTTAACTAGAGAAAAGATAATGGTTGCAATGAACAAGCCTCGATAGTACTGTTGCAGCGCACTGAAGTGATCGAGCCGCAAAATCATTGCCAACAGAGGAGTCAGACAAAAAACCAACCCATCCAAGAGGAAAAAATGTTGGTTATTGAGATTTAGCAATTTTTTGTCAAGGGTTATTCGTTCTGAACTTAGCTTTTTCAATCTCATTTTTAAATCCTAATTAAACTTTTCAGCGTTTTTAAAGTAAGCAAATTAAATCGTAGAATCTAATTAATATAAGCATCTCTAATGTCAAATAGAGACTAAAAGCAGGACTATAGTTTTGATAAATCACTAGTATCAAAAAAACTTATAGACTATAAGCTGATGCTGTGAATGCTCTTTAAATAGTAAAAACTTTCGCCTGTTAGTAAAAACTGAATTAAGGTAAACTGTGCTTTATTATTAGTTATTATCTTAAGTCACAATGGACTACTATATTGAGTATTTTATTTGATTATATTTAAATCGATACCTTAGATTTTTAAACACCCTAGATTCTTATAACTTTAATCATAATGCCAATTCATGTTTTTTGAAGTTGCAGGGGAATCCCTCAGCAATAGTTTCCTCGATTTTGCTAGTCAACTGAAAATATCAGCTCAATTCAAGTGGTTTTTGAATCTCTAGCTATTATTACGCTAACGGTGTTCTAATCTGATTTTAAAGTTTTAAAAAAGCCGTTTAAATTAAGACACAAGTCATACTATGAATTGTTGGTGAACCTCTTCAATGAATTATGAGTTTTTGGTGATGCTCATTATCGAAGCTTGCCTGAGCGCAAAATGCTCAGAATCAGCCACAGGCCCAAAAGACTCGCAACAGCAAATAAGATGTTACTCACAACGGAAACTTGAGTGGTAGCAGAGCCTGTAGAAATGATTGCAGCTCCCATAATGAGAGAGCCGACTAGGATACTAAAGGAAAGACGATTGGCTGAATCTTCTAAACTTACTGCCAGAACATCTAGACGGGGTATATTAAGATTCCACTTGAGGGTTTCTGAAGTTACGCGGTCTAGCAGTAATTCTACTAAACGAGGAGATCGCAATGACAAACTCTTAAAGTCTAAACCAATTCGTAACAAAGTTTCTGCGGGTCTTTCCCCCAGTAGCTGACGACGAAATACATCCGCCATCAAAGGACGGATCTGGTCTAACAAATTAACTTGGGGATAAAAACCTCTGGCGACTCCTTCTAGATTGGCGAGGGTTTTGGCATATAGCCCCATATTACTGGGAAGCCTGATTTTATTATTGCGAGATATCTGTAAGACTTCATAGATCACCTCGCTAAAATTAACCTGGGAAATGCTGCGATTATAGTATTTCCGCAGCATAATATCGTAGTCACTAGTCAATCGATTGAGGTTAACTTGCTGTCCTCCTTCCGCTAGTTCAAGGGTTAACTGACTACAACGACGACCATCAAGATCGACAATAGCTAACAACATCTCGGTCAAAATTTGCTGAGTGCGAGGATCAAGACGACCCACCATTCCGCAATCTAAGATAGCTATGCGACCATCCTGGAGATAAAAAATGTTTCCTGGATGAGGATCCGCGTGAAAGAAGCCGTCAATATAGACCTGTTTAAAGAAGGCGCGAAATAGAATGGTAGTAATTTCGCTACGTTGGGTTGCCTCGTCTTTATTGTCTCTTAGGGATGGAAGTTTTGCCTGTAAAATTGGCACACCATCCAGCCATTCAATAGTTAAGAGCTTTTTCGTGGTTAAATCATTAAAGATCTGGGGAATGACTAATTGTTGAGTATCAAACAAGTCTGTCTGAGTGAGATTTTGTCTGATTTTTTCCGTATATTCCGCCTCGCTCCTAAAGTCTAATTCCGCCACCAGAGCATTACTAAATTCCTCTGCCAGCCCCACAATATCAAAGTTCTTGCCAAATTCGGTGCGGGACACTAACTCTGCCAAGCTTTTGATTAAAGAAATATCTCGCGCTACCACCACATCAATTCCAGGACGTTGAACTTTTAAGGCTACTTGCTGCCCACTGACTAAGATAGCGCTGTATACCTGTCCAATAGAACCTGCTGCGATCGCATTACGGTCAATTTCCCTAAACACCGCCTCTATGGGTTGACCTAGTTCCTGTTGAATCAGTAACTCGACCCGTTCCCAGGGTACGGGGGGAACATTTGCCTGGAGATCTGTGAGAGTTTCTACATAGCGACCAGACAAGAGATCGGGGCGAGTAGATAATAGCTGTCCCAGCTTGACATAGACAGGGCCAAGTTCAATCAAAACGTTGCGAAAAACTTCAGGGGAGGGGAGACGAGGTTCGTCAGCCTTATCACCAGTCAACAACCCTCGCGCATAATCCCAACCGTTACGAAATAGTACTTCAGCGATTTCTCGCTGGCGAGCAGTGTTTTTGGTTAAAGCAAACATTTAGGTATCAAAATAGACAGACTATTGCCTTAAGTTATAACGCAGCAAAGCGATCGCTGGCTTGGATTAGAGCATTTTTAATTCCTGGCTCGGAAACGGAATGTCCCGCATCATCAATGACGATAAATTCTGCCGTTGACCAAGCTTGATGCAGTTCCCAGGCACTGATCATGGGACACACCACATCATATCTGCCTTGGACGATTACTCCTGGTAAATGATGAATCTTCTCGATGTTTTCTAGTAATTGATTTTCCCGTGCAAAAAATCCTCGATTGACAAAGTAATGGCACTCAATACGGGCAAAGGCTTCCGCAAATTCTGTTCTGGCAAAACTGGCTTGACTCACCTTGGAAGGAATTAACTTGCTAGTGCTAGCTTCCCACACCGACCAGGCACGAGCAGCCTCTAGGCGAATTGTGGGATCTTCACTAGTTAATCTTTTATGGTAAGCAGCCAGTAAATCATCCCTTTCCTCCAAAGGAATTGGCTTGAGATATTCTTCCCAAGCATCAGGATAAATATGATTTGCTCCTGCTTGATAAAACCAGCAAATCTCCGAAGCACGTAGGAGAAATATTCCCCTTAAGATCAAACCTTTGCAGCGTTCTGGATGAGTTTGAGCATAGGCTAAAGCGAGGGTGCTGCCCCAACTTCCGCCGAATACGACCCACTTGTCAATCTCAAGTTTCTGCCTTAGTCGCTCGATATCCTGAACTAAATCCCAGGTGGTATTATCCCGCAATTCTGCATAGGGGGTACTCTGTCCACAACCTCGCTGGTCAAAAATTATAATCCGCCACTGTTGGGGGTCAAAATACTGACGATACATGGGAACTATTCCACCACCAGGACCTCCGTGGAGAAAGATGACTGGCTTTCCTTGAGGATTTCCCGATTCTTCGTAGTGGATAGTGTGTAAGTCAGAAACTTTCAACTTCCCTTGATTGTAGGGTTCAATGGCTGGATACAAATCTCTCATTGAAATAAACTAACGATTATTTAATTAGCGATAAAATACATAGTAATCAAATTTTAGATAATCTTATTAGATTTAGATATATGACGACGGTGACAGCAGTAGCAAAGCAGAAGCTTGAGCATCCTCCTTTAAATATTCATTTTTTGGGCGATCGCGTTTTACGTCAGCCTGCTAAACGAATTACTAAAGTTGACGATAATCTCCGCCAGACCATCAGAGCAATGCTGCAAACAATGTATAGTGCTGAAGGTATTGGTTTGGCAGCCCCCCAAGTCGGTATTCACAAACAGCTAATTGTGATTGATATTGCTTTAGATCAGCCTGACAAACCGCCTTTAGTTTTAATTAACCCGAAAATTACTAAGTCGGGAAGCGATGTTTGTAGGGCTGAAGAAGGTTGTTTAAGCATTCCTGGAGTTTATCTCGAAGTCTCTCGTCCTGAAGCGATCGCGGTGTCTTATAAAAATGAGCAGGGAAAACCTTGTAAACTGGAAGCCACTGGTTTGCTATCCCGTGCTATTCAGCATGAAATGGATCATCTTAATGGGGTGATGTTTGTGGATCGTGTAGAAAACAATTTGGCTCTGAATGAAGAGTTGAACAAAAGAGGTTTTGCTACTAGTGCGGTTAAGCCAGTCAAAAAATAATCAACTTAAATTTAGTAGCTAATTAATCAAAGGAGTTAACAATTATGATTTCCATGACCCCCAAAAGTGGCATTTGCTTGCTGCTATGTTGTATTACGGCGATCGCTGCGGTGGGTTCTGTCTTTGAACTGTCTTCTGGTAATCCTGAATTGGGTAGTACTATCACAGGTTTGATTCTGGCTGCGAGTGTTCCCCTAACGGGAATTTTATTTTGGGTAGCGGTACAGGATACTAAGGCAAACCAAAACTAGATAAACATAAACAAAGAGAAGGAACTATTTGCCCCTTCTCTGTTGATTGCTATTTGTCGAATTAATCTATCAATTTATTTTTTTGGTGCCAACATCATCATCATGTTGCGACCTTCTCGTTTAGGAAACTGCTGCACTTCTGCATATTCTTCCAAATCTTTTGCCATCTGACGCAGTAAATCTTCCGCTAGCCTAGAGTGTTGGATCTCTCGACCACGGAAGCTAATTGTCGCTTTAACCTTGTCTCCTGACTTGAGGAAGCGTATAGCATTTTTGACTCGCACATTATAATCATGTGGCTCAATCTTATAGCGCATCTTGACTTCCTTAACGTCAGCGTTATGCTGCTTTTTCTTGGCTTCCTTGAGTTTTTTGTCCTGCTCGTATTTATATTTCCCATAGTCCATAATTTTACAGACTGGGGGTTTAGCGGTTTCGCTGACTAGGACTAAATCTAAGCCTTGTTCTTGCGCTCTGGCAAGAGCTTCTTTAGGCGTAATGATTCCTAACTGCTCTCCTTCAGAGTCGATAACGCGAATTTCGGGGAAGCGAATTCTTTCGTTGGTTTTGGTTAAATCGCGACTGTTGTTACTGCGTCTTTTATCTCTCACAGGCGTACTTGTTCTTTCCTTTTATGTTAGTAATATTGTGAACCAAAAATATGATGATAAAATCTGATATCATCTACCATCTTACCGATCTTATTATTAATAGAATGTTAAGTTAATTTCACCTTTGATCCATGCCTATTGCCTAACCAGCAATGAATAGCCTTTTGATGACTACAGTCTATTCTGTAAATATTTTTTAAGTAAGTAACTTGACTACAAACCAATCTTGGCAAGAGCGTATTGGCAATCAAAGAGACTGGGTTTGGCGAGGATGGCAGACTCGTTATAGTTACTTTAGAGCCAAGGAAAAAGCAGAGTTTCCATCAGGTTCTCAAACAACTCCACCGATTATCTTTATTCATGGATTTGGGGCTAGTATCGAACATTGGCGCAATAATATTCCCGTGATTGCCCAAAATCATACTGTATATGCTTTGGATCTACTGGGCTTTGGCGCGTCGAGAAAAGCAGATGTGGACTACAGCGCTGCTTTATGGACAGAGCAAGTCCATGATTTTTGGCAGACTTTTATTGGTGTTCCTGTAATTCTGGTGGGGAACTCCATTGGTTCATTGGTTTGTTTAAACACCACCACTGTTTATCCTGAAATGGTTAGGGGATTGGTGATGTTGAGTTTGCCAGATGTATCGGTGCGAGAGGATCTGTTACCTCCCCTTGTTAGTCCGATAGTGACAGCGATCGAAAATCTGTTTGCGTCTCCTTTACTAATTAAAAACCTCCTGAAGCTAGTTAGAAGACCAAGCATTATTCGTAAATGGGCGGGCATTGCTTACCCGAATAAAGCAGCGATCACTGACGAATTGGTAGAAATATTATCGAGTCCTGCTTATGATGAAGGCTCAGAACAAACTATATTTCGTCTCTCTCGGAGTGTGAGGAAGGCGGCTTTTGCTGAATCCGTTAGGGATCTGTTACCTCAAGTTGCTGTGCCGATGCTGTTAATTTGGGGTTTAGAGGATAAAATGATTCCCCCTAATCAAGCCAAAGCGATCGCCGAGCTAAATAGTAATCTCAAGTTAATTGAATTGGAACATGCAGGGCATTGTCCCCATGACGAATATCCTGAACAGTTCAATGCTTTGTTATTAGACTGGTTAGAATCAACTTTCCCCAAGTCCCTAAATCCCTAAATCCCCAAGTCCCTAACCACCACTAACAGGGGGAATTAAAACCACCTCGTCTTGATCTTGCAACACTGTGTCTGACTCCACAAACTGCAAATTGACTCCAAAGCGGGTGACATTGCGCCACTTAGTTAGCCTAGGCTGTTGCTCAATTAAAGCTGCTAAAACCTGACCAACAGTTGTCCTTGGTAATAAGGTCAGCTCTAATTCTGGGGTGCCAAACACTTCTTGATAGACAGCGAACAATTTAACTTTAACTTGAATTTGGCTATTGCTATCCCCTGGAACCATTTTGTTTAACCTGAGTTTGAGAGCAGAAGACGGGGGTAACCCCGCCCTTGGTTTAGTTTAGACTCTTTAAGTATGCTAAAGGTAGGTTAAAAGAAACCTACTACCCACTACCCACTACCCACTACCCACTACCCACTACCCACTACCCACTACCTACTACTTAAAAACCGTTTTATTTGTAGCAAACATTTAAGTATTTCATCTTAGTTAACTAGGGTAAAAGCGTTGCTATTGATGGTCAAATTAGCTGCCACATCCTCAATGATGCCCACTCGTTCGGGGGTACTTCCTGGTTCCAGATAGAAGATGTTGGCAAGGGTACTACTACCAATAGTAAAGAAGGAAAGACTATAGGAACTGCGATCGCCTTTTAATTGGATCTGATCTTGGGTAGGATCGAAGTTTTTAATTAAACCATAGTCCGTTGAACCCTCGGTTTGAGAATTGCGATCGCTATAATAGACCCGCTCCTTATCTCCCAGGATGTATAGATCTCTGCCTGCACCACCAATTAAAGTATCCTGTTCCCCAAGCTGAAGTTCTGTGTTATTTGGATTAGTGCCATTAAGGGTATCATTCCCGATTCCCCCTTCTAGGAGGTCATTGTCTGTTCCCCCCAAGAGGATATCGTCCCCTTCGTCTCCTAAAAGTCGGTCTTGATTATTGCCTCCGTCCAGAAGATCATTGCCTGCTGCACCAAAGAGGGTGTCGTTATTGTTGCCTCCATTCAAGGTATCGTTGCCACTATCCCCAAAGAGAGAATCTCCACCGTCATCTCCAGAGAGGGAATCATTACCATCCCCTCCAGAGAGGGTATCGTCACCGCTAGCTCCAGAGATTTGATCGTTTAGGGCGCTGCCATTAAGCTTGTCACTGTAGGGAGTTGCGCCACTAATGACATTTAACTTTGGAGGCGGTGATTCATTGGGGAGGTAGATGAAGGCACTGTTAGTCAAAGTCAAGCTAGGAGTAGCGTTTTTGATAATGCCGATTCGTTCAGACACTGCTCCTGGGGGTCGATAGAAAATATTCGCCAGGGTATTACCCTTGCCATCAGCAAAGAAAGCAAGGCTATATAAATTGCGATCGCCTTTTAGCTGAATCTTATCTTGAGCAGGGTTAAAGTCCTGAATCAGGGCATAGTCCGTTGAACCCTCGGTTTGGGAATTGCGATCGTCGTAGTAGACCTGATTTTTATCCCCTAGGACGAATAAATCCATCCCCTCTCCACCGCTTAGGGTATCTTGTTCCCCAAGTTGCACTCCCAGATTACTGGGGTCAGCACCAAGGAGGGTATCATCACCAGAACCTCCCTCCAGTAGATCATTATCCGTACCCCCCACCAGGTTATCGTTCCCCTCTTCTCCCACGAGACGATCTTGATTGTTGCCACCATTGAGCAAGTCTGCTCCTGCCCCACCAAACAGGCGATCGTTATTATCACCCCCCGCCAGAGTATCAGTGCCATTTCCCCCCAAAAGAGAATCCCCCCCACCGTCTCCCGATAAGTTATCGTTGCCATCCCCCCCAGAGATGGTATCATCACCACTTAGTCCCGAAATCTGGTCGTTTTGGTCAGTGCCATTAAGCTGATCATTATAGGGGGTGGCTTTACTAACCAACACAGGGGGCTTGCCAAAAATTACATAGGTTGTACCTTCTTGGGTATAACTATCCCCAAGATCGACCCCTGGCGCACTAACCACCAGATCGTCTGAGCCATCGCCATTAAGATCTCCCCCGCTACTAACGGCGCTGCCTAACAGATCATCACTGCTAATGCCTGGGATTTTCATGCCTGCATTACTGCTAAGATTAGCCAAATTGACTTGGGAGCTAAAACCCTGGCGATCGCCAAACAGAATGTAAGCTGCTCCACTGCTATCCTGTCCTGCGGTACTAGCCCCCACCAGTAGATCATCAATGCCATCCCCATTGAAGTCTCCCCCACTGAGGGCATTGCCTAAGCCATCTCCAGCTTCAACCCCAGCAATGCTAAAGCCGTTGCTACCATTAAGACTATTCAAGTCAAACTGAGTACCAAAACCCCCCTGGCGACCAAACAAGACATAAACCTGTCCCTCTTGGGTATATTCTCCATTAACCGAGGCATTCCCCGCCCCCAAAACCAGGTCGTCAAGACCATCTCCATTGAGATCTCCCGCGCTACTAATGGCAGTGCCTAAATTATCTTCAATGCCAGTCCCTTTAATAGTTAGACGATCTGTAACGCTAAAGCGAGAATTAAATTTATTTTTGCTGCCAAAAACAACGTAAACTTCTCCCCGCTGATCACTGTCTCCGTTGGCAAAGGGGCTACTTAAGATGTCTCCTGCATTAGATGCACCAATTATTAGGTCGTCAATCTTATCCCCGTTAATATCTCCTAAGTTACTCAAGGCACTGCCTAAACTATCGTTAGCATCCTGCCCATCAACGATAAAGCCATTGCTACCATTCAAATTAAACAGATTAATTCGTGCCTCAAAGCCACTTTTGTCACCAAAGACCACATAGGTTTCCCCACGGCGATCGCTGGAAGCAAAACCTCTAGAATTGGTAACGGATTGACCACCCCCCTTAGCGCTCACTGCTAAGTCATCAATACCATCTCCATTGAGATCTCCGCCACTGGTAACAGCCGTCCCCAAAAGGTCTGATGCGTCAATGCCCTTCAAGATAAAACCATTACTGCCGTTCAATGCTTGCAAATCAAAGTTAGCCTTAAAGCCCTGTCTCTGCCCGAAAACCACATAAACTTCGCCGTTATTTTGACTGTAGCTGTAGTTAAAATTATTAACCTGGAGTCCTGCCCCTGGGGCAGCCACAACCAAATCATCAAGACCATCGCCATTAAGATCTCCAGTAGAAACTGCGCTACCTAGTTGATGGGCCGCCTCCAACCCCGAAACTGTGAAGCCATTGCTACCATTCAGGCTACCAAGATTGGCAGGAAGATTCTGACCCTTAGCTGTACCAAAAACCACATAGGCTTTCCCACGGCGATCGCTGTCATAGTAGCTATATCGATCAGTATTGGGTATACCAGCATTGGGGGCAGTCACCACGAGATCCTCAATCCCATCGCCGTTAAGATCTCCCCCACTAGATAAAGCTTCCCCCAAGCGATCGCCTGAGTTTTGACCTGGGATGATTAAGCCATTGTTACCATTGCCACCGTTAAGATCTGCCAGAGAAATAGCCAAAATATTGCCTCCTAAATCACGATAAAAAATAAGCTCTAAATTCCAAGAATGGCTCTAATTATCTCCGTTGTAGGCGATGAATGCTAATTTGTGTAGCTGAATGATTTCAAAATACCGTGACCTGTTGCGGGAACGAAGCTAATTCACCGCAGGCGTATTCATTTTGTTTACAAATCAACATCTAATACTTAAATAAATATGCACAATGAGCGATTACTAAAAAGTATACGAAATAATACAAGGCAGTAAAACATATTACACAAAGAAATATCATGAGTATCTTACGTATTAATGATTTAGCCTTAGAACTAGTCAAGAAAGATTTTAGCGATGGCAATATGCCGAATAATGCGGGCCCGACCAAAACTTCCCGCGCCTTAGCGATTATTCACTTGGCTGCCCACGATGCCTATGGCAAAATTACCAGCAAGTTTCCTCCCAGACTGGCAAATCTACCGAATCCACCCCAAGGAATTGGAGATGTTGAGGCAGCAGCCAACGCCGCTCTACTAAGTGCGGGAATCTTAGCAGCAGAGAGGCTCTATCCTAACTTTGTAGATTTTATTGCCAAAGAAACGGCTGGTTTAACCGTTGGACTTGATCCTCAAGCCCTAGGCTATGGTCAACTGGTTGCCAATGCTTGGCTTGCTGCTCGCAGTAATGACGGTTCTAATGTTCGACAAATGGATCGAAGTTTCAGCCAAGAACCTGGTCGTCACCGTCCCGATCCTCTTAATCCTAATCAAGAAGCTCTGGGACGGACATGGGGTTCAGTCACTCCCTTTGTGCTGTCGAGTGTTCCCGCTGATGCGCCTTTGGAACGACAGCCCGCTCTAACTGACTCCGCATATACGGCAGCTTTCAAGGAAGTTTTACGAGATGGGAAAGCTGATCTTGTTGATCGAGATCCACCTAAAGCAGTAGTGGGTATATTCTGGGGTTATGATGGAGCAAACCAGATTGGCGTGCCACCCCGTCTTTACAATCAAGTTGTACGAGCAATTCCAGGGATTAAAGATCTTCCTCTAGAAAAACAAATTAGATTACTAACTGCTATTAATGTGGCGATGGCAGATGCTGGGATTGCAGCCTGGTACTGGAAATATGAATACGACTTTTGGCGACCAGTGGTGGGGATTCGCGAAGCTGATGCTGGTTGGGGATCAACGGGTAAGGGTGATGGAAATAATGCCACCATAGGCGATCCTTTCTGGCTGCCATTGGGAGCGCCGAACAGTAATCCAGTGAAAATACCTGCAAATAATGGTACTCCTGGCTTCCCTGCTTATCCTTCAGGTCATGCGACTTTTGGCGCAGCTTGTTTTAAAGTTGCAGCAGCTTTACTGGGTAAGAATCCAAAAGAAATCGAGGTAAAATTTGTTTCTGACGAGTTTAATGGGGTAACCACTGATAATAATCGCGTTACCCGTCCCAAATACCAGGATACGTTTAACCTGGAAGAAGCGATCGCTGACAATAATATCAGTCGGATTTACCTTGGTGTCCACTGGATATTTGATGCGACTGGGGGCGAAAAAGTAGGTACGGCTATCGCCAACAAAGTCTTTAATGTTTTTAAGTAAAATTAGGATGAAGTCTAAGGAGACGGGGAATTTTTAAGGTCTGAGAAGAACTCTTGATCGGTAGAATAAAAACATGAGCTTTTGTATGAGCTTTTGGATGAGTTTTATGAAATCCCTATGGGTGCGAGCAATGTAATATCAGTCTCATGGATAAAAAATAAATACTATTTTTTTCCTCTAGTCCTAGACTGTAGCTTTCCTGGATAATCTCAGGAAGGCTTTATCTTCATCGTATATTTAGCTTTAAAACCAGAATCAGCTTCTGGAGTCTCCATGAACCTCGATCGCCTCCTTGAAATTGTTAATCATCAATTAATCAAGAACCAAAATCGTCCGCTGAATGGGACAGAAGTGATCATTTTGCAGGGAATTTGGCGGTACAAAACCTATAATCAGATTGCTCTGGAGGCAGATTATAGTCCTGGTTACTTTACTACGGTGGTAGCACCAGAGTTATATCTGCGACTTTCGGAACTAATTGGTCAGCGGGTAACTAAGAAAAACTGTCAAACCCTACTGAAATCCTATGCCCTGGAGCAAGCAGCCAGCAGCGATCAACTCGATAAACCAGATTCGGCAGTTTTTTCGGAGGGGATTAACCAGGATAGTTTACCCTGTTATCCTGGGGGGTCAATTCCCCTAGACTCTCCTTTTTATCTTAGGCGGGCTTCTCTGGAGGAGCAAGTCTATCAAGAAATTAGGAAGCCAGGAGCCTTAATCCGTATTAAAGCCCCCAAAGAAATGGGCAAAACCTCCTTGCTGTTAAGAATTCTGGGCTATGCCAACTGCCAAGGCTACCATACCATTAGCTTGAACCTAGAACAGGTGGAGCAATCGGTTTTGAGTAACTTAAATTTATTACTACGTTGGCTTTGTGCCAACATCAGTCGTCAGCTTCAGCGCCGACCAATGCTAGATGATTATTGGGATGAAGACCTCGGCAGCAAAATTAGCGCCACTCTCTACTTGCAGGACTATATCTTAGAGTCCATTGATACTCCTTTGGTGTTGGCGATCGATGATGTGCATCAGGTTTTTGAACATCCTCAAGTGGCGAAGGATTTTTTGCCCCTGTTGCGTTCTTGGTACGAGGAAGCTAAAAGGTTACCGATCTGGCAGAAGCTGCGGCTGATTGTGATTCACTCTACGGAAATTTATGTGCCTCTCCAGCTTAATCAGTCTCCTTTTAATGTCGGTCTACCCGTTCATTTAGATGATTTTAATTTAGAAGAAGTGCAACAACTTGCCCAGCGCTATGGACTCAAATGGGTAGACGGTTCGGAAGCTAGTCTGCTGATGTCCTTGGTGGGGGGGCATCCCGCCCTGGTAAGTTTAGCCCTATATCATCTTAGTCGGCGAGAAATTACCTTACCCCAACTGTTAGATACTGCTCCCACCGCTACGGGCATATATTCTCATCATTTACAGCGTCATTGGGCAATCTTTAAAAAACAGCCCGAATTAGCGCAAGCTTTGGATCTGGTTCTAAAGGTCAAAGAACCCGTTGCCTTAGATCCAATCATTGCCTACAAACTCAGCAGCATGGGGGTGATTCATCAATCAGGAGATAAAGCGATCGCCAGCTATCAACTATATCGAAATTATTTTGGTTCAGTTTTTAATCATGGAGTGATTTCTAGCCAAGATTAACTAATAATTTTTACTAATCAGTAGGTTGGGGAGCCACTGCGTTGCCGAGGTGTCCTCGGTTGTCTATCACGGATACACCTTCGGATATAGCAAGTGGCGTTTGAAGAATGAAACCCAACACAACAGAAGGTTTCGTTGGGTTACGCTGTCGCTAACCCAACCTACATTAACTAATAATTTTAATGTTCAGGAGTATCGATCATGGCTATTGATGTCAGTAAGTTTCGCGGTTCAATTCCCACAGGTTATTACAGTCAAGATGTTCCCGTGGTTGAGGGGACTTGGCCAAAGGATTTAGCTGGTTGCATTTTCATCGTTGCTCCTTACCATCGCCCTAATGATCGTCATTTATTTACAGGAGAAGGGGTGATTATCAAGTGGGAACTCCAACCCCAAGCTGGAAAAATTAAACTCCACAGTAAGAAATTAAAGACTTGGGATGGTTTCTGGCGTTGTGTGCAAAATAAAATCCTCTCCCAAGCATATTTCCCTGCTAGGCTAAGTGTCTTTGGGGTGGCGGAAATCGCCAATACGGCGATCGCCAATTTGAATGGCAGGCTGATTCTCACCGCCGATGCAGGACGTTACTGGGAAGTAGACCCCAATACCCTGGAAACTATTACTCCCCTGGGCTATTTTGATGAACATATTGTCTCTATCCCCCTATCATTTTTTCCCCTGGTGGCAAATACCGCCCACCCTTTTTTCGATTCTCCCAGCCAAAAACTAATTACCTGTGAACTAAAGTTTAAACCTCGTCAAGAGAGTTTATTCACAGACATGGTTAGTAGCCCCTACATCAGCATTTGGGATTGGGATGCTCCCCAAGACAACCAACCAAAGACAGGGGTCAAACATTGGAAATTAGCAGGCACGGAGTTGGATGGCAGCCCCCATACCACCATCGTGACGGAACAGCTAATCTTGATTCCTGATATGCCCTTTCAGATGGGGGTGACCATGATTTTGGGGTTAAAAATTCCGCCCCTCAAGGCTTATCCCAAAACTCAAATGTATGTTGTCAATCGTCAAGATCTCAAGGAAGACCAAGAAACTGTAGCCTCTCGTTTGATTACCTTTGACGGGGATAGTTATCATTTCTTGTGCAACTATCACCATATCGACGACACCATTAGTTTAGTGGCAATTCAACAGGCAACTATTAGTTTGACCGAAGCAATCCAACCAGGAGATGTGAGGCACTTTACTGGCGATCGCTATGGTGCTGAATACTATGGTCTACCTTGGATGTTTGGTTTTGATCCTGGAGTCTTACGCAAGGTGATAATTAAAGGGACTCAACTGATCAAAGAAGAAGTGTTGATTCATCCAGGCTGGTATAACACCATGCTCTACACCGCCGATACGCGGGAGTTATATACTCCCCAAGGTTATTCGGCGATCTATCAAGTTTATGCTGGCTATGACCCCGATCTGATCTGTCGTCGTCACTATCTCAGTTTTCGCAACCATGAAAATCGAGTTTTAACCGATGAGCAACTCCCGACCGGCAATCTACCGTCGGTGTTAGCCAAAATTCCCTTAGACCAGAATTGGCAAGAACTGACCCAGAAAATTCAGCTAGAACAGGAGCAAATAGAACAGGAGCAAAATGGTGAACGTCCTCTGGCAGATTTGGGGAAAGAAATACTAGACTTTTATGTCTGTCCTGAAGGCTATACTCTTGATAGTATTCAATTTATTCCCCAAGACCAAGGATATCTATTCACGACGGTTTTGACCCCAGGGGAGGAAGAGGTTTGGCTGTTTGCTGCGGACTGTCTCCGCCAAGGAGCGATCGCTAAACTGAGTCTAGGAAAAGAGATTGGTTATGGATTCTCTCTACATTCAGAATATTTTAATACTATCAAGCCTCGAACATCCAAGTACAATGTGAACAGGGCAATGTGTGCTTTGCGTAGTTTAACCAAAGTTCCTTATGAATATATTTTCAAGCAACCTTAAACCGCTTCGCGGTAAGTTTTTAGCTCTTAGCTTTTAGCTTAATTAAAAGTAGATACTGATTACGATGATTACTCTGACGGGTTACCAAATCTTAGGCAAAATTTACGAAAGTTTTAACTCGCAAGTTTATCAAGGCATTCGGATTGCGGATCAGCAACCTGTGATTCTCAAGATCCTCAAGCAAGACTATCCTACTCCTCATGAACTAACTCGCTACAAGCAAGAATATCAAACTATTGGTCGGCTTAACTTTGCTGAGGCGATCAAGGCTTATGCCTTGGAAAGTTATCAAAGAACCTTGGTGATTATTCTCGAAGATTTTGGCGCGGTTTCCCTAAAAAAATGTCTTGAGGGCAAATCTTTGACTCTAGAGGAATTTCTCCCCTTGGCAATAGACATAGTTGACCATTTAGGTAAAATTCAAGCCGCTAATATTATTCATAAAGACCTTAATCCTGCCAACATTATCTTTAATGCCACTACCAAACAACTCAAAATTATCGATTTTGGCATTGCCACCATCCTTAAGCGGGAAAACCCCAGCCTCAAGAGTCCTAATGTCTTAGAAGGCACGCTAGCTTATATTTCTCCTGAACAAACAGGGCGGATGAATCGGAGTTTAGACTATCGCACAGATTTCTATTCCTTGGGGGTCACTTTTTACGAATTACTGGCGGGGAGATTACCCTTTGGCTCGACTGATGCCCTTGAGTTGATCCACTGTCATCTGGCGAAACAACCATTACCCCTCTGTGCTGTCAGTAAAGAACGAATTCCCACGGTGGTGTCGGAGATTGTGGGGAAACTGATGGCGAAAACGGCGGAAGAACGTTACCAGAGTACCTATGGTATTAAAGCAGATCTCGCGGAGTGCTGGCGACAGTTAGAAACTCAAGGAAAAATTACCGATTTTGCGATCGCCACTCAAGATTTAACTAGTCAGTTTCAAATTCCCCAAAAGCTATATGGCAGGGATACCGAAATTGCCACCTTAAGGTCGGTATTTGAGCGGGTTGCCACCGCCCAAGGGACTGCTCCCGAACTGATGTTGGTGACGGGCTATTCGGGGGTGGGAAAAACAACTTTAGTCCAGGAAATTTATCAACCGATTACCGAAAAACGAGGTTATTTTATCGCTGGTAAGTTTGAACAGTTTCAGCGTAATATTCCCTATTCGGCGGTAGTCAATGCTTTTAGCAATTTAGTTAAACAACTGCTGGGGGAAAGTAAGAATCAGCTTGCTCAGTGGCGGGAAAAATTGTTACAAGCCCTGGGAGAAAATGGACAGGTAATTATTGATGTGATTCCTGAAGTTGAGTTGATTATTGGGGAGCAACAGGCAATCTCTGAATCGGGAGCAACGGCAGCGCAAAATCGCTTTAATCTAGTCTTCAAAAACTTTATTCGTGTCTTCTGTTCGGCTCAACACCCTTTAGTGATCTTTTTGGACGATCTGCAATGGGCAGACTCTGCCAGTTTGAAGTTAATTGAACTTCTGCTGGTGGATGCAGACTTGGCATATTTATTTTTGATTGGTTCTTATCGAAATAATGAGATTAACCATACCCATACCCTAACTCTCGCCCTCGAACAACTACGTCGTCAAGGTACTATTGTTCATCAAATTATCCTCAAGCCTTTAGCCCTGGAACAAGTCAAGCAGTTTATTGCCGATACCCTAAATAGTTCGCAAGTGTCTGTGGAACCATTAGCAGCATTGGTGTGGCAAAAGACCAATGGTAATCCGTTTTTTATCAATGAATTTTTAAAAACTATCTATGATGAAAATTTGTTGGTCTTCAATCCTGGGGGCTATACTGTTACCCCCTCTAACCAGCTGAAGGAGCTTTGGCAGTGGAATCTCAAAGAGATTGAGCGGATCAGTAGTACCGAGAATATGGTCAAATTTATGATTGGCAAGATCGAAAAATTGCCTCAATCCACCCAAGAGATCTTAAGCCTAGCAGCTTGTATGGGAGCCAGATTCGACTTGAATACCATCTCGATGCTCTGCGACCAACCTGCGACAAAGCTCTTTGAGAATTTAACCAGTGCGATCGCCTCTGGTTTAGTGATTCCCCTCTCAGAGTTAGATGAGGAGTTATTAATTCAAGAGTATAAATTCGGTCACGATCGCATTCAACAAGCCGTTTACACCCTGATTGGCAGGAAATATCAACCCTTCCCTTCCCAGACAGGCACGGAGTCCGCCAAACTCTTAACTCATTTGAAAATTGGTTATCTTCTCTGGGAAAATACCTCCCCAGCAGAATTACCCGAAAAAATCTTTAAAATTGTTGATCATCTTAATATTGCACACCCACTGATTAAAGAGCGATACAGCGCGGTCTTGGGGGTTTCCACCCAACTAAGCGGCGCAAGCCCCATGAGCGACTGTATTAAGAAGCGATCGCAACTAATCGAGATTGCTCAATTAAATTTGCTGGCAGGACAAAAAGCCAAAACCGCCCACGCCTATGAAGCCTCCCTCAAGTATTTACAAGGGGGTCGCAAACTGCTAGCCCAGGACAGTTGGCAGACTAATTACGATTTGACCCTCGCTTTCTACTCAGAAGCAGCAGAAGTAGCTTATTTAAGCGGTGATTTTGTCGAGATGGCACATTGCATTGCCGTAGTGCTGGCAGAGGCAAGAACTTTACTCGATCAAATTAAAGTTTATCAAGTCAGGCTAGAAGCTTATCAAGGACAAAATCAAGATTTAGCAGCAATTCAAGTTGCCCTTCCCCTGCTGAAAAATTTAGACTTTACTTTCCCTGAGTCCCTAGAAAATTTGGACATGACCGCAGAACTGGCTAAAGTCCAGAACTTTTTGCTCGGTCAGCAGATTGAAGACTTGGCTAATTTACCGACCATGAGGGACCCAGACAAACTAGCTGCTCTCAAGATCGCCAGTTCAGTTTTTGCTTCCGTCTTTATTGCCGCTCCTCAATTGTTACCAATCCTGGTGGCCAAACAAGTTGATTTGTCGATGCGCTATGGTAATACAGCTTTATCTGCCTTCGCCTATGCCAATTATGGGCTAATTCTCTGTGGCCTAACCCCAGAAATCGACCAGGGTTATCAATTTGGTAGACTGGCTTTAAACATTGCGGATCGATTGCACGCCAAGGAACTGATGCCCCGCATCATCGCTGTATTTTCCGCTGCCATTGGTATTTGGCAAGATCCAGTCCAAAAATCCTTAACCTCCCTGAAATCTGCCTATCAAATTGGGTTGGAAGTTGGGGATTTATACTATGGCACTACTTGTGTTTATCTCTATGCATTTCATGCAGCTTTTAGCGGTCAAGAGCTATCCACCTTAGCCTTAGAAATAGCAGTTTACGATGCCAACCTCAGTAAACTCCAGCAAGAAAAGACCCTCAATTATCTGAAAATCTACCGTCAGACTGTCTTAAACTTGCTGGGGCAGTCAGAAGAACCTAGTGCCTTCCAGGGGGAATTTCCTGCTGAACAGGAAATGTTATCGCTATATCATCAGACAGGCGATCGCTATGGACTATGTGCTTTATACGTCAACAAGTTATATCTGTGCTATCTCTTTGGCGATTATGCTCAAGGACTGGAAAACGCGAACATTGCCCAGGAATATCTCGATGGCGCGATCGCCACCTTACTAGTTCCCCTGTTTCATGTTTATGATTCCTTAGTTTGGCTGGCTGTTTATGATTCCCAATCCAGTTCCGAACAAGCAGCAATTATAGAGCGAGTTCAAGCCAACCAAGCCAAAATGCAGTTTTGGGCAAATCACGCCCCCAGCAATTATTTACATAAATTTTACTTAGTAGAAGCAGAAATACAGCGGATTCAGGGCTGCTATACCGAAGCAATGGACTACTATGATCGCGCCATCTCCCTCGCCGAAATCAATGAATATCCCAATGAAGCAGCCCTCGCCAACGAATTAGCTGCCAAGTTCTATCTCGACTGGGGTAAGGTCAAAATCGCCCAAACCTATTTCAAGGAGGCTCTTTATCTCTATCATCTCTGGGGAGCGATCGCCAAAGTTCAGGATTTATCCAGCAAATATCCCCAGTTAATTCCCCAAACCTCGCAAATGTCAGTATTCCAGAGGATCACCGACCAAGGGAGAAGCACCACCACTAACACCGATACCAATACTCGTGGAAGAGAAGTTCTCGATTTAGCCACGATCATGAAAGCTTCCCAAGCTATATCGAGCGAGATTGTCTTAGCCAAACTGCTGACCACCTTAATGAAAATTCTGATGGAGAATGCGGGGGCGGAGGTGGGCTATCTGATCTTACAAACCGCAGGACAACTGCTAATTGAAGCTTCTGCCTCGGTAAATGAAGCGGAGGTGACGGTGTTAAAATCGATTCCCATTGATCACCAACTGCCCCAATCAATTATCAACTATGTTGCCCGCACCCGCACCACCTTCCTGAGAAACGATGCTGCCCATCAAGGGGATTTTACCAAGGATGAGTATATCCAAACTAATCAGACCAAATCTCTGTTGTGTGCGCCCCTATTAGATCGCGGTCAACTCACAGGCATTATCTATTTAGAAAATAATCTTACCGTCGGCGCTTTTACCCAGGAAAGATTAGAAATTCTCCAACTGCTATCCAGTCAAGCAGCGATCGCCATTACTAATGCCAAACTCTATACCGAACTAGAAGAAAATCAACATCGACTGAATCAATTCCTCGAAGCAATGCCCCTCGGCGTATCGGTCTTTGATGCTCAAGGTCAAGCCTACTATGTCAATCAGAAGTCCAAACAATTAGCTCAAGCAAGTAATGCGCCCCTAGCCACCAATACTGAGGAAATATCGGCAGTTTATCGGGTATATCAGGCTGGCACAGAAGAATTGTATCCTACAGAGCAGTTACCCATAGTGCAAGCCCTCGCAGGAGAAACAGTGATCAAGGACGATCTGGAACTACATTTGCCCGATCAGACTATCCCCTTAGAAATTTCTGCCACGCCGATTTTTGACGAAACAGGGAAGATTAAATATGCGATCGCTGCTTTTACCGATATTACCGAACGCAAACAGGCAGAAGCGGCACAAATTCAGTTTACCCAAGAGCTAGCCCTCAAAAATATTGCCCTGCAACAGGCAAGGGATGAGTTGGCAGAATCGAACCGCACCCTCGAACAAAAAGTTTTAGAACGGACGGAGGAACTGTCCCAAACCCTGGGAATTCTCAAAGCCACCCAAGCAGAACTACTATTTGAAAACGAACTCCTCAGAAGTGCCGAACAATCCTTTAGCTTTGACTACCAAGTAGGGGGGAGTTTACCGATGGATGCTCCCACTTATGTCGTTCGTGCCGCAGATCGCTATCTTTATCAGGCTTTAAAACGGGGGGAGTTTTGTTATGTGCTGAACCCTCGGCAAATGGGCAAGTCTAGCCTAATGGTGAGAATGATGCACCAACTCCAGCACGAGAACATTAGTTGCGGGGCGATCGATCTGACCCGCATTGGCAGTGAAAACGTTACCCCTGAACAATGGTATAAAGGTCTGGCGGTAGAACTGTGGCGCAGTTTTGGTCTGTTGAGGGTGGTAAATCTCAAAAATTGGTGGCATGAGCAGGGAGATCTTTCTCCTGTTCAAAGATTAAGTCAATTTATTGAAGAAGTCTTGTTGGTGGAAATAGGCAAGAATTCAGCGACAACCCCACAGATCGTAATTTTTATTGATGAAATTGATAGTGTCTTGGGCTTAAACTTTTCGGTTAATGACTTTTTTGCCTTGATTCGCTCCTGTTACAATCAGCGCAGTATCAATCCAGAATATAGACGTTTAACCTTCGCCTTTTTGGGAGTTGTTACCCCAACGGATCTGATGACGGATATTCAGATGACTCCCTTTAATATTGGACAGGCAATTAAACTAGAGGGATTTAAAGAGCATGAAGCCCAACCTTTACTCCAAGGATTAACCGAAAGGGTGGATAATCCCCAAACCGTCCTCAAAGAAGTCTTAACCTGGACAGGAGGGCAACCTTTTTTGACTCAAAAGCTCTGTAAACTAATCCGCCTTACAGAATCGGCAATTCCTACTAACCTAGAAGCGGCATGGATCGAAAATTTAGTACAAACCAAAATCATTGATAATTGGGAATCTCAAGATGAACCAGAGCATCTAAAAACTATTCGCGATCGCCTTTTCAAAAGTCAACAATCCTCTTCTCTCCTCGAACTCTATCGGCAAATTGTCCTTCAAGGAACAATTAGAGCAGTAGACAGTTCAGCAGAAAAAGAATTGCTGTTGTCAGGTTTAATTATTAAGCACCAGGGAATGTTGAAAGTTCAGAATCGTATTTATGCCTCGATTTTCCTCTGATCAGTAGCTTGAGAAACATCAAAGATGAGTTTTTTTATGAGTCTTGCCGTCAGTTTTATGAGTTTTCCTGATGTATGACCGTATTAATCTTAGGCAAAGATCCAAATTTTGTTGCTAAACCCTCAAAAATTAAGAGTTGTATTGTGAATTACTATCAGAAAACCGAAGCAGCTATAAAAGTTACCTACCCTAAAGGCATAACATCCATTACTAGACTCCAATCCAATGGTCAGTTAAATATTCAATCTCCCACTAGAGCATCTTGTAGTGGTCTTCGAGGGCAGGTATTTACCTGGGGTGATATTAGCTTTTTGTCAAAAAACATTCCCTCGAGGTCAAACTAAGTACTTACAGCCGTTTTTAGTTGAATAGACTCCGTTAATTAGTTACTTTTTGACATACTCCTCGGCGTGAACGCACGAGGATTCTTAACACTTCACTTAGAATTCAATGGCGAAGCAGACCACATTCACACTTTAATTGAGTTTCCACCCAAGCTGTCTGTATCGTTAAACCCAAGTTCTCGATAAATAGTTTGCGATCAAGAAAAAAAACAGAATTTAGGCATGATTTAAATTCTGTTGTTAAATTGATTAGTCTTTTATTTTACTTGTAACCATGACAGAGCGATGTTTGAGATCATGTCCTGGCAAATGTTTGAAATGTATATGATAAGCTTGTTATGTTTGAGTTCGTGATAAAATTTAAAACAATATTGGCAGGTGAGGTTATTTGCTTCGCTTTAATTCGTATATTAATTTTCTCTTTTTGGCGTGCCACTTATTGATTCCATTCTCTCTTTTCGATTTCTTTTCCAGGTAATAATAAAGCAGCTTCAATCTCTTGTCGCACCGTAGCGGTTACCTCACAGTTACTGTTAAGGCAATCGAGGAGTAACTTATTGGCATCATAGTAGCGTTGCAGAATTTGCTCTTGTTCGGGGCTAAAGTGCCAATTGGATTCAATATTATGATGTAAAGCGATCGCCGTTTTTAACTGCTCATTCCAGGCTAGATGATTGACTTGATACCATGACCGAAAAGCTGCTCGATCTTGATCGGGATCGGGGAGCTGATCTTTGATCTGTTGCAAAGATTGATGTAATCCAACATCGAGAACAATAGTTAGGGCATTACCAAGAGCATCGGCACAGGCATGAGCATGAACAAAATCCGAACTAGAGTCTATAGCGCATTCCAAAACTAGGTTATCTAATAATGTATCCAGGAAAATACCTTGGTCGAGGGTACAGGCAAGAGCAAAATGGGGAGCAAGATGGGGAGTTTGGGTAAGACCAAGATAAAAAGCGCGATTTGCTGCTAGGGTGGATTGGGATACCAAGAGAGATTTCTGATTTGCCCAGGTTAAAAATTCCTGAAGATAAGGATCTTGGGCGACTAAAGCATCAATTTGCTGTTTCATCAATTGTAATAAGGAGTCTGCACTGCGTAACATTGCAGTCGTCAACAAAAAGATTTCGCGCCAACGTGGTTCGGTAATATGACTGACTAAACGTTCCAAATCCCGCTCTAATGAGTGTAAATTATGACTGGCAACTATTTTGCGAGCGGTAAAATATTCTTGAAAAGTTAACGAGGAAAAAGAAAAAATTCCCTGCATTCGTTCGGCTAATAGTCCGTGTTGCAACTCGATCGCCTTAAGTATAACTTCGCTATCTAACTGTAGCTCTTCTGGTTCAATGGAGGCATTGGGTAAATTACTAATAAAGTCGCCAATCTGCTGTTCGACAGTTTTTTGCTTGAAAAAGTAATCTCCCTGTTCAAAAGTCGCAGCAGCAATCTGACTCATCAGTTTGAGCTTTTGGGGCAATAAAAATCCTTGATAAACTTCATCCCGCTCGATGCCTCTAATTTCATCCCATTTGCCCAATAGCAAGTCTAGACATTGCTTATAAAATTCGGCTTTTTGCTGAGGAAATTTTTCTTGGCGATGAAATACCCAGCAAGCAAGATGGAGAAACAAAGGCGTGACCACCAGCCTACGGAATGACAGGTTTTCAGGCAGATCCAACTTGGCGATGAACTGAACTGCTAAATCTAAATCGTCGAGATTGTTTTTTTGGGTAAACACGGCAAACCATTTCTGCGCAAAGGCAACAATTTGTGATTCGGTAAACGGAGCAATTTCAACATCGGTAAAACCTTTGAGGTTAAATATTTTAGCAGCAGTTCGGCAGGTGACAATCAACAAGTTTTGGGCATATTTTTCCGAGAATTGGCGAATTTCCTTTAAAACTGACTTATGATCTTGATGAGAAACTTCATCGAGTCCATCCAGTAAAAGTAAAACTCTACCCCCGTGTAGTAAAGTTTTGCTTGTGGATTGTTCAGTAATACCATCGGCAATCAACTCAGCGCGAATGTAATCTAAGAGGCTAAATGTCCCCGTTTCTTTTGAGTTGTCAGCAAAATCTTTTAAGGAAATAAAGATGGGAACTAAATCGGCAGCAAAATTACCTTGATTGCATTCAATAGCCAGATGTTGCAGAAAAGTAGTTTTACCACACCCAGGTTTGCCCAGTAATCTAAGTCTAGAGTGAGTTTTGACTACGCTCATGCCTGATGTTTGGGATTGAGAAATTTGACCTAAACCAAAGCGATCAAATTCTTGGGAAGTCGGATTTTGTAGGTTAGAGATGTCTGTCCACTGTTGACTGGCAATCTCCTGCAAAACATTGACATCGATGTAGATATGTTCAAGATCTACAGGACGATTGGTATCTAATAACTGTAGAGTACCGCACTGCGTTTTGATTTTTAAGTGCCGTTGCGATCGCACTTTTTTGACTAGGGCATCAATCTTAATCGCGGTTTGTGTTCCTGGTTCGGGAAATTCCTCTGGTGGATTAAGAGCTATTTCTCGCCAATCTAAGCCTAAAATTTCACAAAGTTCGATAAAGTTATAACGTTCGATGGGACGACCCGTAAAAAATTTCCAGACTGGCTGACGAGTCTTTAAATTTACTTCTTCTGCCAGATTTTCTTGAGTCCAGCCTTTATGATTAAAAGCTTTTTTGGCTAGTTTAATCCCTGTGGTCGATGCCTGGAGCGATCGTTTCGCCATGAGAAAAAGCCTCCTAAAGTTTTCTCAGGATATTTAATAATTTTGTTTAATTTTAAGTAAATTTTTAAAATCCTAATATTTTTAGATGGTAACGCCTTTCTTAGAAATAAAGTATACAAAATTCATTAATTCTAGTTTAATTATTTTGAGCATCAAGCAGATTTCTCTAGGCTTTGTGATATCTACGATTATAGACAAATTCGTATAACTTAAAAAGTTAAGATTTTCCCTGAGTTATTGCTACGTCCGCTATCGCTCGGAAGAAGTCAAACAAACTATGTATTGTTTTAATAGCTATCTAAAAATCAGAATCTAAATACTACTTTAGACAGAGGTTTTTCGACATCATAAACTAATAATAAATCCTGAAAAATGTGTTTTATGAGTCAAGTAACAAATTCAAATTTAAACACCAAAAGCAACGCAAAAAAACTAGCTTGTCAAAAATATGAACCAGGAGCTGAAATTCCAATTTTAGATTCAGGAGTCTGGCAAGTCGATCAGGGTATAGTGCAATTAAGTAGACTTAGAACTGACGGTAACGAAGTAATAGTCGGGTTTACAACAGCTAATGGTACTTTTGAAAATAGTTTATCTAGCCCTTTGGTAGTTTCTCGTGCCACAGCTTTGTCCGATGTTGATCTTCAATATTACTCACAACAGGATATAGCTGAGTCGCCGATGTTGGCAAGAAGGCTCTTAGGGGGTTTTTGCGATCGCTTGGAGAAAACTCAACAGCTATCAACAATTATTCTGCTCAACAGAATCGAAGAGCGTTTGAGACAGCTGCTATTGATGCTCGGGCAAGAGATAGGAATATCTTCGGCTGATGGCGTTCGTTTACAGGTACGTTTTACTCATCAACATCTAGCTCACATAATTCGCACTACCAGAGTAACAATTACTAACATATTGGGATATTTCCGCAACCAAGGCTTAATTTGTTTTGATGCCAAACGACACATCATAATCAAAGGGTTGTGATGCACTTTAAATGATTAATTGACAGCCTGACATCCTCCCGACTCTGATTGCTAAGCAATACGGTCATCATCGCAGCAATGCCACCAAAGGATTTTTTGGTGATTTTTTAGATTTTAGTTTGGGAGTTATATCGGTACTACCAGCTTTTCTGATTTCTGTACCAGTGGGCATCGTCGTAGTTATGGGTACATTAAGCTTTGCCGCTTTTGCTGCTTATGCTCATCAAATACAGCATTACAATCCGACGAAATGCTTTTGGATGAAAATGCCCATTCATTATGTTCATCACCAGAATAATCAATGGGATTGTAATTTTGGCTTGGCTGTAGATTGGTGGGATCGTATTTTTGGAACTTACAAGCTTGTAGAATTCAATCCCTCAACCTTATATAGATAATTTTTAAAGACGTTGCTGATTTCAGGTATTAAACCCCGAACATCCTAAAGGACACAGCTTCGGATATACCCTTGTGGTATACCTCTACGTATATAGCTTTAATTTTTTGTGCTGAGATTTCTATTGTCAAGATTTGACTTGTTCTAAGACAATACAAACAATTTATACGTTGTTCAACCCTTTGCTTAAACACGATCTCAAATACCAGGCTGTCATAGTGATAATTGTTAGCAATTGTTAACAGATTACACAAAACATAAGGTAACAATAAATGGCTGATATCGTAGATACCGCAATCAATGCTGGTTCATTTGAAACTCTAGTTGCTGCCGTTAAAGCTGCTGGTTTAGTAGATACTCTCAAAGGCAAAGGTCCATTTACCCTTTTTGCACCCACCGATGATGCATTTGCTAAGCTTCCTGAAGGCACAGTCGATAAACTACTCAAGGATGTTCCTCAACTAAAAAAAATCCTAACCTATCATGTTGTTTCTGGCAAGGTCATGGCAGCAGACGTGTCTAAAATGAAGTCGGCTAAAACAGTTGAAGGTTCAGAAGTAAAAATTGACGCTAGCAAAGGTGTCAAAATTAATGATTCCACTGTTTCCAAAGCTGATGTGTCGGCTGATAACGGCGTGATTCATATCATTGATACAGTGTTGATGCCTGGGTAAAGGGCTTCGTCCTAGCGCTTAGCTTTTAGCGTATGGCAGAAAAATCTAAAAGCTTTTTTTGGTAAGCAGGAAAAAGACATATCTAGATAAGTAACGTTGGTGGAGTAGTGAATTGCTGTCTAGATCACTACTCCATCAATGGCTAAAGATATTATGCCAATGCCAATTCATTAATCTGGCAAACAAAAAGGTAATCATCAATTAATTCTTTAAATTGATAGTTTACTAACGTCAACGGAAATCGAATTTAATCAAGTCCTTTCTCCAACTTTTAGGAGATTAACCAATGAAAATTGCTCAAATTGCGCCTCTATGCGAACAAGTTCCGCCTGCTGCTTATGGTGGTATAGAGTTTATAGTTAGTTCGCTTACAGAAGAATTGGTTTGCCGAGGACATGAAGTTACTCTTTTTGCTTCGGGAGATTCTCAGACAGTAGCCCGTTTAGAAGCTTGCTGTCCAACAGCTTTGCGGATAGCGGGAACAAGCCACGCAGAAAATTTAGCTTACCAAAAGCTACAGCTTAATCGAGTCTTCAGTAGAGCTAAGGAATTTGATTTAATTCACTCCCATGTAGGATCGGTTGTGTTTCCCTATGCGGATTTTGTTAATACTCCAACCCTACATACAATTCATAATGTTATTGTCCCTAATAATGAATCTCTATGGCTCGATACTTGCCACGAAAATTTTGTTAGTATTTCTAATTCACAACGACGCAATGATCTTCAATTAGAATACTTAGCTACTGTTTATAACGGAATTGATCCAGGTAGATATCCTTTTTATCCCGAGCCAGATAATCCTCCATATTTAGCTTTTTTAGGTCGGATGTCACCAGAAAAAGGTCCCCACCTAGCAATTGAAATTGCCAAACGCACGGGCTGGCATTTAAAGATGGCAGGAAAAGTAGATTCTGTAGACGTGGATTTTTTTGAAGAACGAGTTAAACCATTTATTGATGGCAAACAGATTGAATTTTTGGGTGAATTTAATCATCAGCAAAAATGTCCTCTTTTAGGTGGTGCAGTCGCAACTTTATTTCCCATTACCTGGTCAGAACCTTTTGGTTTGGTAATGGCAGAATCGATGGCAGTGGGTACGCCAGTAATTGCGATCGCTATGGGTGCAGCTCCAGAAGTCATAGAAGATGGTAAAACAGGATTTTTGTGTAACAGCGTTGAGGAATGTATCGATTCTGTTAGTCGCTTAGGGGAAATAAATCGTCAAGCCTGTCGCGATCGCGTTATTGCCAATTTTAGTGTTAACCGCATGGTTGATGACTACGAAGCAGTTTATCGACAAATACTAGCCAAGAAGACTGAACGGACTGAGCGGAATGAGTGGACTGAGCGGATTATTACTAAGGCTCGCTTGATACATTCAACTATTGATCAAAATTCTCGACCACTGGCAAGCTTTACCAATTCTCACTTTTTTCATTTTTAGGATGAAAAAATGCTGCTAAATTTTCTAAGACAAGGACTAATAAGCCCTATGAATAGTTTTTACTTTAAGGCATTAAAAATGCCTTGGTGGGTAGAAATCAAAACTACTCTTCCTCTTTGTATCTATTATTTTGGTCCTTTCCATTGCAAAAAAACAGCGAGACTTTCCCAGTCTGGCTATATTGAGGATTTAGTTCAGGAAAAAGCCTGTGGGATTACAGTAGAGATTAAACGGTTGCAGCCAAAAGTACTTACTGTTTATGAGGATTAGCAATACATTCCTTTACTAATGATTTTGGGTTTAAAGCTAAGAGCTAAAAGCTAATAGCTAAAAACTAGTTAACTAAAAGCGTAGTCCATTCAATTGAAAACAGCTGTAACTGATATAAACTGCTATGATCGAGCCGATTGAACTTAATGGCAAAACCTATGTCCCTGCCGAAACTGCGACCCTCCCTAAATGGCCCTGCGTAATTAATAATTCGCGACTCTCAACTCTCACCCTCAAAGATGATGATATTTTCTTGGTGACAGACACCTTGGGTAACATTCCTGGCTGTCTACCAGGCGAAGCGAGCAGCAGTGTCGGACTATTTTGCCAAGATACTCGTTTTTTAAATCGTCTGGAATTACAAATAGATGGTCAGTTACCAATTCTGCTCAGCAGTAATGCTCGTTGTGGCTTTACCCTTTCTGTCCTCTGTGCTAATCCTCATTTAGAAAAACAACAAATTGGGGCAGAAACCATCGGCATTGAACGAGAAATGGTGATCAATGGCGGACTGTTTGAAGAACTGGCAATAACTAATTACAGTACCAGTTCAGTCAGTTTTGAGCTGAGTCTCAGTTTTGATGCCGACTTTGTCGATCTGTTTGAAATTAGAGGCTGGAAACGTAAACAGAGGGGCAAACTATTGCGTTTGCTGGATGCAGTAGAAATAGTCGATCCAATAGTAGAAGCAGAAGCTATTGCCGTTGAAAATTTAAATTTAAATTCTGAGCCACCACAGGCAAAACTCGAACCAAGAAATAATCCCAATAATCCTGTTATTGATCAACCTCCTGCTGAGTTTTCAGAAGGCAAGATCGAAGATCTGCGATCGCTAGGAACAGAATCGGAGGAATTACTCATAGTCTATCAAGGTTTAGATGGATTAGTCAGATCCTCTCGTATTCAGTTTTCTGCTCGTCAGCCCGACTATTTTAAGGGCTACACTGCTATTTGGCAGATGGAATTAAATCCCCACGAAACGATACATTTAGGCTATCGTGTGCAGTTACTGGCTAACAGTCAGTCCATTTCTAAAGTAGGTACGCCCATGACTTTGATGCAGGCAAAAGCAGCAGAGTCGATGGAGTTGCAAGAATGGCAACGGCAAGTAACCACAATTCGTTCCGATAGTAATATTTTTAATCGTTTAATTGAAAGAGCAGAGCAAGATATTTATCTGTTGCGCCAGAGTTTTGAAGAGCGTAAATTCTTATCGGCGGGAATTCCCTGGTTTGCCACCTTGTTTGGTCGAGATTCCATTATTGCAGCCTGGCAAACGCTAATCCTCGATCCTAAAATTGCTAAAGATACTTTATTTATTTTGGCACAGTATCAGGGTGCAACTGAAGACCAATGGCGAGAAGAATCTCCAGGTAAAATCCTCCATGAATTGCGCCTGGGGGAAATGGCACGCTGTGGCGAAATTCCTCATACTCCTTACTACGGTACGGTAGATGCAACTCCCTTGTGGCTGGTTCTTTATGCCGAATATTATGCCTGGACGGGCGATCGCGATACGATCGACAAATTGTGGGAAGCAGCCCTCTTGGCTATGAGTTGGATTGATCGCAACTTAAAGAAAACAGGATATCTAACCTATGCTCGTAATTCTGCTAGTGGTTTGCTTAACCAGGGTTGGAAAGATTCTGAAGACTGTATTGTTAACCACCAAGGTCAACTGGCAACAGGAGCGATTACCTTATGTGAAGTTCAAGGTTATGTTTATGGGGCGAAAATGCGTCTATGTGCGATCGCCGAGATGATGAACAGAAGCGATCTAGCTGGCAGATGGTATCAAGAGGCTTTAGAACTTAAAAATCGCTTTAATCGAGACTTTTGGCTGCCTGACTTTGATTACTGTGCTTTAGCCTTAGATGGAGAGGGAAAACCAGTCGATAGCATTAGCAGCAATCCAGGTCACTGTTTAGCCATGGGAATTTTGCAGCCTGACAAAGCGATGAGCGTCGCCGAAAGATTACGTGCGCCAGATTTGTTTAGCGGGTGGGGAATTCGTACTTTAAGCAGTTTGTCTCCTGCTTACAATCCGATGGGCTATCATACAGGTTCGGTTTGGCCGCACGATAATAGTATTATTGCCTTGGGTTTACGCACTACCGCCCAAGAAATTATGGGAGACTCATTTAGTTTAATCGAGCAATCTTTGGAAGTCGCCAGCGGAATTATGGATATGGCTCTTCAACAACCCTATTTACAACCGCCAGAGCTATTTTGTGGTTACAAACGGTGTGAAGCAAGCAGTCCTGTACGTTATCCCGTGGCTTGTTCTCCTCAAGCTTGGGCAACAGGTGCGCTGTTCCAACTTTTGCAGGTAACAGTTAATCTTGTCCCTGATGCAGCTAATAACTGTATGCGTGTCATCGAGCCAGTTTTACCCGAATCACTCAATCGTCTGTCGCTGCACAATCTCAGGATAGGTTCAACCATACTCGATCTCGAATTTGAACGTTTGGGAAACACTACTGCTTGTCGAGTAGCGAAAAAGCGGGGCAATCTTCGCGTAACTTTTGAAGCTTAATTGTGGAGTGGGAAGTTCATCTAGGGCGCGATCGCTTTAGTTCCTAAAAATCTCCCTCTCCTACCTGAAACACCGTTAGCCCTAAACTTCTCCACATGTCTACCACCTGTTGGCGATCGTCGAGAATCAAGGAAACGTTATATTTATCCTGAACAAAGTGTTCAAATAGCTCTTGTTTAACAATCGAATCTTTTCTGGTATCCCCCACCCCACGCATATAAATATGCTGGTAATTGATGCCATGTTGAGCCAGCCAAGCTACAGTTTTCTCTTTGCCATCATCGGTACGACCTGACATGATAATGATTGTTTTACTTTCCTGTAACTTTTGCACTGTTTCCACCACAGGCAAGTTGGGTAAATCCAAATCGCAGCGAGAGATATCATAGGGGCTGCGATCGCCGATTATTGCCAGAGTACCATCCATATCTACAATGATGGCATCAGGCAAATTAGGCTGATAAAGAATCGGCTTGACCAATTGGGGGCGGACAAACTGGTTATACATCTTCATGATCACATCCTTGCCCACGGATTTTGGTCTTAAGAGATCCCGACGAATACATTCTTCTACAGGCACTTGTAAGAAAGAATCATTGACTTGTACCTGGGCTTCTCCCCGAACTAATTCTTGAATCTGCTGAATATTTCGCCCAAAATTAGTGTCATCAATGATGACGTGCTTTCCTGCTGCTAGAGCCATCGAAATTGTCGTATTCCGCAACTGAAGAATAAATTTTTCGTTGGCAGGAGACCAATGAGAAGCGTGAGCCATTTCCCGCAACAAATCCTTGTTGGTTCTCACCCAACGCCCAGGATTAGCCAATAGTAATTCCCTGGCAAACTGAGATTTCCCCGATGCAGGTAAACCTTGTAAGATTAATACTTTTTTCATTATTAAATAGCTCCTAGCCTATAGCTTATAGCTGGGGCGAAGCCCCCTTATTGTCCTAAATCTACAAAATCAACCTGCAATAAATCTTCCAATTTTTGGATGGAAGTCTGGGCTAAGGATTCTCTGACGCTATTAGTTTTTCCTCCCCGCAGATTAAATAAAATACCTGAGTAGGGTAAATGTTTAATCGCTAAAGCAAAGTCTTTTTGGACAGGAATATCTTTATGTTGCTGATATTGTTCTTCAATCTCTTGGACTAAAGCATCGTACTTGGCGCGAATTTTACAGTATAAATCTTTCCATTCAGGATAATAGTTCAGAAATTCTTCCCCTTCATTGGTGGCAACAATCTCCAACATTCTGCGACTAGAAAAACCTGATCGCAAATGAGCGATCGCCACATATTGCGGAGATTTAATTTTAATCCGCTTAAACTGAGCATCACAGACGATATAGCCTTCCAAATCCATCGGATCTAGGTTGTTACTCAAGGCGATAATCTCTTTTAAAGTCTGCAACGGATAGGTCTTAATTACTCGCCAGCCATATTTATTACCCCAAAGATGAGGATCTGATTCGCTAAAAGTCTGGAGATTACGCACACCATGCAGCACTAAATCGTTTTGATGCTGCCTCACCACAATACGGTTATAGGGAGTGGTCAACTCAAACATAAAACAGTATTCCGTATCCCTGGGCAATTGATAACCCAATTCCTGCCATACCTTCCAAAACAATTGAGCAAAAGTACAGCCAAAATCGGCTACAGCCCCTGCTGCATCAGCCATACCACTAGACTGTACTCGCCATTCTCCCTGATAGAAATACAGTGTCATTAAGGAGCCATCTAGTTTTTCGTAAACCTTGACGGTATTCCAATCTAACTTTGGTGCATGACCTTCACCGTAGTTGAAGAATTTATCATAGGGATAAGAAACTACTGACCAATTATTAGCCTCATCTAAAATAATTCCTCGACATTGCTGAACTATTATTTCCCCCATTGGCGACTCGATCTGGGAATATTTGTAACTGCCTAGCTAGTAAGATCGGAGAACAGAAAAACCGAAACATTATCCTGGAGTGCGGCAGTAATCACTTCTAACAGGTTAAAACCCTGCTTAGATGC
>Ga0114940_10000014_pt1 | contig 124447 bp, 120 predicted proteins | sample ColdCreekSource_FD_87195 | JGI IMG/M metagenome (GOLD analysis project Ga0114940, IMG submission 87195) | Groundwater microbial communities from Cold Creek, Nevada to study Microbial Dark Matter (Phase II) - Cold Creek Source | ecosystem: Environmental > Aquatic > Deep subsurface >...
CCTGTGGTCGAATCCAGCAGTGACCCGCTACATCGGCGGGCGCGCGTTTACGCCGGAAGAGGTGTGGTCGCGTATCCTGCGCTACGTCGGTCACTGGTCGCTCTTGAGCTTTGGCTACTGGCTTGTCTCCGAAAAGACTACGGGCGCATTCGTGGGCGAGGTGGGCTTTGCCGACTTCGAGCGCGACATGGCGCCGAGCCTCGGCAAAGCGCCGGAAGCAGGCTGGATCATCAGCCCCGAAGCGCGCGGCAAGGGTTATGCACGTGAAGCCATCGCCGCTGCCCACGTGTGGATCAACGATGTCTACGGCGCGAGCCGAACGGTCTGCATGATCGATCACGACAATGTCATCTCGCAGCAGATCGCGCGCAAACACGGCTACAGCGTGTGGAGCGAGACGAGTTATCACGGTACGCCCGTGCGGCTGTACGAACGGATCGTCAAGCTGCCGCAGCCCTAGAGCGCCGAACCGGCGCTCTAGCGCTTGTCGTCGCGGCGCCCGCGGCGCACGAGCCAAACCGCCGTGAACACCAACGCGCCGAGTACGCCAGCCAACGCGACGCCGAACAAACGCACGCCACGCGCGTAGCGGTCGACGAGATGCGCGAACGCAGACGGCGGCTGCGGATCTTCCGCGGCGACCGGCGCCGGCACGAGCGCGGACTGTTCGCCCTTGTCCTCGGGCAGCGGCGCTACGTCGGCCTTGGGGGCCGGGGCCGGCGCGCTGCTCGGCTCGGGTGTCGCGGGAATGTCGGGCGGAGCGTCCGACGCTTCCGGTGCAGGCTCGGCGGCAGGCGCTTCTGCAGGTGCCTTTTCGTCCTCGCCGCTCTCAGCGGCAGCCGCTGGTGGCGGCGCTTCTTGTGGAGGGGGCGGCTCGGGCTCGGCGGGCTTCTCGACCCGACGCGGCGGCTTGGTCGCAGCGTGCAGTGAGGTCGCCGTGGCACCGTTGTTGAAAAACTCGGCACCCGGCTCACCGCGTGAAGGCACCTTCAGCGCTTGCCCACCATTGTGGAAGTATTCGGCACCGGGCTCGCCACGCGCAGGAACCTTCAGCGCTTGCCCGCCGTTGCGGAAGTACTCCGCATCCGGATCGTTGCCACCCGGCACGCTGGTCGTGCTCGCACCGTTCCGGAAGTAATCCGCGTTGTCAGAGCCGACGCTCAGCGCGTTCGCGCCGTTGCGGAAGTAGTCAGCGCTCGGATCTTTGGCGTTGGGCACGCTCAGCGCGTTCGCACCATTGCGGAAGTAGTCAGCGTCAGGGCCGGCCCGACCGATCGTGGTCGCGTCTGCGCCGCGCGACATGTACTGCTGCATCGCGCGCATCAGTTGCTCGGCCTCGGCCTGCTCGCTGCCGCTCTGAGCGGCCTGTGCTTGCAGACAGACCGGCGACACGACGCTTCCAACCCAGGTCAGCGCCAAGCTGTAGCCGAACCACACGCTCCAGCTGCCTCGCATTGATGACCTCCTCGCGGCCCGGCGCTCGGATGAGCACCCAGTGTCGATCAAAGCACAGCTCGTGCCACCTGACCAGAGCACAAGTGTCGCAGCCCCATCGTGGTCATTGCAGAAAAGCCCTGTAATTCTCGATGCGCGCGCACCAAAGCGCCAAGCGGCGCGCTGGTGCGCGAGCATTTTGGCCCCAAACGCGGCGCGTTATGCGTCCGCGCGTGGCTGGCTGACCGAGCGTGCGATCGCCTCCAGCTCGGGCATCAGACCAGAGAGCTCGGGCAAGAGTGATTGCACGCTTAAACCCGCAGCATCGAGCGCTGTGTCGTGGGTCGCGAGCGCGACCATGAGGTCTTGCAGCGCGTCCTGCCGCTCACGCTGAAAGTCGGTGAGGCGCGCAGCACCAAGCTCCTCGGACTCGGCTTCGAGCGCGACGATCTGCGTGTCGAGCTCGGTGCGCTTCTCGCGCAACGCCGACAGCTTCTTGCTCAGCACTTCCTGACGGCGAGCTTCGCTCTTCGACAGGCCTTGGGCGAGCTTCGCATCTGCGCGCGCGACGCAGTAGACGCGCGCTTCGATGGTGCGGATCGCGTCGGCCAGATCGGGGTGATCGGTGATCGCGAGCGCACGCAGCAGCTCGGCTTCTTTCTTTTTCAGCGCGTCGAGCTGCTCCGCGAGCCGCTTACGGTCGCTCTTCGGGAGCTCTTCTTCGTTGGCGTTTTCGCCCTTGGCGCTCGCTGCCTCGCCGTCTTCGCCGGCGCTCGCGCTCGCTTCGGTGGATTCGGCAGCCTCTTCGGTTGCGCTGGCCGTCGCAGCTTCGCTGACGCTCGGCGTGGGCTCGCTCGACTCGCTTGGCGGGTTTTCGTTTTCAGGGCTCGCGCTCGCTGCAGCCTCGCTGACTTGGCTCGTGCGTGCCTTGCGCTCTTTGCGCGGGACCGGCTCTTTGAGCTGCGCGGCGGCACTGGCGACATCCGGCGGCTCGGGTTGGTTCAAGGCGTCTACTACGCCTGGCTTCGGATCGAACAATGAGGGCTCGTGATCAGGGGTGTGTACGCTCATCGGGCACGCGTGATAAGGGATTTGGATGCTGGCTTGCAAGCTTCAGTCGCGTCCGTCCGCGCATGCATCGCGCCTAGCGCTGCTCGCTCGCGCGTGGGGCGTCGGATCGGCAGATCGCCGCGATCGCGCGCCGACATCGCACTACAACGTCAGCAGCCCTTACGTTTGAATGCAACTGAGTTGCATCTACTGCTTCTTCCTGCTATCTGGCCCCGTTCTGTGCTCGCACACCGCTTATTAACTTTACGGCTCCCTGGCTTCCGCCGCGCGTGCTGCGTGCTGGTGCTCGCGTGCGTTTGCGGCAGCGTGTCTGCGCAGGAGCCTGCTGCGCCCGCGCCTCAGGCCGAGTCCGCGCCCGTGACGCCACCCGTCGCCGTGCACCGTGTCGACGCGCAGTATCCGGCCGATGCACTCAGCGAGCGGCGTGAAGGACGCGTCGAGTTGTTCGTCACGGTGGCGGCGGATGGCAGCGTCGCAGCGACCGAAGTCGCGAGCTCGGCGGGCACGAGCTTCGATACGGCGGCGATCGCAGCTGTCAAAGCGTGGCGCTTCGAGCCCGCGCGGCGCGGCGACACGGCGATCGTGAGTCGGATCCGTGTCCCGGTAGCGTTCACGCTGCCCACCACCACGCCCGTGCCGACGTTGCAGCCAACAGCGGCCCCCGAGCCCGAGCTCGACTCCGAACGCATAATCGACGTAACGGTGCTCGGCCAACGCAGCAAACGCCCCGAGCGCAGCATCAGCGACTTCGAGCTCGACCGCGACGTTCTCACCGCAGCCCCACGCAGCGAAGGCGCGGAAGTCCTGCGCGCCGCACCAGGCTTGTACATCGGTCGCGGCGAAGGACCGGCGGTCGCGCACAACTACATGTTGCGCGGCTTTGATGCGGACCACGGCCAAGACATCGCATTTCGCGTCGGCGGCCTGCCGATCAACCTGCCGTCGCACATTCACGGCCAAGGCTACGCAGACCTCGGCTTCTTGATCGGCGACGTCGTGGACAGCCTGCGTGTAAGCGAGGGCGTGGCCGATCCTCGCCAAGGCGACTTCGCTGTCGCTGGTTCGATCGACATTCAGCTCGGTGCCGCTGAGCGCGGCGCGCGGCTGCGTAGCAGCTACGGCTCGTTCAACACCTTTCGTCAGCTCATGACCTGGGCACCGCCCGAAGCCGAGAACGAGACATTCGGCGCGGTGCAGTACATGCGCACGGATGGCTTCGGTCAAAACCGTGCAGCCCAGAGCGGCAGCGGCGTGTTTCAGCTGCGCGCAGGCAGCGCAGAGCTCAGCTACCGTGCGATCGGCATCGTACACGCGGCGCGCTCCGATCTCGCAGGTGTGTTGCGGCAAGGCGACATCGACGCAGGACGCGTGTGCTTCAGCTGCAGCTACGAACATCCCACGGCACGTGCACAAAATGCCTTGGCCGAGCGCGTGCTGCTCGGTTTTTTTGCCGACTACAACAAGCCGAGCGGCGCGAATGGCCAGTGGGGCGCGTTCATCGGCTACGACAACTTTCGCTTGCAGGAAAACTTCACCGGCTTCTTGCAGCGCTCGCGCAGCTTGGATCGAACCTCTGGTCGCGGCGACTTGATCGAGCAGCAGAACCGCACGCTGACGTTCGGGCTCACTGCTCGCTATCGCACAGCGCCACTGCGACCGGCAGCGTGGACGCACGGCACGCTCGAGCTCGGCATGGACGCGCGGCTCGATCTGATCGATCAAGCACAGAACCTGCTCGATGCGAGCGTACGCAGTCAAACCTGGGATCGCCGCATTGATGCCGGCATCCGCAGCGCCGATCTCGGTGCGTTTGCGGATCTCGACTGGCGCTTCGGCTCGCGCTTACGCGCGCGGCTAGGCGTGCGCGGCGACGTGCTGTCGTTCGATGTCGACGATCGCTTGGGCAACTTCGCTCCGCTGATCAGGCCGCAGGACACTTACATCGTCGGCTTTCGTCGCAGCGCCCTCGGGCTCGCCGCGGGTCCGCGCTCGAGCATCGAGCTGCAAGCGACTTCTTGGCTGACGCTGCTCGCTGCATACGGGCAAGGTTATCGCTCGCCGCAAGCGCGCTTGCTCGAGGATGGCGACGACACACCGTTTTCTAAAGTGCACTCGGCGGACCTCGGCGTGCGCTTCGATTGGGGTCCGGCGCTACGCTTGACCGTCGGCGGTTATTACACGCGCTTGTCGGACGACGTGGCGTTCGATGCTTCGGAAGGTCGGCTCGAACGGATCGGCGCGACGCAGCGGCTCGGCGCCGTGGCGCACCTGATCACGCGCCCTGCTTCGTGGTTGGTGGGCTCGCTCTCGTTCACGTTCGTCAAGGCGACGTTGCTCGAGCCGCCGCCCGCTACCGCTGAAGAGCCGCAGCCACCGTTCAGCGAAGGGCAGAGCCTGCCGTTCGTTCCGCCCGTCGTGGTGCGCGCGGACGTGAGCGCGCGCCGCACGTTCGTGGAGTCGCTCGGCGGACAGCGCTTCGGCGGGCGCGTCGGGCTGGGTTTCTCGTACTTGTCGCCGAGGCCCCTGCCCTACAGCGACTTTGCCGCGCCCGTGTCGCTGCTCGACGCGACTGCTGCGCTCGAGTGGGGGCCGATCACGCTGAGCGCAGACGTGTTCAACACGTTGGGCTCGCGCTATGCCGCGGTGGAGTACTCGTTTCCCTCGGACTGGGATCCGAACGACGGCGTGCGCCCGCGTACGCCCGCTCGGCACATCGCGGCTGGCTCGCCGTTCGCTTGCATGTTTTCGTTGGGGGTGAGCCTGTGATGCGGCGTGCGATCATGATTTCGATGCTTGCGCTCGGCGCGTGCGCGTGTGTAGACACGGGTCAAGAGCGCGTGTCCGTGCCGCTCTACCTCGCGGGTAGCGATCTCGGCTCGCCGCTACCAGCTGCAGGCGACACGACGCTGACGATCGACAGCGCTGAGCTCGCGTTCGGACCGCTGTATTTTTGTGCGGGCAACACCGCGGGCGAGCTGTGCGATACAGCGCGCTTAGAATGGCTCGATGCGCGGGTGATCGACCTGACGCGCGAGACGCCCGAACGTGTGGGTGAGATCAGCGGTGTGAGCGGGCCGGTGCGCTCGTTCATGTACGATCTCGGGATCAGCTCGCAGCTCACGCGCGATCAGCCCTACACGCTAGCTGCCGCGCGTGAGCTGGACGGCGCTTCGTTTCGTGTGTCTGGCAGCGCGAGCATCGCTGGCGTGGAGCTGCCCTTCCGCGCGCAGCTCGCCGTGCAACAGACAGAAGGCACCGAGCCTGGTGTGCCCGTGATCCGCAAGAGCGCGTCCGAGCGTTTTTCGCACGACGTCGGCCCGGATGAGCCAGGTGTGTTGGTCCGCTTCGATGCCAGCAGCTGGTTACGCAGCGTGGATCTACGCGGCTACTTCGAAGACGGCGAGTGCAGCGCGGACGGTCCCGAGTATGTGTGTGCCGGTCAGCTCGAGCAGCGCTGCACGAGCGACGGCACGGTCTCCGAAACACGAGACTGCAGTACGCTCGGCCAAGCCTGTCTCGCCGCCAAAGGCTGCAGCAGCGAGCTCAGCTTCGAAGTCGACAGCGAGCCTTATCGCGCGCTGCGCAATGGGCTCCTCGCGGGCGGGCGCCCGACGTTTGAATGGGGGTTTGTCCCGTGAACACCGTTGAAGCGATCAAACACCTGTTTCTCGACACTGGCGCGAACTGGGTGCTGTGGATGCTGGCTGGGCTGTCCGTAATCAGCGTGGCCATCGCGATCGAGCGCTTTGTTTACTACCGCTCGAACACGGCTGACCTGCCGACGCTCGCGACTGAGCTGCATGCGCGCTTGGAGCACGGCGACACGCCAGCGACCATCGCGTGGCTCACGGGCTCTCGCTCGGTCGCGGCCCGCATCGCCGCCGCTGGGTTGCGGCTGTCGGAGCGCGGACCGGGCGCCGTGGACAGGGCCATGCAGAGTCGCACTGCGCTCGAGCGCGAGGAGCTGGATCGGCGGCTCGCGTTCCTCGGAACGCTCGGCAACAACGCGCCGTTCATCGGCTTGTTCGGCACGGTCATCGGCGTGATCCAAGCGTTCGAGGAGCTCGGCCACAGCGCCGCGGGCCATGCGGGTGGCAGCGGGCAAGTCGCCTCCGGCGCCGTCATGTCAGCGATCGCAGAAGCGCTCGTAGCGACCGCTGTGGGGCTCGCGGTCGCGCTGCCCGCAGTCGCTGCGTACAACTACTTCCAGCGCCGCGTGGAGGGCATGCTCGCGGGCGCGGAGGTGCTGTCGAACCTGGTGCTGGCATTTCTCTCAGGACGGGATGCGTAGGCCATGGGTGGATCGGCCAAGCAAGGGCGCGGCATCATCTCCGGCATCAACGTCACGCCGTTGGTCGATGTCACGCTCGTCTTGCTGATCATCTTCATCGTCACGGCCAAGATCGTGGTCGCACCTGCGGTGCCGCTCGACCTGCCGAGAGCGAGCCAAGGCGAAGAAGTTCAGGTCGTGTTCTCCGTGCTCTTGCCGGTGGATGGCTCGATCCTGGTGAACGGCGCGAGCGTGCCCGATCACGAGACACTCAGCGAGCGCGCGCGCGCGGCCTTGGCCGATGATCCTGCGCTGCGCGCGGTGATCCAAGCCGATGGAGACATCTCGCACCGGCGCGTGATCGCCGCGCTCGATGCGCTGAAGCGCGCGGGTGTCACACGCATCGCGTTCGGCGCGTTGCCCGACCTTCCAGCGAGTGGGCACAAGCACCCGTGACGTCGACCACCGACAAGTCACCGCTGCTCGACGCCGTGTTCGGTGGCCAGCCCAAGCGCCGCCGCCCAGGGCTGCGGTTGTTCGCGCTGATCGCGGCCGTTGGGCTGCACGCCAGCTTGTGGTTGCTCTCGCAGCTTTCGGGTCCTTCGCTCGAAACCTGGAGCGCCCGCATCGCCGCAATGGTGCACCACGATCTAAACGCCAACGCACCCACAGCGATCGAAACCATTAAACTTCCCGAGCCCGAGCCCGAGCCCGAGCCCGAGCCCGAGCCGCCAGCTGCACCACCCGAATCACCTCCACCTCAAGCGGCGGTGCCGCAGCCCAAAGCAGCACCTGCCCCGCGCACAGCAGCACCGCAGCCATCAGCTTCACCCGCACAAGCCGCACAGATCATCGCAGCGGACGCCCCCGTCGATCTCACAGCAGACACCTTCGTCACCGGCACAGCCAGCGCATACGCAGGCGGGGCGACAACCACCCGCGGCGAAAGCACGACCAAAGTCGATGCCGTCGCACCCGTTGCCGCAGAGACGACGACCAGCCAAAGCGCGAGTCAGACCGTCGCGCAACCAGTGAGCCTCACGAGCGAACAGTGGCAATGTCCATGGCCTGCTGACGCACTCGCACAAGATCTCTACGAGCAGTTCGTGATCGTCCGCGCGTGGGTGCGCGAGGATGGCAGCGTCGAACGTGCGAGTGTGGTCTCCGATCCGGGATACGGCTTTGGTGCAGCTGCCACAGCTTGTACGTTGCGTACACGTTTCAATCCGGCACACAACGCGCGCGGAGCAGCGGTTCGCTCATTGTCTCCACCGATACGCGTGAGGTTCACGCGATGACGCGCACGCAAACATGGTTCGGGCTGGTGTTCGCGCTCGCTGCGCAAGGCTGCACGCGCGAGCTCGCGACCGAGCAACAATGCCACGCAATCTTCGATCGCATCGTGGAGATCGAGCTGGAAGAAATGGGATTTCGAGACGCCGCGCTCGCTGCACGACACAAAGCTGACCTGCAATCACGACATCAGAACGCCGTGCGTGGCTGCATCGGCCGCTACATTTCTGCCCGCGCGATGTCGTGTGTAGCAACAGCCAAGACGACCGAAGAGCTCAGCCACAAATGTTTGCACTGACCGCTGACAGCGGCTTAGGGGCGTGAAATGCTCGCGCCATGCAGAACAAGGTCGTCGTGGTCACGGGCGCGAGCAGCGGCATTGGCGCCGTGCTTGCTGAACAGCTCGGTGCTCGCGGCGCTCGAGTCGTGCTGGTCGCGCGGCGCGAACGTGAGCTGCGTGAGATCGCTTCCAAGATCGGCGAACGCGCCAGCGTCAGCGTCGCTGACGTCACGCAACGTGAGGCAGTCGAGCGCGTTGCGCGGGATACGCTCGCAGAGCTCGGTCAGCTCGATGTGTGGGTGAACAACGCGGGGCGCGGCATCTCGCGCATGGTCTCGGAGCTCAACGATGACGACTTCGACGAGATGATGTTGATCAACGTGAAGTCCGCGCTGTACGGCATGCAAGCTGTGTTGCCGCACTTCCGCGCGCAGGGCCGAGGTCACATCATCAACGTGTCGTCGATGCTCGGTCGTGTGCCGATGGCGCCATTCCGCTCGGCGTATTCAGCAGCGAAGCACGCGCTCAACGCATTGACCGCAAACTTGCGAATGGAGCTGCGCGCGTTTCCGGAGATTCACGTGAGCGCGGTCCATCCCGGTGTGGTCGCGACTGACTTTGGCTCGAGCGCGCTGCACGGCGGGATCGACTCGCGCAGCTTGCCTGGAGCGCAGACGCCGCAAGAGGTGGCCGCCGCGATCGTAGAGACAATCGAGCGTCCGCGTGCAGACGTGTACACGCGACCTGGCGCCAAGCAGCTGGTGCTGAGCTACTACGGCGCCGACGACATGGGCGATATGGAGCAGAGTCCTCCGTTTCAACTGCCCGCTCGCTCTACTTGAGCGCGCGCCGCGGACGCCGTGCTTGCAAGCGCTTGAGCAGGTCGAGATTCATGCGCATGTGCCGCAGCGCATTGTCGAACAGCAGGCCCGCTTCGACAGAGTCGCCGAGCTGCTTGGGGCGTCCCGACGACCATTCGGCGATCTCCGCTTCCAGCGAATCGATCTGACGCGTGATCGCGTCGTCCTTCTCGCGCGGCGACACCGCCTGGATGTGCAGCAGTGCCCCGTAGAGATCGGTGGGAAAGCCGCGGACCGGTGCGGCGAGCGCTTGCTTCACGAGCAACTTCAGCTCCCTGCGCCCAGTCGCGGTGATCGAATACACGACGCGCGGGCGCACAGACGGCTTCTGCTCGCGAGCCGTGGTGATCAGCCTTTCGCGCTGCAACGTCTTGAGCGCGTGATAGATCGAACCCGCGAGCACTCCTGACCACGACTCGATACGGTTCTCATGTGCCATGCGTTTGAGCTCGTAACCGTGCATCGGGCGTTGCTGCAACAACCCGAGCACCAGCAGTCTGACGTTCATGTCAGGACGATAGCGCGTTTGACGCTTCGTGTTGTGTCCTTTGACTGATGAGTAGCTGACATGACTTCGTCAATTCTGCGCAAAAGCGTCCGCGATCTGACTATTGCAGGCGGTGGTCATGTGACGTTGATGAGCTAGGCTAATGTCCTGGAAATCGACACGGGCAACTCTCAGCCTGCTGCACCGTCCACAGGGCAGGTTGCGGAAGACCACTCTGCCCAGCAGGCTGGTTTCGGATCGTCTCGCGCGCTTGTGCTCGCACGTTGGTTTCGGGTCACCGCGAACGAGATGCCGGGCGTGGCGTCGTCAAGGGCTTTGTGCGGACGCTGCCGCTTCCAGCGGCAGCATCCGGTGCCGAAGTCGCCACGCGTGAGCATCACCTCGCTTGGGTCGCGCCGGGTTGCTCGCGCAAAACCCGTGCGCTAGAGACTTCGCAGCGCTGCACAGCTCGCCCGAAGGGCGCACGCGCGGCGCGGTCCGACGCACAGCGTAACAGCGCGAAGCACAAGGGGTTTCTACGTGCCACGAAGCTATCGTACGGCGCTCGCGCGGCGCGCACAGCAGTTGGGTGGAGCGCTCTTGTGCGCGGCGCTGAGCGCTTGCGGTAGCAACGAAATGGTCGCGCGCCCTCTGCCCAGCACGCCGAGCGCGCACGCGGGCCAGTCAGGCTCTGCAGCTGGTAGCGGCAACGGACAAGCGCGAGCTGGCACGGGTAACCCGGAATCTCCGGTACTGGTGGTAGGCGGCACCGGCGGACAAAGCGCGCCCGTGCAAAACGAGCAGCCAGACAGCGACGCGGATTGCGGCAAGGTGACTCAGATGGCCGAGGGCAAGCTAGCTCCGGCGGACATCGTGTGGATCATCGACGGCTCGGCCAGCATGGTCGACGAAATCTTGGCTGTGCAGGAGAACATCACGAAGTTCGCCAACACGATCAGCACAGCCGGCGTGGATCATCACGTGGTCATGCTCGCGCCGGCTGACGCTGCAGCGGGCACACCGCTCTCGATGGATCCAGCGCGCTACCTGTGGGTGCTCTCGCCGGTCGACTCGAACAATCCACTTACGTTACTGCTCGCGCAGTACCCGGACTACTCGGCGTTTCTGCGCCCCGAAGCTGCCTTACACTTCATCGTCGTGAGCGACGACGAAAGCCACATGGCAGCCGAGGACTTCCGCTCGCAGATGGCAGGCTTGGTCAACAAGCCCTTCTTCTTTCACGCCATCGCGTCGGAAGACGTCAACGGCCTCGGTTGCATCGGCGCGTGTGGTTTGCCGCTGGTATGTGGCGCATTCTCGCCCGGTCGCCAGTACTACGCGCTGGCAGACGCCACGGGTGGCCAGAAGATCTCGATCTGCACAGCAGACTGGAGCCAGGTGTTCGAGCCCCTGCAAAAGGCAGTGATCGAAGCCGCGCCCCTGCCCTGCGACTACGACATTCCCACGCCACCATCGGGCTCCACGTTGGATCCGAATCGCGTGAACATCGAAGTCGTCACGCCATCGGCAGAGCCGCGCACGCTGCCGCGTACGAAGGACAAAGACGCGTGTGGTGCGGAAGTCGCCTGGTACTACGACGACCCCAAGGCACCCTCGCGCATCAGCGTGTGTCCGAGCGCCTGTGACGCCATCAGCGGCGGAGGCAGCGTGCAGATCAAGCTCGGCTGCGAGACCGTCTCGCTGAACTGAAATGTTCACGCTGCCGGCGCGTTCCGTGCATAATCGCAGCCGGTGGATCCCGGCCCCAGTGCATTGCGTGTTCGTGACCTGCGTAAGACGTTCGCACGGCCCGCTGTAGACGGCCTGGACCTAGAGATCGCGGCCGGTGAGCTGTACGGGCTGCTCGGTGCGAATGGCGCCGGCAAGACCACCACGCTGCGCATGGTCACAGGCCTGCTCAAGCCGGACTCGGGCAGCGTGGAGATCTTCGGCATCGATGCGCTGCGCGACCCGCGGGCCGCCAAACGCCTCGTAGCGTGGTTGCCCGACGAGCCGATGCTCTACGACAAGCTCACCCCGCTGGAGTACTTGGAGTTCGTCGCGGGGCTGTGGCAAATGCCGGCGGCACGCGCCCGCGAGCGCGCCGAGGAGTTGCTGGTACGGCTCGACCTGTGGGCGCAGCGCGGCGAGCGTTGTGAGGGCTTTTCGCGCGGCATGAAGCAAAAAGCCGTGCTCGCCGGCGCACTGATCCACGAGCCACGTTTGCTCATCTTAGACGAGCCGCTGACTGGGCTCGACGCGAGCATCGCGCGCGAGGTCAAAGACCTGCTGCTCGAGCTGGTGCGCTCGGGCTGCACGGTGATCCTGACCACGCACATCTTGGAAGTCGCCGAGCGGTTGGTCGATCGTGTCGGCATCATGCAGGGCGGGAAGCTCGTGGCAGAGGGCAGCTTGGAGCAGCTGCGCCGCGACACTGGCAAGCAAGGCTCGACGCTCGAGGAGCTGTTCTTGCAGTTGGTCGCGAGCTGATGGCAACGCCCGGCTCGTTTCTCTGGCTGTTGCGGCACGAGCTGCGCTTGATGTACCGCGACGCGCGCGGCAAAGCCGCGAGCTGGATCAGCGGGATCGTGCTGTTCGTGCTGCTGCATGGCCTCGCAGTCCCGCTCGCGCTCGGCATCCAGGTGACGATCCGCGTGTCGGACACAGTTCCGCTCGCGATGGTCACGGGGCTCGTCGGCCTGACGCTGCTGACGCTGTGGGCGCGTGCGCTCACGCTCGCGGTGCAGACGTTGTACGAGCGCGGAGATGTCGAGCTGCTCGTGAGCTCGCCGCTGCCGCCGCGCGCGTGGTTCGCTGTGCGCGCGAGCGCGATCGCGCTGCGCACCAGCTCAGAGTATGCGCTCTTGCTTTTGCCTGTGGCCAATGTGTTCGCGGCGTTTGGTCAGCTGCGCTGGCTGCTCGTTTACTTGAGCTTACCGCTGGGTGCGTTGCTCGCCACGAGCGCGGCGCTCTGGCTGGCGCTCGGGATGCTGCGGCTCTTGGGCCCTCGGCGCACGCGCGTGTTCGCCCAGATCTTCGCGGGCCTGATCGGCCTCGGCGCTGCGCTACTCGTGCAGCTGCCCTCGCTCTCCGGCTACGACGACGACAACCTCGATGCCCTGGTTCGCTTCAACACACTGCCGAGCGCGAGCAGCGCGCTGTGGCTGCCCGCGCGCCTCGTTATGGGCGCATCGCCATGGTCGCCGGTGCTCGCGCTGTTCTGTGTGGCGACGTTCGTAGCGAGCGTGCGGCTATTGGCGGCGCCGTTCAGTGAGGGCCTTACCCTCGCCGCACACGCCGATGTGCGCCGCCCGCGCAGCATCGCGCAGCTGCCACGCTTTGGCAGCGGTGCCCGCGCGGCGCTGATCCGCAAGGAGCTGCGCGTGGCGTTGCGCGACCCATGGCTGATGACCCAGCTCTTGCAGCAAAACCTGTTCCTGCTGCCGGCGACGCTGATGTTCACGCGCTGGGACCTGCACGGCGTGTCGGTCGGTTGGCTCGCGATCGTGATGTGTGCAGGCACGTCGGCCAGCGCGTTTGGCTGGCTAGCGAGCGCCGGGGAAGAAGCGCCCGAGCTGATCGGCTCGGCGCCCATCCTTGCGCTCGATCGCTTGCTCGCGCAGCTGGTGGCGAGCCTGGTGCCGGTCGTGGCAGGCATCTTCGCGTGCTGCGTCGTCCTGGGCTTCTTGCACCCGTACGCGGCGCTGGTGATCGGGCTGTGCTCGCTGGGCAACGCTTTTTGCAACGCCTTCTTCAATGTGCGCTTGAAGCGCCCTGCCAAGCGCCACGAGTTTAAGCGCAGAAACCACGCGAACCTGCCCGGTCTGCTGATCGAGCTGTCGCTGATGTCCGTGTGGGTGACCCTGTGCTTGGTGCTGTTGGCGTTCGCGAGATCATGACTTGTGCCTGAGATCGCGCTAAAACAAGGGTGCGATGCAGAGCTTTGTCAGAGTGATATGTGCGATTCCACGCGTCAGCGTCGCGGGCGTTGCGAACAATACGGACGCGACGCTAGAGCTGATGCGTGAGGCCGATGCGCAGGAGGCGCAGGTCGTCGCGTTTCCTGAGCTCGGGCTGTCGAGCTACACCGCGCGCGATCTGTTCGCGAGCCGCGTGCTCCAAGACGCCGCGCTGCACGCGCTCGAGCGGCTGATCAAGGCCAGCAACGGGATGCATCCGCTGTACTTCGTCGGCTTGCCGCTGCGCACGCCCACTGGCTTGTTCAACGTGGCCGCTGCGATCCAGGGCGGGAAGCTGCTCGGCATCGTGCCGAAGAGCTTCTTGCCAAACTACCGCGAGTTCGAAGAGCGGCGCTGGTTTCGGCCCGGCACCGAGGTTCCATCCGGCCAGACACTCTCGCTGCTGGGAGCGGCGGTTCCGTTCGGCACCGACCTGCTGTTCACTGCTGACCAAGCGCCGGATCTCGTGGTCGGCGTGGAGATCTGCGAGGACTTCTGGGTGCAGCGGCCGCCGAGCATCGCGCAGGTCTCGGCCGGCGCCACGCTCGTGTGTAACCTGTCGGCCTCGAATGTGTTGGTCGGCAAGGGAGATCTGCGCCGGCTCTTGTGTTCTTCGCTGAGTGATCGCGGCAAGTGCGCGTACGCGTACGTGGCTTCGGGCCCGACCGAATCGACCACGGACATCGTGTACGACGCGCACGCGATGATCTACGAGAACGGCAACTTGCTCGTGGAATCTCGACGATTCAGCCGCGACCCGCAGCTGTTGGCGGCGGACGTCGATCTCGACCAGCTCGTGCACGAGCGCAACGTGACGACAACCTTCGGCGATTGCGCGCAGGAAGACGCCAAGTCGTTTCGGCGCGTCGGGTTTCATACACGCTGGCCGAAGGGCTTACGCAGGAGCATCACACCGCATCCGTTCGTGCCGAAGAACCCGGCGACGCTCGCAGAGCGCTGTCGCGAGGTGTTTGACATCCAGACACACGGTCTCGCGACCCGTCTGTCGCGCGTGGGTGCAAACTCGAAGCTGGTACTCGGGCTGTCTGGCGGGCTCGACTCCACGCACGCAGCGCTCGTTTCAGCGGCTGCGCTCGATCTGCTCGGGCGGCCACGCAGCGAGCTGCATTGCTTGATCATGCCCGGCTTCGGCTCGAGCGCCGACACGCAGGACAACGCCGATGAGCTCGCACGCGCGCTCGGCTGCACGTTCCGGCGCGTGTCGATCAGCGAGCTCGCGCGCGAGACGCTCGCCACGCTCGGACACGAAGCGGGCGCAGCGACCTTGGATGAGCTGCTGGCGATCGTGCGCAAGCGGCCCGAGCTGGCCGACATCACGTTCGAGAATGTGCAAGCGCGCTTGCGCACGCTGCTCTTGATGAACACAGCGAACCAGGTGCAAGGGATCGTGGTGGGTACGGGCGATCTCTCGGAAAAAGCGCTGGGCTGGAGCACGTACGCGGGCGATCAGATCTCGATGTACGACGTCAACGCCGGCGTACCGAAGACGCTGATCCAGTTCTTGATCCGTTGGGTCGCGAACGAGCGCGTCAGCACGTGGGCAGAGGCGCATGTCGAAGAGCTGCGTAAGGTGCTGTTTGCGATCCTGGATACGCCGATCTCTCCTGAGCTGTTGCCGCCCGACGAGAGCGGCAAGATCGCGCAGCTGACGGAGGCGAAGGTTGGGCCGTACGAGCTGACTGACTTCTTTTTGTTTCACACGCTGCGCCACGGGCGCAAGCCTTCGGTGACTTTGCACCTGGCAGAGGTCGCGTTCGAACCGCGCTACGACCGCAGCACACTGCGCGGGCACTTCGAGCTGTTTCTGCGCCGGTTCTTCACGCAACAGTTCAAGCGCTCGTGCACGCCGGACGGTCCGAAGGTCGGTATGGTCGCGTTATCGCCGCGCTCAGATTGGCGCATGCCTTCCGATGCGGAAGTCCACGCGTGGCTCGAGGATCTGGCGAGCGCGAGCTGACGTTACTCGGCTTGTTCAGGCTCGGGAACTGCAGCTGTGGGCTGCAGGATACCCAAGCGTTCGTAGACTGGACGCGCTTGCTCGCGCAGCTGTGGCAGGCGGCGGATGAACAGGCTGACTGCGACCAAGGTGATGACGCCACCGGTGCGAACTGCGATCTCGGCGCCGTAACGCGCGGAGATCGTGCCCGCGAGCAAGCTACCGAACGGGGCCATGCCAAAGAACGCCATGGTGTAGAAGCTCAGCACACGACCGCGCATGCGTTCGTCGACGAGCGTCTGGACGAGCGTGTTGGTGGCGGCCATCTGCATCATCATGCCGCCGCCGACAAACACCAGCAGCGGCAGGCTCACCCACAAGCTGCGCGAGTACGAGAATGCGATCAGCGCGCTGCCAAACACGCATGATGCGCCGCACACGATGCGTCCGAGGCCCAGCACGCTGGTGCGCGTGGCGAGCCAGAGCGCACTGCACAGTGCGCCGATGCCAGTCGCAGTCATCAGCCAGCCGAGCGTGTGGGGTCCGCCGTGCAAGACCTTGGTCGCGAACACGGGCATGAGCACAGCGTACGGCATGCCTGCGAGGCTCACGCACGCGAGCAAGAGCAGGAGATCGCGGATCGGCGTGAACCTAGAGACGTAGGTGAAGCCCTCGCGCAGCTCGCTCGAGAAGCGTGTGGTGCGGACGGGGCGCTCGGGCGTGACGATGCGCATCGCGAGCAGCGCGGCCAACACGGCGATGTAGCTGGTGGCGTCGATCGCGAAGCAGATGCCTTCGCCGAACAAGCCGATCAGCACGCCTGCGACCGATGGGCCGATCAGACGCGCGACGTTGACGAGCGACGAGTTGAGCGCGATCGCGTTGGGCAGGTCCTCGCGCGACTCGAGCATGTCGACGAGAAGCGTTTGGCGCGCTGGCGTGTCGAAAGCATTGATAAAGCCTTGAGAAATCGCCAAGACCAGCACGTGCCAGACGGTTACCAAGCCGCTCAACGCGTAGAACGCGAGCAGGCTCGACTGGATCATCGACAGCACTTGCGTCACGAGCAGCAAGCGATAGCGATCGCTCCTGTCGACGATCACGCCGGCGAATGGGCCGAGCAAGAACGTGGGGATCTGGCCCGCGAATCCCACCACACCGAGCAGCAACGCGGAGTCGGTCAGTCGGTACACGAGCCAGCTCATCGCGAGTCGCGTGACCCAGGTGCCGACGAGCGATATTCCCTGACCGAAGAAAAAGAGCCGGTAGTTGCGGTGGCGCAGCGCACGGCCCAAACCTCCTGCCGGTCTCGCTGTAAGTGCCACGGGCCGATGGTAGCGTACTTTGCAGCGCGCCGACGTCCCGCAGCAGCCTCAGCGCAAGCCGAACGCGACGAAGATGCCGGCCTGCAAGCTCATGAACGCATCGGGCTCTTTGCCCAGGATCGGTGTGCCAAATTGAAAATGCGCTCCGAGTGAAAATGAAGTGTGGGTCGTGAGCGGGAAGACTTGTCCGACATCGGCTTCGAGCGCCAAACCCTGCACGTAGTGACGCCATTCGCTGGCTGCTCTGCCAAAGCGTGTGAGCGATAGGCCGAGCGCGCCTGCGACGTACAAGCGCTCGGCGAGGAAGCGATAGACTGCGCCGGCGCCGAAGAACTCGTTGGAGAAGTCTTCGGTGGGCAGCCAGCTCGATCCGCGCGCGACGATCGCGATGTTGCGGGTCACGGCATAACCGAGGTCCAACACGAGGAAAAAAGGCCGAGCCAGCTGGGTGTCGCCTTCCGGAAAGAGCAACGCACCGCCGATGCCGATCGCCAAGCGCGCGGAAAACCCTGTGTAAGCAGGCTCCTCCGGCACCGGCGCCGCGGGCGGACGCTCGGAATCATGCGAAGGCGCCACCGGCACCCGGCTCTTGCCAGGCGCCGCGCCTTGAGGGCTCGACGAGCTCACAGCTGGCGAAGCTGGCGCAACCACCGGAGCAGCAGGCTGGCTCACGGCGGCATCGCCGACCGGCGCAGGCCCAACACCAGCTGGCGGCGCTGCGGGCGCACCGGCACCTGCCGGTGCGGGCATTGCCGCCGCGGGGCCGGTCACTGGCGGCGCAACAACGCCTGATGGCGGCGCGCCAGCTGCTGCCGGTTCGCCGGCTTTCACCGGCGCAGGCGCTAGCGCATTCGCAGCGCCCGACGTTCCGGGCTGAGCTGGATTCGCCGCAGCAGAGGGAACGGGCGCTGCGGGCGACTGGGCCGATGACGGTGCTGCAGGCGTCGGAACGCGCGCCGAAGGTTGCGCTGGCGCAGGCGCGGCGGGCGACTGCGCTGCGGGCGTTGGAATATGCGCTGGCGTTGGTGCTGCTGGTGTCGGCGCAGCGGGTGCGGTCGGTGTTTTGGGGGCCAACGGAGCCGCTGGGGCACGCGGTTTCGCGGGAGCCGTAGGCGCTGCCGGGGTCGTGGGCGCGACGGGAGCCGGAGCCTGCGGAGGCTGCTGGGCCTGCGCAGGGGCGAGCGCGGCGGCGCTGAGGCATACGGCAAGGAAGTACGCGGGCGCGTAGAAACGCATACCGCTGTCTCGCATGCCTGCAGGGCACCTTGCCACCTTCCAGCACGAGGCCCGCACGCCCGGCACTGAGCGCCCGTGACTGAGAAATCGCCAAAGGACGCCAGGACCGCCGAAGAGCGCCAGGAGAGCCAGAGATTTGCTTTGCGGACTCACGCAGAGGATTTGCTAGAGGCGCGGAGCAAGCCGTTGCCGGCTGGCGTTGTTCGGCGCTCTCCCTCTTCCTCCCGGCGGCGTTCCCTACTGGTTAGCGAGCATGGTGTGGACGATGCCCCGTTGGGGTGCGCAGCTGACCACCGCCGCCCTCAGCTGCGCGTGCCGACCACTCGATCAGGCGTTCGCCGACAGCGCTCCTTTCTTTCCGTTACATGCGCTTCCTACCCTGATTCGAACGGGGGGATTACGCGCACAGCGATGCCCAAGCACAGCACGAGAAAACACGCACGGCTCGTCACTGTGCTCCTCGGTTTAACAGTCACGCACTGCGGCGACGACGACAAAAGCTCGGCAGTGACCGTCAGCACAGGACTGCCGAGCGCACAGAAGCTCTCCGCCTTTGACGACGAAGACGCCAAAGCAGCGTGCGAAGCGCTCAACGATGGCGCGACCGAGATCATCTCCGACGCTGAGCTGATCCGCTCGCAATGCTCCTCACTCGCGATTCGCCGGACCGCAAAGGTCAACAGCGCGCAAACCCAGATCACACTCGACATCGCGAAGTGCGAGACCGCCGCGAGAGAATGTGAGACCACGCCAGTCACCTACGGCATCACCGCAGAAGGCGGCCGCGAGGAAAGCGACTGCGACGACGCCACCGCAAATCAGCAGGTGCGCGCGTGCGAAGCGACCGTCTCTGAATACGAAGCCTGCGTCAGCAAGATCCTAGGCCAAGCCAAACAAACGCTCGCGAACATCTCGTGCGCCAACGGCAAAGCGCTGCTCGAGAGCGACGGTGCAGAGGCCAGGCTCGACCCTCAACGCTTCGCAGAGTGCAAACTGTTCCTAGACAAGTGCCCCGACGTGCGCATCACCGCAACCGTCACTGAATAGCCCAGGCTTGCGGCGCGCGCCCCGATCGCGCACAGCCGATCCATGCACAGACAGATCGCGGGCTTCCATCAGGATGACGCCGGTGATTGGATCGCCGACTTGAGCTGCGGTCACACGCAACACATGCGCCATCGTCCGCCGTGGCAAATGCGCGCCTGGGTCCTCGACACAGATGAACGCGCGAAGCGCATCGGCGCGCCCATCGATTGCTCACAATGCGATCAGACGAACGCAGGAGATTAAATTAGCAGCACCGAGACCGTCGCATTGCGCGGCGGTCTCGGTGCCTTTTGGAGTGATGATGTAACAACAGCATCTGCGGTCCATCCGGGTTTCACTGGGCGTCCATTTGGGCTGCAGTTCTCATCTGCAGAGCCCTCGGGCGCACTTATCAGTGCTTTTGCGGACCGACTAACAACCAAATGTCACGTTGCAACGTGCCACCTCCTATCGTAGCCCCGATCGGAACGTCACCCACTGCAACAGTTGCGATAGTTGGCGTGACGGTCGCAGGTCGAAGTCAGCAGCAACAACACCTTCACTATATGCCCATCATCCGAAGTGGCAAGGGGTGAAAGCTCGAGCTTTCTTTCTCGCGCGTTGATTTGCTGGGCTCGCTGCGAGAACGAAATGCGCAGGAAACTGCGGCTGCGCGCCGTGTTTAGGTCAGGCCTGAATTAGGGCGACGATGCCGCTGTCCGCTGCACCAAAATAAAACCCGTGCCAACTTCCAACGTCCTAAATGTGCGCCCGAATTGGTCCGCCAAAACGCGCATGTGCTCGCGCTCCCCCAGTACGACGAGCGGCCGCTCGTCACGCTGGAGCTCCTCGAGGTCCCACCCGATCGGCTCATTCTGCTCGACTCGAACACAGCGGAAGAGACCAGTGTCGAAAGGTGCGACGAGGTGTCCTGCTTGAAATTCTTCGAGGATGCCTTGCATCGCCAGCACCTGATGCCGAGGCAATAGATCCACCGCGCCGAGCCGCGGAGCTTTCGCGGCGAAGCTCAGTTGTCGTGCTTGCACGACAGGTACATCGAAGCCGTAGCGCTGGCGCACGGCGATCAGCTCTGACGCGGCGCCCGCCGCGCGCGTGCCCCACACGAGCACGTACAGGGCTTGAGCGAACAAGATGAAGTACAGCGCCCCGCGCTGCCACGCGCGTGTGCGATCAGCGCGGTAGCCCACGGCGCCGATCAGCGCAGCTGGCAGCAGCAAGCGCTCGGCCGGATTGAGCATCTTCGCGACGTCGTGCGGCAGCACAAAAAAACACGCGCTGAGCGCGAGCGTGCTGCACGCCAGAAAGCGCTCATGGGCTTGTTCGCTCGCGCGTGCGCGCACCGCCCAGCGCAAACCGCTGCCGCAAAGCCAGAGCGCGTAGCCGACATTCACCACCACCAATAGCGGAGCGATCATCCGCAGCAAAGGGTCGTCGTAAGTCGGCGCGAGGCCGTGAAATACGCTGAAGAAACGAAGTGGAGAGCGCAGACGATAGCTCACGGTCGCGCCGAGCGAGCCTGCGCTCCAAGTGAGCGCCGCACCCTCCGCGCTGCGCTGCGATACGTAGAACGCCAGCAAAACCAGCACCGGCACGAAGCTGAGAGCGGCACGCGCCAGCAGCTGCCAGCTGCGGCGGACCCAACACTGCACCGCGAGCAACACGCCCCACACGCCGAGCGCGGTGCCATGACAGCTGTACAGCACACACGGCACGATCGCGAGCAGCGCGAACCCGCGCAGCCCGCGTGCTTCGGGATTTCGCAGCAACGCACCGAGCCCGAAACACAACACCGGCAGCGCAGCCAAGTAATTCAAAAAGCCATGGTACAGCGGATAACCTGCGCACAGCGGCAACACGGCCAACACCGCACCAGGCCGAGCGCGCGCGCCCTCGCTCAAATAGATCAGCGCCGCGCATAAACCGAGCACGCACAGCGCGATGTACACACGGCCCGCCTGTTGCGCAGTCAGCACGAGCTCCAAGCCCGCGATCGCAAGCTGCGCGAAAGCATTCGGCGGAAGCGCATCGACCAATGAGCAACCCGGCAGGCCCAGCCCTGCGAGCTGGCGCTTCAAGGCCGAGGCCTCCATCACCCAAGCCGAGGCATCCTGCGTTGGCAGCGCCGGCCACGACGCGAGCAACACGGCATAAAACAGCGCAAAGCACCAGACGTGGGGCGCCCGCCAAGGGGACACACGCATGGGACCGGGTTCAGCTCGCTGTTCCATCATTCGCGCAAGAGGCCCACCTGCATACCCGCTCAGCCGGCCGAGGTAAACGTTTGGATCTGGTTGCCACTTACACGGCCGGGCGCGCGGACCCGGTGTACGGTACATGTATGGACGAGCAACGCGCCATCGCCGTGACGCCAGACCACATGGTTCGGATCGCAGCAGAGTACTTGCCGCTGATCGACAATCCGCCGAGTCGCGACTTCGTGGTGCACTCGATCGAACAACGACATGCGAATGGTCTGCCGCTGATGGCTGCGGAGATCGTGATCGCCGGGTCGCAAACGCGCGCGCAGTTTCCGCTGGCGTCCACCTACCCGTTACACTTTCGCAAGACCTACTTCCCAGCGCGTCTGCACGGCGATCCGCAGCTCGAATACAACCACGCGCTGCGCGCCAGCACCTTGGCGCGACTGCCACCGCCGATCGGCTCGAGCCACAACACCTTCCGGTGCTGCTTCATCCCGGGGCGTCCGTACGCGCGCCTGTCGCCGTTCGACACCGACAGCGAAGAAGGCAAGCTGCGCAAGACGCGCGACGTCGCGCTGGTCACCGCTGCGGGCCTGTGGGACATGGTCATGCGGGCCTACGAGCTCATGACCACGCTGCACAAAGGCGGCCTCAGCCACGGCGACGCACAGCTTCAGAACTACATCGTCAGCCCTGCTCCGCTGTCGGTGATGCTGATCGACTTCGAAGCCGCGGCGGAGCGCGAAGGCCTCGACGACGAGCAGTGGCAGAAGCGCTGCAACAACGACTTCCAGCCCCTCTTACACGAAGCCGCCCTGCTCCAGGCCGCGTTGGGCCGGCAGCAGGGCGCCTTGGCAGAAGAAGCGCTGCGCGCCGTCCCCCAGCTGTTCAAAGACGCGACGCGTGTGCTGCGTTACGTCGACCAGCTGGAGGAATTCGCGTGAGGCTAATCACATCGGCGGTCGCGGGACTCGCTCCGCGACTCCCGACCTCCGACGTTCAGCGAATGAACAACAGCTCTTGGTAGGTCGGCAGCGGCCACAGGTCGTCGGCGACGATGCCCTCGAGGGCGTCGGCGACCTCACGCACCTTGAGCATGCCTGGCAGCACCTTGTCCGAGTAGTACTGCGCTTCCTTGAGCGTATCGCCGTGCGGAACGTCGGAGTTCAAGCCTTCCAGCGTTTCGACCGTCTTTTCGAGATCGGCGATCAGGCCGCTCAACTTGCCCGCGACCTTGAAGTCGCCCGTGAGGCCGGCAGCCTTGGACGCGCTCAGAGCGCTGGCAACCTGTGAGAGGTAACGCAGCGCAGCTGGCAGGATCGCCGTGCGAGCCAGCTTGGCCGTGATGCCCGTCTCGACCTTCACGCTCTTCACGTACTGCTCGAGGTAGATCTCGTAGCGACCGTGCAGCTCGCGCGGCGAAAGCACGCGGTACTTGTCGAACAGCTCGATTACCTCGGGCTTCTGCAGCGCGGGCACCGCCGCCGGCGTGTTCTTGAGGTTCGCGAGGCCGCGCTTCTCGGCTTCGGCGTGCCACTCGGCCGAGTAACCATCGCCGTTGAAGACCACAGCGCTGTGCTGCGTGGCGAGCTCTTGCAACACCGCGCTGACCGCGACGTTGAGCGTCTTGCCGCCCTTGATCGCAGCTTCCAGCTTGGTCGCAACGTAGTCGAGCGACTCAGCGACTGCTGTGTTGACGGCGATGACTGGGTCACCGATCGACTGGCTGCCACCGACCGCGCGGAACTCGAAGCGGTTGCCGGTGAAGGCAAACGGGCTGGTGCGGTTGCGGTCGCCCGCGTCCTTCGGGAGCTTGGGCAGCGTGTCGACGCCGATCTCGAGCGTGCCGCGGCTCTTCGAGGTCTTGGCACCCCCCGCTTTGAGCTGCTCGAACACGTCGGCCAACTGGTCGCCGAGGTAGACCGAGATGATCGCCGGCGGGGCTTCGTTCGCGCCCAAACGATGGTCGTTGCTGGCGGATGCGATCACCGCACGCAGCACTGGACCAAACTTGTGCACGGCGCGGATCACAGCGGCACAGAACACGAGGAACTGCGCGTTGTCGTGCGGCGTGTCACCCGGGTCGAGCAAGCTGCCGAGCTTGCCGTTGCCGAACGAGTAGTTGACGTGCTTGCCGTTGCCGTTGACGCCAGCGAAGGGCTTCTCGTGGAAGAGAATGTGCATCCCGTGACGCTCGGCGACCTTCTTCATGGTCAGCATCACGAGCTGTTGGTGATCCGTCGCGATGTTCGCTTCTTCGAACACCGGCGCGATCTCGAACTGGCCTGGCGCGACTTCGTTGTGGCGCGTCTTCGCGGGGATGCCGAGCTTGAACAGCTCGTGCTCTGACTCAGCCATGAACGCGATCACGCGCTCGGGGATCGCACCGAAGTAGTGATCCTCGAACTCCTGGCCCTTGGGCGGCTTGGCGCCGAACAAGCTGCGGCCCGCGGCGATGATGTCCGGGCGCGCGAGGTAGAACTGACGGTCGACTAGGAAGTACTCCTGCTCGGCACCGGCGAACGCCACGACGGTGCCGGGGCTCTCGTGACCGAACAGCTTCAGGATGCGCTGGGCGTGGATGTTCAGCGCCTGGGCCGAGCGCAAGATCGGCGTCTTCTTGTCGAGCGCTTCACCGGTCCACGACACGAACGCGGTGGGGATGCACAAGGTCTGGCCGTCGAGCACGTACGCTGGGCTGGTCACGTCCCACGCGGTGTAGCCGCGCGCTTCGAACGTGGAGCGGATGCCGCCACTCGGGAAGCTCGACGCGTCCGGTTCGCCCTGCACGAGCGCCTTGCCGGAAAACTCACTGAGCGCGCCACCTTCGCCGTCGGGCGAGAGGAAGCTGTCATGCTTCTCAGCGGTCAGGCCGGTGAGGGGATGAAACACGTGGGCGTAGTGCGTCGCGCCCTTCGAAACTGCCCAGTCCTTCAGCGCGGCGGCGACGATGTCGGCGACGCTGGGATCGAGCGCTTCGCCCGCTTCAATCGTTCGCTTGAGCGACTTGAAAACGTGCTTCGGGAGGTGCGCCTTCATCGCGGCGAAGCCGAACACTTCGGAGCCAAACAACTGCTCTGGTGGCTTCTTCGTCGTGTTTACGAAGGGTTCGTTCTTACGTGTCGCGATGGACGCCACCGCTGCCTGTCTGACGGTCTTCCCGGGCATGTACTCTTTTCCTCGTGTACGTGTGAGCTTAGTCACGACACACCGACTCAGGTCGGGCGCCAGTTTACTTACTCCATGCGCTGATCCAGTAGATGACTGAAGCATTTCCGAGAGGTTTCTTCGCTCTGGGCAATCTGCGGAGTGTGTGGCTAGCTTCTGAGCGAGCGACAGTGTTCAGTGGGATCGTTAGCGAGACGACGCCACCAGGATCGCGCTTGAGTCGCGGCGGGTGAGACCCCGCTGAGTCGGGGTTGAGTGAGCTCGACCAGCTCTCCGCTGCGCAAATCCAAGCAGCTCCGCGACCGTCATATTTCAGACTGTCGATCCAGGTTTCAAAACTGTTTCGTACCCTGCGTGTGCCCACGAAGCCTCCGTCAGGCGCGGCCACCGACAAAGCACGGGTACCGTAAACCTGCTGGCAGTCTCTGGGAAGGAGTGGGCACATGTAGCGAAACGGCAGTTTCCAGCAGCGTATGAGGCGGCAATGAGTTGACATCTGAGCCACATGGAAACGATGTTGCGCTCGCATCGCGGGCCCCGCGGCGGCGAAGTTTTCCCTATGAGTGCACTAGAGAAGAACCCTTCGGGCCCTAGCTGGCCAGTGATGTCGATCGAAGAAGCGCATGCGCGTTTGACCGCGCCGGGGGCGCGCTTCGAGATGGAAACCGTGGACATACGCGGCGTTCCCACGCGCGTGTGGAAGAACGCGCCCGGCACGCTGCGCGATGTGTTCGCGCAGCTCGATGGCTACAGCGCGCGCGACTGCTTGGTCTACGGCAATGAGCGTCTGAGCTATGCCGGCTTCATCCGCGCGACGCGTCAGCTGGCGCTGAAGCTGCAAGCGGCGGGTGTGCAGCCGGGAGATCGCGTCGCGATCGCGATGCGTAACCTGCCCGAGTGGCCGGTGCTGATGTTCGCTGCTGCGTTGTGCGGCGCGATCGTGGTGCCGTGCAATGCCTGGGGCACTGGCCCGGAGCTCGAGTACGCGCTGCGTTTTTCGGGCGCGACGTTGTTGTTCGCGGATGGCGAGCGGCTCGAGCGTGTCGCTCCGCATCTCGCCGCATGCCCCGAGCTGCGTAACGTCATCGCGACACGCACGGATGACGCGCAGCTCGAGCGCATCGTTCCGCAGCCGATAGCGGCTCTTCCCCGTACGCGTGCCCGTGCCCGTGCCCGTACGCGATCCACCGTTACGTCAGTCGCAGCAGCGGTGGAAGGTGCGGATCGGAAGAGGGAAGACGTGTACGGGCACGGGCACGGGCACGGGTACGTGTTTCGAGTGCAGTCGCTCGATGCGTTGCTTGGGCCGATGAGCACTTGGGCTGAGCTGCCGCTGTGCGAGCTGCCCGAGGTTGCGATCGCACCCGATGACGACGCACTGATATTCTTCACCTCGGGTACGACGGGCAAGCCGAAAGGCGCGGTTTGCACGCACCGCAACGCTTGTTCCAACGCTCTGACGACTGCTTGCGCGCAAGCGCGTGCTGCCCTACGCCGCGGCCAAGAGCCCGCGCCTGCGCCGGGACCGAGCTCGCCGCAGCGCGCGCTGCTGTTGGCCGTCCCGATGTTCCACGTGATGGGTTGCATGCCCTGGCTGCTCGCGGGCCTGTTCAACGGCAGCAAGCTCGTGCTGATGCACAAGTGGGACGCAGGCCAAGCCCTGCGCTTGATCGAGCGCGAGCGCATCACGCAAGCCGGTGGTGTGCCGATGATGGCTGCCCAGCTGCTCGAGCATCCCGAGCGCGATCAGCACGATTTGTCCTCGTTGGACAGTATCAGCGTGGGCGGTGCACCCGCAGCCAAGATCCTCGCAGGTCGCTTGCGCGAAACCTTTCCGAACGCGCGCGCCGCGAACGGTTGGGGCATGTCCGAAGTGGCATCGAGCTACGCATCGAACCAAGCCGAAGACTACGTGACGCGACCAGAGTCGTGCGGCGTACCCGCTCCCACGAACGACTGGAAGATCATGAACGCCGAGGGCACGCACACGCTGCCAGTCGGTGAAGTCGGCGAGCTCTGGGTCAAAGGACCTCAAGTCATGCGCGGCTACTGGAACGATCCCGAAGCGACAAAACAATCCTTCGACGAGGGCTGGCTCAAGACCGGCGACATCGCCTACCTCGACGCGGAGAACTTTTGTTACCTGGTGGACCGCGCGAAGGACATGCTGATCCGCGGCGGCGAGAACATCTACTGCGTCGAGGTCGAGAGCGTGCTGCACGACCACCCGTTCGTGCTGGATGTCGCGGTGATCGGGGTGCCCCATGCGCTGCTCGGTGAAGAACCTGCCGCCGTGGTCCAGCTGCGACCCGGTGTCCATGCGGACGAAGCGACGACGCTCGCGCTGCAAGCGCATACACGCGCGCAACTGGCAGCGTTCAAGGTGCCCGCGCAGCTGCGCTTCACCTATGAGCCGCTGCCGCGCAATCCAGCTGGCAAGTTGCGAAAGCTCGAGCTGCGCGGCTGGTTCGCGCCGCCTGCGCCCGCTGCCTCGACGCTGTGACCTGCGTTACTCATCGCTGATCCGGCCAATGGCCCGAGCGGACGCTCAAGCGGCGTATGCCGCTGCTCGCGTTAATTTAGCACTCACAAACTGGATTTGTTGGCCCTAGATTGCCGCGACAATCGGGTATGTTGCGGCCGCTATGAACATGCGTGGCGTACTGTTGTTTGTGGGTGTGCTGGTGCTCTCGCCATTGTCCGCACGGGCAGACCAAGCGCGAGATTGGCCGCTCAATTCTTCGCCTCCGGGCACGTTCTTACATCTCGATTACCTCGGGGCCGGTGGCGGGCTGACGCTCGAACATCGCCTGCCGTTCTACGGCGGCGCGAACGTGCTCACGCTCAGCGGCTCCACCTTGGTCGGGCAGTACTTCGGTCAAGTGCAAGCCACCGCAGCGCTGCGCGTCGTGATCTTGGAATTCAGCGGCACGATTGGCTACCGCGCCCTGTGGCGCAACTTGGCGTTCGCCGCAGGTGAAAACGGCGACTACTGCAAAGACTGCGACAGGCCAGCTCGCCGCGACGTCGATCCGATCTTCGACCCCACGTCAGGCCACGCGAAGTATCCGTACGCCGAAGCAGGCGTCGGACTGTACCTGCCGCTCAACGACAACATGGTGTTCGCCAGTCAGTTCATGGCGCACTACGAAGACTCGCCTGATCGCTCCTTCGACCAGCTGTTCACCAACATCCACGACGGCGGGCTGCTCTGGATCTCCGAGACCACCATGTTCTTCAAGCACAAGGATTGGGGCGCGATCGGCCCCTACTTGCAGGTGATCTCGATGCCGCGCTCCGGTCACTACGAGACCGAGATCGCTGCCGGCTTCAACGCCCTCACACGCGTGGGCTTGATTCGCCGCAACGATCTCCTGGTCGCGAGCTTGCTGGTGCGACCGGGCGACGGCAACTACGGCCTGCACTGGTACTACATGCCGGCCCGCTTGATCTTGGACTACAGGATCACGTTCGATCTGTAGTCAGGCATCAGCGTTCCGTTAGCGCAGAGCAAACTCCATCGTCAGCAGTGACGAGCCCGTCTGATAGTCAGATTTGTTAGGCAGGTTGGCCGAGACGCGAATGCGCTCGATCTCCTGCTGCAGCTGATAGCGGCGCGAGTCGATCTCGGCCAAGCCCGCGTTCGAGCTCACGACCCAGATCGTGCCGAGCGTCGCGACCAATGTGCCCGTCGCGACCAAGATGCCGATCCAAGCCGAGGTGCTGCAGCCATTGTCGCAAGCGAACACGTGACCGGCGCCGACGGCCACGCTGCCCGCGGTCAGCGCTGCACCGGTGGTCAATGTGAACCACGGCCAAAACCGGCTGTAGTTCTCCCGTTCCGCCTCGACCTTGAGGAGGTCGGTGTCCAAGCGCGACGCGCCGACGTCGTGCTTCTCAGAAAATGGCGCGGCCCCTTCAGCTTCCGCGTCGTCGCCCTGGCCCTGGCCTTGTGCCGATTCGCCATCGGGATCCGGCGCGACGACATCTCCCGCGGGTATGGCCCCCTGCGGCGGGGCCGCTACTGGGCCGCCGGCATTGGTCGCAGGCGCCGCAGCCTTGGGCGCAGGCGCTGCCGCCTGTGCAAACAGTTCTGGTGAATGTGCCAACACAGCACACGCGAATAAGCATGCGACCAACGTCTTCAAGGTTTCCTCACGCTGCGTTTCCCGACCGGCAGCATAGCAAACTCAGCCGACCAGGGAATACAGCGTGTTTCACGCCCGCCGAGCTGCCGGTCGTCCCATTTGCGCAGCGGCGCCGCCTACCAGCGCTTGTATGGCAAGAACTTGCCGTTCATCGTGATCACCACGCGGTCGCCCTTGGGGTCCTCTACCTTTTGAACATCCATGGTGAAATCGATGGCGCTCATGATGCCGTCGCCACACTTCTCTTGGATCACGTCCTTCAGCGATAGGCCGTAGACGGCCAAGACCTCATAGAAGCGATACAAGAGCGGGTCCGTCGGCACCGGGCGGCTGCCCAAGCTATTTCCTTTGATCGGGTAGTCGACCATCGCGTGCCTCACCTGCTCGGTGACGTCGAGGATCTTGCCGATCTTGGTCGCGACCTCCTCGGTGGCTGAGCTTTCACCGTAGAACAGCGACGCTAGCCAGACCTCGGACATACCCACCGCTTTGGCGAGCTCTGCCCACGTGATGCCGCGTTCGCGCTTCGCCTCGAGCAAGACCTCAGACATTTCGATTTTTTCCATGCGCTCGTCTCCGTAGTGTTAGGAAGTGCTGTCGAGCGCGAGCTTGGTTGGCGCACTCAGCAAAACCCCAGGGGCCTGATTGTGTACTCGGGGATTGCTTTCCCCGTTGTTTCGGCGGCGCAAGATCGCGCGACATTTGCAGCGTTTTGTGGCCCGACGTAGGAACACGGCGCTGGCGCGGTTTCGTTCCTTACACTTTGCAGCGCGCGTGTCAGCACTGCGTCAGCACACCAAACGAATGCGTCTGGATTACAGATGTGACTCACTGCGTCGGGTTTGCTGCTGGAGAGCAAAGCGTGCGGAGCGCAGCACAACATGGCGCAAACGGCGTTTAGACCCGGAACGGGGACCCGCTGCGTCAGCTGGCTTAGCGCCGGAGCGTCGCGTAGGATGCCGCGCCCGGAAACAAAACCGCAGCAACTTCAGGGAGTCGGAAGTTCATATGGGCTACACAGTGACGCATAAGATCGAGACCGACGTCGACGGTTTCTGGAAAGCTTTTATGGATCCAGAGCTTGGCCAGGCGATCCAAGACGATCTCAAGGAATATGCGGGCTTCGAAGTCGTAGAAGAGCGCCGCGACGAGCAAGGCAATTTGCATCGTAAGATCAATGTCTGGTCGAAGTTCGAGATCCCGGCGATCGCGCAGAAGCTCGTTGGTGACGGCCGCTACGCAGAGATCGGAGTTTTCGATGTTTCCGCGAAGCGCTACAAGGCGCAGTACATTCCGAACAAGAGCGCGGACAAGATCCGCACTGATTTCGTGATCTACGCGCGGCCAGTCGGCGACGGCAAGCACTGTGAGCGTGTGATCGAAGTAGACAACACCGTCAAAGTATTTGGGATCGGCGGCGTGTTGGCGAGCGTGATGGAGAAGACACAACGCGAGGTGCACGAGCACAGCGCGGACTTCACGAATAAGTGGCTGCGCGAGCGCAGCCACGCGAAGTAGCCGGCGCGCGCGTAGCGTCCTCTGACTGTTAGTGTCAGAGGACGCTACCGGTATTATCAGACGTCAAGGTTGCAGCACGTCGTAGACGTAGAGCTGGCCTTGGTCTGCGTCATCGTACGCGAGGTAACTTGCGCCTATGCCGAACGCGACGATCTCGTTGGCGATCGCTGCGACGCCGGCAGCCGTTGGCCGACCGTCGACAGTGTGCTGATCAAGCTGCCGTCGTCGACGTCGCACCCCCAGCGAGGTCGGGGCGATGTCTTAGACTGGTCGCGGTTCTCCGCCGTCACGCCCTCCACGGCCGATGCTATGGATCTGTGCGAGCCGGTGGCGGTTTGCACGACCAGCGTGAGCTCGTAAGCGCCCGTGCGTTGTTCGACTTCGGCTTCGACTTTTACCCGGCTTCTGCGTGCAAGCGGGCCGGCGGCGTGATCGATTGCGCTCTGCACGGTCGCCGCGTCGGGGCAGCTCGATGCGGCGCTCCATTCGAGGGCGGCTTGTGCTTGCGCTGCTGCGGGGGATGCGGCGATCGACGCGAGTGGCAGGCGTAGATCGAGGCCGGGGTCACGCGTGGGTTTTAGCAGACGAGCGGTGAGCGGCGTTGCTTACCCGTCATCACCGTTCTCGCAAACGATATCCGGTTGCGGTTGCGTGGGTTAGCGGGCTCTTTACTGGTAGCGATGATCAGCGACCGCAGAGATCCCCGCGGCCGCTGCGAGAAGGCTGGTCCAAGAGCCTTCCGCAGCGGCTCGCGGGTCTCGTGCTCACCCTGGAATCCCGCCCGTCAGAAAAACCTGTCGGAAGTGTTTCTGAACGCCCACTTGCGCGTGAACGCCCGCCGGGTGCGGTGATTTCACAGCTATACAAACCTCGTATCGTAGCTATCTGCGTTGCAGCAAATCGTTCGTACACCCACTCGGACGATCGATACAAGGCTCTTCGTGTAGTTTGAGCGACCGAGATGACAGAGACGGACACACCGTGCTCTCCCGAACCTGGGGGCCCCTCACAGGGAACACGGACCTCCCTCGTGCGCGCGCGCCGCGCATTGCCGCTCTGAGCAGCAGGCCTTCGTCTGCCGCCAGGAGCTGCATAGACTCGCGCAACGGACTCGAATATAGAGCGGCCCGTTTCAAACAGGGGTCAGCATGACGCAGCGATCTAGCGCACACACGGCTTGTGAAGTCGCCACACTCCTGCTGACCGCTTGTGCACTGCCGGGCATCCATCGCGAAAATGTCGATGAGCAAGCAGTGATCGAGCCCGCTAATAAAGCGGATGCTGACGCAGGCGTCTCCTACGACCCGCTGAAAAACCCCGCCAATCGCAACGAAGACCTGGAAGCGTTTCGCGCGTTGGTGCCCACAGATCATGTGTTCGCAGAGTGGCCGATGCCGGACAGCTCGGAGCACTCCAAGACAAAGCCAAGCTATACGGTCAGCGATCAAGTCATCACCGACAATGTGACGAAGCTGCGTTGGCAACGCGTGTTGCCAGATGTCTATCCGAGCTGCAAAGGCAACTACGACTTCGTCGGTCGCTTGCGCGGTGTCGGCACGGGTTGCACTTGGGACGAAGCCAAGGCCTATTGCAGAAGCCCAGAGCTTGCTGAAAAGCTCGGAGGCGGCACCTGGCGCTTGCCGACGAAGATCGAGCTCGAGTCTTTGATCGAGCCGACCCGCATCAACACCATCGATGCGCGGCTCAACGCGTTCCCAATCGACTTTGTTTGGACCAGCTCTCCGATCCTCAACCCCCTCCCAGAAGGCTTGAAAATGAGCTGGAACATCGACTTCATGTCCGGCGAGAGCAACATGGGCGGCCGCTTCAAAGGCGGGCGCGTGCGTTGTGTGTCGAGCGCCAACGCGACCGGTGGGCGCGAGCAAAACCTGCAGCTCGAAGATGCTGGCGTGCGCGACCTGAACACGGGGCTGTTCTGGCAAAAGCTACCAGACAGCGCGACACGCACATGGTTCGAGGCGTCCGAATACTGCAAGCAGCTCGATCTCGACGGTGGCGGTTGGCATCTGCCGTCCCTCAAAGAGCTACTCACGATCGTAGACCCCACGCGCAGCCAGCCGGCGGTCAACGTTCGGTCATTCCCGTTCACCCAGAACGCACGCTACTGGACCTCCACCGAGTACCTAGACGGCAGAAACAGCGCGTACCAAGTCGAGCTCGAGCAAGGCAGCTCATGGATCAGCGACAGCTACGACGAATACCACAACGTCCGCTGCGTGCGCTGAAACGTCTGCGTCCAGAGGTTCGGTATGAGGAAGCGAACCTTGGCTCACGCGTAGCCCACATCGATGCGTTGTCACGCTGCGCGCATGCGCAAGTTGATGCGGGCGCGCGAGCGTATTGGTAGTGTGCGCGTGCTCTGCCTGCTGTGAAGCAGGCTTGTGACATCCAACCCGGTGCTGTTGGCCATGAAGTTATAGAGGGGTCCCTTTATGCTCGCCAAACTACGCTTAGTGACTGCAGTGCTCATCGCGCTCGCCGCTTGCTCGAAAGAGAAGCCGACCGAGCCCGAGGTCGCGCAAGAGGTCAAAGAAAACAATAAGGAGAATACAGAGACGACCGTTTCGCCGGCAGCGCAGCCGCCCGAAGCCAAGACGATCAAGCTCGGGCAGACCATGCCTTACAGCGGTCCGGCCTCCGCGTACGGTGCGATCGGCAAGCTCCACACGGCCTACTTCAAGATGATCAACGACCAAGGTGGCATCAACGGTCGCAAGGTCGAGCTGACCACGCTCGATGACACGTACAGCCCACCGAAGACGGTGGAGCAAACGCGCCGCTTGATCGAGCAAGACAACGTAGTCGCAGTCGTGCAATCGGTCGGTACCGCTGCAAACAGCGCGGTTCACAAGTACCTCAACAGCAAGAAGGTACCGCAGCTGTTTGTCGCTACGGGCGCATCGAAGTGGAATGACCCCGAGCACTTCTCCTACACGATCGGCTTCAATCCGAGCTACCGGCTCGAGGGCCGCACCTACGCGGCGCACATCCTGAAGCACACGCCGAAAGCCAAGATCGCCGTGCTCTACCAGAACGATGACTACGGCAAGGATCTGCTCGAGGGCCTGAAAGAGGGCTTGGGCAAGAACGTGAAGCAGATCGTCGCAGAGGCTTCGTACGAGCCGTCTGATCCCACGATCGACTCGCAGATCTCCACGCTCAAAGCTTCAAAAGCTGACGTGTTCGTCGACATCACCACCCCGAAGTTTGCAGCGCAAGCTATCCGCCGCGTGTCGGATCTCGGTTGGAAGGCGACGCACTATCTGAACAACGTCGGCGCATCAGTGGGTGCGGTGTTGGTGCCGGCCGGGCTCGACAAAGCCAAGGGTCTGCACACGACACAGTACATCAAGGACACGAACGATCCGCAGTGGGCGAAGGATCCAGAGATGGAGCGCTACAAAGCGTTCATGAAGACACACTTCCCCGAAGGCGACACGATCGACTCGAATCACTCGTACGCATACGTGACCGCGCAGACGCTCGTGCACGTGCTCAAGCAGTGCGGCGACGACGTAAGCAGCGAAAACATCTTGAAGCAAGCTACGAGCCTCAAGGACTACAGGCCGGAGCTGCTGTTGCCGGGCATCACGATCACCACGGCAGCGAACGACTATGAGACGTTCGATCAACTGCGCCTGGCGACCTTCGACGGCAAGACGTGGCTCGCTGACAAGGCTCAGTAACTAGGAGACGCGCGCCGCCCGCCCAGGACAATGATGGATAAAGGCGGGCGGCGCGCTTGCAAACGAGACGAAAAGACACGTACAGGACACAACCGTCAGAAAGCTTCGACCACTTCGCCGGACTCGAGCTTGCAGCTACGCGATTGGGGGTCGCCGCCAGTGCGGATGATGTCGTCTTTAGCGGGCTCTGCGTATACGCCGCTGATCTCGATGTTCACCATGCGCAAGATGGCCTTATCCAGCTTGGTCACGAAGTAACACGGGATGGTCGGCTCTTTGTGCTCGCCGCCGACGCCCGAGTCGTCAGTCAAGAACAGGTAGCGACCACCGGTCAGCTGCGCTGCGGAACGCAAGCTCACCTCGGTCAGCTCATCGACGCCGCTCGAAGCGACAGGGTACAGGTGCACGCCGATCTCACGTGCGCCGCGGATGGCGTCGAGCATGTCTTCGGCGTTGTTGTCGTGGTGCGGCGCGTCCGCGACCAGGAACGCAAGCCGAGCGACCTTGTCTTCGTTGCGCCAGGACAGCTTCGCCATCTCCACGAGCGCCGCATCCGGGGCTTCCGGGAAGTCACCGCCGCCACCCGCTGATTGCTGCGAGAGCTTGTCGCGGAACTCCTCTACGTTATCGCTGAAGTCGAACACGCGCGTGACGTAGTCATCGCCCATGTCGCGGTACGCGACGAGCGACCAGCGTTGCTCGGCGTTGGGATACTTGTCTTCGATCGCTGAGCTGAGCGCCAAGAACTCAGTCTGCAGGTAGCGGATCTCGTCGCCCATGCTGCCGGTCGTATCGATGACGAGCGAGACATCGAGCTTCTCGCGCGACGCCGGCTGCGCGAATGCATTTTTCGCGTCCGCGTGCTCTTCGTCCGTGCTCTGCATCATGCCGTGGAGCTGCTGATCTTTGAGCTTCTTGCGGTACTTCTCGAAGCGATCGAAGTTGCGGTTGTCATCCCACGTTCCCGCTGTCAGCGTGGAAGCTTGCGAGCTGCCAGTGACCGGGGACTTGGGCTCAGACGCTCCAGCTTCGTCCCCACTCTCACCATCCGCGCTGCCATCCGAGGGCGGCGCGGCTCCACCGCCAGCCGCACCCGAAGAAGTGCCGCTCGCGGGAGGAGGAGTCGCTCCTGTCGCCGCTGGCGCAGCAGCTCCTGGTGTTCCACCCGCGCTGGCCATGCCCACACCCGGCCCAACATCGGAACCAGCGCCGGGCTTCGGCGCAGCAGCGGCCGGCGTCGTCACCGTGCTCGGAGCAGGGCTCTTGGCGTCGCTCTCTGCTCTGACCGAGCTGCCTGTGGTCGTGGGCGCGGCGACGCCTGGTGCGGACGCAAGCTGCTCTGCGGCGCTTCCGTTCTCCCCACCGCAGCCCAGCCACAACAACAGCGCGAGCCAAGAAAACCTTCGCATGCCTTTGCTCATCCTGAATCCCCTTGTATGCGGGGGACCTAGAGCAACGGACATGCCAGCGTTCGAGCTGCGGATTCGTTAGCATTTCCGGCAAGGAGCTTGTGTCACACTGTGCCGGCGCACGTGGTCCAACAGAGCCCACTGCAGCCGCTCAGAGCGGCATGCGCAGCCAGCTGTCGTTCAGCACAGTCCACAGCGGCGTGCTCGACGGCTGCATGTCGTCTCGGAAATACCACCAGAAGTAGCCGCCGACGAAGCTCGGGACATCGACATCGAGGCCGTAGAAGTGCTGAACCAGCTCGGCCTTTTGTGCAGGGTCAGACGTACCGCAACCACCGATACCGAGCTTGGCGTGCGGGAAGAGCTCGTGCAGACGCGTGAAGACTTGGTTCCAATCGGGCTCTGCGCGGTGACAGCGCTGCTCGTAGTAGGTGACCCAGACGTAGTCGAGCCCTTGGCGCATCTCCATCGGGATGTTGTTCTGCGCCCACGTGAAGATCTCGTGCTCAGGTTTCTGCACGCAACCTTCGTTGTAGTAGAGCGTTAGCGCCGTGGGCTTCTGACGCTCTTTCACCTGCCAATACGCGCCAGTGATCTTGGCCTGTACTTTGTCGCTCGGGCCGACCCACTCCCCGTTCACTTCGCTGCCGATCTCCCAGATGTCGACAAGCTCATCGAGCTCGTTCAAATAATCAGTGGTGCGCACAGCGTACGCGTCGACGCTGATGCTCGAGATCGACACCGAGTCGACGATCCCGCCCATCACATAGCTCACCGCGTGAATGTCGCGCGCCGCGGGCCAGTAGGTGATCGCTTGGCGCCGAAGGCCGAATACGATGCGCGTGGTCGGCTTTTGCGACAGGCTCGCGAGCGCATCGGTGATGCCTTCGATCGGTGAAACGTCGGTCAGCGTGACGCCGTACACACGCTCTGGCAGCGTCTGTGGGGATTGCCCGAGGGTGCCACCCTGCCCTTGCGGTTGGCGCATCAACAGCGGCTCGCGTACGCCGCCGTCCGCTGCAGACGGTTGCACCGGCTCGACCGCGGCGGGCGCACCGCCTGCAGCCATTGGCGGCGCAACCTCCGACATGGCTGCACGCGGTCCAGACCCGCCCTGCACCTGACCGGACGTGCACGCGCACAGCGAAAAGAGCGCAAGCATGCGCCCGCTTTCGAGGCTGAAGCGAGTCATCGTACCCCTTACCAGACTAAGCAAGGTAACTGCAGTGCGTATGTTTTGCACGAAAACAAACCGCACGATGGGTATCGAGCACTCAATTTTAGGAACGCAGCGATTACACGCTCGCACAACGAGGTGACAGACGCGCGCTCCGGATTGCTGGGTGGTTTCGGCGAGAAAAGCAGCGTGAAACGCGCGTCGGACTCGCCCTCGGGCCTGCGACGCACTACACATCACACATGGCCGATATCAAACACGACGTGCTCGACGTGCTGCGCGAGCTGGCCGAGCTCACGATGCTCGATGAGGGAGATCCCCAATCCTTCAGAGTGCGCGCGTATGAGAGCGCGCTGCACGGTGTCGAAGCCTACGCGGGCGACCTGCAAGACCTTGATCTCAAGCAGCTGCAGAAGATTGAAGGCGTCGGCAAGAGCACAGCCGAGAAGATCCGCGAGCTGGCCACGAACGGGCGTGTGGAAAAGCTCGAGGGCCTGCGGCAGAAATATCCGCCGGCGATCGTCGCGCTGCTGCGTGTTCCTGGGCTCGGTCCCAAGGCGATCAAGCGGCTGCGCGCAGAGCTGGGCGTCGAGTCGCTCGCGGATCTGCAGCGTGCGATCACCGAGCAGAAGCTGCGCGCGCTCAAAGGCTTCGGGACCAAGTCGGAGGAAAAGCTCGCACAGACGCTCGAGCGCATGCGCGCGCAGAACAGCTCTGAGCGCACGCCGATCTCGGTCGCGTTGCCGCTCGCCCAGCGCATCGTCGCGCAGCTCGCTGAGCTGTCGTCGGTCTCACACGCTTCGTACTGTGGCTCGCTGCGACGCTTCTCGGAGACGGTGGGCGATATCGATATCCTCGTGGTGTCGAGCGACCCCACGCAGGTGATGGACACCGTCACGGGCCTGCGCGTGGTCGATCACGTGCTCGGGCGCGGCGACACGAAGGCCAGCGTGGTCACGCGACGCGGCACGCAGATCGATGTCCGCGTGGTCACCGCCTCGCAGCTCGGAGCGGCGCAGCTGTACTTCACCGGCAGCAAAGGCCACAACATCAAGCTGCGCCAGCGCGCGCTAGCACGTGGCATGACGCTCAATGAATACGCGCTCGCACGCGTCGACGACGGCACAGTCGTCGCTTCGCAGACCGAGCAGGAGATCTACGAAGCGCTCGGGCTGGCGTTCATTCCTCCCGTTCTGCGTGAAGATGCGGGCGAGCTCGAAGCCGCTGAGCACGGCGCGTTGCCAGCGGCGCTCGGCCCCGTCATAGGTGATTTTCATGTGCACAGCGAGCTCTCGCGCGACGCACGCCCAAGCCTGGATGCGCTGATCACCGCTGCGAAAGAGCGCGGCTATGCCGTGCTCGCGATCACAGAGCACGCCGAGGGTGTGCTGGCGGGCGTCGGGCGCGAGCCGCTGCTCGAGCAGAAAGAAAAGATCCGTGCGCTGCGCGCGCAGCTCGGCTCGAGCTTGCGGCTCTTGCACGGCGTCGAGCTCAACATCGGCCCGCAGGGCGAGCTCGACTACGACTTGGAGTTTAGGCGCAGCTTCGACTTCTGCTTGGCCTCCGTACACGACAACTTTCACCTCGATCGCGAGACCCAAACGCGCCGGATCATCACTGCCATGCGCGACCCGAGCGTGCGCATGATCGGCCACTTGTCAGCGCGCCAGATCGGTGCTCGTCCGCCGATCGATCTCGACCTCGACGCCGTGTTCGCCGCGGCAGCCGAAACCGGCACCGCCTTTGAGATCAACGGCTCGCTTCCGCGCCTAGACCTTTCGCTCGAAGCGCTGCGCCGCGCGCGCAAGTACCCGCTGACGTTCGTCGTCACGAGCGACGCGCACGAGGTCCCCGAGCTCAACCACGTCAACTACGCAGTCCTGCAAGCGCAGCGCGCTTGGGTCCCGCCCGAGTCAGTGATCAACACCGGCTCGGCGGATCGCCTGATCGCCTGGACCGAGCAGCAGAAGCCGGTTTAGCGCAGCTCAACAGCGAACAGCTCAGTGAGCTTCTCAAAGGCGCGCTCGGCGGCTTCTTGGTTGTAGACCGGGCCGTCGGAATGCGTCCAACCATGCGCCGCGCCCGTGTACAGCTCGCTCTCGTATTTGCCGCCCCAGCTCGCGAGCGACGCATCCAGCTTCTGGATCGCAGCCTCGGGCATCGAGTTGTCCTTGTCGGCGTGCGCGAAGTACAGGCGCGCTTTGACGTTCGCCAGCGCCTGGTGCGGGCTCGTCGGCGCATCGGTGTACAAACGGCCACCGTGAAACGAAGCCGCCGCCGCGATCTTGTCGGGTCGTGCAGCCGCGTAGCGCAGCGCCACGCCGCCGGTGAAGCAATAGCCCACCACACCGAGTGGACCGGCCTTTACGCTCTCGTGCGCCGACAGATAGTCCACGTACGCGCTCGCGTCGCGCGCGTTGGCTTCCGGCGTGAGCGGGCCCGCAAGCTCGCCGAGCCGCTTCATCGTGCGCTCCTCGCCGAACGCGACTTTGAACGAAAACAGCGGCGTGCGGCTCGTGCGGTAGAACGGGTTGACGAGAAGCACGCTGTAACCAGCGTCGGCGACGCGCCGCGCCATCTGGCGAATGCTGTCGCGAATGCCGACGATGTCGGGCAGACAGATCACGCCCGGCTTCGATTCACCTGGCGTGGCGTACAGGTACCCGTCGCTGATCCCGTCGGGCGTGGTGATCTCGATCGCTTGTTCGGTCGTCATGGCGACGCTCCTTGATTGGGAAGAGGGGGAGCCTCGCAAATACCACGACTTGCGCGATAGAAGGGCTACGCGTGTGCGCGAGGCCGCTCGCTCAGCGCGGGCACCGAGCTGCGCTCGAGCGCACGTTCGAGCCAGCCGTAGATCTCTTTCGCCGGAGTTTCCCAGCCCGGCTCTGCGTACAACCAGTGTCCGTGCGCTTTGTACTCTAAGAAGTCGCCGCCCACCGGCTTGTACTTCTTCGCCGTGAGGCGAACGAGCGGTGCAGCGATCAAGCGATCGCGGGTCCCTGCCACAGTCAGCACAGGGATCTGCACTTTGGTCTCGTCGATCGGGTAGTTCGCGAACTCCTCGAACACGCGACCCGACTCCCACACCATGGCTTCGAACACAGCGAGCCGCTCGGCCTTGGGCATCGCGTTGAGCACCATCGGGAACACGGTTTTGCTGCTGGGCCGGATCATCGCCTGGCTGAGGCCGAAGCGCTTGGCCAAGAGCAGCGCGTTCCAGAACACGTAGGTCAGTGGCGTGTGGATACCACCCGGTGCAGCAGGCGAGATGAACACCGCCGCACGCACGCGGTTACGCTCTGCCAGCGCCTGCGCCAAGAGCCCACCCATCGAGTGACCGATCACCGCGGGCACCTGACCCGTCTCCTGCTCGATGCGCTCGACCTCTTGTTCCAGGTAGCGCACGTAGTCGTTCAGGCTGAGATCGCGCAGCGCGCGTGGAGGCCGGGCACTGATGCTCACGCGCTCTGTGGGGCAAAGCGTCGGCGTGTACACCTTCGCGCCTCGCGCCTCGAAGAACTTGCGGAAATGCGCCCAGACGTCGCCGGTGCAGCACATGCCGTGAATCATCAGAATGGGGGTCTGCATGGTTTTCGAGCCCCCAGGTTAGTGTGACAGTGACAGATACGCAAACGTATGTTGCAGCCCTGAGCTGCACCTTTGAGCACCACTAGATGCCCCGAACAGACACGTTAGTGGTCTGCGACGACAAATAGGTACAGCCGCGGTCCTTCAGCCGTTGCTGGCAATTCTGGCAGCTGTTAAAATCGCGGGCCCATGAAGCTCTATACACATCCGCTGTCGTCCAACGCGCGCCGCGTTCGTTTGGTGGTGCAACACCTCGGCTTGCAACTAGAGGAGCAGATCGTCGACCTCGCGAAAGGCGCACAACGCGCGCCGGAATACTTGGCGCTGAACCCCATGGGCAAAGTGCCGACGCTGGTGGACGGTGATGTGCATCTGACTGAGAGCTACGCGATCATGATTTACCTGTCTGAGAAAACAGGTCGGCGTGAGCTGTATCCGGATGAGCTCGCGACGCGCACCGAGATCAACCGCTGGATGTTCTGGGGCGCGAACGAGTGGAGCCCGATCATCGCGCGGCTCAACTTCGAAAATATGCTGAAGCCGATGTTGGGGCTCGGCACGGCCGATCCGGCGCGCGTGCAAGAGGCGGAAAACGCGTTCAAACAGCTCGCGACTGTGCTCGACAACAGGCTGGCGGCTCGCCAATACGTTGTAGGCAATCAGCTTTCGCTCGCGGACTTCGCGCTCTCTGCCAGCCTTGCGACGGCAGTGCCTGCCAAGATCCCGCTCGCAGGCTTCAATCAGCTGCAAGCGTGGCAAGCTCGAATCGAGCAACTGCCCGCGTGGAAGGCGACTGCTGCCGCTCCACCCAAGGCTTGAGACCTAGAACTGCCCGCGGCAGGCGACCCCTAGCGGGCCGCCGCCGCACATCAGGCTGACGTGCGAGTCGCTCTTGGCGCTCGTGTCAGAGTCCAAGACGAACAGCGTGACGGTCAGCGCGGCCAGCGCGCCGCCGAGAGACAAGCCGATGATCGAGCCGTACCACAGGGTCTCGCGTAGATAAGTGTGACGTTCGTCACAATCGAGCGAAGCCATCGCGGCCTGGTTGCACTCGCGCTCGTAAGCCGGCGCCTGTGCCTTTTGCATGGCGAGCAGCGTGCCACCCGTTCCGAGCGCCAACACCGCACCCGCACCAGCGACCCACTTCCATGGGGTCAACGCGCTGCCATCGGAGGTCCCAGCGCGCGCTGGACCAGACGAGATCACGGGCGAGGGCTCGGACAGCGCGGGTGACAACGTAGCGCTGCGCTCGACGCGTGCTTCGGGCGGAGGGCTGACCGATACCAAAGGCAGCGAAATACGTTGCTGCTCGCCGCCTGCAATGCGCATACGCCGCGAGGCAGACACGTAGCCTGATGCGCTCGCCTCCATGTCGACGATGCCGCTGTCGACCATATAGGAGCCTTCCGGCTCGGGCTCGGTCACGCGACCGTTGATCAGCAGCTGAGCATCCTTGGGGCTCAGCTCGATGTACAAATGGCCCACGAACAAGCGCGCGCGTTCGAGCGTGTGCTCCACTTCTTCGCGCTGCTTGTCGGTCAGCGGACGGCGCTTGTCCGTCAGCGCGGCACGCAGGTGGCGTACGCTCTCTGCATAACGGCGCGCCTCGTAGGTAGCGAGACCCAATCCGCGTAGCGTGCGCGCGCTGGGGGCGAGCTCGTGCGCGCGATGAAATAGCGCGGCCGACTCCTCCCAACTGCCGCGGTCGTATTCCTCGAGCGCGTAGTTGATTAGCTCTTGGTACTCGGCTTCGCGCTTTGGATCGGCCACGTCTTGTGCGCGCACTGTCGCTGTCGCACCAGCGCTGAGGCAAAAGCCAAGGCAAATCAGCCGTGCGAGGGCCGTAACGCCCGCTACGCCCCAGCGGCGACGCACCATAAGCGCAGGCTGACTCACGAAACCCTCCCGCTGCATATCAAGCAAATCCGCAGCACATATAACGCGAGTGCTCCCCACCATGAAACCGCAATCAACCTTCGTCGGCCAGCATGGTCCACCATCGACCAGCGCGCCCTAAAAAACGGAGCAAAGCAGCAAACCCGCTAAGCTTGGAAAGTCACAGGCGCTCCAACCTGCGACACGAGCCGTCGCGTGCGCGTCCCAGGCCACTGAAGCTGCTGCCCACAGCGGCTGAGCTTCGTGTGACAGCGGAAGCAGCGCATGGCCGGCGGCGCGACAGGTTGTGGTGGCAGCATCGACACTCGCCACGACGCATGCGGCGCTTCTAGCATTGCTGCTCCCATCTTTCGTCGGAAGATCGCGCAGGGCCGCGCCGTTCTGCGGTTTTGCGGGCACCGTCGACGGGGTCACTCCCCCTTCAAGGTGCCCGCGGAGCCGCAGGACGGTGCGGAACAAGCGAGGGCCGGCGAAAGATGGGAAGCAGTAGCGCCGGGCTTGGGGGCTTGGACGAGGCAAGGTGAGCGGCGGTCTTGTTTCCGTGCGCCACAGCGCTCGTAAGCCCTGCACAGGTTTCGCATCCCCATCGAAAGCTGTACTACAAGCCACGGCCATGAAGGTTCACCTGATCGACGGCACCTACGAACTGTTTCGTGCGTTCTTTGGCGTTCCGGCGCGAGAAATGCCGGATGCAGTCGAGGTCGCCGCTACGCGAGCGCTTGGCCGATCGCTCTTGTACTTGTTGTCAGATCCGACGGTCACGCATCTGGCAGTCGCTTACGATCACGTGATCGAGTCGTTCCGCAACGATCTGTTTGCTGGGTACAAGACCGGCGAAGGCATCGATCCCACGTTGTACGCGCAGTTTCCGTTGGCTGAAGAGCTCACGCGCGCGCTCGGAATCGTGACCTGGCCGATGGTCGAGTTTGAAGCCGACGACGCGCTCGCTGCCTTTGCTGCGCGCGCGGCCGCCCTGCCCGAGGTCACGCAGGTCGTGATCTGTTCGCCCGACAAGGATCTTGCGCAGTGTGTGGAAGGCTCGCGCGTTGTGCTCTTAGATCGCATGCGCCAGAAGACGACGGACGAGCCGGGTGTCCATGAGAAGTTCGGGGTCGGACCTGCATCGATTCCGGACTGGCTCGCATTGGTGGGCGATACAGCCGATGGCATTCCGGGCATCCCCCGCTGGGGTGCCAAATCGGCCGCGGCCGTGCTCGCCGAGTACAAGCACCTCGAGCACATCCCCGATGACCCGAACGCGTGGAGCGTGAAGGTTCGCGGCGCTCAGGCGCTCGCAAGTAGCTTGGCCGGCGCACGCCCGGCAGCGGAGCTGTACCGCAAGCTCGCGCGCTTGCGCGTAGACGTGCCGCTGACAGAGGAGCTCGAGGATCTGCGTTGGCGCGGTCCAGACGTGAGCCTGCTCGGCGACTTCGCGCAGCGCATCGGAGACAAGCGTCTGCTCGAATCCGCACGCTCGACCTTCGCGGCTCGTACCCGCGACACCTGAACGGATGCGTTGACCCGTCCACGCCCGTAACGCAGCTCCTAGCTTCGGCTTAGGCGGCCGAGGTCGGCTGCGCGGGGGGTCGCACCGTGGTCGCACCGTGGCCTAAGTGCATACAAAACTTGGACGCTGGTGTGCCGAGTATGCGACAACGGCCTGCGGGTGACGCTCAGAGGCTTATGACAAAGCGCCTACAGCTGGCAACGGTCATAGCATGTGACAGATCGCACATCACATACATCGATCCAACAGGTGTGTGCTGCGACATCGGCTCACATTCCGCGCTTCGACACTTCTGTCTGCTTGGGACTTGGAGGAACTTGCCATGAACAGTCGGATACCGGCGCGCGCGCTGATCGCATGCAGCGTCTTGGTCTCGGCGCTGCTGCTAAGCGCTCGCGCACACGCGCAAGCACCCGCGGAAGCGCCACACAGCGGAAAGATTGCGCTCGACGAGTTCCAGAAGGATATGACCAGCTTCAGCACGAGCTTCGGCGGCGCGCTGAGCAGCGGCAACACACAAGCGCTGCAAGCTACGGTCGGCACGATCTTCGGCATGGTGCGCGACCGCCATGCGCTGGATCTGAGCATGGACTTCGTCTACGGCCGCGCTCGTCCGACCGCGTCGGGCGCCATGATCGACACGGCGCGCAACCTGCGTTCGCGCGGCCGCTACGCGCTCTTCCTGTCCACGATGGACGCGCTGTTCGTCGCGGGTATGTACCGCTGGGACACGTTCGCGGGCTTGGATGCGCGGCTGCAAGGGCAAGCCGGTTACATGCGTAACCTCTACACCGAAGACAAGCTCAGGCTCTGGGGCGAGGTTGGTTACGATCTCACGTACGAGAACTTCGATCCCGATCCACTGCCCGATCCTGCAGATCCCGATCGCCGCCTCAAGGGCTATCAATACCTGCACTCCGCGCGCTTGTTCCTCGGCTACGACAACCAGATCAACGCGATGATGGTCGTACTGATGGGCGTTGAAGGTCTGCTGAATGTGGAAGAGCCAAGCGACTCGCGCGTCAACGCGGACCTCGCGCTGCGCTCGGTGATCGTCGATCGGCTGCAGCTCGAGTTCAAGGCCAGCATTCAGGTCGACACCAAGCCGCCGGTGCGCCCGGCCGGCGTGCCGCCGCTCTATAAGTACGACGGCATCCTCAAGTTGAACCTTATTTACACGCTGATCTGAGCTTGGAAGGACCGCTTCACATGTGCCAACGCCATTCCATCATCGCGAGCGCCGTTGCGCTCGGCCTCACTTGGACATGCACCGCGCGCGCACAAGAAGCGCAGGCTGGCTTTTCGCTGAAAGCTGACACGGACTCCGGCGCGACTGCAGCTGCGAGCGGCGATGCCCGGCCCGGACCGGCAGCGGCTTACGGACCACCTTGGGGAACAGCGCCCATGAGCTTCGAGCTCGGCGTCTATTGGGGTGCGTTCATTCCCAGCAAGAAGCACGAGCTCTACAAAGCGGACGACGCGGACATCAACTATCAGCGGCTCGAGTTTGTGACCCCCGAGCTCGGTCTGCGACTCGCGTGGTTTCCGCACGAAGTGTTCGGCCTCGAGGTGGAAGGCGCGCTTCTGCCTTCGCAAACACGCCAGACCGATGAAGGCGTGAACCTGTGGACCGCACGCGGTCACGTGATCTTGCAGGCGCCGACCAAGACCATCGTGCCGTTCATCCTCGGTGGTGGTGGCGTGATCGGGTTGTCGTCAGCATCTGACGTGCTCGGCAATGACATCGATGGCGCGGTGCATTTCGGCGCGGGTTTGAAGGCCTACGTCAGCAAGAACTTGGCGCTGCGGCTCGAAGGCCGCGGCAGCGTCGCAAATGGCTACGGTGCGGACACGCTTGCGCTGCACTGGGAAGGCTTGCTCGGCGCGTCGGTCGTGCTCGGTCGGCCGGAGCCGCCTGCGCCTCCGCCCGATGCTGACGGCGACGGCGTGAACGATCAAAACGATCAGTGCCCGCAGCTCGCTGGCGTTCCGCCGCTCGGCTGTCCGCCGCCGCCACCCGATGGAGATGGCGACGGCGTGCCCGACTCAGATGATCGCTGCCCCGAAGTTGCCGGCGTCGCGAGCGACAACCCCGAGAAGAATGGTTGCCCGCTGCCACCGCCTGATGCTGACGGTGACGGCGTACCCGATGCGGATGACAAATGTCCGAGCGTGATCGGTGATGGTCCGGATGGTTGTCTGCAAGACACCGACGGCGATCACATCCCGAATCGCGATGACAAGTGCGCGGACCAACCTGAGACGCGCAATGGCTACGACGACGACGATGGTTGTCCCGATGAGCTGCCCGAAATAGTCCGGAAGTTCACCGGCGCGATCAAGGGCATCATCTTCGAGAGCGGCAAGGCTGTGATTCGGCCCGAGTCGTTCACGACGCTCAACGAAGCAGCCAAGGTGCTCGCCGAGTACCAAGCGCTGCGCGTCGAAATCTCTGGACACACCGATTCGACGGGTACAGTCGAGCGCAACTTGGTGATCTCGAAAGAGCGTGCCGAAGCGGTCAAGTTGTACCTGTCGGGGCGCGGCATCGCAGCGGAGCGTATCGAGACACGCGGTGCCGGACCGAACGAGCCCGTCGCAGACAACGCGACGAAGACCGGTAAAGCGCTGAACCGTCGCATCGAGTTCAAGCTCATTCAAAAGCCTGACTCGACTGACGCAGCACCGCCTGCGCCGGCAGCGCCTGCACCAGGCGCAAGCGCTGCGCCACGTGAAGCGCCCGCGCCTGCGCCGAGTGCAGTTCCAACCGCACCGTAACATCAGCGCAACAGACAGCAGTCGGAGCTTGTTTTGTGGTGCACGCAGACCACAACAAGCTCCGTGGCTGATGCGCCACAGTTAGACGTCCCACTGCGACGCAGTCGCCTGTGCTGCTCCTGTGATTTAGGTTCAAGGCCTGCGAGACGCCGCTCTGAGCTGCTGGCACAGCTCGTGAATAGAGGGCGGCGGATTGCTTGACTTGACTTCCATCACCCAATTTGCAGGAGCAGCTTGATGCAAACGATTTTAGTAACTCTCGGACGCATCGCTGCGCTGAGCGTGGGTTTGATCTGTCTCAGCCATGCAACGGCACGCGCAGATATCGGCGCGTGCGGCGAGATCGATGTTCAGCCTAAAGCGCAGTGCGTGGTCGTGCCGCCGAGCGCCGAATGCAAGACCATGTGCACGCCGGTCAACGTGCGTGCGACGTGCAGCGCGAAGTTGGCCGTGGATTGTCAGGCAGGTTGCGACGAGCTGCCGAGCGCGCAGTGCAATGTGGATTGCCAAGCGGGCTGTCGCGGCAAGTGCGAAGTCGATCCAGGCAAGTTCGAGTGCGCGGTCGACTGTCGCGCGAGCTGCAGCGGTAGCTGCGAAGCATCGTGTGCAGCCAACAGCGACAAGGCCGGTTGCATGGCGAGCTGCAGCGGCGCCTGTAGCGTCGGCTGCGACAGCCAATGCGACGTCGAGCTGCCGAGCGCGAGCTGCGATGTGAAGTGCAAAGCGAGCTGCGATGGCTCGTGCGAAGTGAACACCAACATCGACTGCCAGGTGGATTGCCAGGCAGATGGTCGTTTAGATTGCGAAGCCGAAGTGACCGGTGGTTGCAAGACGCAATGCGAAGCGATGGAAGGCGCGTTGTTCTGCGACGGTCAGTTCATCGACACGGACAAGCTGCAAGAGTGCGCGGATGCGCTCGTGGCCCTGCTCGACGCAGAGGTCGATTGGTCAGCCAGCGGTAGCTCCAGCTGCGCGGATGGTTCGTGCATGGCGGAAGGCATGGCGAGCGTCAGCAGCGATTGCACGGTCGCCCACGTCGGCCATGGCGGCAGCAGTCATAAGCGTGCGGGCTTGTTCGGCGTGATCGGCTTGCTCGGGCTCGGCTTCGTGGTCCGCCGTCGCCGCCGAGACTGAAGACTTCGCGCAAGGCCACTGCGCCGCTTAGCGACTTAGCTTGTGGTGTGTGATTCCTTCTACGAGACGCGTTCGGTGAGAGGCGGTCGGTCACGAGAGCTCGCCAGACTCTCGGGGCCGGCCGCCTAAGTGTTGGCGCCGGCGGTCAAATTGCAAAGGGCACATCGACCTAGCCGATGTGCCCTCTCATCCATGCAGCTGTCAGCTGCTAACCGATCACGCAGCGGTGCTTGTCAGCTCGAGCTCCGGGCCGAAGTAGCGCGTGAACGTGCGGACGTCTTTCGGTGCACGATGAGACAGGCTGCGCACGAGACCTTCGGCCGTGAGCCCCGTGCCTCGGCGGCCACGCAGCAGAACCAGCGCGCCCAGGGTTTGGGTCAGTCGCGACAGGCGGTGCTGAATGCGCGCGCGAAATGCCGCGGTGGTCTCATCGACCTGCTGAACCAGAACCAGCATGGCGTGGCCGACCAAGTGAGAGGTGGCGTTCCAGTGCCTCCAGTCCGCGCCTCGCTCGACGACCAACACGTTCATGGGATCCATTTGTTCCGATGCTCCTGCTCTTCAGAGTCGCAGGCCCACCTAAGCAGGTGGCGTGCCAACCGTAGCCCGCTGCAGCTGGGGGAGAGTCGCGCAGGCTGTGTCACGCTGTCGCGATGGCACAGATGGATGTGACGGTGTTGTCCCAGGGGCCACCAAAGTGGCGCCTAGGGCTGAGCTGCAGGGGTTTGGGCGACGGCATTTCGGCATGCCTGCCGACGGGGTGTGCATCCGAATCAGATCCGATCCCGCCAGTTCTTCACGAACGAGCGCCATCGATATCGGCTTCGAACAAGCTGCGGCTTGCATCCACCATCAGGCGTGGTGGGCGGCATCACAGAATGCTCGAATCGGTCATGTGTCGCGGACAGTCAACCGGTCACTGGTTGACGGGTAATCCGTGCCAGGTTGTCCAGGTTGTCCCTTGTCGGGCGGTAGCTTTCGTCACTGCAGCAGCTGTAACAGCCCCTCGCTGTAGCGATCGAACGCTTCGACTTGCGGGATGTGCCCCGCACCTTCGATCTCGATCAGCTGGGCACCCGGGATGGCATCGCGCGTCCGCTTGCCGAGCTGCGTGTAATCGCCGAGCGTGCTCGCGACCTCAGGCTTTGCGAACGCCTTGCCGACTGCCGTGCGGTCGCGCATGCCGATGATCAATCCGGTGGGCACCTTCAGCAGCGGGAATTGGTAGAGCACCGGCTGCGTCACGATCATGTCGTAGATCAAAGCCGAGCTCCACGCGACACGCGCGTACTCGGGGTGCTTGGTCATCCGCATCTGCATGCTCGCGAGCGCTTCGTACTCGGGCTTCCACTCACCAGCGTAATAAGCGTTGCGCTGGTACGCGATCACCGTGTCCGGCGTCTGCTTGAGCTCATCGTTGTACCAGGCTTCGACAGAGCGATACGGCACGAGCGTGCCGTAGTCTTCCAGACCGATCGGGTTCACGAGCACGAGCTTATCGACGTGCTGCGGATATTGGAGCGCGTAGCGCGTCGCGAGCATGCCGCCCATGGAATGCCCCACCACGGCGGAGCGCTCGATGCCGAGCTTGGCCAAGAGCGCGCGCGTGTTCGCCGCCAAAGCGGCGAAGCTGAACTGATAGCTGGTGGGCTTTTCGGACTTACCAAAGCCGACCTGATCGGGCGCGATCACGCGATAGCCGTGCTCGCTCAGCAACTTGATCGTGCTCGCCCATGCGGACGCCGAGAAGTTCTTGCCGTGGAGCAAGAGCACGGTCCGACCATTGGGCTGCGCGGGCGCGACGTCCAAGTACGCCATGCGCAAAGGCGGCATCTTGCTGTCCAAGCTGAAGAACTGGACCGGATATGGATACTCGAACTGCGTTCCGTCGGGATCCACCGCGTCGTTGGCGACCGCCAGCTCCTTGGCCGGCGGAAAGGTCGGAGACTCTGGGGGCCGTGGTGGCCGGCACGCGCTGAACAGAACCAATGCGACGGAGACGGTCAGGGCACGGGAGGAAACCATGTCCGCACGTTATCGCTCCGCGACAGCGCACACAAATGCGTCAGTTTGGCCGAGCAAGGCTGCCTCAATAACGGTTGCCGGGATCGCTGTCGAAGCCGATATCGGTCGCGACCTCGAACACCTCGACCATGCTGTCCATGCCGCGCAACGCTACTTGTGCGACGTGACGCGTCGCCGTTCGCAGCTGCTGCAGCTCCGAGCGGACCTCGTGCGAGATCAAGATCTCGCGGTCGAGCTGATCGGGTTTGGTCAATGCCGCCAAGCGCTGCGCCGCGCTCACGCTCGGGCCGAACACGCCGTACTTGAACATCACCGACGAGCCCACGGGGCCCACCAACACTTCGCCGGTCGCGATGCCGATCCCACACAGCTGCGCGCCCGGTTGCATCGTGAGAAAGGCTTCTTCGCGTAAGCGCTGCACGACCTTGAGCGCACAACCCACCGCGCGATCGGCCTGGTCGGGCTGCGCGAGCGGCACGCCCCACACAGCGAACACCGCGTCGCCCGCGTAGTCGATGATCGTGCCACCGTTCTCGAAGACAGCTTCGGTCACGATCGACAACACGCGCCGCAGATCGCGGTACAGCTTGGAGCGCTCTTCGGGTGACGCTTCAAGCCGCAGCGAAGAGCCGCGCACGTCGAAGAAGAAGCTGGTCGCTTTGGCCACCAGCGGCTCGCGCTCGATGTCGGTGTGAGGATCGCGGTCTAAGATCAGCTGCACCACGTTCGGCGAAAAGTACTTGGTCAAGTGCGCTTGCCGACGCGCCAGCAAATGTTGCCGCACCAACGTACTGACCAGGCGCAGATACTGAGCGACCAGCGTGTCTCCGTGCGTGAGCACCACATCCCCGATGACATACAGCACGACCAAGCTGCCCGACGTGTCGCGATCCAAGAGCGCTGCGCCGACCGCTTGCGACGAGCCGCTGACTGTCACGCTCAGCTGGGGGTCGTCGATGCTGCGCTGGATGAACACGACCGACTCCGGCGAGCTCTTGAGCTGTGCGATCACGCGACGGCTGATGACCGGTCGGAACAAGTCGCGCGTCGCAGTCGAGTGACTGCCGCGCTCGGCCCGGCCGAGGAGCGACACGGGTTGGTTGGGATCGATAGTCGCGACAAACGCGGTCGCGATCACGGGCGACAGCGCGCGCACCAAGTAGTCACAAGCAAACGAGTAGATCGCGTGCTCATCGATGGCCGTCGCGAGCAGCTCGGGCAGCTCGAACGCAGCCTGCAACACCTTGGCGGTGTCGATCGTGCCGAGCTGAACCAAATGCGAAGAGAGTGTGTAGGAGGTCTCGGGAGCGCGCTGCTCCTCGTCGGGCCGTGTGAGCGCGGTGAACTCGCAATCACCAAAACGCAGGCTTGCACCGTGGGGGATGGTGCGAGGCGCGCCCGGCTCGAGCTTTTCACCCTGGAGATATGTGCCGCGGCGACTCGCGTCGGTGATGAACCAAGTACCGCCGCGCCACGACAAAGTTGCGTGCAGCCGCGAGACCATGCGCGAATCGCTCGGTAAACGCACCTGACAACGGCTCGAACGCCCGACATGGATCGCGTCGGCGCTCTTCAACACGATTCGTTCCAGGCCGTGGCCATCTTGCGGAACGAGTATCAGGACCTGCGCGGGATCCAAGGAGTCACGCCCTCCATCGGTCGGTGCCCAGTAATATAGCCAAGCTTGCCCTCGAACCTATTACAAGGGCTAACAACTTAGCCGGGACCCAACGTGTGGGTGTTTCAGGATTCTTGCAGGCCGCCGCGGTGCAGCTCGCGCCAGCCCGTGCGCAGGCCCGCGATCGCGGCCACGACCACCAGCAACAGCCCCCAACCTGCGGAGCTGAGGCTGCTCAGGTCACTCGCCAAAACGCCTGAAAATACGCGGATCAACAGGGTTCCTGCCGCGTAAGTGACCAAGCCGGCGAACAACACCCGACGCATCCGCCGAATCGTCTCCACCACCCGCGGCGTGCTCGCCCAGACACGCGAAGAGACATAGTGACCGAACAGCCACGTCGGCATAACCAGGAGCGCGAGCGATCCGAGCGTGGACATGACGATCTCGGTGCCGGTCAGCGCTGCGCCGCCGCGGCTCAAGCGGATCGCGCTGGTGGTCGCGTCGATCAGGCCGAGCAGCGCTGTCACGCCCATGCCCCATGCCAACCAGACCAGCTTCGCCCGCGCATGATCCAGCGAAGCCGCGCCGATGATGCGCGCAAGCGGGCCGATGAAGGGCGACGGCTCAGCCGCTGCGACCTCGCGCTGCAGCTCTTGGCTGCGGTCCTGGGGCTCTTCTTCTTCCAGGTCGAGCTCGCTCAGCTCACTGCCGAGGTCGAGATCTAGATCCACGTGCATAGCATCGCTGTGGATGACAGGGACATTCTGCAGCCCAGCCGAGCGGATATCGAACACCGCGAGCGCCGCATCGAGCTCGCGCATCGAGCGGTAGCGTTGGTTGGGCGCTTTGGACATCGCCTTTTGAATCACCGCCTCGAGCTCGGGCGGAATGGCGTCGTTCAGGGTGCGTGGACGCAGCGGCTCGCGCGTGAGCACGCCCGCCAGCGTGGTGATCGGATCGGCACCCATGAACGCTTTGCAGCCGGTGAGCGCTTCGTACATCACGGTCGCGAGTGAGTAGATGTCCGCGCGATGGTCGACGCGGGTGCCGCTCGCTTGCTCCGGAGGCATGTAGGCGGGAGTGCCCATGATCATGCCGGTCTTCGTCAGCGAAGTATCGCCGATCAACGAGATGCCGAAGTCGAGCACTTTGACGGTGGCCGCACCGTGTGTGCCGACCAGAAATAAGTTCCCGGGTTTGATATCCCGGTGCACGATGCCCTTGTCGTGCGCGACGATCAGCGCCTGGCAAGCTTGGCGCACGATACGCACAGCCTCCGGCACAGGCAGCTGACCCTGCCGCGCCAGGTACTCGCCGAGCTGCACGCCGTGCAAGAGCTCGGACACGATGAAGGGCCGACCGTCCTCGGTCTGGCCGATGTCCAACGCCGAGACGATGTTCGGATGCGTGAGCACGCTGGTGGCCTGCGCTTCGCGCACGAAGCGCTCGACGACCGCGGGCTGACGCGTGAGGTCGCTGTACATCACCTTGATCGCGTAGTGTTTGGCGCGCAGACGCGTATGAACCGCCTCGTAGACGCGGCCGGTCGCACCCTCGCCGATCACGCCGAGCAGATCATAGGTGTCCGCGAGGACCACACCGACGAGTGGATCGCTGTCGCCGAGCACAGTCGCGAGCGCAGTGGCATCGCGCGGGCAGACGCGGAAGTCCGCGGGGTAACGTTCGCCACACACGGGGCAATGCTTGCGTGCACCGAGCTGGCCCGGGCTCGAAAACGCCTGCGAATGCGTATCCGGGCTGGCCCTGCGCGCGACCGGCGCGACGCCCGATCCGGATGCTTGAGCTGCATGGGGTGCATGGGGTGCATGAACCGATTGCAACTCGCTGAGCCGCGCTCGGTGCTGACTCGTCATGCGTCCCATCCTACTGCTACGCACCTGCGATGCGAAGTCATACCTTCGCGGTCGCAGCTCGCTTTCAGCGCGTGGGATTCGAGTTAATCATAGCGGCGGTGCGGGACTCGCTCCGCGAGCTCCGCGACTCCCGACCTCCGCGGGCTACAGCAGTTTGTTTGTAGGCCGCGCTACCGGACCGAGCTCCGCGACCACGCTCGGTCGCATCCCGTCGAGTCGCCGACCCTCGAGCCAGAGGGTCGCGCGCGGCGCGTTTTCCGGCGTGCCCGCCGTCAAGATCGCGCTGAGCTTGCCCCAGCCCGGCACGACCCGCATGTCCATGCCGCGCAGCTCGATCCCCACATCGGCCGGGCACTCGACCCGCTCGGCCTGGCTGCGGTTCCAGGTTCCGTCCAGCGATGTACGAAAAGCATGCATGACAAACTGGACACGTCCGGAGCGCGTAGCTGTCAGCAGCTTGACGCTGATCCGTGGAGCGTCGAGCGAATGCATCTCGCTGGCGTCCAGCATGGCCGAGAGCAACTTCTGACGCAGCCGGCGGTCCGCGACCGTTCGGCCTGGCTCGAGGTCGACCGCCCGAACATGTGAGACATCACGATCGCGATAGTCGATCGTCGCGGACTCGAGCTCCGCCGAGCGCACGTGCAGGCGCCGGAGGCGCAAGAGCGTGACGCCTGTTTCGAACGCCCGCACGGGACCCTCGCTCACCTGACAGTGCAGCGGCGACAGCCGCACAGCGTTCAGCGATGCAGCGACTGACACTTCGGGCTGACTGCACGTGAGGCCGCGACGTTGGTTGAGCGCGCGTGCAAATACGAATGCGCCGACGCGGTCGCGACAGACATAGCCGAACGCAGACAACCCCAAAGCTAAGATTAATAGCCATCGAAACAGAGCGATGACTGCACGCTCCATGACCCACTCCCAAACCAGACTGAAGACCGCAAGCCGCGCCGCAAAACGTCGCTAAGCAAGCTGTACGCCACGCTTTCGGACGGTTCCGTGTCGACCTAAAGCCAGTTCCACGAAAATCTGCTTTTATCTGCACGGCGCCGACGCACGCTGTGGGCGCGTGTGCTGCTATCCTGCGCGAAATATGGCTCTGCAGATTCAGCTCGAACCTCACGACAGTCTTCTCGCTCAGGCATTCATCGCGCGCTGGCGCTCGCCGATCGCGCAGCTGCCGCCGCTGACGGAGGCGGTCTCGCTGCTCGCGAGCCCAATCGGCAGTTGTAAGGTGCTGCCGACGCCGGAGGCTGCTGTGCGTGCAGCCATTCGCGACATGCTCAGGTCGCGCGACTTCAAGCCCACAGGCCGGGCCAAGCCTGCGAGTGAGTACCTGGCGCGCGCGAGTGGTGAAGGTGGATTGCGCACAATCAATCCGGCAGTCGACGCGTGCAACGCGGTCTCGCTGCACAGCGGCATTCCGATCAGCGTTGTGGACTGCGATAAGTTTGAAGCTCCGTTGCGGATCCGGCTGGGAGTCAGCGGTGAGAGCTATGTGTTCAATCCCACCGGGCAGGTGATCGAGCTCGCAGGTCTCTTGTGTTTGGTCGACACACAGGGCCCGTGCGCCAACGCGATCAAGGACGCGCAACGCACCAAGACTTCTGACAGCACACGCAGCTCGCTCAGCATCTTGTGGAGCAGCCGCGCGCTGGCGGCACAGACTACGGCCGCGCTCGAACTGTATCGATCGCTGCTGCGAGATGTCGCGGAGATCGAGCCGGTCGCGCTCGGATAGCGTGTGCTACCCTGCCCTGCATGGACGCCGAATGCTCATGCCCATACTGCGGCGAGCCGATCAGCTTGTGGCTCGATGAAGCCGGTGGCGGCACACAGCGATACGTCGAAGACTGCTCCGTGTGCTGTCGCCCGATGACAGTTCACGTCTATGTCGACGAAGATGGCGAAGCCTCGGCCAGCGTCCAGCGCGACGATGACTGAGGTCTAACAGTTGTTTCTAGCGGTGTGAGACGTAGGGCGGGCGCGACCAGATCTCGTCGCGGGCGATCGCTCGCAGCCGGGCGCGACGCTTGAAATATGGGTCTAGACCGTAGGGGCCGCTGCCGACCACGAGCAGGAAGCCACAGAGCGCGATTTTCAGGACGAGCAGCTCAAGACTGGCGGCATTCTGCCATGTTTCGCCGAGCGCGGCGCTCAGCGCCACATGCAAGACTGTGTCGCATACGGCTAGAAACGCCGCCGTGCGCGTGAACCGGCCCAGGACCAAGCAACCGCCGACGAGCAGCTCCAGTGCGAACACCACTTGCGTGAGCAGCAAGGCGTCCGGCAGGCTGGCTTTTTCCAGCTGCTCTGCGTAGGGCGCCGGATGCTGCAGCTTGTCGAGGCCGTGGATGAGCACGATGCCGCCGAGCACGGCGCGTAGGCTGGCCTGCGTCAGCGAAACCAAACTCGCTTGGGGCGTCTCGTCGAGCTCGATGCGCATCTATTAGACTAGTACTTGATGTTGCGCTCAGGCGCCATCCCGTGGGGAAATCACGGCGCAGCAAGCTTGACCGCGCGACGCCATTCTGCCAAGACCCAGCCTTGCGCGACGGCGCACAAGGGGGACTGCTGGTGCCTGAGATCGGAGAGCTGCTGAGCGCAAAGTATCGAGTGCTCTCGCTGCTCGGAGCCGGCGGCATGGGCAGCGTTTACCGCGCCGAAAATGTACTGACTGGCAAACAAGTCGCAGTGAAGTGGATGCATCCACAATACGCGGCGAGCCCGGATGCAGCCGAGCGCTTGATTCGTGAGGCACGCGCGGCCTCAAAGCTGAGCCACCCGAACGTCGTCGATGTCTACGACGTGATTCGCGACGGCCAAACGCTGTTTCTGGTCATGGAGCTGCTGCAGGGCGAGAGCCTGCGGGATTACTTGCGGAAACAGACGCGCCCGCCGCTGCACGAGCTGATCTCGTTGATGATGGGCGCGATGAGTGGTGTCGCGGCAGCTCACACCCAAGGCGTGATCCATCGCGATCTGAAGCCTGACAACATCTTCTTGGAGCGCGTGGCTGGCATGCCACATCCGATCGCGAAGGTGTTGGACTTCGGTATCGCCAAGCTCGCTGAGCACTCCGATGGGCGTGGCACCAACCTCACGCAAACCGGCACCGCGATCGGCACGCCGGTGTACATGTCGTTCGAGCAGCTGCGCGGCGATAAGAACCTCGACCATCGCACGGACGTTTATGCGTTCGGCGTGATGCTGTACGAAGCGTCCGCGGGCTACCCGCCGTTCGCAGCTGCAACGCTCTCCGAGCTCGCGATCAAAGTGGCGACGACTGAAGCCGCACCACTCAAAACCGTGCGGCCGGATGCGCCAAACGCGCTGTGTGCGATCATCGATCGCGCTGTGCGACGCGCGCGCGATGAACGCTGGCCGGACGTGCCCAGTCTGATGCAAGCGCTCGCGCCGTTCGCACAAGCCGCGACGTTTCGCGATCAGATGACGTTTCAAGACATGACTGCCCCACGCGTGGCGCAACCGCGTAGGGTCACGCCGCCTGCGCTGCCGAGCGAGGGCCCGTGGACGTCGACAGGTCCGCTGCAAACGCAACAGGCTCCTTCGGTTCGCGTGGCGACACCAAGGCCGCAACATGTACCACCTGACAGTCTGGTGGCGCGCGAGCTCGACTCCGATCAACCGAAGACGCGCACCTTGCCGGTGTGGGCGGCTGCCGCTGCGTTGCTCGCGGTGACAGTGATCGCGACGGTGCTGCTCCTGGGTGACGACGATCAGGTCAAGCCGACTGAGACGACGACCTCGACCATCAGCACGCCGCCCGTAGCACCGCCTATCCCGCCGAACACGCCGCCAAACACGCCGCCAACTACGCCGCCAAACACGGGTGGGATAGTGTTCGAGCCTGTGGGGCAGCCGCAAACGCCCGAGCCGGTCATCAAGACCGAGCCTGTGCAGCCACTGAAGTCGCCCGATTCAGCGAACGACTCCGAGCAGACCGGCGGTCGGCGGCGCAAGCGATACGTGCGTGAGCGTGAGCGTGAGCGTGAGCGTGAGCGCGAACAGGCTCGCGACGAGGTGCCGGACGAACGGCCGGCGCCCAAGACCGAGCCTGTGAGAGCCAAGCCCAAGAACGCTGGTGATCTGCTGGGCTTTTGAGTGGGGGATCCCGTGCCGACTTACGTTAGATCTAAATCTGTTCTTATCGCGAGCCTGCTCGTACTGCAGCTGGTAGCTGCATTGGCGAGCGGCACGACCTGCGCGCAGGCCGAGCCCGACGACTCGACACGCGCAGCTGCGCGTGCGCTTGGAACGCAGGGCATCGAGGCCTACTGGGCCAACGACTTCGACACCGCGAACACCAAGCTCGATCGCGCCTATCGCTTGTATGCAACTGCGACGCTCGGTCTCTGGTCGGCGCGTGCACGTGTGCAGCTCGGACAGCTGGTCGCAGGCGCTGAGCGCTACCGCGAGACGCTGCGCGTGAACAACTTCGGCGACGCAGAGGCGATGCAGAAAGCGCTGAAAGAAGCGCGCTCTGAGCTCGACGCGCTCTTGCCGCGCATCCCAAACCTGACCATCCAGGTGAGCAACGCGCGCCCGGACGAAGTGTCGGTCTCGCTCGACAACACGCAGCTTCCGAGCGCGCTGCTCGGCGAGGCACGACCGACCGACCCCGGCCAGCACTTCGTAGTCGCCACGCGCGGTGGCGAACGTCAACAAGTCGAGGTCCAGCTACGCGAAGGCGAGCAACGTCAGCTCAAGATCCAGTTCCGCTCAAAGCCCATGGCGTCAGGCGATCCGGTCTCACAAGGAGACCAAGGGATTGCGTTTACACCGTCCAGCGGATCTGCCCCCGCGACCAGCCCGGCGACCACTGCAGCTCCTAGCGGCGCGACAGCAGCGAGCCCGCTCAAGCCCCTGGGTGTGATTACCATGGCGTTCGGTGGCGTAGCGCTCGCGACCGCCGCAGTCACGGGTCTGATCGCCAACAGCAAGCTCAGCGAATGCGCTGATTACATGTGCCCGGTGGACGTAAAAGAGAGCTACGACCCGTTCCGAACGGTCTCGATGGTCGCGTTCTACGCTGGCGCAGCCCTCGCAGCAGGCGGCCTCGTGATGTGGCTCGCGGCGCCCAGCGACGACGAAGCGCCGACGGCCAAGCTCCGCTTAGGCCCAGGTGCGGTCAGCGTTTCCGGCACTTTCTGAGCCGTAGTTGTCACCACTCGACACGCAGCACGGTGGTGGACGCGTCGATGCGGTGGACTCGTACTTTGCCGCGCGTGCCGGCGTAATGGAGCGCGCCTTCAAAGGCGCCGACGTGGTGGCTGTCGACGAAGAAGTAGACCTGTTCCATCGTGACGTCGAGCACGCGCGGTCGCGGTTGATCTACGTACGCGCGGCCCGGCTTCATGTTTAGCTCGTAGCCCTTCGCGAGCGCGGTCACGACATCGATCACGCCTTGGGCGGACTGCAAGACCACACGCCCGAGCGTAGAAGCGACAAAGGCGTGCGGCGCGCCGCGACCGAGCCTGCGGAGCGCTTGCCGCAAAGAGAGCTGTGGAAACAAGGCTGCGCTCGCTTCCACCATCAGCTGCGCGTGCTCACGCAACGAGTAGAACTGAAAGGGCACGTAGCGCTCGCGCTTGGCCAAGCTCGCACCCACGCGCTTGGCCTCTTCGAGCACGGGGATGATGAACATACCGCGGATCAGCGCCGCGCTCGGGATGCTCTCGATCTCTCGAGCAGCGTCGAGTGGTGCATCCCAGGGCGGATCAGTGAACTGCAAGGCGGGGGCGGCCGACGGACGACGCGACAGTGACACAGTCTTAGCTTAACACAGCATTTCGCGAACCTTTACCGGAGCCCGCGTACTGCACCCTCAGCTAGCCAAGCGTGCGCCCCGGCGGCCGCCGTTAGCTGCACCGTCCTACCCATTGTGCAGAAACCGCTGAGCTTTTTAGAAAAGCGCGAATACCGGGACTCTACCCTAACGAGTAGTCGCTCAACGTACCCGTAGGGCTGTTGGCCGCTGCTGGCGGCAACGCTAGAGTCGCGCGAGCTCGATGACGCGCTGCCTTCTTGTTCTGTTGCTCAGTGCGTGCACCACCACGCCTGCCCCTCGCCGCGTGGTCGAAGGTCCGCCGCTGGTCCCACCCCCACCCTCGTTTGTGGGTTCGGACGCTGGTGCGTCGACCCCGCTCATTCCGACGGCAACGCGTGACGCCGTTGGCTGCATTCGGCGCGACGATGGAGGCTGGTCCGCGCGCTGCTCAGCGTGCGCGCAGTCAGACGCTGATGACGACGCCGGCTGCGATCAAGTCGACCTGCAATGCAACTACAACACCAACGTGTGCTTCGCGACAGATGGATGCGTGTGTGACGGCAAGCACTGGCGTTGCGGTGTGCAGTCTTGTCCGTAGAGCAGCGGTGGTCCAGATGGTCACAAACGCGCCTAGTGTTCGCCGATACGGCGGCTGTGCTACATACCAAACGCAGGAGCGAGCATGGGCCGAGAGCTAGCCGAGCCACCTTACGTCATGGGCCACACGTCAGACGAGATCGATCGTCTGGTCGAACAGTCACATCAGTTTCGAATGCAGAGCGAGCTGTTGCTCCGCGCGGCAGGCCTCGCGCCTGGCATGCGTGTGCTCGACGTCGGCTGTGGCCCTGGTGACCTATCGATTCTCGCCGCGCAGCTGGTTGGCGCGAAAGATAGCACGACTTCGAGACGAAGCACTGGAAACCACCAGCACACTGACTAACGTGGCACTGGTAGGCGCGTGGACGCGCCTGACACCTCGCTCGACAATCAAAGCGCAATGAACCTGCGAGCTTATCAGTGAAGCGACAAGTCTTATTCGGCATTGTCACGCTGTGTCTAACCATTGCGTGTGGTGGAGCACCCACTCCCCGCGCCGCAACGACCCTGTCCTCCGCGCGTGAACGCGCTGTCGCTCCGTACTACTACTTGGGCTGGGGCGATCCGCCAGACGTGCGAGCGGTAATGCGAGCCACGGGCGTCAAGTGGTTCACATTGGCGTTCGTGATCGATGGCGGTAGCTGCGAGCCGCTTTGGGACGCCGAGCGCACACTGGACAGTGCGCGCGACCGTACGCTGATCGAGACGATCAGGGCTGAAGGCGGCGATGTGATGGTGTCGTTTGGCGGCCAGAAGGGCCCCACGCTCGAGCTCCACTGCCCGAGCAGCGCGGCGCTGGCTGCAGCCTATCAGCGCGTGATCGCAGCCTACCGGCTCAGCGCAATCGACATCGACATCGAGAGCACTTCGTACGCGGATCCGGGCACGCAACAGCGCGTCGTGGAGGCTCTGCTTCTACTACGCGCGCAAATGCCCGAGCTCGCGATCTACATCACGCTGTCGAGCAGCACTGCCGGCCCCGACCGCACATTGATCGACCGTGCAGCGCGCGCAGGGCTCACGATCGATGGCTGGAGCATCATGACGTTCGACTGGGACAACACGAGCGAACAGCAAGCTGCGCTCACCATGGCAGCGACCGATCACCTGAAAGACACGCTCGTGAGCGCGTATGGAATCAGCGAAGAGCAGGCCTATCAGCGCGCGGGCATTTCGTCGATGAACGGTCGTAGCGACGAAGCTGGGATCGTCACTGTCGCCGACATGCGCGAGATCACTCGCTACGCAAAACAGCACAAGCTCGCGCGCCTAACCTTCTGGGCCACCAACCGCGACCGACCCTGCCCAGACGCAGGCAAGGTCGTCGACCGCTGCAGCTCGCTTGCTCAAGAAAACTGGGAATACACCCGCGCAATCAGCGAATACCTGCGCTGAGCGCGGGTCGGACCCTCATCACTCGCGTGTGATCTCGATCGTGGCTTTCTTCATGGTGCCTGTGTCGCCGTTGCCTGGGAGGAAGTTGATCGGTGTATTGCCGAACTTCGCGTTGGTCACGGTGAACGTCGACTCGCGCGACAAACCTCTGGAACGCACCACCGTCTTGTTGCCACCGACCTTCATCACGTTGGTCACACGCGACTTCTCGAGATCGCCGGTTGCCGTGATGGTGATCGTAGCTGTGAGCTGGACGTACGAGGGAGGATCGTTTTGGTGCGCGTCGTCGGTGCTGACCACGCGAACACGGAAGCTCGCATTGTAGGTGAACGACCCCGTACCGAGCGGAATCTGCAGCGGAAAGCTGGTTTCGTCGGCACCAAAGTTCGTCAGCATGCACGAATCGAAGCCGCCGAAGCCGACCAGAACAGTACGCGTTGTGGTGCTGCCCGATCCATCCTTCGTGGTTTCATCAGCCGCGTGGATGCCGATACCACCGTGGAGACAATCCGTGGAGTCAGTGATCGAGGCGCTGCCTCCGACGAACGCTCCCTTCTGCACGTAACGCGTCGTCGTGGGCTCAGCGTGAGCTGTGGTGCCGAGACCGAGACAGAGAGCAAACACACTGGCTGAAAGCTTCTTCATGGAACCACCCTGATGGAGAACGGAAAACAAACTGTTAGTAGTGCCAACGATTAGAAACGAGTGACTTCGATGGTCGCCAGCTTTGTGTCGCCGATCGAGCCCGAGCCGGGCGTAAACGTCGTCTTTACGTTGTCGTACTTGGCCTTTGTTACAGTCACATCCGCGTCGCGTGCGGTCTTCTTCGAGCGCACCACAGTGCGCGCAGTTTCGGTCAGCGTGATGGTCGTCTCGTGCGACTTCTCGAGGTCGCCGGTCGCGGAGATCGACATCGTTCCCGTGAAACGATGCGTCGCGACCGGTGTGAAGTCTTCGCTGGTGAAGTCGTAGAAGCCGATGTTCACGTCGAAGTTGTAGCTGAACGACTGCCCACCGATCGTCGTGGCCAGCGGGAAGTAGTTTGAGTCGAAGCCAGCGACCAGCCCCTCACAATCATCGCTGCCAACGAAGTTCACGAACACGCTGCGCGAGTGCACGCTGCCGGCTTCGTCCTTGTAGGTGTCGTTGGAGGCGTCGACGAACAGCGTTCCGTGAATGCAGCCATTGACGTCATCGATGTCTACCGAACCAGAGGCCGACGCACCCTTCTGAATCACGCGCGTGGTCGTGGGATCGGCGTAAGCGGTCGAACCGAGACCAAGACACAGCGCAAAGACACCCGCTGAGAGCTTCTTCATGCAAACTACCCCTGATGGAACACTTGGTGGGACGGTGTAGTCCAAACACGGCAACACAGCAAGGCGAAGCTTTTGCACGCGCGTGACACATCTAACTGTCAGAATAACAGTTAGGTAAACACGCGGATCATCTGGCCATTGCGTGAGCGGTCATCCCATGCAACTTCCTCTGTAAAACATGGAAGTTCATGTTGACGAGCTGAGTGCGCTACTCGGCACACTGATCTGTACCGACATACAGCGAACCCGCTGGCCATGCGGTGTCGTGTTCCCGCACATCTCGTCTTGCGTGCCAGTGCAGGGCACGCGAGCTCCGGGCACGCGCGCGAGGCAGAGCGCATCGCGACGAGGTCACGTGCTGCAGATCACCACGACGACGCATCGCACCGCATCAAGCGCGGGTGTCGACACTCCCCGAACACATCGAACGTTGCGCGCACCGTCCAATCGCAGCGTCGTCCGCGCTGTTGGCGCCGTCTGCCGCCGTCAGCGGCATAGCCTCTCAGTGTTGGCCCGGCGCGCGGATCAATACAGCTTCAAGACCACACAGTCCGGCAGGTCTGCGGGGAGCTGCGCTGGCAGCTCGATGCCGTCCACACTCGATGCTCTGTAGCCGCGAACGTGGCGTAGCTCGTGCATCAGCTCGGCGAATGCTGCTCGGCGCTGATGGAGGTCGTGAAACTCCACGACCATGTTGCGAATGTGTGCAGGGCGAAAAATCGGCAGCGACAGCAGCTGAAACTCGTGCCCCTCGACGTCCAGCTTCATCAGATCGACAGGCTCTGCGAGCAGCTCAGTCGCGTCCAGGCTGACCACGTTCACACGCGAGACCTCGCGCTCGGGCGGCTCCCGATTTTCGAGACCACCCGTGACGTTCAGCGTGTTGTCTGTCGAGAAGTGAAAGTCGGCATATCCGGCGCGCACGCTGAGCGCGCCTTCGAGCACGCGGGCACGCTCAGACCACGGCGCCAGGTTCGTCCGCAACAGCGTTGCCAGCCAAGGGTTTGGCTCGATGGTGGTGAGGTTGCAGTCTGGATAACGCGAAAGAAAGTAGATCGACGCTAACCCGAGGTGACCACCGGCATCGACGATGCGCGGACGTGCGGGCAGCGGCTTTGGGCTCTCGTACAGGTGGTGGCAAAACAGCTCGTCGTACAGCCCAGCTAGCCCTACGCCGCCCGTGGCGACGGTGCACTTCGGGATGACGAGCGGCACCGACTGGACCTTGAACGGCGCGCGCGCAAGGAGCTTCAGAACCACGCTTTGGGCGTGAGTTGCGTAGGTGGCTGCGGCCGTACGGAGCACGGGGCGGAGTCTAGACAGGGTCGTCAGCCGGAGCAAGCTCCCGAGTCGACGATCCCTTTACCGGTGGACCGGCCTGCATAGAACAAACACGAGCCAGGGCAGCGTGGCGGTGAGTGCCATGCAGTGCACGAGCGTGAACGGGATGGCGGAGAGCCAAGCGCCGCGCCAGAAACTCCGGTCCCGTCGCAGGTGTGCGAACAGGAATCCGCGAAACAGTGTCTCCTCGGCGACGCCGCCTTGCGCTCAAGTGAACGCGGACAGACTACAACCTGTTTTGCAGCGTGCGTTCGAACTGGTCGTCGTAGCGCCGAGGCAAGGGTAGAACTGTGTGCTTGGCGCGGTGGGGCGCGCATTGCCGCATGATGTTGAAGCCGGCCGCGCTGAAGATGCGGTCCGCTGCCGCGAAGTGACTCTGCGCCGGGTAGACGTCTTGTACATAGGTCTGCGCCGGCAGTTTTGCGAGTGCCTGCTCCGGAGTGAGCACCCACAGCTCCACGCGGGCGTTCTCGCGCGCGCGCAGCTCGGTAGCGTACGCCAAGAGCGCCTCGACCTCCGCGGCCGGGCCGCTGTGCACGACGAGCCAATGCGCTGCCGCTGTGAGCGGCACAAGCGTAGGCTCACACGGCGGGTCGCGCAGGCTAAGCCGCTCGACGCTGCGGCTATGCGTGCGTAGGTACGCTTCATGCGAGTCTTCCAAAGGCTCCAACAGGAACGTGCGCTCGAACTTCAGCGCAGCACCTGCGAGCAGCGAGTTGTACTGAGACCAGCGCAAGCGTCGCGCTACGTGCCAAAGCTCGATCCCGGTCGCACGCAGCCCGCCCAGCTCTCCCAGGATGCCAGCGGGAAAGACGTCGACGCACAAGCAGTCGGCGCGTGCAGCTGTGAGCGTCGCGTCGATCCAACGCGCAAACGCGCACGGATCATGCCCGAGCCTCGGATGCACGAGCTCGACATTCCAATCGCCGACGACGCGCGGGTCTCGTGCATGCGCGGATGCTGAGATCAGTGTCACGCGCCCGGTATAGCCGAGTGTATACAACACGGCCCGCGCACGCACTACGTGCCCGAGTCCGCCGCCCATCGCGTAGTAGACGAGACTCCTTGGGCTATTTGCCAAGCGCGAGCAGCTCCGCAAGGATCACGCGCCGCTCCGTCTCTGGAACGTCGTGCATGAGCAGCACGCCGTACGCGATGGAGTGCGGGCCCGCACGCACAGCAAACACTTGCTTACCAGCAGCGTCGTTCACGACCGATAGCCCGGATGCATCGGCACGCACCACTCTACCGACCACTTGCTCGCTCGGATCTCGAACCTTGCCTTCGCCCCCCGGTTCGAGCTTGATCGTCCATGCGTGCTCGTTCTCCGCGTTGTTGCTGACCTTGATCTTGTTTGGCTCGAAGCGGACCTTCCACAACAGCTCGCTCGAAGGAGCCCGAAGCTTAAATCCATATTCAGACGCTTTGACATCGAGCAGCACCGGTCCGCCGCGGCCACCATCCTGGTAGACGCGCTGCTCCACTTTGGTCTCACCGCTCAAGCGCTGTGCGCCAGCAACGATCTCGACGTGTGAGCCATCGAGACGGAGAGAGAATGTCTGGTTGTCCGCGCTCGAGACCACGTCGCAGAACATCTGCTCGCCGCTACAAGCGGCAAGGAATATTGAAAACACTATACAGAGCGTCAGGCGCACGGCATCACCTCCTCGTCTGCTCGAGCAGCGTTCGATAGCGCGCCGCTTCCTGTTGCGCGGTGTAGTGCTCGAGCACACGCGTCTGCAACGCGCGCCCGACCCTCCGCAGTTGATCAGCTGGAGCGCCCAGCGCATGGTCGAGGGCACGTCCGCAGCCATCTACGTCACCCGGATCGAACGTAAAGGCGGCACTCTCGCCCTGCAGCACGTCTGCCATGCCTCCTGCGCTCGATGCGAGCACTGGCAGCCCCAACGCACCCCCCTCGAGCAGCACGTTAGGCAGACCGTCGTAGTGTGAGGGCAGCGCCACGAGGTCGCAGGCCGCATACCACGGCAGCAGCTCGAGACGGTCCATGAATGGTTGTTGAGTCGACGCGACCTCAGGTTGCATTTGCTGAAGCCGCTCGGCCAGCGGCGCTTCGAGCTCGCCCACGATGAGCAAGTGTGCTCGCCCGCGCAACGGGCTCGCGCACAATGCTTCGAGGAAAGCAGTGCCGCCCTTCTTCTGTTTGAGCTGACCAAACAGTCCGATCACACGTCTGTCAGCATCCACTTGCGCGTCGCGAAACGACTGCGAACGACTGCGATCCATGTCCAGGACCGCAAAGGCTCGGGCGTCGATACCGTTCGCCACAAGGCTCACGCGCACGTTGGGAAAGAGCTTGGCGACGCGCCGCTGATGGTCGCTCGTCACCACACAGACCGCCGCAGAACGCGCTAGCGCCTCGCGCAGCACAGGCCCGCGCCGAGGGCAAAAGACGCCGACGTCGAAATCGTTGCCGCGCAGCATCGTCACGAGCGGCAGCTCGAGCCACGCCGCGAATGCGGGCGCACACAAGAGTGGAACTGTTCCCCCGAACGCCATGACGTGCGTGCAGCCAGCAGCTGCGTGCGAGAGCACTTGCCACAACAGATTGAGCGAATGCGGCAGATCTTGAGCGGCTTCTGCACGCACGAGCCGCCCGCCCTGTTGTTCCTCTACTTGCACACCTTTGTAGCGCGCGCTGACGTGAACTACATCCGCGGCCAGACCGCGTGCGCGCAAGCCGCGAACGATCCGATCGCACGATTGCGCCATACCGCCGCGGTCAGGCGGATAGGTCTCGGTGATCAGCAGCGGTCTAACTGTCACCGAAGCCGCCCTGACCTTCATCGAAGTCCTCGATCTCACGATCCGCTGCGACGAATGCGCCAGCGTCTCGTGCGTCGTAGCGGCTGCCTTCTGCGTGATAGCGATCTCGCAAGCGGTACGCCCAGTTGTCGTCGTACGCCGAGGTGTCCAAGTCGTCATCGACCAGCACATCGCTCGATTCTTGCTCCCGCCGTGCGCGGCAATCGTAGCAGCGCGGCACAGGCAGCGCGGCCGCAGCGTGCTGGTGGCACATGGCGCGACCGCAACCGGCACACTGCAGAACCGCTAGGTTATCGCACGTACGCAGCACGAAGAAGCCAGCCTGGCACTGACAGGTCATGCGACCCTCCGCGTCGGCTTCGCGGCGCGAAACGCTACGCCGACCGCATCCAGCAGCTGCCGAGGCTTGAGCGGCTCGAACGACTTGCGCTTAAGCGTGCGCTTGACCGCTACTGTCCAACGCTTGTCATTCTGCCGCACCGAGACCTTCTGTCCTGACAGTTCTGGCACTGCCTCGACACTATACCGCTTCGCCGGAAACGACACATGGACCTCGATCTGACTCGTCTTGTACCAACACGTCTTTTGCTTGGTCCTGCCGCGGCTCTTGCGCTTTTTGCGCACGCTCATCCGCAGCTCATCGGTCACGCTCCAACGCAGGTGGCAGCCGTCCGTGAGGCGCGCTTCCCCCTCGAACCAGGGGTCCTCGTAGGTCGTGTCGACGACTTTGTAATATGCCTTGAGCTTGTAAGGCTCGCTCACGCCTAGGCGCTTGGCGGCCGCCGTCGGCTGCGAAAGCTCGAGCCGTACGCGCACCGGCTCGGTCGGGGCCAGGTCATGCTTGAGCGCAATGATGAAAGGAAACGCGGTCGCGGGCACTTGCCCCGGCAGCTCGAAGCGCTTGAGCTGTCTGCGCGCCAAACCAAGCAGCACAGCGAGCACAATCAGCGCCGCAGGCAGGGCGAGCCAGCGCGGGTCGAGTAATCCCAGCACTGCGAGCAGCGGCGCAAACACGCAACACATGATGGTCGCCTGCTTGAGCGCACGCGCCGACAGCTGGCCCGCGCGTGCAAGCTCGACCTGGGTGCTGATGTGAGCGAGCAAGTCGGCGGGCGCGAAAGACCCGTCGATGATCTTTTCGTCGTATACCTGGCGCTCGGCTGAAGTGAGGCGCGCACGCGTACGGTAAGCTTCGAACATGGCTGCCCTACCCCTCGAGTGCCGCTGCAGCGCGGGCGGTCGGCCACAGACTCGTGCCGCTCTCAGCGGCGCCGACGGTACGATACACCGCAGTGAGCTGTTCGAGCGACGCGGACCAAGTGAGCTCTCGAGCGATGCGCTCACGGGCGTTGCGCCCGAGCTCGGCGCGATGCTCCGGATACGCCAAGAGCACACGGATCATGCGAGCGAGCTCTTCAGGCCTGTCAGCGGCGACGAGCCGCCCATCCACACCGTCGCGGATCAGCTCGCGTACCGAGGCGAGATCTGAAGCGATCACGGGCACCCCGCTCGCCATCGACTCGAGGATCTTGAGCGGAGCACAACCTTGCAGCGCGTTGCGGGCGCAATCCTGGAGCGGTGCCACTGACACCGCGGCGTGCTGCACCCACGCGGATAGCTCGCGCGCGTCCAACCGGTAGTGCCACTGGATGCGCGCGCTGAGACCGAGACGCTCTGCGAAGCGCTCGAGTCGTCGAGTGTCGCGCGTGCGCTCGGAAGCGCAGAGCACGAGCCGCAAGTCCGGCAAATCAGCCAAGCGCACGAACGCGCGTAACAGCGTGTCTACGCCTTGCCAGCGCTGCATCGCGCCGAAGTAGATGACGTACTCGGTAGGCGCAGCGGTCGGCCTCTGCACAGGCTCACAGAGGTCTGCACCGTTGGGGATCACCGTAATCTTGCTCGCAGGTACGCCGAGCTGCTGCAGCAGCGCGCGCGTCGTCGCAGAGGGCGTCACGATGGCAGTGCAGAGATCGAGGCAGAGGCGCTCGTCTACGCGGATCTTCTCGAGGGTGCGCGCCGACAGCGAGGGAAACACCTGAGCGAGCTCGATCGATGGCAGCGCATTGACCTCGTACAGCGCGGGGCAATGCGGAGCCTGCGTGAGCAGTGGAACACCGCTCCATGGATCACGGAACTGGGCGAGCTGCAGGCGCTGACCGTTCGCCTCGAGCACGCGACCGAGCTCTGCGCCGAATGCTAACGCCCGCTGCAAGAAGTTCTGGATCGGCCGCGCGAAGCGCAAAACTTCGATGTTGCCTTCCAACTGATGAACCGGGAGGGTTGCATCGCCCAAACAGTACAACAGCCCACCATTTGTATAGTCGAATAGACAGGGAGCGAAGCGCGCGATGTGAGTCGAGGCACCCTTACGCGTGGGAAAGCGATCGAAGCAGGCGTAGATCGAGCGCGGAGAGGTGAGTAGCATGCGACCAAACCGCGGCGACGCTATCACAGCCTCGGGGACAGGGCGAGGCTGAAGGATGCGTGTGTTGGTGACGGGAGCTGCCGGATTCATCGGCAGTCATGCGGTGGAAGCGTTGCTCGAACAGGGCCATAGCGTGGTCGGATTGGACAACCTGGAGTCTGTTCGAGCGCGTACGAATCTACGTGTTTTGGCGGCGCATCCGTGCGCGCAGCGCTTTCGATTCGAGCGCATGGATGTGCGAGACGGCGCGAGCGTGCGCGCATTGTGCCGTGCAGGCCGCTTCGATGCGTTGATCCATCTCGCAGCGGTCGTGGGTGTGCGCGCGTCGACAGAACAAGCGGCTCACTATGTCGAGGTGAATGTCGGCGGCAGTCTGAATGTGCTCGAGGCCGCCAAGGATGGTGGTGTATCGCAGGTGGTGTTTGCGTCGAGCTCCTCGGTGTACGGGTCGAGCGATCGGCTGCCCATGTGCGAGACAGATCCCAGCGATCGGCCGCAGTCCCCGTACGCTGCGAGCAAGCGGGCAGTCGAGCTGCTCGGAGCCAGCTACCACCACCTCCACGGGCTGCACTTCACAGCGCTGCGCTTCTTCACCGTGTACGGGACGCGCAATCGCCCGGACATGTTCGCGCATCAGGTGCTCGATCATATCGCATGCGGCCGACCTATCACGCTCTACCACGGAGGGCAGCTGCGTCGTGACTGGACATACGTGACTGACATCGTCAAAGGGATCGTCGCGGCGGCACAGTGTCCATTGGACTATCAGATCATCAATCTAGCGCGCGGCGAGGATCACTCACTCAACAGTTTCGTAGGCAGCATCGAAAGAGCGTCGGGCCTCGAAGCGCAAGTACACTACGCTCCCGCACCCAGCGCGGACATGAAGCGCACACTCGCGAGCATCGACAAAGCGCGAGAACTGTTAGGCTACGCACCCCAGCTTAGCCTAGAGGCCGGAGCGCGTGCACTTTGGGATTGGTATCGACAGTCGACATCCGATCGACGATGCGTGCGAACAATCAACGAACGCATCGGGCGTACCACTTGATGCTGACGCTGGAACGATTCGCGAAGCCTTCGAGGAAGTAGACGATCCACATATGGCCGGCCATGCCGACGTACGGCGTAGACGACCAGCAGGAACCTGAGCGCGCGTTGGGGAAAGCTGTCGGGTCGACCGCGGGGTTGTACTCGGTCGGGTCAATGAGGGTGAGGAGCTCGTCTACGCTCGGCAAGCGCCAGCCGCCACCTGCGAGCGATAGGCTCGTGCAGTAGCTTGCAGCATCACTCTGGGTGTATTCAGTCTCTTCTGCCTCTCGTTGCCACGTCAGCTTCGTCCGCGTGTCGTAGACCGTTCCATTCGCTGGATACGTGTAGCGACCCGATGGTGCCTCGGCGAACGCGTGCGACGAAAGCGTAAGCACGCTGAGCACACCCACGAACAAGCAGCTTCGCGTCATGTGAGATCTCCTGCTCGAGTCGTTCTCAACGCACGCACCTGACACGGGCCATGGCGACGGTGTCTAAGCGATCCGTGAAGCCAATTACGAAGTTCACGTAATACCCGTAGCCAGCTAATCCGGGATGCGGTGAGGACGACCAGAAGTTGTCCGACGGCGTGTCAGGAAACGCTGTGGGATCGATCGCGGGGTCATATCGGGTGCGATCTACGATCGACTCGAGCTCGGCCTTAGTCGGTACCCGCCAACCCGTGCCAGCGAGCGTGAGACCCGCACAGAGCGTCTTCGCCGTTGAAAAATAGTACATGTCTTCAGCGATTGTCTGCTGCCACACCAGCCCGCTGCGCGAATCAGTCACCGTACCGTTCCCGTTTACGGTGAACGCGGCAGCGGAATACATCGGCGGCCAGTCGATGAACTGCCCACGACAAGTCGCGCCCGGCGTGAGCTCTTCGCATACGTAATCCTTCGTGCATACGTTCGCACTACTGCAACGGTTGGTGCACGTGGGGATGGCACCCGCCTTGCTTGTGCACATCCAGAACGCCTCGTCGCCGCAGCCGCCGTTGTTGGTCGCGCACGGGTCGGTTACCACGCCGCTGTCAGCGGAGGCACCCGCATCGCTGCCTGCGCGACCCGCCGTGCCGCTGGCAGCGGCACCCGCATCACGGCCCGAATGACCCGCTGAACCGTTGTAGGCATCACCCGCATCGCCCGCGGCACCGCTGTCGGCGGCACTCGCATCGCTACCCGCATTTCCAGCCGCGCCATTTGTCGCAGGTGGCATAGAGCTGCAGCCCAGCAGCAACAGGACACCCAGCGGGTGGCTGGCAGCGGCGACGTGTCGCGGCCGACTGGTCGCTGCGCCAGACCTACTTCCGCGGCCATCTCCATCATCATTGCGCATAAACAACGTTCTCACAGTCCCACACGCACCGAATCAAGAAGCCGCTCAAAGCAAGTTCAACACACGCGCCCGGACCTCGTCTAGATGCGTCACACCGAGACGTGTGGGCTACGCGTCAGGTTTCTGTGTCTCCTGCTCGAAGCGCACCTTCTCCTCATGCAGCCACTTTGGAACGACCCGAGTCTGAACGTGCGAGTACGCCCACAACCAACCTGCGATTAGCGGCGCAAGACCTCCCAGCCACGATCCGCCCGTGAGCGCGAGCGCCGCTCGTAGCGGCGGCGGTGCAGCGAAGCGTTGATCAGTGTGCTCTCAACGATGTCTCTGTCAGCTTCGAGGATTGGACGCGCTGGGTCCTTACTCGCAGCTTTCCCTTGTGTTCTACGACTTCTACGCGTTCCCAGGCGTTCTTGTCATTCTCGTATGGGGCCGCGAGCGAGACGCGCGTCATGATCGTGAGCCCGGACGATAGGCTATGAAACTTTCTCATCGACCATGAGCTCGGAATTGGCTGGGCTTTGCCTCGTGCGCCGAGCTGAGCATGAACCACTCGCGCTTGCGCGAGCGCATTCTCCAAAGCTTCCTCATCCCAGCTCGACGTGGCTTTCAAACAAGCGATGTCTTCGCGCTGCAGGCATGCTGCGTGCTCTTCCACCAGCGCCAGCACTTTGGCTTTGTCGTCGTCCAACGACGACCCCACGCTTCGCAAGCCGACAGCAGTGACGCCGACAACAAGTAGAAACAATCCAGCGATCAGGATCAGGTTGCGCCTAGACGAGCTCACGACGTCATCCTTGGACTGGAAGATGTCACAGCGAAAGTGGCGAGGGTGAGTTTCATCGTGACGCAGCTCACTTCACGTCGCTCGGATTGCAGCTATCCCTGGGTTTAGTCGTGGCGCAGATGCAATGCACGACTGTGACCTATCATCATTTCGATGAGTGAGGAGCGGACGTTATGCCTAAACTGGCTTGGATTGGAGCCTTGGTTTTGTTGGCGGCAGCTTGCGATAGCCACGCCAATGTGATCTGCGAGAAGATCGACACTTGCGGAGAGCTCGACGACGCGACACTCGATGATTGTTCGGAGACGGTCGAGAAGCGCCTCACGACCTCCGAAGCGGAGGACTGCGCCGAGTGCATGGAGGAGGAGAGCTGCTCGTCGATCTTCTTACGCCTGTCGTGCGTGGAAGATTGTCCGCTTTTGTTCACTATCGAAGAGGGCTGAAGCACACAAGGTCAACCTGGCGATTCGCTTTCGCACTTCTTGGAGCAACCGTCCCCGCTGACTTGGTTGCCGTCGTCGCAGGTTTCGCCTTTATCCTCGTCGACGTTCTTGTCGCCACAGCGGGCACCCCAGGCGCAGCCTTGGGCGCAGCGGTTGTAACCGCCTTCGTTCTTGCCTTCGTCGCACTCTTCGCCGGCTGCGCTGTCGACTTGGCCGTCGCCGCAGTACGCACTCTCGACACAACCGGGAGCACAGCCGGGCTTGCCGTTTGCGCCATATGTGGTGAGGTTGACACCGTCGTCGCAAGCTTCTTGCGGCTCGTCGCGCTTGCCGTCGCCGCAGAACGCGGCCCGCCCGCACTCTTTGGTGCATGACCCGTAGCTGCCATCATTCTTACCATCGTCGCAACGCTCGCGACCGACCACAATTCCATCACCACAGCTCGGCTCGCAGCGGCTCTTCGCGGTGACGAAACCTTGCAAGGTGAGGAAGAAGTTCGATGCATCCGTATGCCGCTCGGCGTGGAACAATGCGATCTCGTAGATCCTGCCGGCTTCCAGCTCGAAGCGGCTGGCGTTCGCGCTGTCGAGCGTGATCGAGCCCTCGATCTGCCCGTGCGTGCCGCCAAGGTCCACGGCCAGGTGACGATTGATGAACACCCAAACATCGTCGTCACCGCTGAAGCGCAACGTCTGCGGCTCCGTTGTGTCACCCGAGTACTCGAAATAAGTGTGGATCTCGGTCGTGAAGCCCCAGTTGTGATTGTTCCAGGTTTGCTCCGCACCCATGCCAACCCAGCTGCGCGCGTCGCCGTCCCATGGGAAAAACTCAGAGTTGGCCACGGTGAACACGCCATCTCCTGTGCGCAACAGCTGAATGCGCTCCACCTTGACCTGGTTGACGCCTAACACGTTGCGGTACCAGTGACCGAAGTTGTTAGCATCGGTCAGCTGCTGATTGTAAGGACACACGCCTGTGCCAGGCGCGATCTCAGGGTACGGCGCTGCTGCACTGTCACACTGATTGTTATATGCAGGCTTATCATCCATACCTAACAGCGCTTGGACAAGGTTCGGTGTAACACCGTTGCCCCCGTACGCTTCGAAGTCGGGGTGCTGCGTGGCACTCGGCTCTGGCAACGAGATGAAGTCGCGGAACGTCACGGGCACTTCGATGCTGTCCGAGAGCTCGCTCGTTTCAAGCGAGCAAGCAAACCCCGGCTCGCTCTTGCAGCTCGCCGAGCAGCCATCGTCGTCCGCGAGGTTGCCGTCGTCGCAGTCCTCGTCTCCACCTGGCAAAACGATTCCGTCGCCGCAGCGCGAACGGCATGGGCCGTCTTTGCAGTCGGGCTCCGCCTCGCAAAAAGGTGTGCAGCCATCGCCGACATCTTGGTTGCCGTCGTCGCAGGCTTCGCCGCCCTCTTTCACGCCGTCGTTGCAAGTCGCCTTGCGACACGCTTCACCGGGCTTGTCGCACACCCAGCCGAGCTCGACCCGGCACTGAACCGAGCAGCCATCGCCATCGGCCGGTGGGTCATCGTCGTCTTCGCACTGTTCGTCGCCTGCGACGATCTTGTCGCCACAGGCAGCAGCCACGCACAGCTCACCTGGCGCAGGACAGGCGAAGCCTTCTTTCACTTTGCACTCGCGGTCGCATCCGTCGCCGTCGCGCAAGTTGCCGTCGTCGCAGCGCTCATTGCCGGATACCTGACTGTCGCCGCACACCACCGTCGAGACGCACGGCTCGCCGGGTGCGGGGCACAGGAAGTTGCGTTCGATGCGCTTGCAGTCCGCAGAGCAGCCGTCGGCGGTCTCGCTGTTGCCGTCGTCGCAAGCTTCGCCCGGCTGCAGGCGACCGTCACCGCAGCCTGTGGTGTCGGCGTCGGGCTTGTCCTGGTCGGCCTCTGGGGGCGCGCCCGCGTCGCGGTCATCGCGATCGACCACGAAGTTGCCGGCGTCGCGCGGGCTCTGCTCGTCTTGGCGCATGCGCGAGGAGTCGTCGCGGGCGCGGCGTGACGCACCTTCCGGCGCGGAGATTTCGCCGCCGGCGCATCCGGCAGCGCAGACCAAGAGCCACACGGCGAGGCACGCGCTCCGGTCACCGAGCAAGCAGAACCGCCTCAGGTTTTTCATGCATGTCCAAACGAATGTCCAAACGACGTGCGTGCCTGGATTGTCTTCACGCCGAACCGGCATACCGCTTATCTAGCAAGGCCAGCGCCAACGCGCAGTCACCGCGTAGCAACCTGAGCGATGCCCCGCGGTTCCGGACCCCGACGAGGCGCCCTTCACGCGCGGCAATTTCGGAAAGCGTGGCAGCCGTCAGCGTCCAGTCGGCTGCTCGACCGGCAAGCTCACTCTTCCTCTTCGTCGTCGCCCGGGTCTCCGACTGCGCCCACGGTGTCGCCAGCGTTCAGCCAGCCCAGCGCCTCCCCATCGAGCGCCGTGCATGCGGCGCCCGCGAGGCAGAGTCGTGAGCCCACCAGGAATGCGCTCTTTTTCTGATTGAAGTAGTAGAGCCCGCACGCGCCGGGCTTGGCCTGCTCGACCGGCCCCCAGAGCTCGCGATCAGGGGGCGACGCGTAGCGATCCGTGTGTGGGTCGCGCAGCAGGCAACCGCGATTCCAACAGTCACCACCGCCCTTGTCCAACACGAGGACGAGCTGCAGATCGCGTTCGCCGAACTCTGCTGTAGCCGCGCAAAACTCCGGGAATTCGCAGTCCGTAACCTTGCGCGGCAGACGCAACCGCTTGCCCGTGAGCTCGCGCTTCGCGCCGATCGCGCGCGCGGACCGCGCCATCTGCTGCTGCAGCCACGGGCGGCCGTCGATCACCGTCTCGCTGATATCACCGTCGTAGGCGTCGACGCTCGGGCTCTCGCTCCAGCGCAGCGTCAGCGTGGGTCCCTCACACGTATCTTGTGTGCCGACAGAGCTCCTTTCTCGGTAGATCTGGAGCTTCGAGAACTCGGGGATCGCGCTTGCGATCAAGATCGGCGCGGAATGAGTCTCGCGCAGATCGATCACGAACAAGCGTTCCTCATGCGTGTACCAGATAAGCTCGAGCTCAGGGTCGTACACGCTTTCGCCGCTGGCTTCCTCGGCCAGGACTGCTACTTCGGACGTGCTCATGGAGCGCAGCTCGATCCGGCCTCCCACGCTGACGATGAACCCATCACTGGGATAGGGCTTTTTCTGCGCCGGTTTTTTAGGCGCGACCTCAGCCCGAGGCGCGCGCGTTTCGAGCGGGGCGCTCGCTCCGCAGCTCACACACAGCAGCCATAACGTCACGCATAGTGAGATTTGCCCCCGTCCCATGCGCGCGACGGTTGCATCGGCGTTCTCTCTGGTCAAGGCGTCGCGATGCACGACAAAGACAGTTGCGGCGGCGGTCGAAACTTGTGAGCCTCTGCTGCCGCGCGCTGACAAGGAGCACTCGATGACCTCCATTTATGACCGGGACCTCGACAAGCAACCCGCGAACTTTTCTGCGCTGACGCCGCTGCGGTTTCTGACTTGGAGCAGCGATGTGTATCCGGAGCGGCTGGCGGTCGTGCACGGCAAGCGGCGCTATACGTGGCGCGAGACGCGCAAACGCGCGGAGCGTTTGGCGGCAGGCCTGGCTGCGCTGGGCGTGAAGCGGGGTGATTCAGTCTCGGTGATGCTGGCGAATACGCCCGAGCTCTACGAGGCGCACTTCGGCGTGCCGATGTCCGGCGCGGTGCTGAACGCGCTCAACACGCGGCTCGATGCGGATGCGATCGCGTTCATGCTGGGCCACGCCGAGACCAAGGTGTTGATCACGGACCGCGAGTTTTCACCGATCATCTCGGCTGCACTCGAGCGCACGTCGGCGCGCCCGATCGTGGTTGATGTGTTGGATTCTGAGTACGGAGGGCCCGGCGAGACGCTCGGTCAGCTCGACTACGAAGCGCTGCTCGCGAAAGGCCATGCGAAGTTCAGCATCGCGTGGCCGAAAGATGAGTGGGATGCGATCGCGCTCAACTACACGTCCGGCACGACCGGCGACCCGAAGGGCGTTGTGTACCACCACCGCGGCGCACACTTGAATGCGCTCGGCAACTTGGTCCAGTGCGATATGCCGCGGCACTCGGTGTTTCTCTGGACACTGCCGATGTTTCACTGCAACGGCTGGTGTTTCCCTTGGACGATGGCGGCGAACGCCGGCGTGAATGTGTGCTTGCGCAAGGTCGAGGCCGCGGCTGTATTCGAAGCGATCCGTACTTACAAAGTTACGCACTACTGTGGCGCGCCGATCGTCCACACCACGTTGATCAATGCACCAGAGGAATTGCGCAAGGGCATCGAGCACAGTGTGCGCGCGTTCGTCGGCGGCGCTGCACCTCCGGCTGCGATGATCGAAGGCATGTCACGCATGAGCTTCGAGCTGACGCATGTCTACGGCCTGACCGAAGTGTATGGCCCGTCGGCCATTTGCGCGCAGCACGACGACTGGAACGCGCTCGACATCAGCGGGCGCGCCGAGCGCAACGGCCGGCAAGGCGTGCGCAGCCTGCTGCAAGACGAGATGACCGTGGTGGACCCGAAGACCATGCAGCCAGTGGCGGCGGATGGTCAGACGCTCGGCGAGATCGTGTTCCGCGGAAACCTGACCATGAAGGGCTACCTCAAGAACCCAAAAGCCACCGCGGATGCGTTCGCGGGCGGGTTCTTTCACTCGGGCGACCTGGCGGTCTTGCAGTCGGACGGCTACGCCAAGATCAAAGACCGCGCGAAGGACGTGATCATCTCAGGAGGCGAGAATATCTCCTCCTTGGAGGTGGAAGACGCACTGTGTCGGCATCCAGCGGTGTTGCTCGCTGCGGTGGTCGCGCAGCCCGATCCGAAGTGGGGGGAGACGCCTTGTGCCTTTATCGAGCTCAAGCCGGGCGCACAGCCGACAGAAGCCGAGCTGATCGAGCACTGCCGCAAGCACATCGCACATTTCAAGGCACCTAAGCGGGTTATCTTCGGCAGCCTACCCAAGACTTCTACGGGCAAGATCCAGAAGTTCGTGTTGCGCGAGCAGGCCCGATCGGCTTCGGCCATCCAGTGATGCTTGTGCGGGGAAGCGGCTGACCCCAAGCTAGTAGTGGATGACACTACCGCCCTCATTGCCGCTGCCAGCGGCAGTGCAAAGCCTGCTTTGGATCCGTCAGCCCACCCAGCTGATGGATCTATGGTCCAACCTGTACGGTCACGCCTACCGGCTCAAGTTGCTGCCATTCACGATCAACGTGTTCAGCGATCCGGATTCGATCCGCACGATCTTCGCGTCCAAGCAGGACGAGATGCACGCTGGCGCGGTCAACCGCATTTTGCGCGTCTTGGTCGGCGATCACTCGGTGCTGCTGTTGGACGGTGCGGAACACATGCGTCATCGCAAGCTGCTGATGCCCGCGTTCCATGGTGAGCGCATGCGCTTCTACGGCAAGACCATGGCCGAGATCACGCGCGCGACGATCGAGACGTTGCAACCCGGCGAGAGCTTCGCGATCCATACGCACACGCAGGAGATCACGTTGCAGATCATCCTGCGCACGGTGTTCGGCGTGGATGAAGGCGCGGAGCTGGACGCGTTGCACCAGCAGATCAAGCGACTTTTGTCCGCCGGGGAGTACAAGCTGGCATTTGTCGCGATGCTGTATTTGTCGCCGCGGCCCGAAAAGGAGCGTGAGTTTCCCTGGCAGCTGCTGCTCCGCGAGCGCGAGCGTACCGACGCCCTGCTCTATCAGATCATCCACGAGCGGCGCGCCGATCCGAGCGCTGCGGGTCGCAAGGATATCCTCGCGTTGTTGATGCAGACGCGCGACGAAGACGGCGAGCCGATGACTGATGTCGAGCTGCGGGACGAGCTGATGACTGCGCTCGCCGCCGGGCACGAGACGACGGCGACCGCGCTGGCCTGGGCCTTTGAGCGAATTCTGTCGCATCCCGAGGTGTACCAGCAGCTCAAGGACGAGCTGCGCGGCGCGGGTGGCATCGACTTGGCCCCGGAAAAGCTCGCGGCGCTGCCGTACCTCGACGCGACCTGCAAAGAGGTGCTGCGTCAACGTCCGGTTGTGCCTGTGGTCGGCCGCTTGCTGCGCGAGCCTACACATATCGGCGGCTACGACTTGCCAGAAGGCGAAGTCGTCGCGGCGTCGATCTACCTCGCGCATCGCAACCCGGACATCTATCCGGAGCCTGAGCGCTTTCGCCCCGAGCGGTTCTTGAACGTGCAGCCCGACCCGCTGCACTTCCTACCGTTCGGCGGCGGCATTCGCCGCTGCATCGGCGCGCAGTTCGCGCTCTACGAGATGAAGATCGTGCTCGGCACCTTGCTCGCACACTGCGAGCTCGAGCTGAAGCAGACCACCCCCGCGCGCGCACTGCGCCGTGCCGTCACCCTCTTCCCAGAGCACGGCACGCGCGTAATGCTTCGCCGCCGCGCAGCGTGACGCTGTGACGCTGTCAGCCAGCCCCTAGGCGCTTGAACAGCCAGTTTCGGCTGCGCAGGGTCATCTGGTTGAGTTGATTGCGGACCCGTAGGGCCCAATCGAACTCGTCTTCGAGCAGCATCAAGCTGCTCAGAAGCAAGAGAAGGCCGGGGCCAGGCAGCACGAGCATAGCCACGCCGATCGGCAACAGAGCTAAACCTGCAGTCAAACGCGCGACCCGTTTAAGACTGCTTTTTGAAGTACTGAGCGCGTCCATAAGCCACTGTTAGATTATGACGTAGACCACACGCGACTGCCAGCGCGCACGACGCAACTTGCACACGATCACTGCGCGCGCTTCGCACCTTCGCTCCGTTCACTCACGTTCGCGCGCTCAAAAACATCGGCGTTTCCTAGGTCTGCAGCGCTTGTGGAGGATCGACTACAACTTCAGGTGTACGCGCAGCGTACGACTACAACGTCGCCAGCTTCGCCGCCATTAGCTGCATTCGAAAGCACTTCCATGCTTTTCGAGCGACGCCTGGTACGCGCACGTTTACCACCGCTAACGGCTGCAACTGCTGCGCTTTTTGTCAACAGAGCGCCCGGGCAGCCTACGGAGAGGTGGGATTGCAGTGCTTACAACTAACGTCGGTAGTAACGACGCGGGCTGTCATAGCTGGAGTCCGTGCAGCCGCGGAAGCCGCCCATGAGAACCGCCAGCGCCAATCCGACCACAACGCCCAGCATCAAGTTGCTGAACGCCTTTTCTCGGTCGTCCTTCAGCTTCTTCGCTTTTCGAAGGACGGGCTCGGTGCGCGGGTCGCGGTCCTTGAACTTCTTCAGCGCTTCGACTGAGGAGACGTAGAAGTCGGCCGCTTCCTCGGGCTTCAGCTCGCCCTCGCGCAGCATCTCCCAGTTGAGCTCCACGCCGTCCTGGATCGTCTTGGCAGTCTGCTTATGCAGCGGCTTGCGATCGCCGCCATCAGCTGCTGCATCTACAGATGACGCTTGGTCTTTTGAGGACTTGTCTGCCATGCGCTGCGCTCCGGGCCTGCCGAGAGAAGCGAACATGGTCGCGGAAAACGGGAATCACAGGAACAGGTGCCATGTCAGGAGATAGTAAGTCTATACCTTACAGTTCCCCCACCCCACTAATCCACGTGCCCGTGCCCGTGCCCGTGCCCGTACACGTCTCTCATTCCGCTTCTCGATCCGAGAAAACGGGAATGGAGATCGGGCACGGGCAAGGGCACGGGTAGAGTCAGACAAACGCGAAGTGCTCGATTTCCATCTGCATAGTGCTGCGCGTCGGCGCTAGCGCAGCTTCCGCGTGCGCCTTGGCGCGGGGCAGAAGCCGGTCGAAGTAAAACTCCGCGGTCTGGATCTTCGCCTTGTAGAAGTCGCGCGACTCGCTGCCGTCGCCCTTGTCTAGTTTCTCGTAAGCCACTGCAGCCATCTGCGCCCAGTAGTACGCGAGCGAGACGAAGCCCGAGAACATCAAGAAGTCGTAGGCCGCTGTGCTCACGATGTCGCGATCGCGCGCCGCCGTCAGCAGAATGCGTCCGGTCATCAGGTTCCACTGTGCGCTGTATTTGGTCAGCTTCCAGATGAAGGGCAGGAGCTTCGGGTTCATCGCGTTCTGGGCGCAGAACTTGAGGATCTTGCCGGTGAACTCGGGCACCGCCTTGCCCTTGCTGCCCAAGATCACCTTGCGGCCGAGCAGGTCGAGCGCCTGAATGCCGGTCGTGCCCTCGTACAGCGTGGCGATGCGCGTGTCGCGCACGATCTGCTCCATGCCGTGCTCTTTGATGTAGCCGTGTCCGCCGAACACCTGCATGCCGATGTTCGCGCACTCACACCCTAGCTCAGTCAAAAAGCCCTTGAGGATCGGCGTGTAGAAGCCAAGCTGGTCGTCCCAGTGCTCGCGCGCTTTCTCGTCCTTCGCGAGGATCGCTTCGGTCATGAAGTCGGCAAGCTTGGCCGCGTCGTACAGCATCGCGCGCCCGCCTTCCGCGATCGCGCGTTGGGTGAGCAACATGCGCCGAACGTCGCCGTGGTGGATCAGCGCGTCGGCCGCCTTTTCAGGCTCTTTCTTTCCGGAAAGGGCGCGCATCGAGCGCCGCTCTTTCGCATACGCCAGCGCGCCTTGGTACGAGAGCTCGGCCGCGCCCACGCCCTGGATCGCCGTGCCGATGCGCGCGGTATTCATGAACGTAAACATGCACTCCAGACCCTTGTTCTCGGGCCCGATCTGCCAAGCGATCGATTCGTCAAAGTTGATGACACAAGTCGCCGAGCCCTTGATGCCCATCTTGTGCTCCAAGGAGCCACACTCGACGTTGTTGAACCTACCGATCCCGCCGCCCTCACCGGGCAGATACTTGGGCACGATGAACAGCGTGATGCCCTTCGTGCCCTTGGGTGCGTTTGGCAAACGTGCGAGCACGATGTGGACGATGTTTTCCGCCAGGTCGTGATCACCGGACGAGATAAAGATCTTGGTGCCCGTGATCTTGTAGGTGCCGTCGCCCACCGGCTCGGCTTTGGAAGTCAGCTGGCCCAAGTCCGTGCCGCACTGCGGCTCGGTCAAACACATCGTTCCGGCCCAGCCACCTTCAGTGAGCGGTGTGAGGAAGATGCGCTTCAGCTCATCGGAAGCGTGCAAGATGATCGTGTTCATCGCGCCCAAGCTGAGGCCCGGGTACATGCTGAACGACCAGTTGGCGGTGCCCATCATCTCTTGCTTGAACACGCCCATCGTCATGGGCAGGCCTTGGCCACCGTATTCCTGGGGGTGAGAGAGGCCCTGCCAACCGCCAGCAACGAACTGCTTGTAGGCCTCTTTGAAGCCCTTTGGCGTCACCACTTTGCCATCGACGATCTGACAGCCGTCCGCGTCAGCCGATTGGTAAAGCGGCGCCAGCACCTCTTCACAGAAGCTCGCGCACTCCGTGAGAATCGTGTCGACCATGTCAGGGGTAGCTTCGCCGCCGCTCTTCAGCTGCTTGTAGTGCGCGGGGTAGTCGAGCACCTCGTTTAGCAAGAAGCGCACGTCTCGAAGCGGGACCTTGTATTGAAGCATGACTGGCGGTTCCTTTTGCGACGACCTGTCTACCGATTGGTCGGGAGCAGCGTAGCCGAAGAAGGGGTTCTTGCCAGCGCATTACGGTCTCTTTGCGGCCTGTCGCCGCGGCGACATTGCCCGAAATAGCCTCTACCGGCCGGTCGACTAGGAATGCTCTGCTCCTTAAAGACAGCGCTCGTCTCACGCGGGCAAAGAGATGAGTTCGGCTCGGGCTGCGCGCGGGGTTTTCGTGGTCGTCACATGAAGACGATGGTTTTGCGTGAACACTCGCGCGTGTGCTGGGCACTCAGCGTTGGAGAGGAGAGCTGTGCAGCTGTTAGCAGCAGCACGGATCATGCAGACGATGCTGGACTTGACGCGACGTGGTGATGGCCTCAGAGGCTGCGGGTTGCATGACGCGTGCTGCTGACATGACAACGAAGCCCGGGATGCTGTCACCGATCACTTGGGTTGGCGCGACAGGGCGACGCGTGATCGATTTGTCAGGCCAAGTCGGCAACGCGACGATGTTTCTGATACGCGCGTTGTCACAACTCGTGCGGCCACCATTTCGCTGGGGCTTGCTGCTCGAGCAAGTTCACTTCATCGGCAGCCGCTCACTCAGCATCGTGATGCTCACTGGCGCCTTTACGGGCCTGGTGTTGGCACTCCAGGGCTACAACGCGCTCTCCCGCTTCGGCGCGCAGCAAATGGTGGGTGCGCTGGTGGCGCTCAGCCTCACGCGCGAGCTCGCACCCGTGCTCGCTGCGCTCATGGTCACAGCCCGAGCTGGCTCGGCCATCGCTGCGACCCTCGGGAATATGCGCGTGACCGAGCAGATCGACGCGCTCGAGACGATGGCCATCGATCCCCTCAGTTATCTCGTAGTGCCGCGTGTGATCGCATCGGTGTTCGTGGCGCCGATGCTGACCGCGCTGTTTACGCTCACTGGCTTGGCCGTTGCAGAGGCGCTGTGTGTGGGCGTTTTGGGACAAGACCGCGCGCAGTTTGCCTCGAGCGTGCGAAGCGCTATCGAATGGTCAGACGTCGTGGAAGGGCTCAGCAAAGCGCTGACCTTTTCGGTGTTGATGTGTTGGATCGCCAGCTACCGCGGCTACCATGCGAGTGGTGGGGCGCAGGGCGTTGGCCAGGCCACCACGCGTGCAGTCGTCGAGACCTCCGTGTTGGTTTTGGCCGTGGACTACATCCTCACAGCCTTACTGTTTTGACTTTCTATGAATTCTTACACCAAAGTCGAGGTCTCCGTCGGGGCATTTGTCATCGCGGGCGTGCTCGCGCTTGGCTATTTGTCATTCACGCTCGGTGGGCTGAGCCTGAAGCAGCGCAACTCGAGCGTGCATGCGCGCTTCTCCTCGGTCGGGGAGCTCAAGGTGGGCGATCCGGTCAAGCTCGCGGGCGTACGCGTCGGCGAGGTCAAGAGTGTCAAGCTGATTGACTATGTGGCGGACGCAGAGCTGACGCTGGACGATGAGATCAAATTGCCGGATGACACCATCGCATCGATCCAGAGCGCTGGTTTGCTCGGTGACGCGTACGTCTCGTTGTCGCCAGGGGCATCTGACCACAACCTCGCGAACGGGGAACGGATCTTGCGTACTGAGCCTGCGGTCAGCCTGACTGAGCTGATCTCGAAGTACGCATTTGGCTCGCCGCTATCCGAGACAGAACCCAGCGCACCTAAGAAAACGGACGAGGGGGACAAGACCGGCAAGAGCGCGGAGGAGCAGCTCGATGAAGCTTTGTTTAAGTAGTGCTTGTGTGTGGCTGGGCCTCGCGACGATCCCGCTGACGGCGAGTGCCGAGCCGCTCTCGCGCGGCAAAGCGGTCGCGCTGGCGCTGGCCCAGAATCCGCAGCTGGCAGCTGCGCGCGCGGTTGAGGCGCAGTCGGTCGCGCGGCGCGGGCAGGCCGATGCAGCGCAGTTTCCGGCGATCAGCCTGACGGTGGGCGTCGGGCCGTCGCTCAAGGCCAAGCTCGTGCCTGGCACCGCCGCGCAGTCCACTGAGAACACTTACGGCGATGTAGGGCTGAAGGACTTGTCAGTCGCCGTCGGCGGCCAGCTCGAGGTGCTGCAACCACTCTACACGTTCGGCAAGATCAGCCAGCGCCAAGCCGCTGCCGATCACGAGCTGCGCGCACGCCAGGCACAAACAGAGATGACCCGTGCAGGGCTGGCTGTGACAGTCGCGCAGCTGTACGAGGGGCTCTTGTTCGCGCGCGATGCCGAACGGTTTTTTGATGAGATCCAACACTGGCTCGAGCGCACGGTGGAGAGCACGCAGCGCGAGCTCGCGAATGAAACGGGCGCGCGCGAGCAAGATCTGATGCGCGTGCAGACGGCGCTCAGCGTCGTGCACATGAGCTTGCATCAAGCGCAAGCCAGCCGGCGCCAAGCCGAAGCGGGCTTGCGTGCGTATCTCGCGCTCCCAGACGGCTCGACCATCGAGCCGAGCGAGCCGGCGCTCTTGCTGCTTCCGCAGGCTGTGCCCGACCACGCTAAGCTGGTCGGGTTGGCGCAACAACGCCGCCCAGAGCTGCGGGCGCTCGCGGAGGGCAGCGCTGCATACAGCGCGCTGGCCGAAGCCGAGGCTGCAGGCAAGTTGCCCGACTTCTTTGCATTGCTGTTCGCGTCAGCGGGCTACACGCCGGGGCGCGATGTGGTCGACACGCGCTACATCCGCGACCCGCTCAATGGTTTTTATCCGGGTCTGCTCGTGGGCGCGCGTTGGCAGCTGACAGGTGGCATGGCGGACCGGCGCGCCGATGAGAATCACGCCAAAGCCGATGAGCTGTCAGAGATGCAGCGCTGGGCCAAGATCGCGCTGCCGGCCGAAGTGACCAAAGCGTTCGAAGACACGCAGCGCGCCAAAGCCGACGATGAAGCCGCGGAGAAAGCCGTGGGCACGGCGAAGCAATGGTCAGTGCAAGCGTCCGCAGATTATTCCGTGGGCCTCGGCGACGTGCGCGATCTGACTGATGCGACACAAGCGTTTGTCCAGCTGCGTGTCGCGGCCTACGACGCCAAGTACCGACACAACATCGGGCTCGCGGAGCTGGAGCGCGCGATCGGTGGCTTCGACCCGTCGCAGTCTAACCCCTTATACCCGTGCCGGCAGGAGTGACATGATGTTAGCTTCGATTCGAAAAATGTTGGTGTTAGGTCTTGCGCTAAGTTTCGTCAGCAGTGGCGCGCTGCTCGCGCAGGAACAGCCGAAGCCGGTCGTCGAAAAGACAGTGCAGGATGCGCTGAAGATCCTGCGCGATGGAAAGCTGAAAGGTGATCGCAAGCTGCGGGTCGCTAAGCTACGCGAGGTCGCTGATCGCACGTTCGATTGGGAAGGCATGGCTAAGAGCAGCTTGGGCGCGCCATGGCGCACGCTGAACGACGCGCAGCGCCGCGACTTTGTCGAGGTGTTCAAAGAGCTGCTCGCACAGCGCTACATGGACGATCTCGACCGTTTTCAGGGCAGCGAGGAGCTGACAGTTGGCAACGCCGAACAGCAGGGTGAGCTCGCGGTCGTGAAGACGACGTTGTTCACGGTGAGCCGAGAGCAGATTCCGATCGACTACACGTTGCGGCTCGAAGGCGGCAAGTGGCGCGCGCAGGACATCAGCATCGAGGGCATCAGCCTGGTGAATCACTACCGCAAGACGTTCGCGCGCTTTCTGACGAACAAACCGTTCGACCAGCTGCTGCAGCAGCTCAAGACCAAGCTCGGCAGCGCGGGCGCAGGCGGCACGAAAGAGCTTTGATGACGGAAGCAGTGCATGTAGAGCTGCAGCACGTGGGCATGCGCTTTGGCGCAGCGCCGGTGCTGCACGACATCAGCCTGAGCGTGCACCGCGGCGAGATCGCCGTGATCATCGGCGGCTCGGGGACGGGCAAGACGACGCTGCTGCGCATCATCATCGGGCTCTTGAAGCCGAGCGCAGGTGCGGTGCTGGTCGATGGTCAGAATATCGCGACACTGTCGCCACGTGCGCTCCACGAAGCGCGCGCGAAGTGGGGCATGGTGTTCCAGTACTCTGCCCTGCTCGATTCGCTCAACGTGCTCGACAACGTGACGTTGCCACTCGAAGAGCACGAGAAGCTGAGTCGCGAGGAGCGCGAAGCGCGTGGGCTCGAGATGCTCGAGAGCTTGGAGCTACGCGGCACAGAAGCGCGCTTTCCGAACGAGCTGTCAGGCGGCATGCGCAAACGCGTCGCGCTCGCGCGCGCATTGATCCGCAGGCCGAGCTTGATCGTATACGACGAGCCAGCGAGCGGCCTCGATCCGCTGACGGCGCGCTTGGTGGACGACCTGATCCTACAGACGCGCGAACGCTACGGCGTAACCAGCATCGTGATCTCACACGACATGGCACAAGCGGCAAAGCTCGCCGACCGCGTCTACCTACTCGACAAAGGGCAGCTAGCAGCGGCAGGCACATTCGCCGAGCTAAAAAGCCAACAGGGCACGCTAGCCGCACGCTTCATCGAAGCGAGCTTCTTGCCGAGCGACACCTGAAGCGCGAGCGAGCAGACGAGATTTAATCGCCAGGGACGCCACGCAGAACGCCGCAGAACGCCAAAGAGAAGTAGTGACTTCGGCTACGCTGCTCTTGCAAAACCTCTGCGTAAAAGCAGCGGAGCACTCTCTGATTCTCTTTGGCGTTCTTCCTGGCGTCCTTGGCGATTAACTCTGCCGTCTGCGCGCCAGCCACTGACAGCGTCAGCTCGGGAGTGCGCGGATCTTCTTGCTGGGACCTTGCGCGAGCGGTTTGTTGAGCACGAGTGAGTGACCTGCGGCGCGACCTTGGGCTGCTGCTGCGCGATGCTCGCTGCTGTGCCGCATGGTTGTGCGCACGCGTGGATGACGACGCCTGAAGTAGTGCTGCGCCTTTGGGTCCGCGACCCATACCAGGCCGGTCTCTTCTGCAGCCTTGCGCTCGTTGCGCAGCTTCTCCGCGAAGCCGCGCATCACGCCAGCCATGTACACGCGGCGATCGCTGTCGCCGCGAATCGCCCTTTCTTGCTTGTGCTCGCGCCACAGCGCCTCTGCAGCGCTCTGCAGAAACCCGTACACGTATTCGGCCATCGCCAAGTTCTCGTGACGACCGGTGACCTCGAGCACGCTCACACGCTTGTGATCTTCCACGCGGTACACCGACACCCAGATCGGCTGCACGAAGAAAAACTCACCGAGCAATCCAGCAAGCAAGTTCTCCGCTTCAGAGATGCGCCCCGTGTAGCGCCCGAGATGACGAAACCCGTAAGCGTGCGTCTCGTCGCTGCTCGGCCGCTCGAGGTTGTGCTTGAGCATCAACCGGTGCGCCATGCGCATGGCCGCCTCCGCTTCGTTCTTGTTCGAGCTGCCCGCGAGCGCAAACAACTTGCGAATGCGATCCAAGATCGGCGAGCGCTCCGACTGCATCTGCGGCAGACCGCTGCCGCGCGCGTCGATGCCGAGCAGCTCGCACAGCTGTTGGAAACGTGGACCGTGACTCGTCTCGCCGTCGTCGCGCATCACCTCGACCACGAACTGATGCGCCATCTCGTGCTTCAACACTTCGATCACGCTGCCCCAAGGCTCCTCCATGAGCAGCGTCCGAGACAGCTCGATACGGCGCGGATCCCGCACGAAGCAGCCCAAGAGGCTCGTGCCCTCGCGCAGCGACAGCGGGATCGGGCGCAGCTGATTCCTGAAGTAGTTCCGGTTCAGCTCCGCGTACTCCAGCGACAGCTCTCGCAGGATGGTGCGCGTCTCGAGTGAGGTCTCAGCTTCGGTCTCGCTCATGTCGGGCCGAGCTTTGTAGCATGTGTACACGCAGCCCAGTGCATTCCCCTCTCGCGCTCGCGCGCGAAACCAGTCAGACTCTGGAACGGAAAGTGCAGCTCAACGCGGCGGCGGGGAGTCACAAGAGGACAGCCATGAACACCCTGACTAAAGCAGCGTCGACGCTCGCCGCACTGAAGCGCCTGACGGGTTGCGTAGCGCTCGCGCTCGCGCTGGTCTGTACTTCGCAGCCGGTACACGCCCAAGAGCAGCCCGGCCCAGATAGCGCTGAAACGCCCTGGGATTACTTTCGCGCCATCACGCGCCTGCGCTGGCGCTGGTACTTGATGTGGCTCGAGCGCCAGCGCGCCGAGGCCTCACACGAGCGCTGCGGAAATGGCGAGCGCCAAGCCAACGAGTTGTGCGACGACGGCAACATCGAAGCCGGTGATGGCTGCAGCGCTGAGTGCGCCATCGAAGACAACGCCACCACGCCAGGCGACGATCGCCCCGGCTTCGTGCTGTGCGCGAGCAGCGCGGACGCGAGCTTGAGCTGCAGCCCAGAGCAGCGTTGCTGCCGCAGTCCCGAGAACGTGTGCGACACGCTGGAGCAAGACTGTCAGCGCCCAGATGTCACCGTCGGCTGGGGAGATGACTGCGACGGCCCCGAAGACTGCGACACCGATCTGACCTGCGTCCGCGGGAAATACGGCTCGAGCTGCACGCCAGCCAACCCGCAACAGGGTTATCCCGTGTTGTGCCACGTGGACAGCGATTGTTCGTTCGTGCCCGAGACGCGCTGCGCTGCTGACGGCGTTTGCATCAAGCTCTAGGGGCAGACTGCCCTGTTGTAGCATCGTGCGGACTTACGGCGTAAGCTTGGCTTGCCCAGTCAGCTATGTCCAAAGCCAAGCCGAAACGGCGCGCCACGGCCGCCCCGCTCTCTCGTGAACGCATTATGCAAACCGCGCTGCACCTCGCGGACGAGGGCGGGCTCGACAACATCTCCATGCGCAAGCTCGCCCAGGCGCTCGGCGTCGAGGCGATGTCGCTCTACAACCACGTGAGCAACAAGGACGAGGTGCTCGATGGCATCGCCGACCTGGTCGTCGCGGAGATCGAAGTGCCTGAGATCGGTGGCGATTGGCAGAAAGCGCTGCGCGGGCGCGCGATCTCCGCGCATACCGTGCTGCGCAGTCATCCTTGGTCGCCGCTCTTGATCGCGTCGCGGATCAACGTCGGGCCCGCGATGCTGCGCTACATCAACGCTACGCTTGGCTGCATGCGCGAAGCAGGCTTTTCCTACGAGCTGGCTGACCGCGCCTGGAACGCGCTCGACAGTCATATCTATGGTTTCACCCTGTTAGACCTGAACTTCCCGCTCGACCCGTCTGAATATGCCGGCGCTGCTGCGCAGTTTATTCATATGCTGCCGCAGGAAACCCACCCGTACATGCGCGAGCTCACCCAGCTCGTGATCGACGGCAAACACCGCGGCACCCAGAGCTTCGAGTTCGGCCTGGATCTACTGCTGAGCGGCCTCGAGCAGCAGCGTCAGGCCGAGGCGGGCCAATAACTGACAGTCGCCGCCCTCAGCGGCGCGGCCGGCACGCGCTCGAAACAAACGACTCGTATCACGAACGAGTGCGTTTACATCAAGCCGGTTGCACACAAAGTATCCAGCAGAACAATGCCTCCGCCTTGAGGCAGGGTCCCTAAATCTGCCACGCGCTGCGCTCGACGCTGCAAAAACCTGCCCCCGTGAGCTGGCTTGCTGTCACTATGCCGCCAGTCATGCCCAAGGTCACGAGCTCGGTTGTTTTGCAGCTTTTCCTTACACTCGCCGCGCCCAGCTGCGGGCGGGTGCTCGAGCTCGATGGCTATACAGTCGGCGCACAAGTCGAGTCGCCGCAAGTGAGCGAAGACCGCTGCGAAGCCACGTCCGAGTGCGACGGCGAGACAGTGTGCGTGCAAGCGACTCACACTTGTGTGCCTGTAAAGTCAGAGGATTGTGCGACCGTCACCGGCGATTACCGCGACGACGATGCGGTCATCATCGGCGCGATGTACGCCTTTGGCGGCGCGCAAGCCGGTACGAGCATGGCGCGCCACAACGCTGCGTTGCTCGCGATCCACGAGATCGCAGGCGCTGGCGGCATTCCACGCGGTGACAGCTCGGCGAGCGCACGTCCGCTCGCGATGGTGTCCTGCGATGCCAGCGTAGACGTAGTGCGCGCCGGCAAGCACTTGGTGGAAGAGCTGCACGTGCCTGCGATCGTGGGACCTAATGGCAGTCAGGATACACTCGACCTCTCACGTCAGGTCAGTGTGCAAGGTGGCACGCTCGTGATCACACCGACTGCGCTCGCGTCGAGCATCGCAGACCTGTCTGACAATGGACTAACATGGCAAATGGTTCCGACCGATCTGCAGCGTGGACAGCTGCTGACCATCGCGATCGAGAACATGGCCGATGTGCTCAAGGACGAGCGCAAACTGGAAAAGGTCAAGTTCGCTGCCGTGTTTCGCAATGATGCGCTGGGCATCGGGACCCGCACCTCACTCAACGATCTGACTATCAACGAGCTACCGCTGGCCACCCTGGTCAGTCGAGGCGAAGCGCGCATCGATGCCTACGATGCCAGCGCGCCCGACCAAGGGGCAACTGTGCGCGCGTACGCCGAGTTTGCTCCCGACATCATCGTGCTGGCCGGCACAGCGGAGCTGATCTTAGAGATCCTCGTGCCGCTAGAGAGAGCCTGGCCGCCGGGCCGCCCGCGCCCGCACTACATGCTGATCGACTCGCTCAAGAACCCCGAGCTGCTCGACGCCGTGACCAACAACGACGAGCTGCGGAAGCGTGTGCGCGGCACGGGTGTTGTGCCCAGCCCGCGCGCGCGCAGCGTGTACGACGCCTTTCAGCTGAGCTATCAGCTTGCTTATCCGGGAATGCCGTCGGACGTCGGAGGGCTCGGCCCGAGCTACGATGCAACGTATGCGATCGCCTACGCACTCGCGGCGACGCAAGATCAGCCGATCTCCGGTCGCGCCATCTCTCAGGGTCTACGCATGCTGAGCGATGGGCGCCAGGAGATCGAAGTGCAGGCTGTGACTGTGCTCGCGGCGTTCTCGCGCCTCGCGATGAACGAACCGATCAGCGCAATCGGCACGTTTGGTCCGCTCGCGTGGCGGCCGAATGGCGCTGTGCTCGGTGGCACGTTGGAGCTGTGGTGCATCGAAAACCGCACCGGGCACCTGAGCTACCAGAGCTCGGGGCTCACGGTGGAGCTCGCGACCGGCCTGCTCACAGGCACGTTCAAGCAGTGCGAGTAGCCCACCCCGCGTGAACCCAAGGTTACGTAGCGGCGGGCGTGGTTGCATCGGCTGCCGCGCGGGTGTTAGCTGCCGGTGAACCCACCCGCACGAGTGAGCTTATGCAAGGCAGCCAGGCGTTCGCCGTTGATTCACGCAACGAAGCTGTTCTGATCTACATCAACGGGGAGCTCGTCCCGCGCGCAGAAGCCAAGGTCTCCGTGTTCGACGGCGGCTTCGTGGTGGGCGATGGCGTGTGGGAAGGCCTGCGTCTGCATCGCGGCAAACTGCTGTTTCTTGAGAAGCATCTCGATCGCTTGTACTGGGGCGCGGAGCAGATCGCGCTCGACATCGGTCTGAGCGGAGCAGAGCTCACAGCAGAGATCTGGCGCACGTTGCGCGCGAATGACATGCAGCACGGCGCTCATTTGCGCGTGATGGTCACGCGCGGGCCGAAGTCTGCACCGAATCAAGATCCGCGAAACGCGCTCGGCAAAGCCACGATCGTGATCGTCGCGGAGTTCAAGGTGCCGCACGCGGACATGCAAAAGCGCGGCATCAAGTTGTCGACTGCCGCTCAGCGCTGCACGCCCGCGCACATGTTCGACATGCGGCTCAACTCACACAGTCGTCTGAACCTGATCTGTGCGCTGCTGCAAGCGATCGAAAAAGGTGCGGACGAAGCATTGATGCTCGACCCGAACGGGTCTGTGTCGAGCTGCAACGCGACGAATCTTTTCTGGGTCAGGGATGGTCGCATCAGGACCTCGCGTGGCGACTACTGTTTTCACGGCGTCACACGGGCCAATGTGATCGCGCTGTGCGAAGCACACGGCTTGCCGATCGAGCTCGGAGACTTCACACTCGAAGATGTGCACGCCGCGGACGAAGCTTTTGTCACAGGGACATTTGGTGGCATAACACCTGTCAGTGAGGTGGACGGTCGCGTGCTCGCGCAGCCGCTGCCCGGACCTCTGACAGCCCAAGTGCGCGAGCTCTATGAGCAGCTCAAAGATCGCCAAGCGGAAGAAGCGGGCTGATGCACACGGGCTGCGCCATCCTCGCTGCTGGAGCATCGCGGCGCTTGGGGCAGCCGAAGCAGCTGGTGGAGATCGCAGGTGAGCCGCTGGTGCGCCGTGTCGCGCAGCTCGCGCGCGAGGCTGGCTGCGAGCATGTCGGTGTGGTGATCGGCTGTCAGGGACCTGCAGTCACTGCCGCTCTGAGCAGCGTTCCGTGTGAGCTGCTCGACAACGCTGAATGGCCGGAGGGCATCGCCGCATCGGTCCGCGTGGCCGCGCGCTGGGCCTCCGATCGCCGCTTCGACGCATTGATGCTGCTCGTGTGCGATCAGCTGAATCTCAGCGCGGGCCACCTCTCGCAGCTGTGGTCGCTGTGGCAAGCTGCCCCCGAGACTGCTGTGGCATCGACTTATGCGAGCGCAGTCGGTGTTCCGACGATCTTTCCGCGTGCGTACTACGGGGCGTTGTTACAACTGCATGGCGATCAGGGAGCGGCCCGCTTGCTGCGGGCTGGACCGGTGACGCAGGTCGCGTGGCCCGAGGGCGAGGCGGAGTTGGATACGCCAGAGGACCTGGCGAGGCTCGCGCATTGAGATTGAGACTCGCGCGCGAGTTTGCGAGCATGCGTGCATGCGCACTCGCCTCACGAACCTTCTACGAGCATGCCTCGTGCTACTCGCGATCCCGTCCATCACGCGCGCCGAGGTCAAGACGCAAGCGCTGGACTACAAAGAAGGCGATACGCCTCTGCAGGGTTTTGTCGCTTGGGATGACAGCATTCAAGGCAAGCGACCGGGCGTATTGGTCGTGCACGAGTGGTGGGGACACAATCAGCATACGCGCGATCAAGCTGTGCGTCTCGCAAAGGCAGGTTACGTCGCGTTTGCACTCGATATGTACGGCAAGGGCAAGGTCGCGACACATCCGGACGACGCGAAGAAGTTTGTCGCCGAAGCGACCAACAGTTTTCCGCGCGAGAAAGCGCGTTTCGACGCAGCGCTCGCTCAGCTGAAAAAGCGGCCTGAGGTGGACGCGAAGAAGATCGCCGCCATCGGCTACTGCTTCGGCGGCGCGGTGGTCCTGGACATGTTGCGCTCTGGCGAGCCGCTCGCACTGGTAGCGACTTTTCATGGAGCGCTCGGCTCCAAGCTCAAAGCGAAGCCCGGCAGCAAAGCGCGCGTGCTGATCCTCCATGGCAAGGACGATCCGATGATTCCGCCGGAGCAAGTCGCTGCATTCAAGCAAGAGATGGACGCGGCCAAGGTGCGCTACGAGGTGGTCGAGTATCCGGGCGCGAAGCACGGGTTCACGAATCCTGCTGCAGACAAAGCGGGTGTTCCAGGGCTCGCGTACAATGCCAAAGCGGATGAGGCTTCGTTTGCTGCGTTGCGCAAGGCCTTGGAAGAAGAGCTCGGGGCCAAGCGCTGAGCGCGCTCGGGCCCGCCGTTCTTCAGAAGAAGCGCGCGCCGAGCGAGAGGCCGGGCCAGATGCGCACGTTCACATCGGCGTTGTCGTTGGTCACGCGCTGACTGCCAAACAGTGCGACTTTCTGCAGGTGCGAATCAGGCTCTACGATCGAGACGCTCATCGTCGGTGCAACGAACAGCCACACGCCGCGAATCGGTGCGAAGCTGAACGGAATGCGCAGCTGTTGAATGGAGGCCGTGTCCGCGCGGCCGTTCTCGGGGTTCTTGCGCAGCAAGCCGTAGCCGAGCGCGTCGATGTCCACCGTCAGCCACGACATGTGTATGACGCGCACGCCGAAGCCGAACGTCCACGCAAACGCCGGCGTTTCGCCCATCGGTCGGAAGCCGATGCCGTAGATGTTGTGCGTGTACTTTCCGCCCTGCGTCGCACCGGCCATGATCAAGCCGGCGTCGGTGGCCCAGACATCGAGTTGTGCACGACCATTCCAGATCACGTTCACGAGGCCGACGGCGGCGTCCGCGTCTTGCGCCACGTTCACAAGACCGATCATCGCGCCGTCCACCTTGCCGGCAGTCAGGTTGAACAGGCCGAGCTGCGCGCCGTTTGTTTCGCCGGTCGAGATGTTCGCGAGACCGAGCTGCGCGCCACCCGTGTGGCCACCCGAGATGTTTGCGAGGCCGAGCTGAGCGCCCTCCAAACCCTGCCCGTTGATGTTCGCGAAGCCGAGCTGCGCGCCGTCGATGAAGCCGCCTGACAAGTTGAACAAGCCGAACTGGGCACCTTTTGCGTCGCCGCCGACGATGTTCGCCTGACCGAACTGGGCGCCGAACATGCTGCCGCCTACGATGTTAAGGCCGCTGAACTGCGCGCCGGAGGCGTCTTCGCCGACGAAGTTGAAAGTGCCGGCGAACTGCACGCCGCACAGCGTGTAACGATCGATGCTGAACACGCCCGCGAGCTCGACGCCGCGCACGCCACCTGTGATGCCGCCGATCAAGTTGAAGGACATGCCGCGCTCGACGCTCGTGCCTTCGCGCATGGAGGTGCCGAGGCCGGGGACGAAGTCTGCGCCGATCGTCACGTGGCGGAGCTTATTCGGAGCACAGGCGTGGTTGCGAAAGACGCGCGGAGGTGGTTGGGGTGGTGCCGGCGGAGGGGGCGGTGGCGTGGCCGCTGGCTTCGCAGCTGACAGCTGCGCGAGCAGCTCGCCCGCTTCGTCGCGCACGAGGTTCGAGGCGAGCAGCGCGACGATGCCGGTCGCGTGACCCGCTTGGGTGGAGACATCGACGGTGCGTTCGACCGGGGGCTTGTCGTCGCGTAGGAAGCTGACTCGAACCGCCTGCAGTGTGGTGGCTTCGACTTGCACTGTTGGACCGCTCGGGGCGTCGCGCAGCGCGGTTGCGACCTGCAGCTCCGATTCGAGCGCGGAGCGCAGGGATTCGCTGTCCATGAGCTCAGCGGGGACGTGGCTGACAAGTGTGATGTCGCTTTGAGCGGAGGCGTCTGCGGCGGCGCCGCAGAGGACGAGGACGAGGCTGATGCCGATCAAGAGAAGCTTTGCGTGGTGCGTCATGCTCATTGTGTGCCCTCACCAAGGCAATGTGTTCACTCAAAGGTCTGCAGCCGTCGCGGCTCGTGCGAGCGCCCCCAACCTACGTAACCGTCTGACCATTAGTCGCAAGTTTCGCAATGAAGTTGGTGCTTTTGTAGACCGAGAGGCAACCGCGCCAAACAAGAGTACGACCCCTTCTCTACGCGGCGGGCTCAAGCCGGACTCCGCGCAAGCTGCCCAAGCGCAGAATCGCATGAAGACTTGTGACCAATGGTCAGCCGTCACCGTCGACGTCATCGAGAGCGGTTGCGGTTGCGGCTTCGAACAGAAGGAGCAGAGGCAGAGACAGCCCGAGCGCAGATGTATCGCGGGTCACATCGAGCGTCGTGCTGCAAGCAACCGCGGCGAACGTATCGTTTTCCCGCCGCCGTCCGCGGCAAGCGCATCGCTTCTACTTATCCAGGCGCTCTAGTAACGCTTGGGCTTCTTCTCGCCGGTACGCGCCGTACCGGCCGTCTGCAAATGGCTTGAGCGCGCTCCGCGCGTCTGCGAATCGCTTCGCGCGAACCAGGCCAAGCGCTCGGTTGTACCGAGCTTCTGGCGCTAGCGGCGATGTGCCCGCGACTCGCAGGTAGGCATCCCATGCTTCGATCGCCTTGGGATCATGTGACAGGTGCAGCGACTGCGCCCGGCGGAACAGCGCGAGCTCTGCGGACTCTGCGGCCTGCGGTTTTGCGGGGGCAGCTTCTGGCGGCGGAGCGGTCGGTGTAGGAGGTGGCTCGTCATCCGGCAAGACCGCAGCGAGCGCCGTCTCTGTGTTCGCAGGCGCGGGCTTCGGTGCCGGCTTCGGCATGGGGCGCGGCACTGTCTTCGTGGGCCGCGGCTTACGCGCTGGCACAGGCTGCTGTTGCGGCGGAGTGCTCGGCAGCGCGTTCGCGACGGTTGGCGCAGGTGCGTCGACACGCGCGGGCTCAGGCGCAACCTCGGGTTCGGGCGCGACCTCCGGCTCAGGCGTCAGCGCAGGAGCTTCTGGCACTGCAGCTTTAGGCTGCGCTGGTTTCGCGGGCCGCACGCGCTTCGGCGCCGGAGCAGGCTCATTGCGCAGCGCCTCGATCACCCGCGGCAACTGCACCTTGATGACGTGCGCCATCGCGGTGCTCACGAAGAACCCCAAACACACCACGGCAGCCCACTGCCACATGCCTTGCGGCCGCAGCTGTGCGCGGCGCTTGGTCTGCGACAGCACCCGCTGCCGCACCAGCGCTGAGCGCTCGGGCAAAGGCTCTTTGCCGCCCTCTTCACGCAAGGCTTTGGTCATGCGCTCGAGCAAATCGTCGCTCATCGCACACCCGCCTTCTCGAGCGCCGCTCGAAGCTTCGCACGCGCATGAAATAAGCGCGTGCGCACAGTACCTTCGGGGACACCCAAGATGTCCGCGACTTCACGCGACGTGCGCTCTTCGACCTCACACAGCACGAACACGCTGCGATGCTCGTAAGAAAGCTCGTCGAGCGCACGCAGTAAAAGCGTGGACAGGCGCTGCTGCTCGGCCGACCTCTCCGGCGACTCGCTGCCGCCTTCCGGCTCCAAGGAGAACTTATCCATCGCGCGCCGGCGTCGCGCCGACGATCGCACGTGGTGCCGCGCATGATTGACCGCGATGCCAATGATGAACGTGCGCAGCGCGCCCTGCCCATTCCAGCGCTTGAGCGCTTTGGGCAGCGTCAGAAAAGTCTCTTGCACCACGTCCCAAGCGCCCTGCTCTCCCAACATGCGACAAGCGAACTTGTGCACCGCCGCGTGATGCTCGTCGTACAAATTGCCGAGCGCGGCCACATCTCCGTCGATCGCAGACAACACTGCGGGGTCGGCAGCGTAGCTGCGCTGAAAGCCGGTCGACATACGGCCGAGGAAGGTATCCAAGCTTGGTCTCCGATGCATCCTTGTCGTCGCGGATCCGTCATGGGTGCCCGGTGGGCATCCTTCTGTTCAGGTGCCGCGCACGATTTCTCGCAGAAACGCTGAAACTGTCATGATCTCGCGGACTAACCGCAGCGTTTGAACGCCATGCCGCGGGCCGGGCACGAACCAGCATGAACCGCGTGTACCTCCACCTCTCGCTCGCTTCCTTGCTCGCAACCTTCAGCGCTTGCGCAGGCTCAGTCTCGCCCTATGCGCTCGCGACAGCGGGTCGAATCGGTTGTCCGGCGGAGCACATCGATCTCAGCCGCGTCCACAACGACGACGGCGCGCCACAAGCCTGGGTCGCTAGCTGCGGCCGCTCGCACTACGCGTGCTCCAGCAACGGCGATCCCCGCAGACCAAACACCCGAGTCATCTGCACGGAAATGGGCGGCCGCCCCAAACATCACGCAGTCAGCTGGCGACGCTGACCCGCGGTTGTGATTTTCTTTCTGACGGACTAAGCGAGCCGGCCGTCCATCATAACCGCCATGCTCGTACGTTCTGCTGCCCCTCCAATACCGTTCGAGTCCACCAAGGCCAATCGCGTCCGCGTGCCGTGCGCGCACGACCTTGGTAGAGTGCGCGCATGGCCGTGTTTGTTGCGCTGTTGCGGGCGATCAATGTGGGTGGCACCGGCAAGCTGCTGATGAGTGAGCTCACAGCGCTATGCGAGGAGGCTGCGTTCACCGAGGTCAAGACCTACATCCAAAGCGGCAACGTCGTGTTCAAGACGCGCTTGTCTGAAGCAAAGGCGCGCGCCACGCTCGAAAAAGCGCTGTCGAAGAAGCTTGGTATCCCAGCCAGCGTTGTGCTCCGCAGCGCGGATCAGCTCGAAGCGTTGCTCGATCAAAATCCGTTCAAGGAGCAGCCACCGAACCGCGTGCTGGTGTTGTTCATGAACGAAGCGCCTGCTGCGAAAGCTGTCAGTGCTTTGGTCTCGCCGGACGGCGAACAGCTGCATCTCGCCGGTCAGGATCTCTTCATCTACTACCCGAACGGCAGCGGCCGCTCGAAGCTCAAGCTGCCATTCGTCAAGGCGGGCACCGCACGAAACGTCAACACGGTTACCAAGCTCGCCGGGATGGCACGCGCAATAACTGGCGGCTGACATCTCACGCCGAAAGCGCTGCTGGCTGGCACATCGCGTGCAGATTGATGTACTCACTCAGAAGGGGGTGCGTATGGTTCGGATGATCTTTGCTGTGTTGCTTTCAGCGTGTGCGGCCGACGTCGCAACGACGAATGACGGCGCGAGCCCGACCGGGATCTATCATCGGCCGATGACCGCAGATGCGTTCAATCTCGAGCTGCGCGCGGACAACACGTTTCGCTGGTCAGTGTCAGGTTGTGACTCTTTCGGTGGTGGCGAAGGCCGAGTCTCAGTCGAGTCGAAGGATGAGATCGTGCTGCTACCGGCAGAGGGCAAGACCACCTTCCTGTGGAACGGCCCCGAAGTCGCGGGGCAAGTGCCCGAGCTCAGGCTCGTAGTCACGCCGGATAGATTGATCGAGAGCAAGACGCGACGCGCGTGGGACCCGGGTGGTGTGTGCTCGATCTGCGGCGGAAACCTCGGCCCGACAGGCCAAGAAGCGTGCGACGAGCCGTCATTCTACGAAGTTCCGTAGGCTTACTCGTCGGCACTCGCTTCGAGGTACTTTGTCAGTCGAGCTCGAGCAGCGTTGAGCGCTTTCTTTTCGGCAGCGTTCAAGCGCGCGATCAGCGTGACTTCGATCTCGGTCTTGCCTTGCTCTCGGCGCCAGCCACCGATCACGCGACCGTCTAGAAGCACCAGGTGATTGAACAGCACGTTCTCGCGCGCGCCGATAGGCTCGATGCGCTCGCGATCAAAGGCCGCGCTGCGTTCCTTGTAAGCGATCAGATGCTCATCGTAGTTGGGTAGGAAGTGAACCACCGGTTCCTTCAAGACCGGTGGCGTTGCGCTCTCCGCGTGCCAGTAGCTCCGCCCATCGACCGCGATCTCCGAGAGCTGATCGCGCACGCTTTCGAGGCCCTTTTTCGCGTCTGTGAGCGTGAGGCCCGACCACCATGCGAAGTCCTGCGGCAACGCCGGGCCGTGACCAGTCTCTATTGTGCGGTCAGCTCGTGAGCGATCTCGAAAGCGCTGTCGATCTGGTCCACGTGCGGTGCCGGCTTCCTGCAGCGGTAAAAGCTGTCGTTGTACGTGAGATCAGCGTCATCGCCGAAGAGCCGGATGGTGCGCGTGGGCTTATCGACCCCCCCGCACCCACCTTCATCGCCGCTGACAGTTAGATCGTTCAGCGCCGCGACGAAATCAGCAAGCTCATCGGGAGTCAGCGCGCGCTGGCCTGAGGTGGTGGTCCACGCTTCTGAGAGCGAGCTGTCCAAACAACTACTCCACTCGATCGTGCCAGCCATCAGATCGACGACGTAACGCTCCTGCCCGCTGCAAGCGGAGCCGTCGGGAGGCCGCGGAAAGCCCGTCTCCGCCTGCTGCAACTGCACACGCGACACGCATGAAGTCAGCACGGATTCGCCAGTATCTCGCTCCAAACAATCACCCCCACAGCCCGCTCCAAACACGATTCCAAGCCCCGTAGCGACCAACATCTTCCACGCGCGCTTTGTTGCCATGCCCCCCAGCACTGCAACGAACAAGCCAAGCTATCGACCGCACAGCCTCGTTCGCCTCCGCCGGCGAGTGCCACACTGTGTCAGAGCACTGGAACGAAAGTCGTTGCCGCTGTTCGCGGCGGGCGTGGATCCTTGTTTGCTCGGGTGAGTCGGGGGGTATGGCCAGTTTGGCGCACAAAGGCGCGACGTAGCGTGTCGATGCTGCCGAAGCCTACTTCGGTTGCGACTTCTGCGATCGAGGCACTGCCCATCTCAAGCTTGCGGCGCGCGGATTCCACGCGGATCGATTCCACGTACGCTGCCGGTGTCATCGAGAGCTCGCGCTTGAATGCACGCGCGAAGTTGCGGACGCTCATGCCGACGCGTGCGGCGAGCGCGCTCACGCTGAGGTCTTCTTTCACGTGGTCCGCGATCCACGGCAAGAGCTCGTGCAAGCAATCGCGATCGGCCGCTTGCGCGCGCAACGACGCGCTGAGCTGCGGCTGACCGGCGTTGCGCTCGACGTACAACACGAGCCAGCGCGCAAGCTCACGCGCGAGCTCAGCGCCGTGATCCGCGCGCACCAACGCCAGGGTGAGGTCCATGCCGGTGGTCGCGCCCGCCGAGGTGTACACGCCATCGTCCTGTGTGAAGATCGGCTCGTGCTCCACCTTGATGCTTGGGTGCTGCGCCTGCAGCAAGTCGCATGCGGCCCAGTGCGACGTCGCGCGCTTGCCGTCGAGCAAACCCAGCTTCGCGAGCACGAATGAGCCCGTGCACACTGACACCACGCGCCGCGCGCGCTTGGCCAGACGCTGCAATGCGTCGCGGAGCAGAGGCCGCTCATCGAGCGCTGCTGACATACGCAGGATATCGCCGCCTGCGACCACGAGCGTATCGACCGGCCCGCGCACCTGCTCGATGCCGCGCGTTGCAAAGAGCGCGATCCCGCTGAGCGTCTCGATCCGCCCCTCGTCTGCGCCGATCAGCTCGACATCGTAAGCGGGCGCCACGCCCACCAGCCCGGCTGGATCGCTGACATCCAACCGCGGCTCACCCAGCTCGCGCAGCGCGAGGATGCGCGTCGCAGCGTGGAAGATCTCGAACGTGCCGAGTACATCGAGTGAAAACGCCCCCGGCAGCGCGACCACGAGCACGCGCTTGGAGCTTTGTGCGTTGACTGGCATAGTTGTGGTCCCCCGTGCGATCAGAAACGCGCGGCAGCTTCCTGCAGTGCGAGGCGCGCATCGAGCAAAGGTAGCCCAAGCACGGTCGCAATGGTATCGACCGATGCTTGGGGCGCAGTGCTCGGCTCGCCGGCGTTGAACGGCGGCTCGGGCGCGTACTCCATCAGCAGCTGCGTCGTCTCCGCGAGCTCGCGCCCGCGCAGCTTCTCGACGATCCGCAAACCGAAGTCGATGCCGGAAGTTACGCCTGCGCCGGTGATCCGGTTGCGGTCTTCGACGTAGCGCGCGTCTACGCGGATCGCCTCGACCTCTGGCAGTAGCTCGCGCGTGAACCAGTGACTGGTTGCCCTGTACCCGCGCAACAACCCCGCCGCTCCCAGCAGCAACGACCCCGTGCACACGCTCGTCACCAGCTTCGCGCGTTCACCTCGCGCGCGCACGAATTCGACGACCTCTCTGTCGCGTACCAGCGGCGTGGTTCCGAGTGTGCTGCCTGGGATAAACAGGATCTCCAGGTCGTTCGGACACTGCGCGAACGTAGTCGTCGGCATGACCACGATCCCGCCCTCGGTCATCACCGGCGTCAGTGTCTTCCAGACCAGATGAACGGTCATCCCGAGCGCGCTGAAGCTGGTGTGCGGACCGACCAGGTCGAGCAGCGTCATCTCCGGATACACCAACATCGCGATGTGCTCGCCGTTCAGCGCTTGGGCGCCTGCGGTGTTTTGCTGTGTCGCCAGCTGCGACAACGCGACGCCGGCAAGCCCCGCGCCCATGAGATCGAACAACTGCCTACGTTTCAACGTGAGCTCTTCCATCCCCTACCCTCCATCTCCAAGCCCAACCATTGCGATTGGCCCGGCTCGGGTAAAGGACTTTGAGGCAGCAGATTCGGCCAAGCCCGTCCGCCGATGCCGCCGCCCTAGTTCCGCCGCCGACAGCGGCGCAACCCGAACGCTAGAATCAACGCTAGCGAGGGAACAAGCCCGAGCTTCGAGGACGCTCCGCCCACGCTCGCGACTGCGCACGATCTGCTTGGACTTACGCTCGGGCCCAACACCATCGTGGCAGTGTCTGGACAGAACTCCGTCGCATCACTGATCTGCCCGTCGGCAGCGACCGCATGCATGTTGTAGCAGCGCTCCTGCGCGCTAATCAGATCGACCCTCGGGTAGCAGCCGCGCGGCCAGAGATTGCCTGCGTCATCGATCCAAGCCACTGCGTTGGTCTCGTCGAGCGTGATCTCACGCACGTCGTTCGGGGCAGTATCGCGACAGTAGTAGCGAGCATCCACGCCCTCACACATGCTTGGTGTGTTGCCACTCTGCTCCGCGCTCGATGGCCCGACGACCACGGGTGCCTGCACCGCATCCCCCACCGCGCTACCTGTGCGAAAGTGCAACTCGACTATTTTCGCGGTGATCGAGTCGCGTGGTTGATGCCCCTCGAGCTGGAACGTGTAGTCCGTATCCGCAGCGAGCGCGCCGAACGCAAACGCACCATCCGCCGATCGCGCGATCGGCTCGCCGTTCAGCGTCGCGTCCCAATCGGGCCCATACATCTTTCCGTTGAAGACCATTTGCAGCTGTGCGTTCGTCGGAACGTCGCTGTCCCCCTCGGCTGGATACGACCAGAGCAGCTCGACCGTGCCGCTTCCGACGCATGACGCGTAGGCCGGCGTGCTCGTCGACGCGCACACAGCCAGCGTTCCCCCAACCAACCAGCTCAACCATGAATGACGCATAAGCGCTTCGTACTGCATAACGCATACCATCGTATGCGCCTGTACCTGCGGGCTCAGCCCCGCGGCCTGGCGCAACCTGGCACAAGCCGCGGCGGCAGCACCGTCATTCGCTTGTGAGCTCGTGGATCACACCGCCAAGCGTGGCTTGGTTCGGCGCGACGTTTTGCGCTGCCCAGCCCATGACCGCCGAGATGCCTGCGATGAGTAAGATCGATTTCCACGTGTGCGAGACCACGCGTTCCACCCAAAAGCCTTCAGCAGCAGGGCCGAGGCGCTTGTACAGACCAGTGACGATGGCGCTGTCGACGATCGCTTCGGCGAACAACGCGGGCGCCTCCACGAGCACAAAACACAGCACCACGATCAAGCTCACGGCCACCGCGACCAGCACTGCAATAAACACCAGGTCGTCCAGGTCCCAGCCGCTGCTCGATCCCTCAGAAGTGTCAGAGTCGATCGAGTCGGCGAGCCTGAATGTCGGGCTGGGTGGGCTCGGCACGAGCTCCGCCGCAACATCCAAGTCGACGTCTCCCGCCTCGAGAGCCACGTGCCGCCAGCGAACCCAGACCCTCAACACAAAGATAAACACGACGTAGCCCGCGGCCGCCGACAGCGGATAACGCAGAGCCATCGACGACACTCCCGCGCGCAATAGCCCATACGATGCGAGCAAAGCAGCGAGCCCGGAGACGCTCAAGAGCAGCGCCATCTCGATCCGTGGCGCGTAGCGCATGGCGACTTCCGCGCGCGCCACAGAGAGCATGCGATGTCTCACGGCGCCGCGCACGCTAGTTCAGCTCCGCGAGTCGGAACCAGAGAGAGCGGTGCGAGCCGCATTCTTTGCAAGTGAGGCGCGCTTCTCGCAGTCGCATGCCTTTGATCACCACGGCGACGTGCTCATCGAGGTGGTGTTGCCCGTTGCAGCGCGGACACTCGACCGCGCGCGCGCCCACTTCCACCACCGAAGCCGCAGCGACATCGATCGGGCGCTCCGGAGAACCACCGCGCTCGAGCTCGAAGAGCCGCTCGCGGTCGCGCGCCAAGGCCAGCGCATCCCGTTCTGCTTCCCGTCGCACCGTCCTCGGCCTTTTCGGCTTCTTCGCCATGCCCGGGAGACTACCTACCGAATGGCGCGTGGCCAAGTCGGCTAGGATGTGCGGCGCCCGGCGACCTTCGGAGCGCGCACGCTCTTCCGCTCTGCGCTCTGCCCCTCGGCGCTCCAGATCAGTCCGACCTCGTCGTCGGCGGTCGAACACGTGAAAAGCAGGGATTCGGGGTCCGACGTGAGCGCGGAGACCTTCGGCGCGTACCTCATCGCGGCGATCAGCATCGCTTCGTGGAGCGAGGGGGCCTGCTTGAGCTTTCCGAGTGAGCGGCGGGCGAGCTTTTTCCAGGCAAAGTCGCTGGGGGACAAGCTGCGTCCCACCATGGCTTGCCACATCAATGCCTCGTCGAGGTCGCGCTTTTTCACGGCTTTTGTGAAGTTCTTCATGCTGGCGCGGTTCAGCTCGCGGACCACGCGGCGCGAGTTTGCGACATCGTCCGCGTAGACTGCTACTGCGCCTACGCGCTCATGACAGAACGAAAATGTGTAGACGTCGGCGCGTGCTTTCTTCAGCGCTTCGATCGCGCGCTCCAAGACAGAGGACAGTAGAATATCGAGCTCGATCATATGTCAGGTGACACTCTAGTTCTTGAGCCTGAGCGCGGCATCGCGAGGCGACTTGAGCGCGCTCGATTTCTGCAGCTCGCTCAAACGTTGGACAACAGCTTTGGTCTGCTCGAACTCAGCTTTGCGCTTGTCCGTAGCAGTCTTCGCTTGATCTGCGTCATTGATCGCAGCTTGCAACCGCTGCGAGGTATCCGGAGACAGCTGTCCGCGACGACTGGTCTCTTCCTTCAGCGCAACGAGCTGATCGCGGATGTGCTCCACGCTGGCCGCTGTCGCAGAGAACTCCTTTTGCCGAGCTGCCAGCGTTTCATTGAGCTCGGCGAGGTCGGACCCGAGCTTGTCGTAGTCCGCCTTGCGCTGTAGATACTGCGCCTCGAGCTCGCTCAGATCAGCTTGCTTCCGCTCCAGAGCAAGCTCAGCGCGCTCGGTCTTGATCTCACTCATCTGATAACCGGTCACCGCGGCCGTCACGCCGCCGAGGCCGAGAATCAAGCTTCCGACCACTTTGATCACATCCGACAGTGCCGCTAGCGGAGCGGGTCGTCGCTCATACTCTAGCTTGGCGATCTGCGCGTGGATCAGCTCGATCTCAGCGGACTCCCTACTCGTGCTGGGCGGCGCGGCAGCCATGCAATTCAATTACACAGATCTCACAACCCGTCTACTAACACCAACAAGCCACACATCGCCCGCCCATTCGCCACGTCAGCACACGCCTCTGCGGCGCCAGCCGTGCTAAACAGAGGCTCATGGCCAAAGCTAGATTCTTGCTTGCAGCACCACTCGCGTTTCAGATCTTCGCGCCGACTGCGCTGTATGCGCAAGCGGAGCCGCCGCCGACGGCTGCCGACACACCCGCCGCGGAGGTGCCGATGATGCAGCTCGAAGCGCCGTCGGATCGCGTCGTCGCACCACCACCGGTCAACAGCCCGCCCCCGCCTTCGGTAGCTTCGGAGCTGCCGCCGCCTGAGCCCGCGCCGCCACCAGCGTGCGACCAGAGCGCAACGCCATCGCCGTGCACACAACCGGGCGATGCCTATCGCCATGACGGCTTCTACTTTCGGCTCATGAACGAAACGCAGTACTTCGCGGTTCTCGGTGATGGCCCGGATGGCAGCGCATCGGTGAAAGGACTGGGCTCGGGTGGCACGCTCGCGCTCGGCGGCACACCGCTGCCAGGCCTGGTGATCGGAGGCATGATGAACGCCACCACGCTGCGCGGTAGCTTCAAGGGTCGGCCGGAGGGACCAGAGACAGACGCCAGCGTCTCCCGCGTCATGTTCGGTGCGTTCGCAGATTGGTTTCCAGACCCATACGACGGCTGGCATGTCGGCGCCGCGCTCGGCTTCGCAGCCGTCACGCTCACCGACTCATCGCTCGACGACGCAGTAGGCGCCGCATTCTCGGCAAAGCTCTTCGGCGGCTACGACTGGTGGATCGGCCCGCAATGGACCCTCGGCCTTGCAGCCGTGTTCTCAGCCACCCCATCCACCTCACTCGTCGTCGACGACGGCGACAAGAGCGGCTACCGCTTCCACACGCTATCCGCAGGCATAGCGGGCAGCCTCACGCTGCACTAGCGGTTGTTGTAGGCTTGCCAGGGGCGGCGGGGGCGTTTTCTTTCTTCGAAGATCGTTGCTCCGCTGCCTAGTTGCCAGCGCTCGTAGTTGTTGGGTGGCCATGTTTCGTAGCTGTCGCGGCCTTGGGGCTCGGGGCGTGGGGGGCGCTTGCGGTCTAAGCGCACGCGCATGTCGAGGTCGTAGCAACCTTCTAGGCCGTAGCCGCATTCGCGCAGTTGGCCTTGGACGCCGCATTCCAAGCAGCGCGCGCACAGGCATAAAACCACGAGAGCGAAGAACAGTTGCATGGCGATCTCCCAGGCGAAGGCACGCTGCGGCGCTGCCCAGGAGTGGCAGTTGTCTCGTGCGTGACCTTCACTTATCCGGACGGCTCCCCTCGTGCCTTGGTGAGGAAAGATTCGTCGTGCGCAGTTTTTTTGTGCGAGGTCTCTGAGCTGTCCGGAGACACGACGATACGTTTGAACGCGAGCATGGATGATGACCAAAGACGCGCGACGGCTCGCCTATCTCGCGGCCTTTTCGCGCCCGCACCCCCCGAGCTACGCGCCGCTGTCGGCGGCAGCAGAGTCTCGTTGTGCGTTGCGTCTTCACGCTCGACCCATGCTCTCGTCGCGCTTCTCGAAGCCGATCGATCACACACGCCTTGATCGCTTCGCCAGGCAATCGCTATGTCGTGCTGATGACCGGTTGCGCGGATTCGTGTCTGATTGCCAACGCGCGCCGAGGACGCGGCAGAGTGCAATGCTGCTGGCAGCTGCACGAGCTTTCTGGTGTGCGAAGCAGCTCCGCCGTTAGCGGCGGCTGCGTACACAGAGTGTATTGGTCCCGTTACACCTGTTGTCCCGCCTTCACAGACCTAATAAAGTGGAGGATGCGGATAACTTATTGAATCTGGTGAGCATTTCGAAACAGGCCGGCCGTACGAGTTCTTGGCTCGGTTAGTGCTTGTCATGCCTGAAGTAGTTCACAGGGGAGAAGCTATGCAGAAGCGAATGTTGGGGCTGCTGCTGATGATGTGTCTGCAGCTAATGGCTGCAGGCAACGTGTCTGCGCAATCGCTTGGAGTGTTTCCCGTACAAGGGACGAATCTAAGTGAGGGGGAGACTGCCGCCATCGGCGGCTTGATCGCGTCCGCGCTTGCGCTCCAGACCTCGCGACCCGTTCTGGGGCCCAACGATCTCGCCGCTTCACTCGCGCAGACGCAATCTGAACGCGACAGCGCTGCGGCGCTGGGCATCGACGAGTACGTGCATGTGGAAGCGATCCGCTTGAGCTCCAAGATCGCTTTGCAAGCGAGCTTGCGCAATAAGCACGGGAGTAACCTCTTCCAGGTGAAGACGACGGCGACGTCGCTCGACGACATGGAGGTGGTCGCCGAGCGCTTGGCAGCGTCACTGATGCGACGCACTGAGCTTCCTAACACCCTCACAATCGACAATGTGATGGGCAAGGAAACTCGCGCGCCCAATCGACTCTTCCTCGAGAAGCTCTTCGGAGTGCGCTTCGGGTTCGTGCTGCCCGTGGCCAAGCACCTCGAGTTAAGTCCAACGCTACAAGTCGCGTTCGACGTCAGGCTCGAGCAGAACGACTATTTCATCGAGGCAGCTGTGGGCTTCTTCGTGTCCAACCAAGCTGGTGAAGGTCAGCAGAGCTTGTCGGGAATGCTCGCGCTGATTGGGGCAAGTTATTACCTTTCACATACCAGCGTCTCGCCGTATGTCGGCGCCGGTCTTTCGCCGCGCTTGTTTGCGGATGGGTACTCCGGGGTCGGTCTGACCGCGAACGCCCACGCCGGACTCATGTTCATGCGCGAGTCTTCGACACGCATTTATGTCCAGGTTCAAGTCGACCAGAACCTGATCAAGATCGAGCCCAATATTGTTTACGACTACACGGGCACAGCCACTTCGACACAGCAGGCGGTCCTCCCGACCGAGTTTAGCTTCGTCACAGGCATCGGCTTTTGACGCGAGCAGCGTGGCTGCACCGCGATCGTCGTGGACCTCACGGACGAGCCTGCGATGCGCGCTGCGTTCGAGCAAGCGTACAAGCGTCGCTTCTCGTTTCTCATGGCAGGTCACGCGTTGATCGTCGAGGCAGTCTCGGTCGAGGCGGTAGGCAAGACCTTCGACGCCGATTGGGTCGATCCAAGGATGGGTCCAAAGTGGCGCCGTCGAAGACCGAGTCAACGCCCAGGGACATGCCGAACCGCTGGAGCCCCGCCTCCTCGCGTCGCACGGACGCTCGCTTAGTTTGACCGCCAAGCTTTGGCTAGGGCACAGCGCGGATCTGCGTCATGTGAGTGTGAAAACGACGCTATGCAGCGCTGGTCTGTCTCTGCCTTGGGCAGTTGTTAGTAAGCGAGCAGCTCTTAGCGTGGATTGTGTCTGCTCCGTCAGCATACTACAGTGCGAATGCCGGGGAAGTGGGAGCCACGAGGGAGGCCCTATGAATACAACCGTAAGGCACGTGCTCACGCACAAGGGCACGATCGTGCATTCGATCGCGCCAGGCGCAAGCGTCGACGAGGTCGTCGCCATGATGATGGAGCGCCGGGTCGCCGCGATCGTAGTTTGCGAGAGCGATCGTGTGCTCGGCATCGTGACGGAGCGTGACTGCATCACGGACGTGCTGTGGAAGCGGGTCCATGGCAGGAGCTCCCGTGTTGGGGACCTGATGCGGATCGGGATCCCGACCGTCTCACCGCGCGAAACCATCCAGCACTGCATGATCGTCATGACAGAAGATCGCGTTCGTCACTTGCCGGTGATGGACGATGGCGTGCTGGTGGGTCTGATCAGTATGGGTGACGTGATTCACGCGCTGTTGAGCGATCATGAGCACACGATCGAGACCTTGGAGCAGTACATCAGCGGCTCCCCCAGCATGAAGCCACCGTCGCTGTGAGCTCGCTACGAAGCTGAGCTTGCAGTCGAAACGGCTCGCGTCGCACAACAGGGGCGTCATCTAGCGTCGTTGCCACGAGCTAGCCGATCAGCGCGATCGACTACGTTTGATGCGGGCACTCGATGTGATAATGCTCGGTGGGCTCCTTCACGCGTGCGCCACGTTAGTGGCCCATCACGATGGCAACCATGACACTGCATGTAATAAGCAAAGGCCTCGACTTACCCATTGCAGGTGAACCCAGCCAGGAAATCGAGCCGACAGAACCTAAGGTGACGCAGGTTGCGATCGTGGCTGACGACTTCCCCGGCATGAAACCCAAGATGCTTGTCAGGGAAGGCGACACTGTAAAGCGCGGGCAGCCATTGTTCGAGGATCGCAAGGCACCGGGTGTGCTGCATACCGCGCCAGGCGCAGGTAAGGTGGTCGGCGTCAACCGAGGTTCGAAGCGCACATTGCAGTCGGTGGTGATCCACCTGAGCGAGGGCGAGCGCGCAGGTAACCCGAGCGATGCTGAGATCCAGGCCTTTGAGTCATACAGCGCGGGCGCTCCGAACAGCTTGGATCGCGCGGCCGTCATCGCACTGCTGACCGAATCCGGCTTGTGGACGGCGCTGCGGAAGCGCCCGTTCAGCAAGGTGCCGCCACCGGACACAACACCTGACGCTTTGTTCGTCAACGCGATGGATACCAACCCGCTCGCGCCCAAGCCCGAGCCGATCATCGAGGCGCGCAAAGCCGACTTCGACGCTGGCCTGTCAGTCATCACCAAGCTCTGCTCCGGGAAGACACATTTGTGTGTGTCAGCTGGATCGGCAGTGCCCAACGGGCTCACGGCGCAGGTAGAGGTTCAGCAGTTTCGCGGGCCTCATCCCGCGGGCACGACTGGGGTGCACATGCACTACGTCGCGCCTGTTAGCCGTAAGCGCACCTGCTGGAGCATCGGCTACCAGGACGTGATCGCGATCGGGAGCCTGTTCAAGACCGGCCGTCTGGATGTCTCGCGCGTCATCTCGATCGCAGGGCCGCCGCTGAGGAAGGGCCGCCTGGTACGCACACGCTCTGGCGCCAACATGGATGAGCTGCTTCCGCGCGACGCGCTGAAGCCGGGCCCAGACGGTCAGCCGCTGCGAGACAGCGACTACCGCCTGATCTCCGGCTCGGTGCTGAGCGGCAAGCGCGCGAGCATGCCCCAAGTTGCCTTCCTGGGTCGCTATCACAGCCAGATCAGCGTGCTTCGTGAAGGCCGGGAGCGCGAGTTCCTGGGCTGGCTGAGTCCAGGTGCCAACAAGTTCTCTATCTTCCCGACCTTCATCTCCAAGCTCTTCGGCGCCGGCAAGCGCTTCGACTTCACGACGACGACCAACGGGTCACCACGCGCGATGGTCCCGATCGGGATGTACGAAGACGTGATGCCGATGGACATCCTGCCCACGTTCCTACTTCGCTCGCTCATGGTGGGTGACGTAGAGACCGCCGAGAAGCTCGGAATCCTGGAGCTCGATGAAGAAGACTTGGCCCTATGCACCTTCGTCTGCCCGGGCAAGACCAACTACGGGCCCATCCTGCGCGCCAACCTCGATGACATTGAGAGTAACGGCTGATGAAAGTCTTGCGTAATTTCCTAGATAAGCAGGCGCCGCTGTTCGAGAAGGGCGGCAAGCTCGAGAAGTTTCACGCGCTCTACGAGCTGCACGACACCGGGCTGTTCACACCAGGAGACGTCACCAAGACCTCGTCCCATGTTCGCGACGGCATGGATCTCAAGCGCATGATGATCACCGTCGTGATCGCGCTCGTGCCATGCATCATCATGGCCTGGTACAACACCGGCTATCAGATCCACCACGCGATCAGTCTCGGCGCGGCTCCGCTCAACGGCTGGCAGACGTCGTTGTACACGGCGCTCGGCATGGGCTTCGATGCGAACAACGTGGTCGCGTGTGCGCTGCACGGCTTGATCTACTGGCTGCCAGTGTGGGCGACCACGATGTTGACCGGCGCGGCGGTCGAGGTCACCACGGCGATCCTGCGCAAGCACGAAGTCAATGAGGGCTTCCTCGTGACCGCGTTTCTGATCCCGTTGACGCTGCCAGCGACCATTCCGCTCTGGCAGGTGGTGCTCGGCACCGCGTTCGGCATCGTGTTCGGCAAAGAGGTCTTTGGCGGGACGGGGATGAACTTCCTGAACCCCGCGTTGACCGCACGCGCGTTTCTGTTTTTCGCGTATCCGGCGCAGATCAGCGGCGACCAGGTCTGGGTCGCAGCGAGCTACGTCGGTCTCGATAGCTACAGCGGCGCCACCTGGCTCGCGAGAGCCGCGGTCGACGGCCAAGCTTTGCAGCAAGTCGGTTGGATGGACGCCTTTTTAGGCCGCATCCCTGGCTCGATGGGCGAGACCTCGACGTTGGCGTGTATGCTGGGTGCGAGCGTGTTGATCCTCACGCGGGTCGGCTCGTGGCGCACGATGTTCGGCATCGTCTGCGGAACCTTTGTGATGGCCACGGTCTTCAACCTCGTTGGCTCACAAACCAACACCATGCTCGCGGTACCCTTCCAATGGCACGTGGTGTTAGGCGGCTGGGCTTTCGGCACGGTGTTCATGGCGACCGATCCGGTGTCCTCTGCATTCACCAACACGGGCAAGCTGTTCTACGGCTTCTTCATCGGCGTGCTGGTCATCCTGGTGCGTGTAGTCAACCCCGCCTACCCAGAAGGCATGATGCTCGCGATCCTCTTCATGAACATGTTCGCACCGCTGATCGACCACTACGTCGTGCGTGCAAACGTCAGGCGCAGAGAGGCGCGTTATGCATAGCACCCGTTTCACTGTCATGTTTGCCGCGGCCGTATGCGTCGTCTGCTCGATCTTCGTGGCCGGCTCGGCGGTGTTGTTGAAGGACCAGCAGGAGGCGAACAAGCTGCTGGATCGCCAGAGCAAGGTGCTGATCGTCGCGGGTCTGATCGGCGAAGGCGAGAAGCTGAGCGCGAAAGACATCGACGCGCGCTTCAAGCAGAACATCAAGCCTGTGCTCGTCGACCTGACCACGGGCGACACCGCGGAAGGTGATGCGGCGACATTCGATCAGAAGAAAGCCGCGGCTGACCCAGCCACGAGCCGCGTCGCGCCGCCGAACGAAGCGAAAGTGGCACGTCTGCCGAACCAAGGCCTGGTCTTCAAGGTGGTCGACAACGGCGAGCTGAAAGGCCTCGTTCTGCCCATCGAGGGAAAAGGTTTGTGGTCCACGCTTTACGGTTTCTTGGCGCTCGAGGCCGACTCCAAGACAATCGAGGGCATCACGTTCTACGAACATGGTGAGACCCCGGGTCTCGGCGGCGAGGTGGACAATCCCCGCTGGAAGTCGCTGTGGAAAGATCGCAAGGCCGTCGATGACAGCTGGAAACCGAAGATCTCCGTGACCAAAGGCGCAGCCGGAACACCCAAAGACGACCCATTCCATGTCGACGGGCTTTCAGGCGCCACCATCACGAGCCGAGGAGTCACGTTTCTGGTCCAGTTCTGGTTGGGCGAGAATGGCTTCGGACCTTTCCTCACCAAGTATCGCGCTGAGAAAGGCCTGCTTTCCTCCGTGACTCAGGAGAAACGCCTATGAGCACCACCACATCACGTGAAGCCCTGCTCGACCCGCTCTTCAACAACAACCCGATCGCGTTGCAGGTCCTGGGCATCTGCTCCGCGCTCGCTGTCACCACGAAGCTGGAGACCGCGATCGTGATGTCCCTCGCGGTGACCTTGGTCACGGCAGGGTCCAGCGCGGTCATCAGCGCGATCCGCAACTACATTCCGGCGAGCATCCGGATCATCGTGCAGCTGACAATCATCGCGTCGCTGGTCATCATCACAGACCAGATCTTGAAGGCCTACGTCTACAACATCAGCAAGCAGCTCTCGGTGTTCGTGGGCCTGATCATCACGAACTGCATCGTGATGGGCCGCGCGGAGGCATTTGCCATGGCGAATCCGCCAGGCATCAGCTTCGTCGACGGCATCGGCAACGGTCTCGGTTACGGCGTCGTGCTGCTTTCTGTGGCGTTTGTTCGCGAGCTGCTCGGCTCCGGCAAGTTGCTCGGCATGACGGTTCTCAAGCCAGTCACTGAAGGCGGTTGGTACGTTCCAAACGGCCTGATGCTGCTCGCGCCAGCCGCATTTTTTCTGATCGGTTGTTTCATTTGGGCGGTGCGCGCCCGCAAGCCAAACCAGATCGAGGAGGACTTCCGTGTTGGAGCACTACTTGAGCTTAGCCACGAAGGCGATCTTCGTTGAAAACATGGCGCTCGCCTTTTTCTTGGGGATGTGCTCCTTCGTAGCCATCTCCAAGAAAGTGGAGACCGCCATCGGTCTGGGTGCAGCAGTCATCTTCGTGCTCGCTGTGACCACACCGCTGAACCAGGCGCTGATCGCAGCCCTGCTCAAGGATGGCGCACTGGCATGGGCCGGTCTTCCGGAGCTGAACCTCAGCTTTCTAACGTTCTTGACGCTGATCGGCACGATCGCTGCGGTCGTGCAGATCGTCGAGATGGCGCTCGACCGCTATGCACCCGCGCTCTACAACGCGCTCGGCGTGTTCTTGCCGCTGATCGCAGTCAACTGCGCGATCATGGGCGCGTGTTTGTTCATGGTCGAGCGTGACTACACGCTCGGCGAAGCCACCGTGTTTGGTGCAGGCTCGGGCCTCGGCTGGGCGCTCGCGATCGTGGCTTTGGCAGCGGTCCGAGAGAAGCTGCGCTACAGCAATGTGCCTGGCCCGCTGCGTGGCCTGGGCATCACGTTCATCGTGGTGGGCCTGATGTCCATCGGGTTCATGGTCTTCGCGGGTATCCAGCTCTGAGGCTTTCGCATGACCACCATCCTGTTCGGCGTAATCGCCTTTACCTTGATGATCGTGTTGCTCGTCGGCGTGCTCTTGGTCGCCAAGACCAAGCTCGTACCGAGCGGCGACGTGTCGATCCTGATCAACGACAACCCAGCTAACTCGCTGCAGACGAAGAGCGGGGGCACGTTGCTCGGGACGCTCTCCGCGAATCGGATCTTCATTCCGTCTGCCTGCGGCGGCAAAGGCAGCTGCGGAGTATGCAAGGTCAACGTGCTCGAGGGCGGCGGTGCGCTGCTGCCCACCGAAGTCGGTCACGTCAGCCGCGGTGAAGCGCGCGAAGGCTGCCGCTTGTCTTGCCAGGTCAAGGTCAAGCAGGACATGAAGATCGAAATCCCCGCGGAGATCTTCAGCGTCAAGCAGTGGCAATGCACGGTGCGCTCGAATGACAACGTGGCGACCTTCATCAAGGAGCTCGTGCTGCAGTTGCCCGCGGGCGATGGCGTTCCGTTTCGCGCGGGCGGTTACATCCAGATCGAGTGCCCGCCGCACACCGTGAACTACAAGGACTTCGCCATCGCCGAGGAGTACCGGGGCGACTGGGACAAGTTCAACGTCTGGAAGTACGTCTCCAAGGTCGAGGAGAAGGTCACACGCGCGTACTCGATGGCCAACTACCCGGAGGAAGAGGGCATCATCGTGCTGAATGTCCGCGTCGCGTCGCCACCGCCGCGCCAAGACGACGTTCCACCCGGCGCGATGTCGAGCTACATCTTCGGCCTCAAGCCAGGTGACAACGTGACCATCTCGGGTCCGTTCGGCGAGTTCTTCGCCAGGGACACAAACAACGAGATGATCTTCATCGGTGGCGGCGCAGGCATGGCGCCGATGCGATCGCACATCTTCGATCAGTTTCGCCGCCTGCATACCAAGCGTAAGGTGAGCTATTGGTATGGCGCTCGCAGCTTGCGCGAAGCGTTCTACGTGGATGACTTCAACGGCATCCAGCAAGAGAACGAAAACTTCGAATGGCACCTGGCGCTGTCTGATCCGCTCCCCGAGGATAACTGGACCGGGAAGAAAGGCTTTATCCATCAGGTGCTCTATGAGCACTACCTGAAGGACCACGAAGCGCCTGAGGATTGCGAGTACTACATTTGCGGCCCGCCGATGATGCTCGATGCTTGTCGCAAGATGCTCGACGATCTCGGCGTCGAGCCCGAAAACATCTTGTACGATGATTTCGGTTAGCCGAGCGCAAAGTGTCAGTCCAGAGCGCGGGCGCCGCTTGCTCGTGGCTGGGCTGATCGTGTTGATCGGTCTCTCCGTTTGGCGCTTGGTGATCGCACCAGTACCAGCGCTGCCAGACAACGCGCCTGTCACCGAAGTGTCAGGTGCGTCCATGGGGACGACTTACAGCGTCAAGCTCGCGGGCGTATTGGATAGCAGACAAACCGCCGAGCTCGAGCGCACAGTGGTCGATGCGCTCGCTGCAGTCGATGCTGCAGCGTCGACTTACCGGCAAGATTCCGAGCTGTCGCGCTTCAATCGGCTCGCGGAGATCGACAACCCTTTTCAGTTGTCAGCTGTGCTGCTGCCGATCGTGACCACCGCGCTCGAAGTGGGACAGCAAAGCGCGGGCGCGCTCGATGTGACGATCGCACCGCTGGTCGATGCCTGGGGCTTTGGAGCAAAAGAGCAACGCAATCCCACACCCGAGGTCATCACGTCATTGCGCGCGCGAGTCGGCCTGCAGCACTTGCAGCTGGATGGTGCTGCGCTGAAGAAGCGTCGTGCAGACTTGGCGCTCGATCTCTCGGCAGTCGCGAAGGGCTACGCGGTCGACCTGATAGCGATCGGGCTAGAGAAGCTCGGCCACAACGATTTCTTGGTGGAGGTGGGCGGCGAGCTCAGGGCGCGCGGCGAACGTACGCCTGGTCAACCCTGGAGAGTGGGCATCGAAAAGCCAGTCGCCGAGCTACGGGCCGTCCAACGCGCCGTGACGCTGCGAAACATCAGCATGGCCACGTCGGGCGACTACAGGAATTTCTATGAGGTCGAAGGCCGACGACGCTCGCATCTGATCGATCCCCGAACGGGTCGGCCCATCGAACATGGGCTGGCTTCGGTGACCGTCCTACATCCAGAAGCCGCCCGCGCAGACGCCTGGGCGACCGCCTTGGCCGTTCTGGGTCCCAGCGCGGGTCCTGAGCTGGCCGAACGAGAAGGGGTCGCGGCGTTTTTCGTCGTGCGCGAGGCCCCTGACAGGTTTAGATCAATGGAGAGCTCTACGTTCGCCCGTGCAGCTTCGGCGGAGAAACCATGAGTACCTTCATCGCAACGTTTGTGGTCCTCGCGATCCTCATGGCCAGCATGGCGCTGGGCGTGGTGTTCGGAGGGCGCAGGTTGCGCGGATCTTGTGGTGGTGTCTCGAGTGGTGACTGCTCGTGCAACATGACAGAACGCCGAGCCTGCGAGCGCAAAGCCGCCGCCAAGGGCATCGTGCCTGACGACGGGCGCCACCACTTGGATGTGCTCGACGACGACGTGCGCTGAGCTGGTTAAGCCAGCACCACCGCAGCGACCAGACCCAGCAGGTAACCAACCATCGCTGCGGGTGCAGCGCGTCGGAGGTACCAGCCGAACGTGATCTTCTCCATGCCCATGAGGGCCACACCGGCTGCCGAGCCGATGATCAGCAGGCTGCCACCGGTGCCAGCGCAGTATGCGATCAGGTTCCAGAACTGGTGATCCACGCCGTATTGCGTCATCGGGTACATGCGCATGATTGCAGCCACCAGCGGCACGTTGTCGATGATGGCTGACGCCACGCCTAACAGGCCAGCGACGATCGGCTCCGAGGTCGTGATGGACGCGAGGCCACGCGCCATCATGGTGAGCTGCCCGCCGGTCTGCAGTGCGCCAACAGCGAGCAGGATGCCCAGGAAGAAAAAGGCGCTCGAAACGTCTACACGCGACAGCGCGTGCGGAACGCGCACGGGACCCCCGTCCTCATCGTCCCTGTGCAAGACATCTGTCAACACCCACATCATACTCAGACCAACACAGATGCCGAGGAACGGAGGCAGATGCAGTGCGCTCTTGAGCACGGGCACCATGATGAATGCCGCTAGACCGAGCGCCAAAACACCACGCGCGCCGCGCCGCAAGGCCGCCGATGGCTTCCCGTCCTCACTTTCCTGTGGCCGCTGGCCTTTGAGCGGCAATGCGAGCACGGCCACGGCACCGAGCGCACACACGATGCTCGGAATGAAAAGCGAAACCATGATCCCGAGGCTCGTGATCTGTCCACCGATCCATAACATCGTGGTCGTCACATCGCCGATGGGTGTCCACGCGCCGCCCGCGTTCGCTGCGATGACGACCAAGCTAGCGAACACCAGTCGCTCCTCATGCTCAGGGATGATGCGACGCAGCAGCGAGACCATGACGATCGTGGTGGTCAGGTTGTCCAATACAGAGGACATAAAGAAGGTCAGCACACATAGAACCAGCATCAACGAGCGCCGGCTCTTCACGCGTATCTTATCGGTCACCACACGGAACGCACCGTGCGCGTCGATGACCTCGACGAGTGTCATGGCACCCAACAGGAAGAAGATGACCTGACTTGTCTCAGCCAGATGTTCTGTCAGGACTTCGAGCGTGTGATGCGAATCAGGGACAGTGATCAGCAGCATCGACCAGAGCAATGCGGCCATGCCTACGGCTGTCGCGGCCTTGTTCACGCCTAGCTTATGTTCGAACGCGATGCATGCGTACCCGACAGCGAACACCACCAGCATGGCGTGGGAACCCAGTTCTGACATAGGCATCCTGCGGCTGATCGGCGCCAATGTGTGGCACCGATGAAGCAAGCGACTGTGGCGCAGCGCGCTGACGATTGCCAAGGAAATCATCGTCAGCGTTACCCCGCAGCCATGACACATTTGAAGAGACGAGCGGGAGCTTGAGGATGGCGGCTGTCGCTGGACGATTTGCAGCGAGTCACTGATGCAGGGCATAGTCGGCGGCTAGAGAGCGAGGCTTCATGACAGATCGGCTTCACAAGTTCATACCTGCTCACGAAATTCTCGAGCGCGCCGGTCGCTTCCATGAGAGCGCGAGCAACTTGCTCAGTCAGTGGGCTATGCAATCGCGTGAAGCCGGCGAGCTGCGAACGAGCGCATTCTTAGAGCTTGCTGCGCAACACGAGCGGACGGTGGCCGACGCGTTGACGCGTGCGCTGAGCGGTGGTGTCGACCTGAGCAGCGCGGACACCTACTACCAGAACCCGCCCGAGACGATCCCGAACGCCGAGGAGCTTGGCTCGTTGCAAGAGCAGTTAAGCGATCTCGATGCGTTCGCCGCCGGATTGCAGGTCGCGCATCAGCGCTGGGTGGACATCTACCAAGCGCTCGAGCAATCGAATCCGACAGGGCGTGTTGGTGAGTTGCTGCGCAGCTGTCGCGAGCTGGTGGAGCGGTTGTTGAAGCAACTGTCCTCTGCCCAGGTACAAGCGCAGGACGCCTGAAAGCTGACGCTCCTCTAGATCAGGCTCTGCACGGCTTTGAGCACGTCGAGTCGGCTCAGCTGGCCAAGCACTTTGCGTCCCTCTACAACCGGGAGTCGACGCACGCCGCGCGTGATGAACGTGTGCGCGATGCCATAGAGGTTGAGGCTGGGGCCGATGGTTGTGACGTTCGTGCTCATCAGCTCTTCCACGGTTCGGTTGCCATCGACTGGCTCGCCATCGTAGGCACCTGCGGCGATTACACGCAGACAGTCGAACAGTCTCGGAGATGACCTTGACTCTGACAGAACTCCGAGCAGGTTCATCTGCTCGTCGACCACTGGTGCACCGGAGATCTCGCGTTGCACCATGATCTTGATCGCCTCGGAGATGCGCTGCTGAGGTCGAAACGTGATGAGTCCTTTGCTCACCATGATGTCCTTGGCAGTCGGCAATGGCGCCGGTGGTGGTGACGAAATACCCATAGCTGCCCGCATGCTGTCGCCGAGTGATTCCATAGATTCCTCTGCTTCAGAGCGCTGTGCGCAGTGCCCGCGATGCGCGTCGAGACCCCCTCGGCGCGCTCGTCCCACGAGCGATCAAGCTCGTGCATATTTGCAGGAATTGGAAGAGCTGTCTCGTGCTGCAACACATCAGCGCCGCACGTAGCAATCAGAACTTTGCGGCTTAACGAAACTGGTCGTTAGCTAAGTCGTCTTGATGGTGACACAACTGGTTAGTCATTCGCTGATGCGCTGATTAGTCAGCTACCGAGTAGTACATCAGCCTACGTCGCGTCTGCCTTAACATCTAGCGGACATTATACAACGTCGACGTTTCAGCAGGCACAACGCGGCAGGTTCGTCCGCGCCTCGCTAACACTGAGGACACAAGTCCACGCGCTTGGTTGAACCGCCGCTCGCAGCGTGCCTCGATGCGGTGGGATCGAATGCAACGTTTGTTGAAGCGCTACCCGCTTCCGCGAGCACGTATTCGGCCCGTGTCACTTCGTGCGGCGAACCCGTGATCCGAAGAGCCGGATGCGCCAATCGCGCACGTCCGGATCTGCGTGGGGGCTGGCGAGGGCGATCGCTGACTGCCCATCCGACGATGGAGCCCGTACGATCTCCGCCCTGTACTCGTCGGTGAAATTACGCCGCTTGCGCTTCTTCTTTGACATGTCTTCCGGACGCATCTTGCCTCATTGGCGTTGTCCAAGAAAACGGGGCAGCGCTAGGAGACCGGTCGTGCGCGACCGAGCCGCGAGATGGTGCTGCAGCTCTCGGCGACACTCGACGTTCCGATGCATGAGCAGAACGCGCTGCTGCGAGCGGCAGGCTTCTCCGATGCGTTCTCCGACACCGGGGTCGGTGAGGCGCTCGACCCCCTGGTGCGCAAGACCGTCGAGCACATGATGACGCAGCAGGAGCCCTACCCGCTCGTCGTCATGGACAGCCACTACAACGTGATGATGATGAATCACGCAGCACAGCGGCTGTTTGTGTACGCGCCCGGCGAGCGCGCGACGCTGCTCGGCCCCGAGCTCTACGCATTCAAGCTCGCGTTCGATCAGCAGGGCCTCCGCACAGTGAGGCTCGACTTATACGCCTCGAAAGGTGCGATCACCGCTCGCCCACCTTCAGGTCGCGAAAGTCACCGCTTGTCCCAACAGGGGTATAGCGCTCGCAGCACCCCTTCAGCCCCGCTCGACTCGCCCTAGCCGCCGCCAGCAGCGTCGCGATCCCCAGTCCAATTGCCCTTAGAAACCTGCGCCTTTGCAGCTCGCGCCATTACCAACCGCAAGCGGCGACGCCGCCGCCGGCTGCAACATCCGCACCCGAGTAGATGCCACTTGTGTGGCAAACAGGCGAGGCGAGAACATTAACTAGCCAGACTGCCACCAAACCGAGTCATGTTCGCGGCCTGCGGCGCTTGACGCGGTTCTTGTCGCCGGTCGGTACCGGCACGGTTTCTGCTCTAACGTAGCGCTTGGCCGTAGGGAGTCTCTGCACATGACATCGGTTCTGCTGGTCGATGATAACGACGATCTACGCGAGCTCTACGGAGTGCTGCTGCGGGGCGAAGGCTACATCGTGCACGAGGCTGAAAACGGCGAACAAGCGCTCGCGCTGCTCGAAGACATGCGTAGCGAGCCCTGCTTGTTAGTGCTCGATCTGATGATGCCTGTCATGAGCGGTGCGGATGTGCTGAAGGCGCTGAAAGACAGCGGCCGCTTGGAGCAGCAGCCGGTGATCGTCTTGTCGGCGGGGGGTCGGCCATCGGATGTGCCGGAAGGCCAGCTCGTCATTCGCAAGCCGGTCGACCCACGCGTGTTGATCTCGCTGGTGCGAGGCTTCTGCGACTCTGACACCCGTCTCGCAGTCAGCAGCTAGGCACTAACCTACACGCAAAACGACCTTGCCGAAGTGTTCACCAGAGCGCAGGCGAGTCAGCGCTGCCGTGAGCTCGGTCCAAGGCAGGACACAATCGATCGCCGGTCGCATGCGGGATGCAGCGATCGCTCGGTTCATCTGCTCGAAGCACGTGCGCGGGCCCACTTGTAAGCCGCGCAGCGTGGCTTGGCGTTCGAGCAGCATCAGCGGATTCAAGTCGCCCTGCATGCCGCCCAGGTAGCCCACGATGTTGATCTGACCGCCGGATCGCAGCGCACGCAGCGAGCTCACGATGCTCGCTGGCCCACCCACATCAACGATATGGTCGACACCTTCGCCGTTCGTGTGCTCCAAGATACGCGCCGCGACGTCGCCGCCGTTGGCGTCGATGCAAGCAGCCGCTCCCAGCTGCCGCGCGCGCTCGAGCTTGGCGGGGCTGCGCGAAGTGACCAGCGCGCGTGCGCCGTGCATCACGGCCCACTGCAGCGCAAAAGCGGAGACCCCGCCCGTGCCTTGGATCCAAACCGCGTCGCCCGCGCGGACCCGCCCTTCACTTACCAGCGCGCGCCACGCGGTCACGCCGCTGCAGCCGAGAGAGGCGGCTTCCTCATGGCTGAGATGTTCGGGCACGCGGACAATGCCGCGCTCGTCGAGCCTCACGTATTCGGCGAGCATGCCATCGATCGGACCGCCCAGACTTGACGTCAGATCTTGCTGGCAGGCGCCGCCTGCGGTCCAGCGTTGCCAGAACGTAGCCGCGACCCGCTCACCGACCGAGAAGCCGGTGACGCCTTCGCCGAGCGCGACGATCTCGCCTACGCCGTCGGAGAGCGGCACGAGGGGCAAGGGAAACGCCGCGACATACGTCCCGCCCGCGATCTGGAGATCGCGGGCATTGAGCGCTGCAGCCAAAGTACGGACCACAACCTCACCTCGACGCGGCTCGGGGCGCGCGCGCTCGACCATGGCAAAGCGCTCCTCACGACCCTTCCCCTGCAACTCGATCGCCCTCATCCGCACACTCTCCTGACAGTTAGGCCGCGCGCAGCGCTCGGCTCGCAGCATGCACATTGTCTAAGAAACCCCACAACGCATCCCATTCAGCGCGCGCGCCGCGCCATGCCGCTGCCAGCTGCGGCCCTTGCTCAGGCACGAGCACAGCGAGCTCGTATGAGTCTTCCGCGTGCGCGACCTCCAAGTTCTCGTGCAAGTCGAGCCAGTGCATCGTCTCGCGAGAGAGCGCGTTTTGGCGCCGCAGCTCGGTGCCCACACACGAGTCCATCTTCTTCGCGAACACCTCGCTGACCATCAAAGCGCCCACGCCCTCGAAGGGATCGCTGGCACCAAACGTCTTGGCCATCGCCGCCAAGAGGCCGCGCCCCGGCTCTAACATATCCCGTTGGATCGCGGTCTGACTGTGCTGCTCCAAACCCGACACGAACCGATCCAGCAACACGCTGTGGATCACTTTGTAGTCGCCGTTGCCGAGCTCGTCGTTCAGCTGCTTGGCCAGAAGCGACGCGATTCGCGGATCATCGACGCGAGAGATGACGCCCGCGAGCCAGCGCACAAAGTGGTGCGAGATGCTGCATTGCAGATTCGCCATCAGCAACCACAGCGCACCGTAGTCCACCGGCCGCGCTTTGAGCTCGCGGAAGAATGGATGATCTGACACTTCGTACTGCTCGTACTCGTCCACGATCGCTTTTGCGGAAGGCTGGTTCGAGTTTGCTGCTTGGGAACTGCTCACGGCGACTCCTCCTGACAACGCGTTGCACTACAACACCTCCCCCCCGTGAACAGCGTCGATCGCGCGCTTCAGCAGCGCTCGCATCTGCTGAGTCAGCGAAACATTGCGATCGTATCCCTTAAGCAGTACCGCTTGCGCGACGCGGTGCAAGCGTTTGTGATCGTCGGTAGTCAAATCTTTCATCGTCCACACGATCACCGGCACCGCATCGTGCTCGGGCAAATCGCGCAGACGTGCAAGGAATTCAAAGCCATCGATCTTCGGCATCATCAGGTCGAGCACAATTGCCGCAGGTTGCTCGACACCCAAACGTTGCAAGGCCGCAGCGGGATCTGGTTCACACTGCACCTGATAACCGAGCTGCGTGAGCACGGTTTCCATGAGCTTCAGGGCCGATGGGTCGTCGTCTACCACCCACACCTTGCGGTCGGGCTGTGAGGCGACCCTCGCCCGCCTCATGCACGCACGCAGCTCCTGACTGTTTACCGGTTTAGTCAGATAGTCATGAACCGGATAACCGCCTATCACGCCCTTTTCCGCCACAACGCTCACGATCACCACAGGCGTCGCTTGGTTTCTGCCGTCCTCGCGTATGTTGTGCAGCACCTCGAGACCTGTGATGTCGGGCAGCAGCAGATCGAGTGTGATCGCGTCGTACTTACGCTTATTGCAGGCCGCAACCGCTTGCGCGCCGGTGGCCGCTTGATCCACGCCGTAGCCCGCGTCGCTCAGGATGCGCGACAAAAGCCGACGGTCGCGCGCGTCGTCTTCGACCACTAACACCGCCGCGGCCGATTCTGTCACATGGTTGGCTTCATCGCCGCTCTGCACATCGAGCGGTTGATCGCTCTCTTCGATCGAGGCCTCGGTCGGCAAAACCGCATAAAACGTGCTGCCAGAACCGAGCGCGCTGGTCACGCCGACCGAGCCGGCTTGGGCCTCGACGATGCGCTTGGTCAGCGCCAAGCCGAGTCCAGTGCCTGCATGCTTTTTGGCCGTGCCCGCGTCGAGCTGTTGAAACTCGATGAACAAGCGCGGCAGATCTTGCTCCGCGATCCCGATACCGGTGTCCTCGACCGAAATGCGAAACATGCCATCCGCTTCAGTGACCGCGCGGATCGTGACGCGCCCACCGATCTCGGTGAACTTCAGCGCGTTCGACACGTAGTTGTAGAGCACTTGCTTGAGCCGCGCGGGATCGAGCGTCACGTGCTGCAGCGCGGGTGCGACCTCGGTGACGATCTCGATCTGCTTGGAGGCTGCGATGCTGCGTAGGATCGCGGCCACCTCGCTCACGAGCTGCACCAGATCGACCGGCTCCGCTCGGAAGTCGAGCTTGCCCGCTTCCACCTTGGCCAGATCCAACACGTCGTTGATCAGCTGCAAGAGGTGCCGACCGCTCCGCAATATGTCGCCGATCAGCTCGTAGTGCTTGGGCGAGTCTGCCGGCACCTCACGGTCGAACAAGATGTCCGCGAAGCCGATGATCGAATTGAGCGGCGTACGCAGCTCGTGCGACATGTTGGCCAAGAACTCGTTCTTGAGCCGGCTCGACTCTTTGACGCGCTCGTTCTGCGCTTCTAGCTCAGCGCTGCGGACGCGCAGCTCCTCGAGCCGGCGACGCTCGGTGATATCGAGCACAAACGCGATGCACTCCACCTCGTTGAGCATTGCGACACCGACCAAGATCGGCACGCGCGAGCCATCCTTGCGGATGTACTCTTTCTCCCAGGTGTTTGTGACACCACGCTCCATCAGCTGCGCGATCGCCGTCTGATCGTGCCGTTCCCACTCGGGCGGCGTCATCTCTGCCCAACGCACACGCCCCGAGATCACCTCGTCGCGCGAGTAACCGACCATGCGCAAGAAGCCATCGTTGGCGTCTTTGATGTTGCCGTGGATATCGCAAATCAGGATGCCGATGATCCCGGCCTCGAACAGGCGGGTGAAGCGGATCTCGCTGGATCGCAGCGCCTGCTCTACGTTGTTGCGCTCCATGCGCACGCGGCCTTCGCGCTCGCTGACGTAGACTTCACCAACCAGCGCGAGCGCCCGATCGATCGCGTCTGAAGCGACCACGAGCACGCTGGGATCAAGCTCGCTCGCGCGGAGCTCACTGCGAAGCCCGGCGCCGAGCGCGTGCAGCTGCACGTAAGGGACGCCATGTTGCGCCAGCGCGCTGCCTAGCTGTGCTAGCCGATCTCGCAGCAGCGCGGGCTCGTCCTTAGCAGCCTGGGCCAAAGCATTCTTCAGCTCCGACGCGCCACGCCGCGTGTCGTCACCGAACGCCAAGCGCGTAGCGGCTTCGAGCCCCGGCGCTTTGCGCATGGCGTCGAGCCATTGCTGCAAGAGCCGTTCAGGCTGGCTGCCTTCGACCTTCGACCAGACTTCGCTCCATGGATGCATCGTTCACCTATGTGCCGGTCGGCAATTCGATCACGAACGAGGTTGGCCACTCCGAAGTCTCTAATACTCTGATTTGCCCGCCGTGCG
>Ga0114940_10000015_pt1 | contig 119694 bp, 109 predicted proteins | sample ColdCreekSource_FD_87195 | JGI IMG/M metagenome (GOLD analysis project Ga0114940, IMG submission 87195) | Groundwater microbial communities from Cold Creek, Nevada to study Microbial Dark Matter (Phase II) - Cold Creek Source | ecosystem: Environmental > Aquatic > Deep subsurface >...
CAGGTGCCCGTCAGCCGCATTGCGGCTCGGCACGATGTGTCAGCTCAGCAGGTGCGGTCCCAGCAAGAGGGGTGGGTCATTTTTAGCGAGCACACCCGGGTCATTTCTCGCGAGCGGTGAAGTTCATGGACGTTCGAGGCTCGCAGAGAGAGCGACGGGCGTTGGGTCTTTGACGTCGATCCTGACAGCCGGTTGAAGCAGACGCAGGGCTCGAGCTGGCCCTCTTCACTCCAGGCTCGTCTCGCGTAAGAGCTTCAATATCGCTCCGCGACGAGCCTGGGGACGACCGTTCGTCGTGGTCGGATGGGAGGTTCCAGGCAAACCTGTTGTGCCAGATCGCACAACTATCAAAGCGCGTGAGCTCGACGGCACGATGCATGACTTGTTTGACGAATGCGTGTTCTATACGAACGAGACCAAGGGCTTGAGTAGCAGAAGCTCCCTCAGCTTCTACGGAGCCGTCGTAGACAAGTGCAACGCGTCAGACGCCGATGCAGGTAGTTAGCGCTCACGCGGACGTCACAACGGCGCATGACGTATACTTGCGCGTGATGAAGGTCCTTGGCGCGCTGTTCGGCTTAGTGTTTTGCGCTGGCGTGTTCTTCGTCATACGCAGGGGAGGTGCGGAGGGAGGCCGCATGGAGGTGGCCTTCGGAATCGGCCTCATGGCGATCGCTGCGATTGGTTGGACGATTCAGCTCGTCGTGGAGCTCGTCGACCGCGCCAGGCGCAGACGCAGACCTCCAGGTGAGCGCTGAACTGTTGTCGCTGGCTCTGGTTGTCTGCTAGTTTTTCCGCCGCTCACAGCGGCGCCTCGTGGCCCGCCAGATGGCCAGAGCCACTATCCACGCGAACGAGCTTAGTTCCGCGCCGCGCCCGATGCGACAGCCGAAGGGTGCGCTGTTGATCTGGACGGGCTCTGTGCGGGCGCTTTCGTTTCCTGCGTGGTCGAGGGTCGAGACGGACACGAACATATCGCGATCGCTCCACTCGTAGTCCTCGCGAAAGACGAGGTTCTCTTGTCCGTTGAGCACAAGGAAGCGCACGACTTGGGTTGTGGTCAACGCGGCTTGCGCCGACTCGCCGATGTATATCGCGTACGTCAGCGCGGCTGTCGTCGTATGGTCGTCGGCGCCTGGTGTGACCTGCACTTGGACAGACACAATGTCACCGCAGCTGCTGCCGCCACAGCTTCCGCCGTAGTCGGACGCTTGCATCGAGGCCTTGTGGATGCGTGGAGGCTCGGGTGCCGCCTCGTCGATGTAGTCGTCGACTGTAAACGGGCCGCTGAGGTCGTAGCTGTACATCACGCCTGGGACCAAGGGCTCACGTGGGGTTTGCAGCCCGAACTGCGAGCGCTCCGGCTCGACACCGAGCAGCTCGAGCTCCACAGCTGCACCTGCAGCCGTTAGCTGCGTGCGGGTACCGGGTCCGCGCGAAAAGAACACGAAAGCCACATTGCGCGGCAAGCTCACAGCCATCCTCTCAGATGGCTGTCCAGCCAACCCGAGCACCTCATACACACTCTGCTCGTCAGAGTAATCGCAAGCCCCTGCGATACCCGGCACAGCCACCCCCAACCCGCAAAGCGCAAGTGTCCACCTTACAAGCAGCATCAGGCGATTTTCTCACGGCGCACCCGCTGGCGACAATGCGCAATAGACAGGCCGGCGGCCGGCGAGCTTGATCCATACTCGCCAGCCCTCGAGTGCGCTCTAGAGTTTGCGGAACTGCCGGTCTTCCCACCAGGGGTAGAAGCTGGGCATGTCCTTCGTGACGCTGTCTTTCCAGGCGGGCTTGCGCTTTTCTAGGAACGCACCGATGCCTTCTTTGGCGTCTTGCGAGACGCCGAGTGCTGCGATGCCTGCTGTGTCGACTTCGTGAGCATCGATCGGGTGGGGCGCGCCGAGCATGCGCCACATCATCTGCCGTACCATCGCGATGGATACTGCCGATGCGTTGTCGATGAACTCTCGGGCGAGCTCGCGTGCCGCAGGTAGCAGCGCGTCAGGCTCGTGCAGGCTGCGGATGAGGCCAGCCTGCTGGCCCTCTTCGGAGCGGAATACGCGCGCGGAGTAGCACCACTCCAGCGCTTTGCTGATGCCGACCAGGCGCGGCAAGAACCATGCGGAGCACGCTTCGGGCAGGATTCCGCGACCGGCGAATACGAAACCTAGCTTGGCGTTCGGCACGCATAGACGGATATCCATCGCCAAGGTCATGGTGATGCCGACGCCGACAGCTGCGCCGTTGATGGCCGCGATCACAGGCTTCGGGAAGTCGAAGATGCGGCGGGTGACGCGGCCGCCGCCGTCGCCTACGTACTTATCGGTCTGGGCTTGTTTGGCGAGATGGTCAGCCATCTTGTCCCAGGTGTCGCCGCCACGCTCCAGGTCGGAGCCGGCACAGAACGCTCTGCCCGCGCCAGTAACGATGACCACCTTTACATTATCGTCCGCTTCGGCGCGGTCGAATGCGGCGATCAGCTCGTCGCACATGCGGCCGGTAAAGGCGTTCATGCGGTCAGGCCGGTTCAGTGTCAGCGTCAACACTTTGTCGGCCACTTCGTAGCGCAGGGTCTCGAAATCCATGGCCGGATGCTTCGGCGAGCACCACGCTGTTGTCAAGCGCGGGGTTAGCCCGCGTCAGTGCGCGTCTACAGGCGCTGCACCACCTTGCGGACGCTTGAGCAGGAACACGAGCACCACACCCAAGGCCATGGCGAGCGCCGTCCAGCGGAAGCCGTTCTCGAAGCTGAGCACCATGGCCTGATTCGCCACTTTGAGCTTGAGCAAGCTCTCCGCGACCAAGTCCCGCTGGTACGTCTGCGAGCCCACTGTCATCGCCGTCTGGCTCAAGTTCTCTTGCACCAAAGGATTGTACACATTGACGTTCTCGCTCAGGTACGAGCCGAAGCGCTTCATGTCATCGCTCACGAGCATGCCCATGAGCGCTGTACCCAAAGAGCCACCGAGCTCACGCGTGAGATTGAACAGACCCGTCGCGCTGCCGCGCTGGTGTGCCGGCAAGTCGGAGAGCGCGAGCACGCTCACCGGGATGAAGATGAAGCCGAGGCCCAAGCTGCGGATCATGTTCGGATGAACCATGTCCCAGAAGCCCGCGGCTTGCGTCAGCCGCGACGCGACCACCTGACTACCTGACACAATCAGCACGCCGATCATCAGCAGGATGCGCGCATCCATCTTGGGCGCGAGCCGACCCATCAGCGGCATGACAAAGATCGACACGATGCCTGACACAAGGAACACTTTGCCGATGTCGAGCGCGCTGTAGTGGATGACCGAGCCCGCAAAGAGCGAGAACATGTACGAGCCCGCGAACAACGCAAAGCCCGTCAGGAAGTTGAGGCCGGTGCCCGCGGCATAGCTGCGTTGCGCGAACACGCGCAGGTCGACGACCGGTTGCTCGGTCTCTAGCTCGTGCACAACGAATGTGATCAGCGTGACGGCCGCAACCGCACCGAGCACCAAGATCAGCAAGCTGTCCCAGCCCTCGCGGTTGCCCTCTTCGAGCACGTATTGCAGCGACGCCATGCCCACGGCGAGCAGCACGATGCCGAGCACGTCGACGCGCGCTTCTGCGCCCTTGGGTGGCACGAAGTTGGGCTGCTGCACGAAGCGGAACGCCAACAACGTAGCGACGACGCCGATCGGCACGTTGACCATGAAGATCCAGTGCCAGCTCGAGATCTCGATCAGGTAACCACCGATGGTCGGTCCAAGCAGCGGACCTGAGATGGCGCCGAGCCCGAACATCGCAGCGGCCATGCCGTGCTCTTCCTTCGGATAGCGCGCGAACAGGATAGCTTGCGCAGTCGGGATGATCGCGCCGCCGCCGAGGCCCTGCAGCGCGCGAAACAACACGAGCGAAGGCAAGTCCCACGCGAGACCACACAGCGCGCTCGCCACGCTGAAGAGTGCGACCGAGCCCGCGAAGTAACGCCGGAAGCCGAAGCGCCGCTGGAACCAGCCGGTCATTGGGATGACGACGATGTTCGCCATCATGTAGCCCGTGGACACCCAGCCGATCTGATCGAGCGGCGTGCCGAAGCTGGCACGAATATCGTTCAGCGCGACGTTGACGATCGTGATGTCGATCATCGCCATCAGCGCGCCGGTCATCACCACCGCGGTGATGCCGAGCTTACTGCCTATGACTTTGTCGCGTTCCATGGGGTTCGGGCTCACTTGGAGCTGACGTCAGCGATCGCGCTCAGGCCGGGACGAAGCTCGTAACCTGCATGCGCATCGAGCTGGATCAGCACCGGCACGCGCTGCACCACCTTGGTGAAGTTGCCCGATGCGTTGTCGGGAGGCAGGAGCGAAAAGCGTGAGCCGGTGCCACCGGACAAGCTGTCCACGTGCCCGGTAAACTTCACGCCGGGGAACGCGTCGATCGTGATCTCGGCGCTCGCGCCGGGCTGCATGTGTGCGATTTGATCCTCTTTGAAGTTAGCGACGACCCACGTGTCTGAGAGGCCGACCACCGCCATCAGCGGCCGCTCGGGCGACACGAGCTGACCGCGTTCCACCGTGCGGCGCGCGACCACGCCGGAAACCTCGCTCTTGATCTTTGTGTACGAGAGATTCAGCTCCGACTGATCGAATGCCGCTTGCGCCTGGTCGACGCGGGCTTGTGCGAGGTCGACTTGGGCAGCGGCGGCAGCGATGCGCTGCGGGCCCGACTGGGCCGCGATCAAGCGTCCGCGCGCGTTTTGCAGCGTGCCCGCAGAGTTATCGAGGTTCGACTCCGCGCTCACCAAGCGTGCGCGCGCTTGCAGCAGGTTGGCTTCGTTGCGCTCGAGCTCGGTCTTGCGTGTGTCGAGCTGCGCTTGCGAGATCGCGCCTTCTGCGAACAGTTTCCCCGCACGCGTGAGCTCGGTCTCGGCGAGGGTGCGCGCCGCGCTGGTGGCCGAGATGTCGGCCTGCGCTTGCAAGATCGCGGCTTTGGTCGTGCCGCCGACGGCGGCTGCCTGGGACATGCCGCCGCGTGCGACCTGCATGTTGGAGTCGACTTCGCTGCGCGTGACATCGAGCTGGGTCGATGCCGCTTTCAGCTGCGCCTTGGCGGCAGCCAGATCGGCGCGCGCCGAGGCGACCTTTGTCTTAAGGTCGCGATCATCGAGCTGCACGAGCACATCGCCGGGCTCGACGTGTTGGTTGTCCTTTACCAGCACCGCCATGACCTGACCGCCGACACGCGGCGAGACGTTCGAGACGTGACCTTCGACTTGAGCGTCGTCGGTCTTTTCGTGACCGCGCGCTGCCAGCAGGAAGCCGCCGATGGCTGCACCTGCGCTCAGCGCGAGCACTGGGAGAATGACCAGGGCGCGGCTCCGCGGGCGGGTCTGAGTGGGGGCGGGGGCGTCGGCTCGTGCGGTCACGCTGTGAGGCATCTCGGCGGTCGTGCTGGTCATGGCAGGCTTTAGAGCAGGAAGCATGCCCTGAGCGCAGCGCAATCTTTTCAATGGTTTAGGTGCGATGCGCAGGCTTTGGACTGCTCCGGTATCGCGAACTGGATGCTATCCGACGGCACTTGGATCTAATCCGAATTGGATCCACTCTAGTCCAATGATCCAGCGGCATCGGTGGACGGAATGAGCCCAGAGCGCGTCCGCAAGCTGCGTGGGACCGACAGTCGCGCTGCGTTTGCGCGCCGGCTCTCGGTGACAGCGCAGACCGTTTATCGCTGGGAGCTGCCAGAGGACGCAGCCGAATCGCGCAGACCACGCGGCGCGCAGCTCGAGCGCTTGCTCGCGCTCAAAGCGAAGCCCGGTTCGACCCCGCCGCCGTCGGCTGCCGAAGAACCTACCTGGATGGACGCTTCCGTAGCGCGCGTCCTGCCCGCGCTCGAGCGCATTTATCGTGGTGAGGTGCGGCGCGGACAGAGCGAGCTCGTCCAGCTCGTTGCGAGCGCGCCAGGCTTGTCGCCGAACGCGCGCGGCACCGCGGGCTTCGGCATCGCGCTCTCAGAGCTGCTCGATCGTGCGGATGCGCGCGCGGCGCTGATGGCCATCGCGCCGCTCTTGAACGACGCCGAAGCGGGCCGCCTCGATCCGAGCGTGTCGGCGAAGCTGCTCGCGATCGCCGCGCTCTGCCACTCGTATCCAGACGCGCTGCTGTTCGATATCGCACGCGTGCACGCCTATCAAGCGCGCGTCGAGAGCATGCCTGGACGCGACGACGAAGCCGTGTGCACCGCGAGCCTCGCGGCACTGGCCGCTGCGACTTGGGTCGGCGATGCGGAGCTCCTGGACCGCGCGTTCGCCAAGCTCGAAGAGGCCCGCTGGGACACGATAGCTGACATCTTCAAGCTGCACGTCGAAGAGTTTCGCACGCTGCGCCTGATGTACGCGGGTCGCGGCTCGCCTTCGCTCGCGAGCTGCGAGAGCGCGGTGCAGATCGCTGAGCAGCACAGCTATCCGCTGCTGCTCGCGCGCGTGCTCGGTCGGCTCGCGTTGTGTCAGCTCGATGTGCTCACCGATCCGGAAGAAGTCCTGAACGTCGCGCGCCGTGCACGGTCGATCGCCAAGAGCGGGCGCGCCGCGCCGGGCGTGCACAACTTGCTCGCGCTGCGCGCTGAGATGGAGTCGCTGCTCCGCCTCGGACGGCTGCAGGAAGCGATGGCCGTCGCGGGCGAGGTCGACACCTGGAGCGACGAGACGGGCATGCCCGCGTTCAGCGTGCTCGCCGCGCAGGCTCGCCTCTACACGATCTGCGGGAACGTGCCCGCGCTCAACGCGCTGACTGCGCGCATTCGCCGCTGTGAGCTGCCATCGTTGCGCACCATCTGCCAGGCGTACGCGAGCTACGTCGAGGCCTGCAGCGCGTTTTGCGCCAACGACGATCCCGCGCTCACCGTAGCGCTCTACGCACAGGCCGAAGCGCACGCGGCGCGCTGGCCTTTTCTGCTGCGCGATGTGCTCTTGTATCGGGTCTACGCGCACGCCGGCGCGGGCGAAGCCACAGCAGGTAGGGTCGCGCTGCGGCGCGCGCAGCGCTTCGTCGATGGCTTTCCTTCGCCCTGGTACACCGCACACCTGCGCCGCTTAGAAGGCGGGCTCGCATCGGCGCGCGGACATTGGGCCGAAGGGCGTCAGCTCTTGCAATCTGCGATCGCCACCTTCGATCTCGCAAAAGATGCCTGTGATGCTGCGCTCGCGCGCTATCTGTACTGCTTGATCGCGGACGGCATCGAGCTAGGCGGCGCGGCTGCGCTGGCCAAAGCCAAAGCCGAGCTCGATCGCCTCGGCATACCAGCGCCGCGCGCGATGCAGTCTGGCGTGGCTCGCTTCCATCGCGAAGTGCAGCGCGACGAGCCGCTCAGCAACAAGCTTCAGCGCAGCGCAGAGCGGCTGGTCGTGCCGTTCCAGCGAGTGGCGATGCGCGGCGCTGCGCCGAGCTTGATCCTGAGCGAGCTGCAATCGGTCGCGCGCGTGCTCTTCCCGCAGCACGCCGTGTATTTGGAGGAGCTCGATTCCTCGGGCGATTCTCGCGCGCTGTTCGGCGAGCGCGCGGAGAAAGAGCTCGACTGGGCGGAGTTCAGCGACGGCGCGGGACGCCTCTTGCGGCTCGGTGTGGAAGGCGATCTGGATCGCGACGAGCGCTCGACCTTGACGCTCTTGACGCTGGTGGCTGCACTGTCGCTGGAGGTGGCTCAGATCCACAACGTGGGTGAACGCGCGCCGAGCGTGAGCATGCCGCCAGCGCCCGAGCTGCCGGGCTTCGTCGCAGCCTCGGTCGAGATGCGCAGGCTGCGCAGCGAGCTCGTGCGGCTCGCCGCTTCCCGCTCGACCGTGATCATCACGGGCGAGTCCGGCGTCGGCAAGGAGCTGGTCGCGCGCGCGATCCACGATCTCTCGGAGCGCGCGCCGCACCCGTACATCGCGTTCAACTGCGGAACCGTGCCGCGCGATCTGTTCGAAGGTCAGCTGTTCGGTTATCGCCGCGGCGCCTACACCGGTGCGACGAATGATCACCCTGGCGTCATCCGTGCAGCCCAGCGCGGCACACTGTTCTTGGATGAGATCGGAGAGCTGCCGCTGGACATTCAGCCCAAGCTCCTGCGCTTCCTCGAGAACGGGGAGGTATTCCCGCTGGGCGAGCGCGCGCCTGTACACGTGGATGTCAGAGTCGTCGCGGCGACGCACCGCGATCTAGCGACTCTCGTGCGCGAAGGTAAATTCCGCGAAGATCTCTACTATCGTCTGCAAGTCGTGCCGGTGTTCGTAGCGCCGCTGCGTGAGCGCCGCGCGGATATCCCGGTCCTCGCGCGCCACTTCCTGCGTGACCTCACGCGCCGCGGTGACCCGCCGGTGCTCGCCCCCGACGCGCTCGCCGCGCTGCTCGAACAACGCTTCCCAGGCAATGTCCGCGAGCTCAAGAACATCATCGAGCGTGCGCTGGCGTATTACCCAGACGAGGCCGTGCTACGCGCCGACCACTTGCACCTGGGCGATAGGTGATCACTTGATGCTTTGCTTCAGCAGCTTCATCAGGTCGACGGTCTGCGTCTCACCGCCGAGGTCCTCGTCGTCATCGCCCGCGGGCGCGATTTCGATGACGTCCTTGCCCTTCTTGGCTTTCTTCGCTGCGAGATCACGCAGCGCTTCACCACGCTCGTTGTGGGTCGACTCCGGCTCCCACTTATCGTGGTCGTGCTTGCCGAGCAGCGCTTCGAACTGCTTCACCAGCTTGGCATCCGCTTTAGCTTTGCTGAGCGGAATAGCATCCGGATCGCGCAGCTCCGTGGGGAAGCGCAAAACCTCGGCGCACAACAACCCGTGTTGCGCGACGATCGCCACAAGATACTCGCGATCGTGCATCACGAACGTAGCGATGCCCGCGCGACCCGTGCGCTCCATCACACCTACGAGCAGCTGATACGCTTTGTTCGAGTCGCCCGACGGCGTAAGGAAGTACATGCGCTCGAAGTAGACCGGATCGAGCGAGCTCATGGGCACGAACAAGCGCAAGTCGATGTCGCGACTCTTGTCGGGCTCGAGCGCTTCGAGCTCTTCGTCTGTGACCTGCACATACTTGCCGGGTTTGTATTCGTAGCCCCGCGCGAGGTCGTCTCGGCTGACCTGCTCGCCGTCCTCGGGACAAAAGAAGCGTCGCACGACGGGCGCGCCATCGGGCGCGAGCATACGCAGCGATACGCGCGCGGTGCGCGTGGCCGAGTGGAGCTGCACAGGAATGCTAACCAGGCCAAAGCTCAAGCTGCCCGACCACTGCGGATGCAAGCTCGACTTCTCACTGATCTTGGTGCTTTTGACGCTGTCGCGCGCTTTCTTTTCACTGCCGTTCGACTTGCTCGCCGGTCTCTTGTCGGCGCTCTTCTTCGGGCGTGGACGGCTTGTGCTAGGCACTCTTGCGCTCCTTCTTCTGCGACTTGTTCCGTTTGCCGCCGTCCAAGCTCGCGCGCAGCGCTTGCTCCAGCGAGCCCTCGGTGGGCTTGCGATCGCGTGGCTTCACGAGGCGCAGCTTGCGGCCCTTCGCCTTGGCCTCGACCAGCTCGTGCACGCGCTCGTGATAGTTGCTCTGGAACTGGGTGAGGTCGAGGTCGCCCTCGAGCGTCGACACCAGCTGCTCGGCGAGCGCGAGCTCCTTCTCTGAAGCCAACCGCTTGGACGCTGGAAGCTCAGGCGCTTGGATCACTTCCTCGCGATCGCGCAGCGCGAGCAGCATCAAGCGATCGCCGCGCGCCTGCAGGGAACCGGTGTAGCTGCGCCCGCGCATCGCCCAGCGTACGATCGCCTGCCGCTTTTGGCTGCTGAGCGCGCGCGCCAACGCGAGATACGCTTCGTCGCTGCCATCCGGACCGAGCAAGTATGGCCGTTCGAACCACGGGGGCGTGATCGCATCGAGCGGGATCACCTTTACGAGCTCGATGTCGCGGCTCGCCTCCGGCTCCAACGCTTTCAGCTCCTTCTGATTCAGGATCACGAACGTGCCCGAATCCAGCGGGAAGCCCTTCTGAATATGTTGCGACTCGACCTGCTCGCCGCTGCGCGAGCTCACGAGGCGCTGTTCGACCCGTGTGCCGTCGGCCGCGTGCAGCAGGTGGAAATGCACGGTCGTGTCTTGCACGGCCGCATACAACTTCACCTGCAGCTTCTGCTTGCCTAACTGCAGCACACCTTTCCATGTCGCTCGCATCGCCATGCAGCGTGCGATTGCAAAATCCTTGCCCATCACGATCCGGCATGCCGTATGCACACCAAAACGGCCATGGGCCTCGAAACGTACCGAAAGAAACGAGATTTCGGACGCACCTCCGAACCGCGCGGCAAAGCAACACGTGCATCTGGACCACACGCGCTCGCGTTTGTGGTGCAAAAGCACGACGCGCGCAGGCTGCACTACGACTTCCGGTTGGAGCTCCAAGGCGTACTCAAGAGCTGGGCGATTCCGAAAGGTCCGAGCCTCGATCCGGGCGTGAAGCGCTTAGCCGTCGAGACCGAGGACCATCCCATGGAGTACGGCGATTTCGAAGGCGTTATCCCGCATGGCGAGTACGGGGGAGGCCCCGTGGTGGTGTGGGATCGCGGGCACTGGCTACCGGACGGCGACCCGAACAAGGGCTACGCGAAAGGTCACCTGAGATTCGCGCTCGCGGGCACGAAGCTCAACGGTGTGTTCCACCTGGTACGCACCAAAGGCCAAGGCAAAGCCAAGAGCTGGCTGCTCATGAAGAGCAAAGACGAAGAGGCAGAGCCGGGTTCAGACAGCAAGCTTGTCGACGAGCATCCCGAGAGCGTGATCAGCGGGCGCCGTGTGGAAGAAGTCGCAGTGGATCCCGACCGTGTCTGGCATTCTAATCGCAGCGTGGAGGACAACATCAAAGCTCCGAAGAAGAAGCCGGCCAAGAAAAAGAACGGCAGCTCGGAGCGGCATGCGCGCGGTCCCAAAACCATCAAGAAAACGGGCCGCAGCTCCGAGCGGCAAACGCGTGCGACGAAATCCGAAGAGACACAAGTGCGCGCGCCGAGCATCCCGGAAGAGCTGCGCAGCGTGCGCATGACGAACCCCGGGCGCGTGCTCTTCCCCGAGATCGGCGTGACCAAAGCGCAGCTCGCGCTCTACTACGCGCAGGTCGCAGAGCTCATGCTGCCGCACGTCTCGCATCGTCCGCTCATGCTCGTGCGTTGTCCGGAGGGCGTCGGCACGCAGTGCTTCCACCAAAAGCATCCAACGCAAGGCATGTCGCCGCTGATCAAGCGCGTGAAGATCCCGGAGAGCAAAGGCCTGTTCGAGACGATCTACGTCGAGAGCGCTAGCGGCCTGGTGCAGCTCGTACAAAACGGTGCGCTCGAGATCCACACCTGGGGCTCGCGCTACGACGACTACGACCGCGCCGATCAGATCACGATCGATCTGGATCCCGACGTGGGCTTGCCCTGGCCACGCGTTATCGAAGCGGCCCACGATGTGAAGCGCCGGTTCGAGAAGCACGATCTGCCGACGTTCCTGAAGACCACGGGCGGCAAGGGGCTCCACATCGTCGTGCCGATCGCCCCGAGCCTCGAGTGGGACGAGCTCAAGACGCTGTGCAAGGCATTTGCCCAAAGCATGGTCCAAGCTGCGCCGACGAAATACGTGGCGACGATCAGCAAGGCCCTGCGCAAGGGCAAGGTGCTGATCGATTACCTGCGCAACGGTCGCGGCGCGACCGCGGTGTGCGCGTACTCCACCCGGGCGCGGGCCACGGCCTCGGTCGCGGCGCCGATCGCCTGGTCAGAGCTGACCGAAGATCTGCGGCCCGACCAGTTCACTTTGCACAATATTCCTGAGCGCCTGGCCAGCGTTGAGGACCCATGGCGGGATTTCGGCAAAGACCGGCCGAAGCTGACCGCCGCGCTGCAGCGTGCCCTCTCGAAATGACGCCTGTTCTGGCCCCCTCGTCCAGTTCGGAGCGGCGCTAGCACGAATCTGCGCCATCTGCGAGCAGCCGGGCGCGTGATCGGCTACACTCGCCGTTCGCCCGGATGGGCGGTACGCGGCCCCGACGTGGCCCACACAGGTAGGTAGAGAGAGCTGAACCCCACGACCATAAAATCTAAAGCCAAGCAGAGCACTCAGGCAGCAGGGGGGTGCATATGAGGCCACCCAGCAGCGACAAGCGCGCCCGTGAGGCCAAACGCGATCAAAAAGCGCGTGAGAAGGAGATGCGAAGGCAGGAGAAACGACGCGATCCGTCGAGTCGCGGGCCTGAGATCGTAAGCGCAGCCGACATCAACGGCGATCTGCCCTCCATCGAAGAGGTGATGGAATCGCTGCAGAGCAGCGCGCCAGTCGAGCGCCGAGCTCCGAGCATCCCGACCAAGCTGTTTGTCGGCAGCTTGAGCGACGGCACGACGAGTGCTGGCCTGCGCGCGCATTTCGAGCCGCATGGTGCTGTGTTGGAAGCGGTCGTCATCACAGACCGCAACACCGGTGCTTCGCGTAACTTCGGTTTCGTGACGATGGCCGATCGCAAGGTGGCGCCCACTGTGATCGGCGCACTGCACCACAGCGAGCTCGACGGCAATCGCATCGTCGTCAACGTCGCGACGGAGCGCTGAACCGAGTAGGCGCAACGACGCGAGGGCACGAAGGTTCTCGGGGTATCACGCTCTAAGAAACTTCGTGCCTGTTTGCTGTCTATTTCGGCTACACCAAACGAGCGAGCAGGGCGAGCAGCGCGCGCGATGACTCCACGCGTAGACGCGCCGCGCTCGGCCCCGGCCCGATCCGGATCGACAAGGCGTTCTCGGGCAGTGCCGTGAACATGTCCTCGTCGGTGCGGTCATCGCCCGCTGCCAGGACCACGCTGTCCTGGGGTGCGTGCTCCAGCGCGATCCTGACCGCTACGTTCTTGCTCACGCCGGGTTGGCGAAGCTCGAGCACTTTGTGCCCATCGAGCAGGTGCACCTCCGGACCCAGCCCTTGCTGAAGCTCCTGGCGAAGCGCAGCCACTGTACCCTGCGCGGCGAACGGGTTCGCACGCCTGTAGTGGAACGCTACGGAAGCGGCTTTGCGCTCGACGAAAGCACCGCGCAGCTTGGCGGCGTACTTCTCCATCGTGCGCGCGCCCGACTCGATCACCTCTGCGCGATCGCGCAGCGACGGCAGCCAAGTGCCATCAGGTTTGCGCGAGCGTAAGCCGTGTTCGACGTGCAGCCAAAGCGGCAGCCCGCCGAGCCACGGCTCGATCGAGCTCTGGCTACGACCCGTCACGATGTGCACAGCGGTCGCTGGTGCGTCGACCAAGCGGCGCAACAGCTGTAGCAGCTGCTGGTTCGGCGCGGCTAAGCTTGGCAGCTCGGCGATCGGCGCGAGCGTGCCGTCGTAGTCGAGCAATAGCGTGCGGTCCTTCGCCGCCATCAGCTGCTGAACCGCGCTCTCCAGCTCCGAGGCAGCGGTCGCATGCGCGGGACTCGCCGGCACGACAGCCTCCAGGTCGCGCAAGAAGCTGGCGGCCCAAGATTGTACCGAGCCACCTTCGACGACATTGCGCAGCTCGCGCATACGCAGCTGCTGCTCTTCCTCCGACATGAACATCGCGCGCTCGATCGCCGACGCGACGCCGAGGATGTCGTAGGGATTGACCGTGAGCGCGGTCGCGAGCTCCGCTGCGGCGCCTGCGAACTCGCTGAGCACCAGACTGCCGCGACCATCGGTGCGCGCAGCCACGTATTCTTTGCACACCAAGTTCATGCCGTCGCGCAGCGGCGTCACCAGCATCACGTCCGCTGCACGATACAGCGCGATCAGCTCGTCGATCGGAATGCTGCGATAAAGAAACTGCACAGGGCTGGAGGTGGGCGAGCCGTGGTTCGAGTTGATGCGCGACACCAGCTCGTTCACGCGGCTGCGCAGCTCCGCGTAAGCGTCGATCTTTTCGCGCGACGGCACGGCGAGCTGGATGTAGTGCAGCTGCTCGCGTAGCTCCGGCTGGCGCTCCAGCAAGCGATCGACTGCGAGCATGCGCCGCTCGAGGCCCTTCGTGTAGTCGAGCCGATCGACTCCGAGCAGGATCTTCTTGCCGCGCGTCTCGGCGCGGATGCGCGCGATCATCTCGTCGATCTCGGGGCTTTGCTTGGTGAACGTGGCGACGTCGATGCCGATCGGATACACGCCCAGCTGAACCTCGCGATCCTCCCAGCGCAGTGACTGCGCGTTGTAGTCGAGCCCGAGCACCTCGGCGGCAGCGTGCGCGAAGTTCTGGCGATCGTTTTCAGTGTGGAAGCCGATCAAGTCTGCGCCGAGCACACCTGCCAAGATCTCTGCGCGCGACGGCAGAATGCGGAACACGTCGGACGACGGCCAAGGGATGTGCAGGAAGAACCCGATGCGCGCCGAGCCTTTGCGCCGACGCAACATCGATGGCACGAGTGTTAGTTGATAGTCATGGATCCAAACGGTCTCGGGGCCCTGAACTTCGGCTGCGATAGCTTCTGCAAAGCGTTCGTTGACTGATACGTATGCACGCCATTCGTCACTTGCATCGAGCTGCACCTTGTCGAGCAAGTAGTGGAACAGTGGCCATAACACTGCATTCGAGTAACCGTCATAGAACAGTGAGACCTCTTCGGCCGTGAGCGCGACAGGCTTCAAGCGCTTCTCTTCGGCTTGAGAGAAAAGCTCATGAATCGCAGGCTCTTCGAGCGCACTTGTGTCGCCTAACCAGCCAACCCATGATCCCTGGCCGTGTTCGTGATACTCACGTAGAGCACTGGCCAATCCACCGCTCGATGGTGTTAAAGCCGATCCTTCGGGTGTGGTTGTGATGGTGACCGGTAGCCTATTGGACGCTAAGATCATATGAACACCTTTCGTCCCTGGTGTGCTGAGCTGTGTCGCGCACAAACGATCGCTGATCGCCGTACGCACGTTGCGCTGTTCGCGTGACCGTCACACTGACGCCATTGGCTGCCATCAAAGTTGCCCCACATGCGCATTGATCGTCGATCTTTTGTCTCAGCAGCGACGGCCCTCGTCGCCTCTGGTTCCATGGGCCAAGTGATCGGGGCAGCCGCGCCGGCACGCGCGCGCCGCAGCACTTTCACAGGCTTCGGCGAGCTGGTGCAGGACCCAGACGGCGTAATCGATCTGCCCCAGGGTTTTCGTTATTCCGCATTCTCCCGTGAAGGAGACCCGCTTACACGTGCAGGCATCGTGCCGTCCGACCACGATGGCATGGCTGCGTTCTCAGGTGGCACATCCGGCGTGTGGCTCGTTCGCAACCACGAGATCAGCCAGAGCGATGTGGATGCCGGCAAGATGCCGGTGATCGCGGGCGAGGGTTGCCGCACCTACGATCCGGATGCGTCAGGTGGCACGACCACACTTCTCGTCGGCTTCGAACGACAGCTGCGCAGGCATCATGTGAGTCTCGCGGGCACTGTCAACAACTGCGCTGGCGGACCGACTCCGTGGCGCAGCTGGCTGACATGCGAAGAGAGCGTCGACACTTACTCCAAGCCACATGGCTACGTGTTCGAGGTGCATCCACGCTGCGGCGGCAATCCAGAACCGATCATCGCCATGGGGCGCTTCGCGCACGAGGCGGTCGCGTTCGATCGCAGCGGCATCGCCTATCTCACCGAGGACAGTGCATCTCCGTTCGGCTGCATCTACCGCATGTTGCCGAAGGAGCCGCTCGGCGGGCTCGGGTCGCTGCACGCTGGTGGCGCACTACAAGCTGCCGCTCTGAGCGGCGTGGTCGGCGATCTATCGAGTGTGCAGCAGCCCGGTACGGTGTTGCCCGTGCGCTGGATCACTGTCAAAAACGTCAACCCCCGCGATGACGAGACGCAGCTGCGCGAGCAGGTACTGGGTGAAGGCGCGACGCCGATTCCAAAGGCCGAGGGGGTGTGGACTGACTACCAGGGCAAGGTGTGGTTCACATCGAGCTACGCTGGTGGTCCGAAGGGGAGCGCCCCGAGCGCTGCCGCTCACAGCGGCCAAATCTGGCGCTACGATCCTGAGCAAGAGACGCTGACCTTGGTCGTGATCGTGCCGAAGGGATCAGCTTGGGACGGACCTGACAATATCACTGCGAGCCCACACGGCTTCGCGCTCGCTTGCAACGACGGCGGTGGCGAGCAGTTCTTGATGAGCATCAGCGACGACGGCGCGATCTATCCGTTCGCGCAGAACGTGTTCAACGAGTCCGAGTTCGCCGGCGCCACATTCTCGCCGACCGGTCGCACGCTGTTTGTGAACATCCAGAATCCCGGCATGACGCTGGCTATCTGGGGTCCTTGGTGCAGCTCGGACGCGTGAGCTCAACGCGCATGCGCCGCGCGAGCATTGCCCGCGCGGCGCTTGCAGCAGAACGACTTCAGATCGCCGAAGGCGTGGTGTCGGTGCCCGGTGTGGTCGGCGTGGTTGGTGTGGTCGGCGTGCCTGGTGGGCATGCTTCGTCGGTATCGGTGTCCGTGTCGGTGTCCAGATCCGTCTCGTCGACATTCTCATCGACGTCTGGATTGAGGTCATCCGAATCGGTGTCCGAGTCGGTGTCGCCATCGCAGTCGGAGTCAGAGTCCGAATCGGTGTCGACATCGTTGCTGGAGCCGCCGCTGCCAGCTGCAGGACCGTTGCCGGTGCCGGCTGCTGGTGCAGCCTGCGTGTTGTTATTCGCGTTCTGATCTTTGTCGTCGTTCGCAGCTGGCGTGTTGGCAGGGGCCGCGGCGCCGGCTTGGGCGAGGTTCGCGCGCGTTTGCGCGGGGTCCGCACTGGTAGCGCCTTCGGCGCAAGCAGTCGCGGCGAGCAGCGTGACAAAGCTGAACAGTATCCGAGTGTGGTTCATGTACGAAGCTCCCATAATCACAGAGGTGGTGAGGACACGCGGCCCTCGTCCGCTCAAAGTTGGCCGCTGTGCGGCATCTTCTTGCCGGCATCGCAAAGAAAAGTTTCTTTGTGCGCTCACCAAAAAATCTTCGGACCGCGGCCAGTACATGTCGGGAGGTCACCGTATGAAACTGGCCCAACGCTTCTTTCTGAGCCTGCAGCACGTCGTGCTGTTCGCGACCTTGTTCGGTCTGCTCGCGCTCGCCGAGCGTGCACCCGCTCGCTTCGAGCACGCGATGCGCGAAGATGGCTGGGCAGAGTGGGCGACCTTCTGTGCGTTCGCGCTCGCGGCAGGGCTGGCTGCGCACGCGCTCTGGCGCACGCGTGCTGCTGGGCGCCTACACAACATCGCGCTGGTCGGTCTCGCGTTGTTCTGCTTGTTTGTTGCGGGTGAGGAGATCTCCTGGGGACAGCGCTTGCTCGGGTTCCGTCCTGCGGCGTTGTTCCTCGAGAACAATCACCAGCAAGAGAGCAACTTGCATAACTTGCTCAAGGGCATCTTCGAGACGCGCTGGATGGTGTTCCTTGTGGCTGCCGCTTATGGCGTCGTCGCCCCGTACCTAGCGTATGTGACGCGTTGGCCGCGCGCGTTGGCTGCGCCGCTCGGGCTCGTGCCGTGGTTCGCAGCGGTCGCGTTTTTGGAGTTTAGCTACCCCTATGACCTCGTGGGTGAGCTCGCGGAGCTGGTGCTTGGCTTGTTGTTTCTCGCGGACATCATGGAGCGTCGCCGCAGGCTACGGATCGATCAGGGTGGTTATGGCTTGAGTCGCGCGGCTTATGCCTGTGCAGCGCTCGCGGTCGCGCTCTTGTGCTTGCCGCTGAACGACGTGTCGCTGCGCTCCAACACGGCAGAGCTGGTTACACACACGCGTGAAGATCTGTCGACCCTCGCGGTGCGCATGCAGACTGGCGATGTGCTGCGGAGCGGCTTGTTCAAAAAGCGCGAGGTGCACAAGCGCTTGTACACAGCGGTCAAAGCCGGATACGTCGATCTGGGTCGCGAGCGCTTCTACCTGGATGCCTGGAACAGTCCGTATTGGCTGGCTTTCCAGCGCACAGGCGAGGGGCGGGGCCGGGTAGTCCTGTATTCCTTCGGCCCCAATCGCCGCCGCGACCGCGAAGCACAGTCGGATGCGTACGAAGTTGCGGGGGGCGATGATGTCGCGATCAGCGTCGAGGTAAGCCTGCCCGCGCATGCCGAGCGCTGAGGATGTGCTATCTGAGCGGTCGTGAGCTCTCGGCCACGACTGCATGGGGCGCTTCCAGCGGTCGCGTGCTACCTCGCTATCCTCCTGATCCTCGCGCTCGCCGCCCGCACGCGGGCCGACGCCAGTGATCTGTTGAAGATCCGCTGGGTCGCACCACTCGATTGCCCGCGTGGCGACTTCGATCGCGAGCTGACGAACTTGATCGGGGATACCCCGCCACCCGCGCAGGCAGAGGTGGACGTGAGCGCTTTGTCATTTGGGCCGCGCCGCTACCACTTGAGCTTGCGGCTGACGGCGGCGGACCAGCCGGCCACGCGAGAGCTGGAGCTGGCGAGCTGCGCGGATGTCAGGCATGCGGCGGCGTTGCTGATCGCGACGGCGCTACAGGATGCGAGCGCGGACCTGCCGCCGACAGCTGCGGGAAGTGGTCTGCAGCTGCGTGTCGGCGCGGTGGGCGACGCGCTGAGCTTGCCTGCGATCTCGGGCGGTCCTGAGATCGGGATCGCTTGGCGGATGCGTGGGCTGCGAGTCGGGATCGAGGGGCGCTACCTGTTCGCGCGCGAGGCGAGTGATGACGACTCGCAGCTCAGGACCGATGTCGATCTGCTCGCGGGCAGCTTGGCCGGGGCGTACGTGTTCCCGCTCGGGCCTTTGGCTGTCGGGCCCGGCCTCGCGGTCGAGCTCGGTCGGCTCGGGGCTGCAGCGCGCGGGGAGCAGGCGGGGGACCAGGGCGGCACGTTGTGGGTGAGCGCGCTCGTGGGTGGGCGGATCGAGCTGCCGTTGAACGGTACATTCGGGCTGATGCTCGCGGCCCAGCTGAGCGTGCCGCTGCGCCGGCCTAGCTTTTCGCTCGCCGAGGAGCAGCCGTTCTACGAGACCAGCTCCCTCGGGCTGCGGCTGGCCATCGGCATGAATATTCAGCTTGGGGACAAACGAACCGCGAGCACCGGCCAATAGATGGAGATGCCGGTGAAAATGGCCGACACAGAGTTGCTCGCGAACAGCCAGGAGGCCGCGCCTCCGGGGCAAGCGGACTTCGACGCGCTGTACCGAGCTCATGTCCATTTTGTGTGGCGGTCGCTGCGTCGCCTCGGCGTGCGTGAGGCCTCGCTCGAAGATGCCACCCAGGAAGTGTTTTTGGTTGTGCACCGCCGATTCCAAGATTTTCGTCCCGGCCCGACCGAGAAAGCTTGGTTGTTTGCGATCGCGCTGCGCGTCGCGAGCGATCAGCGGCGCTGGGTACGGCGCAAGGGCAACCTCGCGCCGCTACGTGAAGAGCTGATCGAGGGCACGTCGTCCCCGCTCGATGGCGTGATCAAGCGCGAAGCTTCGGACCTGGTGCTCGGCTTCTTGGAGCAGCTCGACGAAGCGCGGCGCTCTGCGTTCATCTTGTGTGAGCTCGAGCAGATGACCGGAGCTGAAGCGTCGACTGCGCTCGGCATCAGCTCGAACACGTACTTCTCGCGCGTTTACTCGGCGCGAAAAGCTTTCGCTACGTACTTGCAGGAGCGAGGCATCAGCGCCCAGGAGTCATCGCCATGAAACAGTTGCCCGAGGCGGCCCGCAGCATCGTCGAAAGCGCACGCGAAGCGCACGATCCCAGCGAAGCGCAGCTGCAAAACATGCTCGCCAACTTGCACGCACAGCTCGGCTATTCAGCGGCGCCGAGTGAGCCGTCTGGCGCGCCAGAAGCCGTGAGCACAGCCGCGACTGGAGCAGCCCGAGGGCTGTTGCATGCCAAGCTCTTGAAGCTGGTGCTTTCGCTCGCAGCCCTCGGCGGCATCGCGGCGTTTGTTGCTCCACGCCTCTGGAACTTTGAGCCGACTCAACCACCGGCCGCGGTCGTGATCGCGCCAGCTCCTGAAGAGCCTCGCGCACAGCCAGTGGCTGAGGCTGTGGCCGTTCGCGAACCCGTGCGCGAAGTGGCTGAGCCGCCCGCTCCCCAGGCGCCGCGTGCGCGTGGCGTGCAAGAGAAGAGTGAGCGCCGAGTTGTGGCGTATCGAAAGCCGTCACCCGTGTCGACTGTCGCAAGCACCTCGGCTCAGAACAATGTTGTGATGCCTCCACAGATCGAGCCTGTGAACACCGCTGTGGCTCTCGCACCGAAGGTCGCTGTAGAGAAGGTGTCGCTCAGCGACGACGTGGTGCCGCTGCAATCTGCGCGCAAGCGTGTGGAGGACAAGGCTTCCGGGCCTTCGGATGCGGATGAGCTTCGGTTGATCGGCCGTGCTGCATCACTGCTGCGCGACGGCGAGCCCGAGGAGGCGCTCGAGCTGTTGCAGGAGCATGGACGCAAATTCCCGGCGAGTCAGCTCAAGGTTGAGCGCCGCGGGCTGAGCGTGCTGGCCCGTTGTGGTGCAGGGCAGGTCGAACAAGGTCGGCGCGAGCGCGATGAGTTTCTGCGCGACGCGGCTCAGGCGCCGATCGCAGCGCGCGTGCGCAAGGCTTGCCCCGAGCGTCAGCCATGACGAGAACAGTGGTCGCAGCAGTTGCAGCTGTGAGCTGCATCCTGGGGATTGCGTGCACGCCGAACCTTGTAGTCGGCACGCGTGAGCCCGATGCGGCCGCTGACGCAGCAGAGCCGATGTTGCAACCTGACGCTGGCCGCGAAGATGCGGCTGAGCCGCTCTCGGCGCGCGACGCTGGGGGCATGCCTGACGCCGCCCCGGCACCCGACGATGCCAACATGAACGTCGACATGCAGAACGACGGCGGCACGGGTTGCACGACCGACGAACAATGCACCGACTCGGACGAGCCGCTGTGTAAGGTCAGCGAAGGCCGCTGTGTCGAATGCCTGAGCGCCGCGAACTGCAACGCCAATGAGGTCTGCGAAGACGACGGTGAGTGCAGCGCCCGCCCGGTCCCGTGCACCAGCGCGCTGCAGTGTGCCGGCAGCGACGATCCAGTCTGCCACCCCACGCTACAGGTTTGCGTGGAGTGCGCGATCGACACTCAATGTCCTGGCAACGAAACCTGCCAGCCCGACAACGAGTGCGACTAGGTTATTGGTAGAAGAAGCTGACGGCGGCGTAGTCGCGCACCGTCTCTGGCCGGTCGGCGCCGAGCTCAAAAGACAGTGTCAGCTCGCTGTCGAAGTTGACTGCCTCACTTAGGATCGTCCAGCGCATCATGGTGGTCTCGCTGGTGCCCTGTTCGTCGTCGACCGCGAGCTGCGAGACGGCAGAGAACGGTGAGCTGTAAGGCCCGTTCTTGAAGAAGAAGCCGCCGTTGAAGTAGTTGTCGGTGCCTGTTCCCAGCGCTCTGACCTCGCCGTCGATCTCGAGGCGCTCATCGCCTTCCATGAAGCCCAGCTCGTCGGCGCGCGGCGAGCGCGAAGCGTCGGTCTTGCCGCGCATGTACATCAGCGTGCCGATGTACTTCCCGCGGCCGCTCAGAGCGGCAGCGCTGAAGCGATCCCCCGGCTCTGGCTCGCTCAGCTCCGACAGCGCAGCGTGCAAGCGGCCCCACTCGCCGCGCGGCAGCTCGTCGTTGCCGTAGAGCCGCACGCGTATGTTGCGCGGCGCGTCCGTTGCGCTCACGAGCTCGACTGACGCGCGTTGCGCGAATGGCATCGGCAAGCTCAGCTTCAGCTGCACCTTGTCACCGTCGAGCTCGACCGAGAGCGGCAACGTGGTAAATGAAGCCAGCGCGTGTCGAGCGCCGAACAACAGTGACAGTGGCAGATCGACCGCTGCACTGCCATCCCAACTCAAGCGCAGGCTGGTTTCGTCCATGACAGCTCGCGCAGTCGCAGCCTCCAGCTGCAGCTCGACGCGCTGCAGTGTACCGGGCTGCTCGCGTGTCCACGCCGCCCAGGCACCGACACCTTGCACCGCCACATCTTGGTCGAGCCAGCTCACGCCCGCAGCGCGTGGCTGCGCAAGCAGCGCATCGAGCTCCGCACGCGCCTCGGGCGCCGCGAGCTGCGCTGCATCAAACGACTCGGTCGCCTCGACGTGATGCGTATTCACGTGTGCGTAGTACAGCGTGAGCGATGAGCCTGCGCTGAGATCGTCGATAAACACGCGCAGCTGACGGCTGTAGCTGATCGGCAGGTAGCTGATCGTTCCGCCCGAGGTCCAGGCTGTGAGTGGAGCGTCGAAAGGCGCGGCGAGCGTGTCGGCCCAGTCACTCCAGCGCCCCTCGAACGCCGGTGTTTCTGCGCCGTCGATGTAGATGCGGATGCGCTCGCTCATCGGCCGCAGATCGACCAACACTGAGCTAGTTGGGTTGGAGATGCCGCGCGCGAGCAGGATCCGCGAGATGTACCCCGGCCCATCATCGGCGGCGATCAGGTAGCCGTTTTCACCTGGGCCGCAGCTCACGCTGGCTTCGTTTTGTTGCCCGACCAGCGAAGGCTGATCGCCGCACAGCGCGAGGAAGCTGTTGAAGTCTTTGTTGCCAGGATCGATCAGCGGGAAGCTGGTCTCGACGCCGCGCTCGTGCGTGCTGAAGAGCCGTGTGCTCGTGGTGCTGAACGTCGGCAGCCCGGCCCAGTCGGTGAGCGCCGCCCAGCCCGCTTGCTGATGTGCTGCGCTTGTTTGCGGAGGCGCGGTCGTCGGAGGATCGACGGTGTTTGTGTTCACGCCCGCGTCATCGTCTGTGTTCGTGTTCGTGTCGGAGCCGCCCATCTGTCCGGGGCGAGCGGGATCTGCCTTGACGCCGTCCGCTGCACCGGCTGCGTCCAGCGAGCGTGCGGCGCCACCGTCTGCCTGTGGATGGTTGCGTCGTCCGATCTCGTTTGGTGATGACACCTCGCTCGGACCGCTGCGCGTGTCTGCGTCGGATGTTTTTGTGTCATCGAGCCGGTAGTCGAAGACGCCCGTGCACGCGGCAGACCACAGCAAGCTGCCCACGCTGATGAGCGTGGAGCACAGTGAAAAGTGCACACGTAGAGGCGCAACTCTCGACACGCGTGGTGTCTAGCACGGCAGCAGACGCCGGAAAAAGGCGGCGACGCATTGATGTAATCGCTAACGTCAATGCCTACCCAAGCGGAGGACCACTCCTCTTATGGTTGGGAACCGTCATGGCGCCAACTATGTCGGGTGAACCGAGCTTGCCGCTTACGGCTGCGAAGCCACCGCTGCGCTGTGCGTGGCGCGTCCAAAACTGCGCTTCGTCCTTCCGTTGCGAGAACAGAGCCGAAATGTGACGGTCAACGCGCTTTTCGAGGCAGGGAGGTATCCTGGCGCCCTTTGCGTGCGTCTGGATCTTCATGAATCCATTTGCAGTCATGCAGCCTTTCGGCAGGTGTTCAGTGAAATCACTTTCCATGATGTCCAGCGCCAAGCTTGTGCTCGGCTTGGTCCTCGCAGGTTGCAGCGCTCAACAAGCGCCCGCAGCAGCCGGCACCACCGTGGCCAGCAAGTCCGTATCGCAGCCGTCAGAGAAGGGCCACGTCGAGGTCAACGGCATACGTTTGTATTACGAGCTGCATGGCCCTGCAGGCGGCGTTCCGCTCGTTTTGCTGAACGGCGGCGGCTCGACCATCGAAGTGACCTATGGACAGATCCTTCCTTACCTCGCGCAGCACCGACGTGTGATCGCGCTCGATGAACAAAACCACGGACGCAGCGGACATCGCAGGGTGCCCGAACGTTTCAGCGACTCCGCTCGCGACGTCGCGGAGCTGCTTCGCCAGTTGAAGATCGAGCAAGCCGATGTGATGGGTTTTTCGAACGGTGCAAGCGTGGCGATGCACGTCGCGCTCTTGCATCGCGGCTTGGTGCGCAAGCTGATCTTCGCGGGCTCGATGACGAAGAAGAGTGGCGCGCCGGCGCAGTTCTGGGAGCAAATGGCGAAAGGCACGTACGCCGACATGCCGCAGGAGCTGAAAGCTGCGTTCCTCGCGGTGAATCCAGATCAAGCGCAGCTGCATGATATGTACGACAAGGACTCGGAGCGCATGCGCAACTTCGTCGAGACGAGCGATGATGAGGTCAGGTCGCTGAACATTCCTACGTTGATCATCGCAGGCGATCGCGATGTGTCTACGCCGGAGCACGCCGTCGAGCTCGCGCGGTTACTGCCGCAGGCGCGTTTGCTGATCTTGCCGGGCACGCACGGCGCGTTCTTGGGCGAAGAGCTCAACAAGGATCGCGGCGCGCGCGAGCCCGAAACCAGCGCGCAACTGATCGAAAACTTCTTGGAAGATCGGTACTGAAGAGAGCAGAGGAGAGGAATCGCCAAGGAACGCCAGGACCGCCGAAGAGCGCCAAGAGAGGGAGAAAGTGCTCCGCTGCTTTCACGCCGAGGTCTTGCGAGAGACGCGGAGCTTCTCGATTCTCGTGGCGTTCTTTGGCGTTCTTTGGCGTTCTGCGTGGCGTCCCTGGCGAACCTCTCGGAGCAGTTGCCACGTTGGTGCGAACAACGAGAAGAAGAGGGTTCGCCAAGGAACGCCAGGGACCGCCGAAGAACGCCAAGAGAGGGAGAAAATGCTCCGCTGCTCTTACGCTGAGGGTATGCGAGAGACGCGGAGCTTCTCGATTCTCGTGGCGTTCTTCGGCGTTCTGCGTGGCGTCCCTGGCGACCCTCTCGTTCCTCTCCTCGCCGCCACCAGCTGCGCAGTCCGTTGCGCGTGCGTGCGCGGCGCGGACAGCGTTGGCGAGTCGAGCACGCTGGATATTGCTGAGCGACCACAGTGACTAACATGTGCGCCACAGAGGCGAGTTTGGCCGGCAATTGCAGTGTCTTGTAAGACCACGAATGGCCTGGATGAGATCTTGACCGGAGGCCGCGCCGTAGCCTAGTGGATGAGCAAGCACAGCGCTCAAGTTGCGGCGACTCGTGCCACGCGAAATCCGATGTTCAGAAGTACGACTTGGCTTGAAGGTAGGAACGCACCTTCGACCTCCGCGCTCGTTTTGGGCGTAGCTCTCCGCATGGCGCTGCTCGCAGCGCTGCTCGGCGGCTGCGACCGCGCGCTGGGGCTTCAGGAATTTTCGCTCGAAGAGCAAACAGATCAGCCCGCGATCGGCGCGCTCGAATGCGCGACACATACTGAGTGTCGCCAGGTGCACGCGGATGGCGGCACATTGTTTCCCAACGATTACTGTCATGCCGGTCGCTGCGCGGCGCTGCGTAGTGACGACTGCGAGACCATCACGGGTCCGGCGGATGACAGCCGCGCGATCCTGATCGGCTCGTTGTTCGCTACCAGCGGCGCAACGCGTCAGACCAATTTGGCCCGTCAGCGCAGCGCGGTGCTCGCCGTCGAGCAGATCAATGCAGCTGGTGGCGTCAGGACCACGCTCGCCGGCTATGCGCGGCCGCTCGCGCTGGTGTCGTGCGACTCCGTCACGAACCTGACCCGCGCGGCGCGGCATTTGATCGACGACTTGGGCGTGAGCGCGATCGTCGGTCCCAACACCAGCCAAGACACGCTCGACTTGGCCCGACAGATCAGCATCGAGGCGGGTACGTTGCTCCTGAGCCCGACCGCGCAAGCGGCCAGCATCGCGGACCTCCTGGATCACGATCTCAGCTGGCTGATGGTCCCGAGCGACGCACAGCGTATGCCGCTGATGGCCGCACGGATCAACGCGCTCGAAGCGCAGCTCCAAGCGGAGCGTGCCGGGCGTCCGCTGAGACTCGGGATCATCCTGCGCGACGACGTGCTGTCGCAAGGTGCACGCAGCGCGCTGAGCAGCTTGTTGTGGAACGGCACGCCGGTCACCGAAGCGGGTGCGCTCGGCGAGAACCTGCGTGTGGACAGCTACGCGCCGTCCGGAGAAGGGCTCGCAGCGCTCGTCGAAGAATATGTCGTGTTCGCGCCCGACGTCGTCGTGATGGTCGGCACGGCCGAGACCGTGTCGCTGATCATGGGGCCGTTGGAGCGCGACTGGCTCGCGCGTGTGCGGCCGCACTACGTCGTGACCGATTCGTCGAAAGTGCCCGAGCTGATCGAGCTCGTGCGCGGGAAAGAAGACCTGCGCACACGTGTGACGGGCATCGGCGTATTGCCCACGGCGGAAGCCGCGCCGAACCAAGCTGCGTTCGCGGCGGCTTATGAGCAGCGCTTCGGCGCAGAGCACGGCGCGATCTTCGGCGCGGGCCAAGCCTACGACGCCGTGTACGCGTTGACGCTCGCGTACGCCGCTGCCGGCGAAGCCACGGCGCCTGCCCGTGGTGAAGACTTGGCGCGTGGCCTGCGTCAGCTTTACGGCGGCGCGAACACGCTCGCGTTGCGCCCGGCCAACCTGGCGATAGCGCAAGACACGCTGCTGCAGGGCCAAGCGATCCGCGCGCTCGGCAGCTTCTCGCCGTTGCGCTGGGACGAGCGCGGCGCGCTGCTCGAGGGCACGGTCGAAGTGTTTTGCCTTGCCGCTGCCGGCGGCGAGCCTGCGTTCGCGAGCTCGGGCCTGAGCTACGACGTCGCGACAGGCCGCGCGCGTGGCACGTTCAGCCCTTGCGCGAGCGATGCCAGCGCAGTGGCCCAGACCTCTGCGAGCCCCGAGCCAGCAGCACCAGCTGCGCCCCCAGCTGCGGAATGCACGCCTCCCTGCATCAGCGCCTACGATGCCGGCATGCCCGAGCCCCCGCGACCTGGTCCGCCCGCGACGCCCGAGCCAGCCCCGGCCGTCAACGCAGGCACGTACGTGCGTTACCTGGCGTGCGGCGCAGAAGCGTGCGGCACGAACGCCAGCGACTACTGCTGCATCTCCGGGACCGCGGGCGTCGCGAGCTGCGAGATAGAGCCGCGCAACTGCACCTACGAGTTCCATTGCGTACGCAACGCTGACTGCCGCGCTGGCGAACAGTGCTGTGAGATGAACGGTAAAGCCAGCTGCATGCCTGCGGACCAAGCGTGCCCGGGTGCCACGTTCGAGTGCACATCGGTCCGTGACTGCCCAACTGGCCAGCAGTGCTGCTCGCATCTCACGCCGGAGAGCACCGCCTACGCCGCCACGCGCTGTGAAGCCGCGTGTGACGCTGCCGTCAACAGCTCACCGCTGTGTGAAATCTCCCTGGATTGCGCGCCGGGTACGGTCTGCCGCGTCAGCAACTACCTGCCCAACCTGCACGTGTGCGACACGCTTGTGCGCCCATAGACTTAGGGCGGCTGGCGCCAGCGCTGATCCAGGAAGACGAAGTCGCTGACTGAGCTGGCATGGCAGCCACCGCAGTGGCGCGCTTCGCTCGGGCCCGACTTCAAGCCGAGCGCAGCCTCCCAATACCCAAAGGCCCAGTCGCCGTGCTCGGCGTCGAAACCCGGCTCGCGCTTGATCATGATCCCGAGGGCGATCACGGCGAGCTTACCGTCTGCGCCGAGCGTGAGCTTCTGCTTGACGATCGCTGCGCCAGCCGCGAAAGGCGTCTTGCCAGCTGCCTCTTGGCCGCGCTCCGCTGCAGGGTTCAGCCAGTCTTGCGTGTACAGGTTCTTGCCGTGCTCGCTCTCGTCGAACGCGAGCTCGGCCGCGCTCGGCGATCTGCACAACGATGCGATCTGCACCGAGATCGATTGCGGCTCGGCGGTCTCGCGTGTCCATGTGGTGTAAGCCTGCATCGCGGCTTCGAACGAGGGGTCGTTTGTAACTCCGTCGCCGCTATCAGCTGCAGGCTCGCCGCTGGTAGCGCCGGAGCCGGATTCTGCGCCGCTGCTAGCGGCAGTCGCGCCCGCGCTGGGTGGCGCGTCGAGCGCGTTGTCGTGCTTGCACGCTCCCAGGCCGACACACGCGCACAGCGCGAAGCATGTGCGAAGGTTCATCGTCCGTCTAGCGTAGCACAAGGCTCAGACCCTTTTGGTCTTCCAGCGCCCGCGCCGAAACAACCAGAGCGCGAGCATGGCCAGCAGCGAGTAGGCGCAGGTGATCGCGATGAATACGCCGTTAGGCCCAAAACCGAGCGACAGCGCCAGCACGTACGCCACAGGGATCTTGAAGAACCAAAAGCAAAACAGGTTGAGCAGTGTCGGTGTGCGCGTGTCACCTGCGCCGTTGAAGGCTTGGATGAGCACCATGCCGTACGCATAAAACAAGAAGCCGAGCGCCACGATGCGCAAGCAGTTCGTGGCGAACATCAGCTCCTCGGGCGCGTCCGTGAAGAAGCGAAGGATCGGCTGCGGCGCGAGCGTGAACACGATCCCGACGACACCCAAGAACGCGAAGTTGTAAGCGCCCACGACCCAGACCGCGCGCTCGGCGCGGTCCGGCTTGTTGGCCCCCAAGTTCTGCCCGACCAAGGTCGCGGCCGCGTTCGACAGTCCCCACGACGGCAGCAGCGCGAACACTGCCACGCGCATCGCGATCGTGTAGCCGGCGAGCGCGACGCTTCCGAACGTAGACAAGATGCGCACGAGACCGAGCCAGCTCGCCGTTTCGAGCGTGCTTTGCAAGGTTCCCGTGCTGCTCAGGTCGATCAAGCTCTTTTGCACCTCTGCATGCGGGCGCAGGTGGTGCAAGCGCACATGCAGCCGTCCGCTGCGCCGCAAGAGCAAGCTGAGCTGGTAAGCGACGCCGATGCCGCGACCCAAGGTTGTCGCGACCGCTGCACCGAGCACACCCAGCTTCGGAAACGGGCCGAGGCCAAAGATGAAAAGCGGTCCCAGCACGATGTTCGCGATGTTCGCGAGCCACAGCGAATGCATCGCGGTCACGGCGTTGCCAGCGCCACGAAACACAGCGTTCAGCGCGAACAGCAAGATCACCGTGATGCTGCCGCCCAACATCACGCTGCAGTACAGCGAGCCCATCTCGAGCACGGCCGGCGACGCGCCCATCATTCTCAGCAGCGCCGGCCCGGTCCATGCGCCGAGCACACCGAACACCACCGATACGCCAGAGGTGAGCACGAGCACCTGGCCTGCGGCGAGCGAGGCGGCTTCGTGGTCGCCTTCGCCGATCCGGCGCGACACGATGGCCGTGGCAGCCACCGAAAGCCCGACAGCGACCGCGTACACCATCGCAAGCAGTGATTCAGTCAGGCCGACGGTCGCGACCGCGTCCGCTCCCAAGCGCGACACCCAGAAGATGTCAGCGATCGCGAACAGCGACTCCATCGCCATCTCGAGCACCATCGGGACGGCGAGCAAGAACACCGCCCGCCGCAGCGGCAGCTCGGTGTAGTCGAGCTCGGTCCCGGTGAGTGCTTGGCGCACCAGTGCCAGAAAGCTCAGCTGCGCAGCGGGGGGTAGAGACGCAGGCGGGTGAGATTCGCGCATTGATGGTCCAGCGTTCCAGCGCGCGATCGTACCACGGCAGCGCCGCTCCGATCAGGAGTGACTGATCAGTGTCGTTGGCCGCGGCAGTGCTACCGGTTCGATCACATGGCGCTGGGGTGGTGCCCCACGCAAGCGCAGCGCTTGGCGGGCTGCCACTTGAATGCGCTCACGCAACCCCGTGTCGCGAATGTGATCGTGGTCCACTTGGCTCGCGGTCGCGTACAACGAGGTCGGCACGGTGTGCGCTCTGAAGAAGCTAAACAACGGACGAAGCGTGTGGTCGATCATGAGTGAGTGCCGATCGCTGCCGCCGGTGGCTGCAAGCACGACCGGCACATCGACCAGCGCGTTCGGGTCGAGCAGATCGAACAGATGCTTGAACTGGCCCGTGTAGGAGCCTTTGTACACGGGCGTGCCCGCGACGATGATGTCCGCGCTCTCGATCGCGCCCAGCACTGATAGGCCCTCTGCGGCCAGCTCGTCGCGCTGCATATGCGCTCCGAGCAGAGGGCCGACATCACAGAGCTCGAACATGCGTCCTTGCGCCCCACTCAGACTTTCGAGCTCGCGCAGGACGGCGTTGACCAGTGAGGTGGTGCGGGAAGGGCGGCCGATGCCACCGCTGACGCCGACGATGTGTAGCTTGGTCATGACGTTCTCCGGATCAGTTCATGTTTTGGTCGGATGGAACAGCGCAAGAGAGCGCGCCGCTGACAGCTGCGGTCACGCGCTGCCGCGTGGGAGTGGGCCGGGACCAGGCTTCGGTCCGCAGGCGGTAAGCGATCAAGTCGGCGATGCTCACGACCAAAAAGCCGTGGCGTGCCGCGAAAGAACAGAGCTCTGGGAGGCGGGCCATGCTGCCATCGTCGTTGACGATCTCGCACAATGCACCCGCCGAAGGGTGGCCTGCGAGGCGCGCGAGGTCGACCGCGGCTTCGGTGTGACCAGGGCGCTGCAGCACCCCGCCCGTCGCGTAGCGCAGCGGAAAGACGTGTCCTGGTCGCGCGAAGTCTTGAGGGCCGTACGCGTTGTCCGCGAGCGCGCGGATCGTGCTGCTGCGGTCGGCGGCGGAGATGCCGGTGCTGGTACCCTGCTTGAGATCGACCGACACTGTGAACGCTGTGCCTTGCGACTCGCCGTTGTTCTCCACCATCAATGGCAGCTGCAGCGCATCGACACGCTCTGGTGCGAGCGCGACGCAGATCACTCCGCTGGTGTAGCGCACCATGAAGCCAGTCGCTTCGGGCGTCGCGCACTGCGCCGAGATGATCAGGTCGCCTTCGTTTTCGCGGCCAGCGTCGTCGACTACGACGACAAACTCACCGCTGCGGATCGCGGTCAGAGCGTGTTCGATCTTCGCAAAAGTCATGGGAGCTCCGGCTCAGGAGTAAAAACTCGGGGTAGGGGGGATGTCACTGAGGGCCCACGCGCCGATGTCGCGCAGCTTGTAGTCGATAGGATCGTGCAGGGTGTGTGTGCGCAGGTTTCTCCAGAACCGATCGAGGCGCGCCTTGCCTGCAGTCGCGCGCGCACCCATCACCTCGAACATGCGCTCGGTCACGTCCAAGCCCGCACGCGTAGTCTTGACCTTGGCGAGCGCGATCGCGATCGACGTCGCTGCACGCTGCTCGGGGGTGAGCGCATCACCTTGGTTCCACGCTTGATCGAGCGCGCGTGCGGCTTCATCGGTGAGGGCGCGTGCGGCTTCGAGCTCGCTCCACAGCTCGCCGTACGTGCGCAGCACATACGGGTCGTCGCTCGCGCTCGTCACGCCCGAGGTGAACCAAGCCTTGCTCTCTGTGCTCGTGAAGCTTCGGGCAGCTTGGAACGCGCCCTGCGCGATGCCGAGATAGATGTTCGCCAAGGTCAGCTGTGCGATGCACGGGCGCAGCGACGCGAACGTCGAGCCCAACGGACCGGGTGTCGCCAGCAGCTCATGGCGGCCGACCAACACACCTTCGAAGTGTGCGCTCCCACTGTCGGTCTGACGTTGCCCGATGTTGTTCCAGTCTTCACGCAGCTGAATCCCCGCGCGCGCTGTGGGGACCGCGAAGATCGCGAGCTTGCCCGTCTGATCGTCGAGCGCCGACGCGATCAGCATGTCGGAGTCGAGCGCGCCCGAACAGAACGACTTGTCACCCTGCACCACGCCTTTGTCGTCGCGCCAATGTACACTCGTGCGTGGATCGAGCGGGTTGAGCGCGTTGCCCCAAAACCAGTTGTTGGATGCGGTCTGCGCGAACCACGGTCGCCATTGCTCGGGCGCAGCGAACAAGCGCAGCGTCGCAAGGAGCAGATGTTGAAAGCCGAATACGTGTGCGACCGAACCGTCCACTTGGGCGAGCCGTCGCACCACGGCGCTGATCTCGGACCAGCTCGCGCCGGCGCCTCCGAGCTCAGTTGGGATAAGCAGTTTCAAGAGTCCGCTCTCGCGTATGAGGTCGCGCTCGCGCTTGGGTGTCCCACCTTTCTCATCGCGGGCAACGGCTGTCTCGGCGAGTGCTTCGGCGACGCGGTCTGCGATCTCGAGCGTGCTGGCTGGTTCCGTCATCGGGTTCAATCTCCTTCAGCATGGGGTGTGCCACGAACAAGCAGTGGCCTGATAGGTGCTCGGCAGCTGTCTCGATCCTCGGCTGTTTGCGCGCGTGCACGCGCTGTTGGTGAACTGTTGCCGTAGAAACAGTTTGCTGCCGGACACGCGCTAGCGCTTGTTTGCCGCGGCAATTCACGCAGGCTCGGAACTTGCGGGGGTGTTTCCCCGGCGCATCCGCGCATCCGCGCGATCAAGGAGTCTCTATGAATGTCTTCTGGTTCATCCCCACCCACGGCGATGGACGTTATCTCGGCACCACGGCGGGCTCGCGCGCTGTCACTCTCGATTACATGCAGCAGATCGCTCGGGCGGCGGACGACCTCGGCTACAAAGGTGCGCTGCTTCCGACCGGTCGTTCGTGCGAAGACGCGTGGGTCGTCGCGTCCAGCCTGATCCCAGCCACCAAGCGCCTGAAGTTCTTGGTCGCGATCAGGCCGGGCATCATCTCGCCCACCGCTGCGGCGCGCATGACCGCGACCTTCGACCGGCTCTCGAACGGCCGCTTGCTGATCAACGTGGTCACCGGCGGCGACCCGGCTCGCGAAAGCGACCCGCGCGCACGGCTTCGAGCAAATCGACATTGGTCGCAGCGATCAGCCGCACATCCACGTGCTGCGCCGTACGCGCGCCGAGCCGCACGACCTCGCCTTCTTGCAGCACGCGCAGCAGCTTCACCTGCGTGGCCAGCGGGATATCCCCGATCTCATCGAGGAACAGCGTTCCGCCGTGCGCCGTCTCGAACCAGCCTGCTTTGGCCTGAACCGCCCCGGTAAAGGCGCCGCGTTCGTGTCCGAACAGCTCGCTCTCGACCAGCGCTTCGGGGAGCGCGCCACAGTTTACGCCGACAAACGATCGGCCTCGGCGCGTGCTCAGCTCGTGCACGTGGCGCGCAACGATCTCTTTGCCCGTGCCGGTTTCCCCGCACAATAAGATGGTGGCGTCGCTCGGTGCGACCATCTCGATTCGCGCGAGCAGGGCCCGGGAGCGCTCATCCTCGAAAACGAGCGCCTTTGCGCGTGCAGTGACGCTATCGGTGCTTGGCAGCGTGAGAACCGGCATACGTTTTTCCTGCGGTACCGTCCCCCCGGAGCACACGCGCCAGCGCGTGCCGACGAATGGGGTGCGTTCAGCAAGATACGCGCCACCTGCCGGCCCCTTCTGTGGGCGGCGAACACGAGCTAGCCCGTGAGATCTGCTGCTTTTGCCGTGCTTGACTTGAGACGGGCTGCTGATGTTCTTGTTTCCCAATCCTCGCCGGGTGTGGTGCGCTCGGTGGATACATTTCTCGTTGTCAGGAGACTGCTCAACATGCGCTCTTGTCTCAAAGCTTCCTGTGCATCCGCGGCTTGGCTCGTGCTGCTCGCCTGTAAGAGCGGGCCCAGCGCGGCGCCCGCTGCACAACCTACGACCGAAGATTCTCCGACCACGGCTGCCACGGCTGCCACGCCTGCCACGGCTGCCACGCCTGCCACGCCTGCCACGCCCAAGACGTTGTTCGCGACTGTGCCCGAGCGCACGCGCGCGAACTACGACGCCACCGGCGAGAAGTTCATCGTCGCGTCGCAAGGTGAAGCGACTTCGATGGCTGCCAAACGCATGTTCGAGCTGGGCGGCAATGTCGTCGATGCCGCGGCTGCAGCGTCGTTTACGATCGCGGTCGAGCGGCCGCAGTCGACGGGCATCGCGGGCGGCGGATTCATGCTCGTGCACTTGGTTGCTGAAAAAGAAACGTTGGCCGTGGACTTCCGCGAGCGCGCGCCGGGTCGTGCTTCGGAGAAGATGTACCAAGACGACAAGGGCCATGTGGTCGATGGGCGCTCGACCATGGGCGGGCTCGCTTCGGGTGTTCCGGGCATGGTCGCAGGGGTGCTCGACGTGCATGCGAAGCACGGCAAGCTCACGCGCGCGCAGGTGCTCGCGCCCGCGATCGAGCTGGCAGAGCAGGGCGTCATCGTGTACCCGCACATGGCGTTTGCGATCGAGAGAATGAAGCCTGCGCTCTCGAAGAGCCCCGCGGGCCGCGCGATCTTCTACGACAAAGAGGGCGAGCCGCTGAAGGTGGGTGCGGTGCTGAAGCAGCCCGATCTCGCGAAGACGCTGCGTGCGATCGCGGACAAAGGACCGGCGGGTTTTTACGGTGGTTGGGTCGCAAAGGCGATTGTTGCAGAGCAGAAGAAGCAGGGTGGGTTCATCACCCAGGCTGATCTCACGGGCTATCAGGTGAAGTATCGACCGGTCGTCACCGATGACTACGGTCCATACCAAGTTGTGTCGATGCCGCCGCCCAGCTCGGGTGGAACGCACGTGGTCGAGATCCTCAACATCTTGGAGCAGGCGCCGCTCACAGAGGCGGGACCTTATGCGGCCAATTCGCTCAGCTGGACGACCAGCGCGATGCAGCTGGCCTACCGCGACCGCGCCAAGTACTTGGGCGACAGTGACTTCGTGAAGGTGCCCGTGCAGGCGCTGACGAGTGATCCGTATGCGGATGGCTTGCGCGCGCTGATCGATCCCTCGCGCGCGCAGAAGTCGACTGACATCGCGGGCTTCGATCCTTACAAGTATGAGTCTAAAGAGACCACACACTTCACGATCGGCGATAAGGAAGGCAACATCGTCAGCTCGACGCAGACCATCAATGGTTGGTTCGGATCGGGTGTGGTGGTCGCGGGCACCGGCATGGTGCTCAACAACGAGATGGACGACTTCTCCGCGAAGCCCGGTGTCGCGAACAAGTTCGGCTTGGTAGGTGGAGCGGAGAATGCGATCCAGCCCGGGAAGCGACCGCTGAGCAGCATGTCGCCTACGATCGTGTTCCGAGACGACAAACCTGTGCTTGCGCTGGGCAGTCCGTCAGGCTCACAGATCATTACGTGCGTCGCGCTCACCGCGCTTAACTATCTGACGTACAAGTTGCCGCTCTACGATTCGGTGAGCGCGCTGCGCTATCACCACCAGTACTTGCCCGATGAGCTCGTGGTCGAAGCGCCGGGCTTGCCGAGCGAGCTCTCTGCGGATCTCGAGAAACGCGGCTACACCGTGAAAACCGGCGAAATCGGCTGCAAGATCCAAGCGATCGCCTACGAAGACGGCAAGCTCCACGGAGTAAGCGACCCACGCGGAGAAGGCCTCGTCAGCAACGAAACCACGCAGCCGCCAGCAGCGGCAGCGCCTGTGGTCAACACGCCGATTTCTGCGGATTGAGAAACCAACACCTCTCGCCGGCGGCTCGTTCGAGCCACCGGCGAGAGGTCAAGCGTTCAGCGTCCGCCTATCGGAGTGTCAGTGGGCGAGCCCCACTGCTGGCCGTTCTCGTCAGTCCAGGTTGTCTTGGAACCGCGCCAGTACCAAGTACCCGTGGTCGGGCGCCAAACCACCAAGTCCGCCTTCTTGTCGCCGTCGACATCCGTGCCGGCGAATGGAACGTCGCCCGGCGTACCCCACTGGCGTTCGAGGATGGCCGGGGTGTCGCCGTTGTTCCAATAGTTCTGCGAAGACCGGCGCACGTACCACGTGCCGTTGCTCGGTCGCCACACTGCGATGTCCGCCTTGCCGTCGCCGTCGAAGTCCGTGTTGGCGAGCGGAATGTCCCCCTCTTGGCCGAGCACACGTTTGAAGCTACCTGGTTGGGTCCAGTTCTTATTGGTCGAACGGAGCACCCACCACTCGCCGGTGCTCGGACGGAACTGAGCGATGTCGGTCTTCTTGTCGCCGTCGAAGTCCGAGGCGAGGATCGGAATGTCGCCGTCTGTGCCCCACTGACGGGTCAAGGACGGGGGTTTGTTGTTGTCCCAGTAGTTCGAGTTTGATCGGCGTATATGCCAAGTGTGGTCACTCGGGCGGTACACCGTGATGTCTGCCTTCTTGTCAGCGTCGAAGTCAGTGTTGGCGATCGGGATGTCGCCGTCTTGACCGATCTGCCGCAGGAACCCAGCGTCCCAGTTTTGCGTGGAGCGCCTGATGTACCAAGTCGCGTTGCTCGGACGCCAAAGCGCGAGGTCTGTCTTCTTGTCGCCGTCGAAGTCAGAGCCTGTGACGAGCACATCGCCGTCTTCGCCAAACTGACGACTATTCTGGTCGGTGTAGTTGCTGCTTGATGTCCGCCAATACCAAGTGTTGTCGCTCTGCCGAAAGACTGCGATGTCTGCCTTGCCGTCGCCGTCGAAGTCCGAACGCTTCAGCGGAAGGTCTCCGACCTGACCCCACTGCGTGTTCTTGCCAGTGGTATAGCCACTCCCGGAGTACAGCACGTACCAAACGCCATCGCTCGGGCGCCAGACTGCAAGATCCGCCTTGCCATCTTTGTCGAAGTCCGGGGCTGGCTGGGCAGCACCGGTGATGTCGAAATCATCAGGTCCTGGTGGTGTAAAGCTCAGCTCTTCAGCCTTTACGCCGAGCTCCAAGCCCTCTTCGGACTCAACGGCATTCGCGCAACCGCACATCATTGACAGCGAAGTAACGAGCCCCACCAACGACTTGTTCTCGCGCATAGGACCACGCAACAACCGACGATTCGCAACCGTAGTCGTTCTCATAATAGAACCTCTTGTTATCGGAATGTCCCTACAAAACGTGTGCGCAGCGAGTCCGACTCTCGTCACGCAACATCGCTGACTCAATTACACGATGGCGATGTCTGTTAGATATGCCGCAGCGCGAAGTGCTCGCAGTTTCGTGCGCAGCTGTGCGCGAGTTCGGGCGGAATCTAGCAAGGCGACTACGTGCGAGTTGTTCAGATCAACGCATGCACAGCTTCGAAAGTGTTTGGATAACTTTGACTAACGCGCATTGAGCTTGCACGTACATTGGCCGCCATCAGCTTCAGCGGTGCTTGTCGCGAACGTTGCGCCGCGCCGTGTAGGCAGCAATCCGCTTGCTTTCCCATGCTGAATGCGCACGTGCGCATGTAGCACCGGCGAAACATGTCCGCTGAGCAGTGCGCGACTAACAAAGGTCTGTGTGCGCTGGTTTGAGATCTGTCTCACACCCAGCCCAGCACATGACTCGATGTCCTAGGCAGCGACGGGAGGAATCACTGAAACTTGGTACATGGCCGCGTACAGCGGCCTGGTTCGCTCTGAGCTTCGGAGCGAGCAAGAAGACGTGGCTGTGAACGGCGTGCGTGCGGAGCTGCGTGGCCTGAACGCCGACGAGGCGCTCGCCGACTTCGACGTGTTGACCGAGTCATTTCGCGCGAATTGCGCACTTGGCTCCGCGAACGCCACGCCTACCTGCAAACGCTCTACGCGCCGCAAGCTCCGACCAGCCATCATCTGCTCGCTACAGCCGCAGCGTGCGCGTGAGCCAGCGGACTGTGGATGCTACGAAGTGCTCGCGGTTTTTGGCGAGAGCGAGCTCGTGGCCTTCGCTTTCGTAGAGTAGGTATTCGACCGCGATGCCTAGCTCGCGCGCGCGGGCGACTGCTTGATCGGATTCTTGCACCGGTACGTTGCTGTCGTTTTCACCGTGCACTACCAACATCGGTGCGCGCAGCTGATCGAAGCGGTTGAGCGGTGAAAGCATGCGCAGGAGCTCCGCATCGTGCACCGGATGGCCGTACTTGAGGTGCGCAGCCTCGGCGATGAATGGCTCGGTGTTCTGGTAGAACGTGTGCAAGTCGGACATGCCGCAGACTGCAACGCCTGCAGCGAACAGCTGCGGGTGGAAAGCCAGCATCGCGTACGTGAGATAACCCCCGTACGAGCGCCCGCCGACCGCCAACCGATCGCGTGTGGCGAGCGCGCGCTCTTGCACGAACTGCGCGCACGCGACCACGTCGCGGATCGCATCCCAGCGCTTGTCGCGATCGTCAGCGGTCACGAAGCTGCGGCCAAAACCCGACGAGCCGCGGATGTTCGGCGCGAACACGCTGATGCCCGCCGCTGCGAGCGCTTGAAACAAGGGGTTCCACGCCGGCCGCTCCTGCGCTTCCGGCCCGCCGTGCAGATGCACCAGCGCAGCCGGTGGCGTGCCCAGCGCTGGATCGGCGCGGTACAGCCAGCCCGTGATCTGCAACCCGTCGTGTGCGCGCAGGTGCTCGAGCGTAGGGTGGATCTCCGGACGCGAGCGCGTGTTAGGCGGCGGCGTCATGCGGTGCCATTGGCTGCTGCTCAGCTCGTATTGCCAGAGCCCACGCGGCTCGGTAGGGCCTTCGAGCGTGACTGCCAGATAACGCCCGTCGCGCGAGAAGCTCGCGTCGTGCGCCACTGACAAGGGCAGATCGATGTCGCGCGTGTCGCCGCTGGTCAGGTCGAGCAGCTGGGCTTCGCTGCGCCCCGCGAAGTTCCACAAGATGTACGCTTGGCTCCCGCTGGCCGTGAGCATGATGTTGTCGATCTCGGCCTCGGCGCGCTCTGCGACGAGCCGGGTCGCGTGTGGTGACTGATGTTCTTTGAGATCGACCTCGAACAGACCGTACATTTCGCCGCCCGCGTTGCTGCGCAGGTAGGCGAAGCGACCATCGGGGCTGAGCTTTCCGAGATCCGTCGAGCCGAGTCCACCGCGCGGGACGAGCTGCGACTCGACGCCGGTCTCCAAGCTCACCAGCCAAACGCTGCGGGCACCACGCGGTCCACGCCGCACGAGCGCATGCTTGAGCTGACGATCCACATCCAAGACATGCAGCAGCTGACCGCGGCAGATCTGGATGCGTCTGCCGCTCGCCACGTCTTCCATGTATGCGCCGCCGTCAGCTTCGGGCGTGCTCGCCAACGTGAACGCGAGCATGCCGGGACGATGCGTCCACGGGCCCAAGACCGTCGCGCCGCCGCGGTTCATGCCGATCTGATGCAAGTCGCTGCCGTCGGGGTGCACCACCCACACTTCCGTGCGTGGGCTGCCAACGGGAGCCACGAGCAGCGCCAGCCAGTCTCCAAACACCGACCAGCTGACGGACTGCACCTGCGCGGGACCTGTATCCAGCACGTACTCGTCGTGCTGCTCCATGTCGCGCACCCAGACCCGCGGCGCGCCGTCGCGATCTGACACGTAAGCCAGTCGTTCGGCGTGAGGGGCAAGCGCGACAGACCACTCAGATGGCAGGAGTGCTAAGTCGCTGTGGACCCTGTGGACCTCGATCATGCGATGCGATGTTCTTGCAGCCACAGCTCTAGCAAAGCAACCTGCCAGAGCACGTTCGAGCCGAGGTTACTACGGATCTCGTTCGGCGCGCTCAGCAGCTTCTGCAGATAGTCTTCTCGAAACAGACCGCGTTGGCGGGCAGCAGGACTGCGCAGCGCTGTCTCGACGCGCTCGAGCAGTGCACCTTGTAGGTGCCGAATTCCCGGGACAGGGAAATAACCCTTGGGCCGATCGATCACCTCTGCGGGGATCAGCTTGCGTGCTGCGTCCTTGAGGACACCTTTGCCGCCCTGCGCGAGCTTGAGCTCCGGCGGGCACTGCGCCGCGAGCTCGACGAGCTCGTGGTCGAGGAAGGGCACGCGCGCTTCCAAGCCCCACGCCATCGTCATGTTGTCCACACGCTTGACGGGATCGTCGACCAGCATCACCGTGCTGTCGATGCGCAACGCGGCATCGAGCGTGTCCGTCGCTCCTGGCTGCGCGAAGTGCTCGCGCACGTACTCCAAGCTCTCGTCGCGATCGGCGAGGTACGGTTGGGCGACGATCTGCTCTAACAGTGCGCGCGGACGATCGAAGAACACGCTGCTGTACGCGGCCAGCGCTTGATCGCGCGGGACATTTGCGAGCGGCGGGTACCAGTCATAGCCAGCGAACACTTCGTCCGCGCCTTGGCCCGACTGCACGACCTTGACGTGCTTGCTCACCTCTTCCGAGAGCAGGAAGAAGGCCACGGCGTCGTGGCTGATCATCGGCTCGCTCATGTGATGAAGCGCGGCGTCGATCCCTGTCAATAAGCGCGTGTTGGGTATAAGGATCTGATGATGGCGCGTCTCGAAGCGCCTAGCGATGATGTCCGAGTAGTGAAACTCGTCGCCGCTCTCGCCGCCACCAGCTTCAAAGCCAATGCTGAAGGTCAGGAGCTCGCGTTGTCCCTGCTCTGCGAGCAGGCCCACGATCAAGCTGGAATCGAGCCCGCCGGAGAGCAACACGCCGATCGGCACGTCGGCGACCATACGCCGCTCCACAGCGGTGCGCAGGCGTCCGAGCAATGCCTCTTGCCACTCGCCATCAGACATCGCGCGCTCGGGACGCGTGAAGCTCGGTCGCCAATAGGTGTGCTGCTCGTAGCGGCCATCGGCTTCGACTACGCGCACGGTGCCTGCTGGCAGCTTGCGCACGCCGTTCAGGATCGTCATCGGCGCTGGCACGACCGAGTGGAAGGTCATGTAGTGATGCAGCGCGACCGTGTCGATCGAGGTGTCGATATCGCCTGCAGCCACCAGCGCCGGCAACGTGGAAGCGAAGCGCAAGCGCCCGGAACCTTCAGCGTAGTAGAGCGGCTTAATACCCAAGCGGTCGCGGCCCATCACCACGCGACCGCTGTCGCGCTCCACGATCACAAATGCGAACATGCCGGCCAAGCGCTGCACGAAGTCTTTGCCCCAGGCGTGATAGGCCTTGAGCAGCACCTCCGTGTCGGAGCCTGAGAAGAAGCGATAACCCTTGGCTTGCAGCTGCTCGCGCAGCTCGCGGTAGTTGTAGATGCAGCCGTTGAACACGAGGGACAGGCCGAGGTCGCTGTCGACCATGGGCTGCTCACCGGCGCGACTCAGATCGATGATCGTGAGCCGGCGGTGCGCCAGCGCTACACGCCCACTTTGCCAGAGGCCGTGAGCATCCGGGCCGCGTGCCACCATGCGCGCGCTCATGCGAGCGACAGCGGCCACATCCACGGGGTTATCGTCGAAGCGAATCTCGCCAGCGAATCCACACATCGTAAAGGTCCTCTCTCAAACAGTCAGTGAACAGTCAGCGCATCAGCCAAGTGTCTTTGGCGCCGCCACCGCGCGACGAGTTGACGATCAAGCTGCCTTCCGGCGCGACGCGTGTGAGCGCTGCAGGCACCACGACCGCTTCGCGCCCGTAGTACACGAACACGCGCAGATCGACGTGGCGTGGTCGCAGCTTCTCGCGATCGTATGTGGGATGGGTCGAGAGCTTGACGGTCTCTTGTGCGATCCAGCGCGCGGGCTGCTGCAGGATCAAGCCGCGGATCTCTGCGAGCTCGTTCTTGTCTGCGTACGGACCGATCGTCACACCGAAGCCGCCGTAGCCGTCGACAGGCTTGATCACCAGCTCGTTGAGCCGCGACAAGACGTGCTCGCGCTGCTCTGGCTCTGCGCACACGTACGTGGGCACTTGCTCTAACAGCGGGCTCTCGCCCAGGTAATAGTCGATGAACTTGTCTACGTACGCGTAGATCGCCTTGTCGTCAGCGAGGCCGTTGCCCAGCGCGTTGGCGATGGTCAGCGTCTCGACGTGTACCGCGCGCAGCAGCTTCGGTCCGAGCAGCTGACCGTCGCGACCGACCTGCGAGAGCACGTCGTCCATGCGCAAGTAGATCACGTCGACAGGACGAACGCGGTTGTTTTCGTCGGCATAGCCGAGCCGGTCGCCTTCGAAAAGCAAGTCCTTCGGCGTCAACAACGGCACGCCCATAGCTTCAGCGAGCATGCGGTGCTCGAAGTACGCGGAGTCGGTTTCGCCTTCGCTCACTACGGCGATACGCGGTGAATCCGGCGCGGCTTTGGGTGCGGAATCTTCCAAGAGGGTCCGCAATAGCCGCGGTGCTTCTTCGGGATCTTGCAGGTCGAAGTGGCCGACCTGACGCGGAAATGCTTCGCGCAGCAGGCGGCGATTCTGGATCGCATACGCGACGCCCGATGGTACGCGCAGGTTGTCCTCGAGCACGAGCCAACGGCCTTCTGCGTCGCGCACGATATCGAAGCCCGATACGTGCGCGCGTCGCGCTTCCGAGGGCCAGACGCTGGCAGCGGCAAGCCGCCCTGGACAACGCGCCACGAGCGAGCGCGGCAAGATGCCGTCGTGCACGATCGCAGCTTCCCCGTAGACATCGCGCAAGAATGCATCGAGCGCGCGCGCACGCTGCGCTGTGCCGCCTTGCAGGCGACTCCATTCTTCGCCGGTCAAGACGCGCGGCACAAAGTCGATTGCAAACGCGCTGGCCTGCTCTTGGCCGGCGGCGCGAAACACCACACCTGCGCGGTGCTTTGCTGCTTCAAGCTGTTGGCGTCGCTGGTCGAGCTCTTCGCTGCTCAGCGCACCGAGCGCAGACAACACCTCGGCGTGGCTCGCGCGCATGCGCCCGTCGGGCAACACGGCGTCGTCGAAGCCCGGCGGCCGATAGCCCGAGATCAGTCGTAGGCTGGGCGGCTCCTCCAACAGCAGGCTCGCATCACCTGTGGTCTCGGCGATGATCAAATCGACCACGTCCGTAATGCGTTCGTAACGACGCAGCGCCTCGCGCTGGCGCGCCGCACCACTGCCGTCGCCGAGCGCGCGCTCGCTCAACGATTGAATGGTCTCCCAGTCTCCGGCCGTTTCGAGCTCAGGTCGCAGCTCCTGCACCATCCCGCGCACCAGCACGCCCGCGGGCACGGAGCGTGGTCCCGTGAGGTCGACCAGCTCGCCTTCGAGGCCCGAACGCGCGGCGCGCCACATCGCTGCGCGATACAGGTTCGGTGAGAGGGGCGTACGCGGTGGCTCGTCGAGCAGCGACAGCTCGCGCGCGACCACCGCGCGAAACAGCCCTGCGATCAGCACAACTGTGTCGACCGACTGACATGCGTCGCACACACGCAGCTCCAGCGTCGGAACGTGCGCCGAAGGCCGAACGTCGAAGTAGATCATGCCGGGGTCGCTGATCGTGCCGGACGCGACCAAGCTGCGGACCAGCTGGTCGTATTCAGCCGCCGATGCAAACTCGCCGGCGCGACCCGAGGTGGGCCAGCGCGTCCAGATCAGATTGCGGCTGCTCGCGTAGCCTGTGTCTTGGCCATCGTGAGAGTAGGGCGAGCTCGCAGACAGCGCGAGCAACACCGGAAGCCAGGGCTCCACCCGCGAGATCAAGCGCGCCGCGATGTCGCGATCAGGGATGCCTACGTGCACTTGCATGCCGCAGATCAACTGCTCGCGCACGAGCAGCTGATAGTCCGCGAGCATGCGCCGGAAGCGCGGCGTCTCGGTGATTGCGAGCGGGACAGACAGCGGCATCGTGCCTGCGGACGCGATACCCACGCCGAGCGGTCGCGCAGCTTTCACCAGCTCCGTGCGCAACGCGACCAGGTTCTCGCGCAATGCAGTCAAGGAGCTCGTGACTTCACTGTTGGTCTCGATCACCGTCTGCTGCAGCTCGGCGGCGAACGTGCCGCTGCAATGCTTGAGCGCGTGCAGCAGATCTGCCGCGCGTGGCGTCAGGCGTCGACTGCGCAGATCTACGAGGTGAAACTCCTCTTCGATGCCGAGAGTCAGGTGGCGTCTATCCCAAGTGTTCTTCGGCTCGGCTGACAGCGACGCGATGCCATCGAAGCCGTAGCTACCGTGACTGTGCATGGCAGTCGAGCAGTGCAAGCTCTATGCCCCACTGTCAGCCTACCTGAGCGCGGCTCGGCACTTTCGGCCTGCAATCATGTCTCGCTCGACACTTAAGCCACAGGGTACACACGCGTTCTGCCCGAGGTTCGCGTTCCCTTCCGCGTGTTCGCCACGGTTAAGGGCGGTAGTTCGCGCGCGCGCGCTCAGTGGCATCGAACGAGCCGACCCCGCCGATGGTTGGCGCTAGGGCGCGTGCTGCGTCGACCGCCTGCTCCAGAAAGGCGGGCGGCAGGTCCAAGTACTCCGACACGCCTACGAGGTCGCTCGGTGAGAAGCCCTTCACATTCAGGCCGAGCCAGCTGAACACGGTGATCAGATTGCGCGCGAGTACGCTGGTCGTCACCACGGCGGTCTTCGACGCCAGGCCGCCGAGCGCATCGACGACTGCTGCGCGCTGCTTGGCATTCGGCGGCGAGTCGTCGGCGAAGACAATGAAGCGCAGCGGCTTGTTGATCGGGCGGAGACGTTCTGCTGCGGACGAGAGCAGCAGCACGTACTCGCTCCATTCGCCTTCCGATGGCGCGCTGTTTCCAGCCATGAACAGCATGAGATCTTCACGCACCAAGCGATATGCGATCATTCCCATGGCGCTGTGATCGTAACGCGAGCCTCGGTCCCAGGAACAGTCCAGCGCACAGTGCGCTGTCGGCGCCGGTGTGTGCGGAGGTCAGCCGCGCAGGGCGGCGAGCGCGACCTGGATGGGCTAGCAGATACACGCGGCCCCGGATTGTATGTTTTCCCGATTGGGCGCGCGGCAGGAGCCAATATCGAGACGGGCGTCGTCGAGCGGCCCTGGGCGCGCAAGCCGCTTCTGCGCGCGTTCCTGACCGATTATCGTATGGAGCTGACACCGCGCTCGTGCGCGCGAACCTGCAGTGGCGCTTCCCCCCAAACTAGGTGCTGCGCGCGAGCGTCGCTCCTAAGTTTGTCACGCGCAGTGACAGCGACCGCGCCGATTGCCGCCCGAAGCTGCGGAACAAGGCAGTGTGTCGAGCATCGTCAGTGGCCTCGACCAGCAGATCGCGTTGGTGAAGAGCTACTTGCCGTGGGCGAATTCGGGATCCGCGCGCTTTCAGCTGCGTGGCGTAGCCACCGAGCGCGACGAGCTGGCTTCACGTGGACCACACGCTACGTGCATCAGCTCTACCGCAGCTGGCAGAGCATCGGCCACAAGAGTTTCAAAGCAGAGGTCGACGCGCAGCTCGTCCACTCGATCGCGCTGACCTATGCGATCAACACAGACACGTGGCTGATCAGCCACGCACTAGAGATACAAACCTCAGCGCAACCCGAGTCTACAACTATTTCGGTGCCCAGCGCCCCGGCCGCGCCGTCTACTACAAGCTCGTGATCGAGCTGTGAAGCACTATATTAGTTCGAGTGCTTCATACTGTGTGGTCCGTTGTGCTGTTGCTAAGGCACCTTTGTGACTAGACAAACACATCACGTGGTCTGGCACTCTTCTGGGCGTTTGCGGTGCGAAGCTCGCGCCGCGCCAGGGGAGGTACGCTGTGTTGCGAAGAACGTTACGTTTTACGTGTGCTTCGAGCTTTTTGCTCGCCACGAGTGCTTGTGCAGGTGGGGAAGTAGACCCGGGGTTGACGCTCGCGTCTGTGACTGTCGAAAGTCCTGACGACCTACCAGCATGTAATGACGAGACTGATGGCGAAGTTCGTTTCGTATCGAGCGAAGAAACTCTGTATGCCTGTGTGACTGGTGAATGGCGTCGCGTGCCGAACAACGGGCCACAAGGTCCGCGAGGTGCGACCGGAGCGAAGGGCAACACGGGCGCGAAGGGTGCGACCGGCGCTCGAGGTGCTTCGGGGCCGCAGGGTGCGGAAGGCCTGCAAGGCCCAGAGGGCGCGCAAGGCGACGCAGGCCCGCAAGGTGCGTCTGGCGCCAAAGGCGCGACCGGAGCGAAGGGCAACACGGGCGCGAAGGGTGCGACCGGCGCGCAAGGGCCCGCTGGCCCGAAGGGCGACCCGGGGGCGCCGGGTGAAGCAGGCCCGCAGGGCGAAGCAGGTCCGCAAGGTGCGTCTGGCGCCAAAGGTGCGACCGGAGCGAAGGGCAACACGGGCGCGAAGGGTGCGACCGGTCCGCAAGGTGCATCCGGCAAAGCTGGGCTGACGTCGCTCATTCGAACGGTCGTGCTCGATGAAGATTCGACACAGTGCCCCGATGTCGGTGGGCTGTTGATCGAGACGGGTGTCGATCTGAACGCAAACAATGTGCTCGACGCTGCCGAGGTTCAGGCACCGGCTGCTGCTGTTTGCAACGGCGCATCCGGTGGCAATGGAGGCACCGGTGGCACGAACGGTAGTGATGGCGAGGACGGTGAAGATGGTGAAGATGGTCACAATGCATTGATCGCCACCAAGCCTGAGCCGGCTGGCCCGAACTGCGTAAATGGTGGCGTTCGCATCGACCACGGCACCGATTTGAATGATGACGATGTGCTGTCGCCTGACGAAATCACACCGACGCCATCATATATATGCAATGTGACAGGTGTCAGAACCAAGCCGGAGCCGGAGGGTGCCAACTGCCGAAACGGTGGCACACGCCTGGATGTTGGCATCGACAAGGATGGCAACGGTGAGCTCTCCGATGCAGAGGTCACCAGCAGCGAGTACTTCTGCGATGCCTTGCGCTACACCGCGGTCGCCGCGGGCGTACAGCACACTTGCGCCATCGTCAGTGATGGCACTGTGCGTTGTTGGGGCTACAACGGCTACGGACAGATCGGGCAAAACTACGGAAATCAGGGGATTCTACCGCAGCGGGTCATCGGTATCAGCAACGTCGCGAGCATCGCAACCGGTGGCAATCATACCTGCGCGCTGTTGCGTGACGAGACGGTGCGTTGCTGGGGATATAACGGCTACGGCCAGCTGGGAGACAATACTTTCTCCTGGAACTACACGCCCGTGACTGTATTGAAAACGGATGGCAGCGCACCGCTGACTGGCGTCACGGCGATCACCGCCGGCGCGAATCACTCGTGCGCGCTCGTGAGCGGTCGCGTGCTGTGCTGGGGCGACGGTAGCAGCGGTCAGCTCGGCAACGACGCGTTCGAGATAAGGGGCACGCCCGTCAAAGTCGTTGTCAGAAGCGGCGAGCAAACTCCAGAGCTCTCGGGCATCACGGCCATCTACAGCGGTCAGTACCACAGCTGCGCGGTCAGCAATGGCAGAGCGCGTTGCTGGGGACAAAACGCGAACGGTCAGCTCGGCGACAACAGCACGACGAACAGCTCGACTGCCGTGTTGGTTGTCGGAGCGGGTGGCACCGGAGCGCTGAGCGGCATCACTTCGATCGCGCCAGGCAACGCTCACACTTGCGCTGTAGTGAGTGCTGGAGCGCGCTGTTGGGGCTATAACGGCTTTGCGCAGCTCGGCAGTGGAAACTACAACGACAGCCTGTATCCCGTGGAGGTTGTCGGGCAAGACGGCGCGGCGCTGTCGGGTGTGACAGCCGTTGCGACCAGTCTCTATTCGACATGTGCTGTAGTCGGATCGACGCGAACGGCGGTGTGCTGGGGTGACAACCAGAACGGTACGCTCGGCAACGGTAACAGCGCGAGCGTTCCGACGCCGACACCAGTGTTAGATCTGAGCAATATCGAAAGCCTGAGTGCCAACGACTATCACGTGTGCGCGCGGGTGGCCGGTGATCGACTCAGCTGCTGGGGGCAGAACTACTACGGGCAACTTGGCAATGGCAGCTCTTACAACCTGAGCTACGTGCCGATCGAGGTGTGGAACCTCTGGCATCAGTGAACCCCCGCAAATGCGGCGCCAGCAGGCTTGTGCCGCTGGCGCCGCAGTTGCTCGTGGCAGAGTCGCTGGCGAGTTTCCGTTCTGATCTCTGAGAGCCGGTATTTCGCCGGAATCACTGTGGAGATGGGACGATGCGGCACGCTTTCTTTGGTTTCTGGGTTGTTGTGCACCACGTGCGTCAAATCGGTGCAGCGATCGTCGACTGGCGCTTCGAGCGGCGCGCAGACGGCTTGGGCGGCAGTGTCTACTACACGATCGAACAAGCCCTCGGCGACGACAGTGACAATATCAACTACGCGCGCGTCAGCGTAGATGTGCTCGGTCTCAAGCCTCTGGCTCGATAACGGCGGATGAGCCAGATGGTTGCGGGCAGGAGGAGCCACGCTGGGCGGCTCGGGGCGATGCCTCGGGCCGCCACGGTGCATCCTCCGCCGCTCTCAGCTGCGGGTTGCTTAGAGATGGCTGAGCTCGTCGCGCCGCTGCCAGCGGCAGGCTTTGTCGCCAATATTCTGTGGTTTGGGTCGGGTTCGGAGCGAGTGTTGCCACCTATCTTAGGTGAGCCCGCCGCGCCTCCAGTGCCCCCAGCTGTGCTCGGCGTGGCGGCGCTGCTAGCGATTGCTACGATGCCTCCGGCGCCGCCAGCACTACCCGCTGTGGCGGCGCTCGTGCCCGCGGAGCCGGAGCCCGCGGCAGCCACCGCAGGGCCCATGTTCATTGCCCCACCCATGCCGGCTTGCGCGCCCACGCCGGCAGCACCGCTGCTTCCCGCTGTGGGCACGGTCGCTGCACCGCCGGCGCCCGCAGACCCGCCGCTGCCAGCTGCAGAGCCGCTCGGCATCGAGCACGGATGCGTCGCGCGCCAAGCATCGAACATCTCCCGAAGCTGCGGCAGTGGATTGTCCGGGCGCGTGCCGGCGATGCTCAGCTGCAGATACGGCTCGCTCTGCCCAGGACGGTCGACTTGGATGAACGCGCTGTCCGAGGGAATGCCTGCGCCCGTGCAGCGACTGTCGCCTTCGCCATGGTCCGCGCCCGCTTCGAGCGCGCGCATCAAGCGCTCTGCGAGATCACAAGCCGGCTCTTGAAACGCTTCAGCGGCTTGGTCGAGCACGGCCTGACTGGTCAGGATGTTGCCCTGCACGCTGTACGTGAACGTCCCAACTTTGCTTTGTTGATCGTTCTTGTAAGCCTGTGCTTGTTCGCCCGTGAAGCCCGCCGCGCGACCACTCAGATCGACGATGCCGTATTGCCGCGACGCAAAGGCCTGATCAAAATCTCGGCGCGAGATCTCCGCGATGATCTCGCTCGGATCGATGCCTTCTTCCAGGAGCTCTATCGCGCGCGTCTTGGCTCGGCCGCGCTGATCGAGCTGCGCCTGGGCATGGATGACGCCCACGCCCGGCAGCGATCCATAGACGATGCCCACGTCGAGCGAGCCCACGCACGAAGTGATCGCCCCACCGACCTCTTGCGTCTGCGAGTCGGTCGCCGCGATCGAGTAGGTCGCGAGCGCCGCGCTCGGCAACAGAGCTGCTCCGCCAGCTACGCCCAAATGGAAACAAAAGCGCCGCATAGACCCCCAAGTATCACGTCAGGGGCCCGCAGAGTAGGGTGCGTGTAACCAGCCGTGACGCGCGCCAAGCGAGGAACGAGCGCCCGCGGCCGGCGTGTTTCCATAGCGTCAGTCGACGGGGCGGTCTTCTAACGCCTGCAGCGGGCGCGCGTCGTTTGCGTAGAGCGCTGTGAACTTGGCGATTTGCGCTGAGGACGCCTGCAGAGGCGCAGCCAGCACGTGCCAGTTCACGCCTTCACTGCACGGGGGCGTGGTGAGCGAGCCGTCGTAGTGAAAGCTCTCGGCGGCTTCGGGCAAGAGCTCGGTCGCGTCGAACGAGCTGCCCGCGATCCGCAGCACCTCGCCGCTCTGCTTGGGCAGATTCTCGAACACCGATTCGAGCGCAGCGTTGCTCGCACCCTCTTCGATCAACACACCGACCACCGCCAGCCCTCCCGTCGCGTTGCGATGGACGAGATGGACTTCGAGCGGCGCATAGTGTCCCGCCAAGCGATGCTCACTGTGAGCATGGAAATGGAACTGCACCAGGTCGTAGCTGACGCCACGAACGATCAAGTGACTACCAGCCTCATAGTTGACTTGAACTGTATGACCGTTGTTCACGAGATCGAGCGGCGAAGCTTGATAGTCAAAGCTTAGAGCATCGACGTGAGGTGCCACGCCCGCAGTGATATCGATCGGCGACTGCCGCTTGCCGGTCGCGCACAGCGCCCACGCGGGATCGAGGTCCGCCCAATGGGCGGGGCCAGATTCTCCCTCGTAACCCCAGTGTGTCTCGGCGGTCGGATGATCTGCCGCGTGCTCTTGCTGATCAGGATCATCGGCGCACGCGGCCATGACGAATATCAAGCTTGCTGATACTAGTTTGTGAGTGGACATAAATGCTCGGCGGGCGGACGCAGCGTGATAAACGCGCGCTCGCGCACTGACAAGCGTGTGCGCCACACGCGCGACGCGATGTCACACTCTTTCTGCGGAGCGAATGCCACGCCTAGGGCGCTCCGCCTCAGGATGTAGCGCGACACCTCGTGGGATGGGGCACGTTGCCTGCGCTAACGCGGATCCAAAATCACGACCGGGATCTCGCGCGGTGCCCAACGCTGGTAGTTGTCGAAGTCCGCGTACAGCTCGACCAGCCGAGGCCATAAGCGCGCCCGCTCCTGAGCGTCGGCCGTGCGTGCGCGCACGGGACGCGGATGTGAGCGCGGCGTTTGCACTGTGGTGTCCGGGTGCGCGACCAGGTTTTCGTACCACTGCGGGTTGTCCACGCGCCCGCCCTGCGATGCGACGACCACCAACGCCGGACCGTCTTGGAGATACAAGAGCGGAGTCGTGAAGTGCTTGCCCGATTTACGACCGCGGTGATCGAGCAGCAGCGTCGGCACGGGCTTGCTCGCTCCGGCACCGATTCGCCAAGTGCTGCCGACACGCCCGTTGGTCGCGCGATAGAGCGCGACGTGCGCACGGGACATCAGCTTCATGATTCGTCCCGTGAGCGCAGTGTCGAGCTGAGCAGGTTTCTCGGTGGGCAGCTTCATTGAGCTTGCGTAAAGCGTGCACGCGCGAGAAGCAACTTACTCGACCGCGAGGCGAGCGCTTTTCCACGATACGCCGCCCCGGTTGTCGCGCAGGACGACCCAGAGCGCGACCTCGCCCGCTTCGCGCGGCACGGTCCAGCGGTTTTCCGCCAACGCGCCATCATCGGTGACCTCGAGCCCTGTGCGGCTGTCCTGAAAACTGCCGGCCGTCGCGAACCACGATGCGCTCAGCGTTTCTTTGCGAGTGACGAGCTGCCGCGAGCCGATGTCGAAGTACAGGTACGGCTCGGCGCCGCCACAAGCTGCACTGGCATCCAGCTCCTCGTCACACAGCGGCGCCCAAACTCGCAGCGCGAGCGTTCGCACGCCGCCGACCTGCAGCGGCTCGCTGTCGTTCAGCAGGAACGCCTCACCGTCGTGCACCGCCTCGATGGCGTCGATGCTCGGGTTGTTGTTGCGCACGTAGCGTGTGGTCCATTCCGCATATTGCGCGCGTGTCACGCCCGGCAGCGCACACGCGACGCGTGCTTCGAACAAGCTCGCTGCTTGTTCGTTGTAGTCGAACACGCTGACAGGTTGATAATAGCCGCCGCTCGGATCTGCATCCACCGGACGGCCTGCAGGCTCGCCCTGCTTCGGTGGTGGACGGTCCGGACCGTACAGGCGGCAAGCATCCGCAGGCATGCTTGCGCTCACCTCGCCGCCGCTCCCGAATGGGTCGAGCAACCCTGCGCCTTGCGGGGCGAGACATCGCCGGGAGACCGGACCCAGCTCGGACAGCGGCTTTTGCTCGCCGCAGAACGACCAGTCGAGATCGACCTCGCCGCCTGCACCCAGTGCGCGCAGCTTGAATGGCTGACGCGGTGCGACCTCCGCCGGCTCCATCTGCACTGCGATCACGCGTGAGGCTTCGATCAGCGACTCGTTTTGGTCGTTGTCCGGCACACATGCAGCCGCTAGAAGCGGCAGGGCCACCCACAGTTTCAAAGTGTCCATTTCAAACCTGCGGTGGGTAAAATCGGAAGACCTGTGACATAACCGCGCTCGCTGAAGTCCGGCGAGTACACGATCTCCTCGGCATTCTCGTGGTTGGTCACGTTCTGCACCTCGACGTATACGTCGAGCCGCGTGTTGCCGAGGTCGAAGCGCTTGGCGGCGCGCACGTCGACCGCGAAAAAGGCCGGAATGCGCAGCGAGTTCTGCGCGCCGAACACGGGCTGGTAGCGATCTCGGCGCACGTCGTAGTACGCGTCGGTCACCGGCGTTCTCGGAAACCCGGTGGCGTAGCGCATGCGCGCGCCGATCTCGAAGCCTGCGCCGAGGTCGTAGCTCGCGAGCGCAGTCAGCACGTGTGTTTGGTCATAGTCCGATAAACGGTAAGGACCGCTGTCGCCAGCACGGCGTTGGCTGCGTACCAGGCTATAGCTGATCCAACCGAAGAAGCGTTCGCCCAATTCACCGCGTATCAAGAGCTGCTGACCGTATGCGCGGCCTTCACCACGTGCCAAGAGCGCTTGGCCGGCGAGCGGAGCAGACAGCGGTGAGCGCGCGGGCAGCTCATCCGTGCTCGAGTAGAATCCCGTGACCTCCGCGGACAAGCCTGGCAGCGGCTGATACGACAAGGCGAGCACCCAATGCATGCCGCGTGCGTTGTTGAGCGCGGGGTTGCCAAAAGTCGCCGACAAATCGTCAGGCTGCGCGGGCTGACGGTAGATGCCCCACGCTCCTTTGACTGCAAACTTGTCGGTCACGGCTTGGCGCAGCGACAGGCGCGGCTCCACGCCAAAGCGCTGCGTAGCAATACCGATCGGCGGCTCATCGCCTACTGCAGGCGTGCGTTCGTCCACCATCGAGACATACGGATCGAGCCGCAGGCCAGGGATCACGTGCAGCGACTCATTGAAAAGCGCGGCATCGAGCTCGACGTACGGCGCCACGCCGATCCACGTCGACTGCCAAGTGTCCGCGCTGATGCGATCCGGCGGCGCTTGCCCGAATACACGAATGTCGCCCTCGCGCGGAGGAGCACCCACCGAGCCGGTGCGCCGCATCTTGTGCGTGCCTACCTCGGCGTCGAGGCCTACCTCGGCCGTCAGCCAGGGAAACGGCCGCTTGCGATAGCTTGCGCGCAATCCACCGAGCGTCGAGCTGCGGTTGAGATCTGTCACCACCGACGCAAACTCGTTCAACAAGCGCTGTTTGTCCCAGCCGACCCACGGCGTGATGGTTAGCGCCTCTGACGAAGACGTCCGCACCTGATAGCGCAGGTATAGACGTTGAAAGTCGATCTCACGGATCTCGCGCACGCTGCGCGTCGGATCCGCGCTGATCGACGCGCGCGACAAGCGATCGGACGAGAGCAGACCGGTGAGCTCCAAGCTCTGCGAGTCGGTCAGCTTGTAGTGCACGCGCGCTTGACCGTCGTAGTAGCGCGGGATCGGCAGGTAGTCTTCGATGTCATCGCGCAACGTGCCGCTGAGCAGATCCGCGAGATGACCGCGCCGAGCCGCGACTGCCGCGCTCAGCTTCGGCGCGATCGGCAGCTGTACGCTGCCCTGGGCATCGAGCAGGTCGAGCGCGATGTTGCCTTTGGCGCGTTCGTAGCCGCCGTCGCCCGTGTCAATGGTGACGAGGCCGCCCAACCCGCGACCGAACGCTGCGCCGTAGCCGCCCGCGACCAAGTCGACCGAGCGCACGAAGTCGGAGCTCATGATCGAGCGCAGACCACCATCGTGATAGAGCCGCGGCACGGGCACACCGTCTACGTACACGCGCGTGTCTTGCGGCTCGGAGCCCCATACGATCAACTGACCCGAGCCGAGCGCGCCGCGCGCGACGCCGGGTAGGTTCTCGACCACGCGCAGCACATCGCCTTGTGTACCGGGCACGCGCACCGCTTGTTCGGCGCGCACCTCGGTCGACACGATCTGCTTGCGCAGCGGCGGCGCGGTGACGACGATCTCGAGATCGTCGCTCGGACCTTCGTCAGCGGGCTTGTCCTGCTCGAGCTCGACGTCGTAGGTCGCACCGAGCTCTTGGCCCGCGACGAATGTCTCTTGGGTCTGCAGCGGCGGGAGCCCCGGCCCCTGCAGCATGATCGTGTGCTCACCCGGTACAATCTCGGTGACCTGAAACGCACCGTCTGCATCAGTGACTGCTGATTGCCCCGTCGACAGCTTCACTTCTACACCAGGCACGCCGACGTTCTTGTTGCGGTCCTTGACCCGACCTTTGAGCTGCGCGTGCGTCGGTGCAGCTGCTGGCGGCACGAATTCGAACCGGTACAGGATCTGGATGCGGGAGGGCTTGCCGTCGACCTCGGCCGGTGTGAACTGCAGGCTGCGCCCAGCTTCGAGCGCAGCCTGATCAAAGGCCGGCCCGCCGGATTCCTGCACCACAACCTCTTCGACCACACCGGTCTCGGAGATCGTGAGCGCGAGCGTCACTGCAGCCGTGCGCCGCGTCTCGAGCTCTGCCTCGGGATATGCTGGCTCCACAGTCTGCACGATCGCGGGCGCGCGCGTGAGCTGTGGACCTGCGGCTTGTGCGTGGACCGAACCGCGCGCGAGCGCGACGAGAACTACGCAAAGTAAGATGCGCTGGAGTGGCAAGTAAGCTCGCATGGACTACAGGTTGAAGCGGATCCCGATCACAAAGCTGGTCTCGGAAGCGACGCCGCACAGTGTGGCTGGCTCGAAGCGAGAGCCGCGTGCAGCTTCCAATGCGGCCTCGTCGAGGCCGTGACCGAGACCTTCCAGCACGCGCGCGCTGACTACTTGCCCTGCGGCATTCAGCTTCAGCTCGACGCGGACTTTGCCAGACACGCCGGCTTCGCGCGCTTGGCTTGTGTAGCTCGGTTGTTTGATCTCGATCGGCTTGGGCTTGATCAGCGGCTCACTACAGACCGGTGTGTCTTGCTTGGGCTTCACGAGTGACTTGGGTGTAAGCGTCTTTGTCACTTCAGCGGGCGCGGCCGCTGCCGGCGCTGCGGCTGCCACGGCGATGCCGCCGCCGCCAGTGCCGCTCCCTAAAGTCAGGCCGAAGCTAGGAACGGCAGACGGAGCTGCACTCGCTGCCGCTGAGGGCGGCGCTGCTTGTGGCGTTGGCGTTGGCTTGGGCTGCGCTTTGGGTTTCGCGGGCGCAGGTGCGGCCGGTGGTGGGGGAGGTGGGGGCGGAGGAGGCGGCGCCTCAGCAGGTTTCTCCGGCTTGCGCTTGACCTCCTTGATTACGATCTTGGTGGGCTGCCGCTTCTCGATCTTGGGCTCGATCGAGCCGACGGAAAACGCCAGTGCAGCGTGCATAACCAAGCTGCCACCGTAGATGCTCGCAAAACGTGCTGACATCTCACTCGGTCCGCTCGACGTTGATCGCGAAGCTTGTGATGCCGAGCGCCTTGGCCAGGTCGATCACGTGCACCACGGTGCCGTGCGTGGCATCGCGATCCGCGCTGAGCACGAGGCTCACTTCAGCGTTGGCTGCGTGCGCATCGGTCAGCTTTTGCTTGAGCTGCGCTTCGTTCACGGGGTCGCCGTTGTACTGGATCGCGCCGGTCTTCGAGAGCACTACGGCAGCCACTGTGGCCGGCGAATCGTCCGAGGTCGCCGTCTTGGGCAGCTCGACCTGCAGGCTCTGCGACACAATGTATGTGGCGGACACCATCATGATCACGAGCAAAACGAGCACTACGTCGACCATCGGCGTGATGTTGATGCCGACGATGCCGCCGCGCGAGTTGCCGCCGGATGACTGTACGGATGCCATGTCAGTCCTCCACCGCGTTGGCGAGCGAGAGCGCAGCGCTCTCGTCATCGGCATCGTGCAGGACAGCGGACCAGCCGAACGCGCTTTGTCCGCGCTGCTTGGTCTTCAAATAGGCAGAGACAAGCTTGCTCAGCGCAGCGACCCGCGACTCGACCTCGCCAATGCGCTTTTGCAGCAAGTTGTAAGCGATGACCGCGGGGATCGCGACGAAGATGCCGACGCCTGTAGCGACCAACGCTTCAGCGATGCCGCTCATGACGTTGCCCATCGCGGCGCCCTTGTTCGCACCTGCAGCTCCGAGCTGCGAGAACGCTTGGATGACGCCGATGACGGTGCCGAACAGACCGATGAACGGCGCGTTGTTGCCGATCGTTCCGAGCAAGTTGAGCCCGCGTTCCAGCTCCGGGCGCACCCGACCGAGCTCGCTGTCCACTGCGTCGCTGACCGCTTCCGCGCCGCCGCCCTTGAAGCGCAGCGCCGATACGAGCACTTCGCCGACGATGCCGCCGCTCTCTTTGAGCGTGCGCTCTGCACCAGTGAGGTCATCCGCGAGCAGCGCCCGATTCAGCTTCTCCCGCAGCTCGGGGTCATCCTGGCGCCGGAAATACAGAAAGCGCTCCACCATCGCGGCGATCGAAACGATCGACAACGCGATGAGCAGGTACAACACCCACGCGCTACCGAGCAGTGCGACTTTCAACAGATTGTCTACGATGTTCATGTCTGCGCTCCACTGCCTCCTCAGGGGAGGTCAAAACTCGCGATCTTGCGGGGCGACCCGCTGCCGCCATTGGCTTCTTCGTCTATCAGCTGACCGACCGCGGCCTCGCCCGTCGCGTTGAATGTGTAGCTGCCGTCGTCGCGCTCCGAGCGCTTCCACGCGTGCACCTCGAAGAACGTTGCGCGTGTGCCACACGCGTCGAACAGGTTCACGAACACGTCGTAGCGGCCTTTGGGGATCTCGCGCGTCCAGACGAGGTCTTCGCGCTGCACGCTGCGGCCGCCGCAGCCGCGCGCATCTTCGGTGTAGAGCACACCCTGATGCTCGGGGTCCAGCTCGAGTGCAGGATCGGTGAGCGTGCTCGGGTGACGCGCATCGACCAGCTCGCCGTCGGGCGTTCGCACGACCAAATCCAAATCCGCCGCGGAGTCCCACGTGAGCGAGATCATCGCAGCTGGGGGCTGCTGCGCGGGATCACAGGCGCTGAGCGCCTTGTCGTACGGCGATGCAACGCACAGCTCGAACGCTTGTTGTCGCGAGGCGCGACCGCGTGCATCGAGCACCGTGAACAACAGGCGTTGAGGGCCGAGCGGCAAGTCGTGTGCGACTTCGATGTCGAGTCGGAACGCGAGCTCGCCCGGGTACACCGAGTCCGCTTCGTCGAGTGGCTTGACCCAGTAACCCGTGCCTCGATCCTCGAAGCGCACGGCGACTGAGTAGCCGTTGTCGCGCGCGCGACCACTGATGCGCTTACCGGTCTGGCCCGGGTGGATGACCGTGTTGTTCGTCTCGATCGTGGTGAGATCGAGCTCATCAGCCTCGGCATCGTCCGATGGCGGCTTGCCCGGCAGCGCGCCTTCTTTGAAGGCCGCGCCCACGATCTGCAGCGGTTCTGCGCTGCCGCTCTCGCCGGACTCACCGGCACAGGCGAACAGCAGCAGCGCGCATGCCGCCATGAGCTGCTGGAGTGGTCTCATAGGCCCACCTGCAAGCGCACGGTCCATGCGTTGTTCTTCAGGTTCGCGGGCTCGCCGCGCTGATCGCGGCCGAACGTGTCGCGCACGATGTCGTACTGGAATGACAGCCGCGCGTAGCCCGGCAGGACCACCGCGACCACGGGTGAGAACGTGCGGATCGTCTGTGGTTGCTGAAACGCCCGGTTGCGCCGGCGCTCGATGAAGTCCGAGTTGCCATCGTAGAAGTCCGTGCGGAAGCCCACGCTGAAGTACTGCGTGATGTCTTGCGTGAACGCGATCGCGTAGCCCAGCTCGCGCAGATCCAAGCTGGCTGCGATCGGGTCGGCGACGAAGCGTCCGCGGTCAAGGTTTTGCGCGACGGTGATCTCACCGTACAGCCATGACCAACCGATGTCGCTGAGCACGCCGACGCGCGCGTCTAGGCCCACTGCCCAGCGGTGGAAGTTGCGCGACGGATCCGCCGCGCTGCCCGGTACGCCAGCTACTTCGGCGTCAGTCTTCGAGCCGTCTTCGTTGATGTCGTTCCACTGCAAGTCGTTTTTGGTCGGCTCGCCGCCCGGATGGAAGCCCTGGCCATTCAGGAACGACACGCCCGCCAGCACGCGCACGATCTCGATCGGCGCGACATCCACACCTACGCGCAGCAGCAAGTCTTTGTGCTTGTTTACATCGCGCAGCCGGTAGCGCTCTTCGGCTTCGAGGCCGTTCATCACGGCGACCGTGTAGCGCAGCGGACCGAGGCCGCCGTCGACGGCTGCACCCACGTCTGCTTCGATCGGGAAAAACGCTTGCGATGCTGCAGAGCGCTCGCCGAACAAGCGCGCGCGTGCGCCCGCCGGCAGCTCATAGCCGAACGGGATGTCGAGCAAACCCGCGGACAGACGCACCACGGGCACGTTGCTCAGCGCAGAGTCGTTGTAGAACACGAAGCCGGCCAGACGACGTGCACCGAGGTCGAAGCCGCGGACTGTGCTGGCGTCGAGCTCCATGTCGACACCGGCGTATTGCCAGGCACGCTGCATACGCAGCCGTGCGCGGCGAATCATGAAGCCGTCTTGGTTGCGCGGCTCACCGCCGGGGAAGAGCTGATCTTCGGAGAGCTGCGAGGACGTGTATTGCGCTTGAATGAACGCTGACCACTGCAGGCCGAGCCACGCTTCGATCGGCGTACTGTTGCCGAGGCGTGCAGCTTCTTCGTCGGCCATCGCGGCGCGCTGACCGCTGCTTCCGCTCGCCGCACGCGTCGCTTCCAATGCAGCGAGGCGCTCTTCGAGCGATGCCAGCTTGGCCTTGTCGTCGTCGCCTGTGCTCGTCAGAGCTGCGGACGTTGCTGGCGCGTCTGCCGGCGGCGTTGCAGCTGTCGGCGGCGTTGAAGCCGTCGCGCTAGGCGCTGCCGCTGTCGGCGGCTCCGCAGGGGCTTCAGCGCTGGGTGCCGCTGCCGGCTGCGCTGGTTGCGCAGCCGGAGCGTTCTCCGCAGGTGAAGCCGGTGGTGTCGCCACGACCTCGACGTCTTCTTCTAACTCTACCGTCGCACTACCTGCTGGGCTGGGTTGCGCCGTAACCGAACGCGTCCCACACACAACATACAGCGCCAGGGCCGCCGCACGACTCCACCGTATCGATCTCAAGTTAAGCTCCAGAAGCTAGAGAGTGAACCCGTTGCGAATCACGGCAGCGGAGGGAGCTTGCCGTCTTCCAACAGCGGCAAACGCTCGGCGTTGTCGAAGGCTTCGCACTCGGAGTCGGTGCAGCGATTCAGGAACTGCTCGACTTCTTCGGGCTCGCCGTCGAAGCACTCGTCGTCGCCGGAGCCTGAGCCGCCTGCGCCACCCTTGCCACCAGAGCCGCCTTCGTCTTTGGACCCGGCGTCCCCGGATTCTCCGCCTTTACCACCTGCGCCACCCTTGCCACCGGAGCCAGCGCGCGAAACGCGTCCGCCTTCTGCACCGCTGTCGGGTGAATCGGTCGATTCGTCGTCGCATGCTGTCGCGCCCAAGAGCACGCATAGACCCAGCGCCCATGACGCGAGTTTTAGTTTGTTGGTAGCCATATCACTTCACCTCGCAGAAGCCGTGGCGGCAGAACTTGGCTGAGCCAGACTTGCAGTCGTCGTCACTTTCGCACTCGCTGCAATCACCGGCCTCGCCAGTGGCCTTCTTCTCGAAGTAGCAACCGCACGGCTCATCCGGCTGAAAGCTGGAGGTCGCGCCCAGGTCGCCATCGCGCTTCACCTGCATCGCGCACTGCGGGATGTTGCCGTTGTCGATGGTGATGTCGAGGATGTTGACGTCAGACGGTGGCGTCACGGTGCCCGCCAAGTAACCGATCAAACGCCGCGCGCTCTCATCGGTGACTTCGCCGCTGCCGTTGACCTTCGCGAACAAGTGCGTCGGACCCCACAGGAAGTACTGACCGTTGCGCACGTTGCGCTTGTCGAACTTGGTTGCGGTCGAGTCCGGCCAGTAGCCGCACTTCTGATCTTTGTGTTGGTAGGCCAGCGTGCGCACCGTGTCGCGGTTGTCATCGGCGTTTTCGCCGCTGACGAAGCCGATCGCAGCTTCCTTGTTTGCCGCTTCGGCGACGAACTTGATCGAGTTCGCGTTGGTCATCGCGTCGATGCCCTTGAACTTCGCTGCGGGTACGCCGCTCGCGAGCGCGACATACAGCTGAACCGCTGAGGTATCGGTGCGGCGGATGATCAAGTTGTTGTCGGTCCACGGCTCAGCCTGACCTTGATCGCCGAAACCGAACACGAAGTACGCGGCCTCCGCGCTGATCGAGTTCTGGCTGGACTGCACGGGCACGATGAAGTTGGTCGTGCTGACCGGGCCTTCGAAGTCACCCACGCCCTCATAGAGCTCAGTGACGTTCGGGCAAAGCGTCGGACCCACCTGCATGCTGCCGAAAGCGGCCTTTACACCGGCTGCGGGGAGCTGACAGGTCTTCTCTGTGCCGTCTTCCAGCGTGTAGTTCGCGGTGCCGCTGAGCTTGTAGTCCTCTTCCGGATTGAACGCGTCCATCGCGAAGCAAGCGCCTGGCGAGGCATACACGACTGTCAGGTTCTCGTCTGACGCCGCCAGCTTCGCACCCAGCTTGCTGAACAACGGGCGTTGCGCGCTACCGCCCACGCCATAGAGGATCGGTTGTGGAAGCGTCTCGCAGTCGACGTTCTGTGCTGAAGCGAGTGAACAAAGCGGGGGCGCAGCGCCGCCCACGGCGGCTAGGATCAGTGCGATCCCAGCGCGTCTTAAGGAATTCATGCAGGTTCTCCTTGAGTCACGGACAGGGCCAAGTGCGCAGAGGTACGATTGGCCGCCGTTGGCTGCGGCGTCGTTTGCAGTTCATGTGCCAGCCGGACGCACAGACCAAAATCGTCAACAATTGCCGTGGCAGAGCGCCACGCTCTTCAAAAACACCGCGCTCGCGCCAGCTGTATTCACGGCTCTTCCATTGACCCATCAATCATCACGGGAATTCGGCGGCCGTTGCCCCAACCCATGTCCGATTGCCGTCACGAACCGATCGCTCCTCTGTGAGCTCGCGGCGCAGCCATCATGCGTGACACGGATTCTCCGGGGCCGAGAAGGATGCTGCGCGTCCTCTCTGAAAGCGCTCTAGAGACCGCGAGTGAGTAGATCGTTTGTATGCAAACGACAGTACAGTTGTAATATCGCCGACGCTCTCACACGAGCATCCGCTCCCCACATTCCCGCTCAGAGCGCCTACTTGCCGCGCTTCCCCACAAGCAGAAACATTGGCACCGCCGCCAAGCGCTGCGTTACCTTGCTCCGCTACCATGCGCGCTTGGATACTCCTTGCTTCGTTGCTGTTCATCGTCAGCTGCAGCAGAGGCGACAAGCCGTTCCTGCACGACCCCAAGCCAGCCGAGCCCGAGCCGACGGGCGACGCTGGAACCACGGCCAGCGAAGGATCGACGCTCTCGCCGAGTGAGCCTGACGCAGGGCTCGACGCTGGCAGCAGCGGCGCCGCAGGCCAAGCTGGCTCAGCCCCTGTCGCAGAACCACCGGTCGCTGGGGCGAGCGGAGCGCCAGCCGCCGTGGGCGGCAGCGGCGGTATGGCAGGCACTGCGGGTGGGCCTGCAGCTGGCAGCGGTGGGGCCGCGGGGGCAGCAGAAGTGCCGGCACCCAAAGCCTCTGACGAAGTGTTCCGCGACGATCTGCTTCGAACCTACGAGCTCACGGTCAGCGACGATGACTGGGACCATCTCCAAGAGACGGCTACCGAGGAGCTCTATGTTCCGGCCATGCTCACTGTGGAGGGCCAGCAACTCGGAACGATCGGCGTGCGCTACAAGGGCAACTTCGGCACTTTGCAGCAATGCTTCGAAGACGGAGAGCAGGTCTGTCGCAAGCTCTCCTTCAAGCTCAAGTTCGACGAGTACGATCCTGCGTTGCGCTACCGTGGGCTGAAGAAGCTCAACTTCCACTCGTCGTTGCGCGATCACTCTCATCTGCACGAGCGCGTGGCCTACAAGCTATTTCGCGAGTTTGGTGTGCTCGCGCCGCGTTCAGTGCATGCACGTCTGATGATCAACGGAAAATACAGCGGCCTCTACAACCTCACAGAAGAGGTCGACGGGCGCTTCACGGATCATCGCTTCGGCGGCGTGGAAGGGCAGGGCACTTTGTACAAGGAGGCCTGGCCCGCGCGCTCGCAGGAGCCCGGCTACTACACGAACGCCCAACAGACGAACGAAGGCTCGCCGGTCACCAAGGTCGTGCGCTTTGCGGAGGAACTGGCAGCGGCGCCGAACGATCAGCTCGGTGATGTGGTGAGGCGCTGGATGGACCCCGAGACGACGCTGCGTTACTTGGCAGTCCACACCGCGACAAAACACTGGGATGGTCCGCTGACCTTCTACTGTTCTGAAGAATACGGCTGCAACAACCACAACTATTTGATCTACGAGTCAGCGACGCGCGACTACTTCGAGCTCGTGGCATGGGACACTGACAATACTTTCTACGAAGACGTGCTCACGGAAGAAGCCGAAGTGCCGGAGTGGTGGGAAGAGGTCTCCGAATGCGACCACGACGCGAGCGACGGCTTTCTCCCGCCCAGCTGTGATCCGCTCGTACGTGGCTTCGCCCAGCTCGGTCTAGACAGGTTCCGCGATGTGTTAGACGACCTGCTGAAAGGTCCATATCAGGTCGACGCGTTGCAAGCCGACGTAGACCGCTGGGCCGAGCAGATCGACGAAGCGGTCAAGAGCGATCCCGCGGGTTCCGGCTACGAGGACTGGCGCGGCAACGTCAACTATCTCAAGTCGATGATCGCACAGCGTTACGCCGAGACTGCAGCCATCCGCGACAGCCTGTGAGGTGGCGCATACACGTGGCTTTGTTTACATCGAGCGTAACCAGAGATTCGCACGCTTGGTGAAGCGACTCACAACACAACACTGAGGTTTGGCGTCACGCTAATCTCTACGTTGGTCGCGCTCTCGCGATCAGGTGGAGGGGCTGATGTCAGATGGCAACCGCGCACCCGGGCCTAACCAGGGGCGTCCAATTCCGAGAGGCCCAGTCGCCATCGTGCTCGCGGGTGCAGGCGCACGCGGCGCGTACGAAGCTGGCTTTGTCGCCACGCTCCTGCCTCATCTGCGTCCGCGTCCGACGATCTTCGTCGGCACGAGCGCTGGCGCTATCAACGCTGCGCTCTTGGCTTCGGTCGCACACCTGCCGCCAGAAGCTGCAGGCGATCGGATCATGGCGAGCTGGAGCAAGCTGCACTCAGCCCGCGTGTTCCGACCGCTGTGGAAGTCCCTGCCGCGCGCGCTCGGGCAATACTTTCGCGCGATCGCACTGGGCAGCAAATCCCCGGAGAGCCTCGCAGACACGACGCCGCTGCCAGCGGCGCTGACCGATCCCGAGCTGCTCGATTGGAGCCAGCTCGCGCGCAACGTGGAGTCGGGCGTGCTCGATGCTGTCGGCGTGGCAGCGACCGAGACGGGCTCGGGGCGCACCAAGCTGTTCTATCAAACGAGGCCTGGTTGGGTGGCACCGTCGCGCTCGTTGCTCAAGCTCAACGGTCACGCTAAGCACAAGCCAGCCGTCTTGCATTCGGACGAGTCGCAGGCGATCGACTACGTGGCGACCGCACTTGACGAACGGCATGTGCGCGCGTCCGCGGCCATCCCGGTGCTTTTCCCGCCCGTAGCGATCGATAAGAGCTTCTTGATCGACGGCGGCGTGCGCTTGAACGCGCCGCTCAAGCCCGCGCTCGAGCTCGGTGCGGACGGGGTGATCGTGGTCGCGACGGACCCGCGACACTTCGGCACCTCGCTCGCCGTGGAGCCCAAGCCTCCGACCATGCAAGGCCAAGTGCTGCAGCTGCTGCGCGCGGTGTTCGCCGATCGCATGATCGAGGACATCCACGTGCTCTTGAGCCGCAACCGCAAAGCCCAAAAGGCGCTCGACGAGGGCGGCAAACCCGACGACCGCGTGGTCCCGATCATCTTCGGGGGTCCGCTCGATCAAGACCGCCTGGGCGGCGTGGCGGCGCGCGCGGTGGACGAGCTGCTCAGGGGTCCGCCTTGGCAGCGCTACGTCGATCACCTCGATGTCGCGCTGCTCAGCTTGTGCCTGCGCGTGTGCGCCACGAGCGCGCCCGATCTCCTGAGCTACATCCTGTTCGAGCCGCTGTTCATCCGGGGTGCGCTGCGCGCCGGCATCCAAGATGCGAGCGCGCTGCTCAACGACTACCCGTCACCTGCAGACCTGTGGCACGCGCTCAGCGATCGCGATCTGCGGCACAGGCAGCCGAGACCGGACCCGGCGACCGTGCCGCTCTGAGCGTCAGGTCAGACCTGTCAAAGGACCGGTGCAGTACCTGGAGTCACCGAACGTGCTGCGATCGTCGCCAAACAAGTTGAGGAGCGACACCAGCAGGTTGTTGTGAGGCAGATTGTTGAAGCGCAGGCAGCGCCCGGTGCGGAGGCCGCCGCCGTTGCCCGCGAGCAGAAACGGCATGTTGTTCGTCTTGTGGCTGGGCGGCTCCTGCAGCTCGCTGCCAAAGAACACGACACTCTCGTCCAGCAAGCTGTGGCCACCCATGTCGACCGCAGCCATCGCCTGCAGGAGATACAAGTTCATCTCCGAGTACCAGGTGCAGATCTTCTCACACTCGGCAGGCCGAAAGCCGCCGTCGTGTTGATAGTAATGATGGTGCTCTGACAGGTTGAGCCATGGGAACGTGTGCTTGGCTTCGGTGTCAGTCCACTGCAGCGTGCACACCCCTGTCATGTCGCAGGCGAGCGCCATGACCAGCATGTCCATCATCAGCATCCCGACCTTCGGGATCGCGCGATCGGTGGAGTTGTCGCGCACGCTGCCGTCGTCCGATGAGCTGAGACCGGTGTGCGGGTTGTAATCGGAGGTGTCGACCAGCGCGGGCGACTTGCAGCTGCTGGTCGCGGGCAGCTCCTCCAACGTGCGCTCGATCTCGCGGATCTTCGTGAGGTGTTGCTCGAGCTTGGCGCGGTCCTCCGCTCCCAGCTGCGCGGCCAAGCTCGCGTAGCGACGATCCAAGAAATCCAGCACCGAACGCTTGCGAACGAGCCGCGCGCGCGCCTCGTTGCTCTGCATCGTGCCTTGCGTCTTGAACAGGTCGTTCCAGATCTCGACCGGGTCGATGCGCGGCGGGATCGGCTTCCAGCCCGCGGCATTCTCGAAGTTCAGGCAGTTGTTCGAGTTGATGAGCCCGTGCGACTTGCCAGTCGCCCAGCGGATCGCGAGCTCCATCGAGCGGCGGGGTTTCTTCAGCTTGTCAGCGATCACTTGATCGACCGACGGTCCGGACGCGTAGCGGCGGTGCTGCTCTGACAGCGGCGTACCGGACAGCAGCGCCACGATGCCTTCCTCGTGAATGCCGCCGATCGCGCTCTTCATGTCGAGACCGTCGAGGATCAGCAGCTTCTGCTTCATCGGCTCGAGCGGCGCGAGGATCGGGCTCAGTACCGGCGCGTCCTCCGTGCCTGTGGGACGCCACTTATTGAGCACCGTGCCGCCCGGGTTGAACACGGCGACGAAGCGCTGCGCCGTGCTCGCGGGCGTGCCTTGCGCGCGCGCAGTGCCGCGCTGGAAGAAGTCGAGCCACGGCAGCGCGATCGCGACGCCACTCGCGCCGCGCAAGAAGTTTCGTCGAGTGGGCTGTGATCTCAACATGCTGACAACACCTCACGGCCCCGGCAAATACAGGAAAGCATCGGTTTGAGTGAGCTCGAGCAGCAGCTGCTTGACGTTGTAGCCGGAGGCTTTGAACGCGCCGTACAGCCGCTCTTTCAAGCACGCGTCGTTGGCATCTGACTGTTTGAGTGTCCGGCCGTAGGCGAAGTCGAGCCAGTGCGAGACGAAACACGTCTGCGTCTCCTCTTCGGCGGCTACCGCTTGCACCAGCTGCAGCGCGTTTTCCACGGTGATCTGTGTGCCCGGCACACCTCCGCTCGTATCGATGGTCACGCCGTTTTCGGTTGTGCGAAACTGACCGATCGCGTCGAAGCTCTCGAACGTCAACCCGATCGGATCCATCTGTTGATGGCAGGTCGCACACACCGCGTCGCGGCTGTGCGCACTGTAGCGTTCGCGCGCGGTCTTGCCCGAGTACGGATCGGGTGGCTTGACCATGGCCAAGATGTTCGGGTCACTCGGCAGTCGCAGTGGGCGGCACATCAGGTGCTTCGCGACGAACGCGCCACGGATCACGGGGTTCGTGAAGTTCGACGTGGTCGTGCCGGCCATCAGCGCGCCTTGCGTCAGCAAGCCCGAGCGTTGAGCGGGATCGACGGCGACCTTCTGGAACGCCGCACCCTGCACCGGAGGCATGCCGTAGAATTGCGCGAGCGCATCGTTCACGAATGTGTACGGCGCGGTGAGCATGCCCGGCCAAGTGCCAGAGCCGCTCCAGATCTCGTGCTCGATGAACGTGTGCGTCTCTTGGTGCATGAGCGCGCCGATTTCGGGCGCCCAGCTCGGATACATCGTCGGGTCGCGCACGAGCTGCGACAAGCTAGCGATCGGCAGCAGGTTGTCGAAGAAAAAGCGCGTGACTCGGCGGGACCGCGGATCGTCGAGCATGCGCCGCGCGTGCGTGAGCACACCTTCGGAGGTCGAGAGCTCGCCGCTCTGGGCTGCGGCTTGTAAGCTCGCATCCGGCACGGTTCCCCAGAACAAGAACGACAACCTCGAAGCCATCTCACTGCCGCTCGGACGCAGCCGTCCGCTGCTGCCATGTGGCTGGCCTAGCTCCAAGCGATACAAGAAGTCTGGCGCCTGCAGGATCGCTTCGATCGGAGTGGCGAGCGCGACCGCGAACTCTGCCTCTGCACGTGCGGCGCTGAACAACGCGAACAGCTCTTCGCTCTCCGCAGGCAACAAGGGGCGCCGGTAAGCGCGGCTGCTGAGCTTGTCCAAGATGCCGCGCGCGCAGGTGGTTTCGCTCGCAGCCGTCAGCGACATGGTGCACGGGTCGAGCTTGGCCAGCGCTGCGGGCGTCTCGGTCGCGCGCAACGCGATGCCCTCGGCGACTTTGGAGTACTGCTCGGCCAAGAGCGACGAGACCGACTGCGTGTCAGCGTCGTTGCCAAAGCCGTTCCCGATCTCTTCGCTCGGGAACGCGCGGGCGGGCGAGGTTTCGTCACCCAACAGATCGCGGACTGCATTGTTGAACTCGAAGCGCGTCAGTCTGCGCAGCGGAGAGCGGCCGGGGCCGGTGGCTTGGGCGCAGGCTGAGGTGGTCGGGGTCGCTCCCGGGGCCGTCGCCACGCTGCTGCCCGCTGCCCCGCTCGGCACCGCGCCCACCCCTGCAGCTCCGGCGTTCCATGCTGCACCCGGGGCAGCCGCTGCTGCGGCAACTCCGACGTCGGCTGCGCCGGTCAGTGTACCGAGCTCGGGCGCACCGACTTGTCCCACGCATCCAGTGAGCACACTGATGAGCACACTGATCCCAAGCCCGGACGCCGCGCCGACTCGCTTTCCCAACGAAGGTCTATTCACTGTCGATCCTGGAGCCGCGCCACCGTCTCATGTGTGTAGGGCGCCGCGCCCCGTGCAGGTCAAGGAAATGACGCGGACGTACAGCGATGTGCAGCGGCGAGCAGCTCTATCCCACGCTCTGGACGCAACGTGTTGGATGACACTTCGCTCTCATGACCAGCCCGACTGTTTCGATCGCGTTGTTGCTGCGGCGTGTGGGTCGCGTGGTGCTGATCTTGGCCTGCGCAGCGATCGTGGCCAGCTATCTGGTGTGTGCGTTGCTGCGCGCGACACACCCGTGGGAGATCGAGAGGATGGCGGGCGGCATCGCAGCGTTAGCGCCGCTTCAACGAACCAACGTCAGTCGGCCGATACGCGGCGAGCTCGCGAGAGCTTCGCCGTGGATCAACGTCAGCACGGGACGCGGCTCACTGAGCTGCACCTGTGCCGCCGACAGCTGCGAGGCCGAAGCGCGCAGCTCGAACAGCCTGCGCTGTACGGCTTCGTTTCCGAGCGCCTGACGTGCATCGCGCAGCACGAAGTCTGCGACGGCGATGTTCGTCAGTACGATCGCGCGCAGCTCGCGCTCGACCGCAGTCAGATCCACTTCACGTTCCTCGAGATGTTCGAGGAGGTCACCGTAGTGGACGAGCTCGACTTCTCCGTCACCCGTGGCCGACTGAACCTCCCATTGGTCGTCTGCTCCCGGCTGACGTCTCCAGGTCAGGGAGATGGCCTCTTCAGGCGTCTCGACGACCAGGTAAAGTTGCTGCTCAAGATTATGTTCGTGAATAAAATCCAGTAGATGCTGCATACACCGGATGGCTCGCGCGGTACACTGCGCTGCCTACATTTGGAACAGTGTAGTGAGAAGTCCGTGGTCGTCCAGGTGTCGCGTTGTGTCCGTTGCAGCTATTGGCGGCATAGAAGTTGCGCAGCTCCCTGAGCGGTGGCGAGCTGTATCGGCTTGCGTGTGCGCGTCGTGCTTTCGCACGCAGTCATCGCTGCTGAATGGCTAAAGCACAGCGCAAAAACGTTTTCTGCATGGACGGATACGCGCCGCTGCACTCATCAGCACTTCGGCGCGGCGACAGAGTGAGCGCTGCGCTTTGTCATACAGGAGAACTCATGCCGCGACCGACCTGTTTCCGGATCGGAGTGCCGCAGCGCGTCTTGACGATGACGTTGGCTGCGCCGCTCTTGTGTGCGCTGGGCTGTCATTCTGAAGTGCCCGATACGACGCTTCAGCTCACGCCGCCCATGGCTGCAGTTGCAGGCGCGCCCGCTGCAGCACCAGCTGTGCCGGCGCGCGGCACGGAGCTGCTGCCGCCAGCGAGCGCGCCTGCTGTCACCGCAGCGCCGGCAGTCAAACCGGCGACGCCCGCGACTGCGACTGCGACTGCGACTGCGACTATGCCTGCGCAAACTACGCCAGCGAACACCGAGGTAGCAAAGCCCGCGCAGAGCACACCGCCTACGACGAAGCCAGAAACACCAGCGACTGAGCCCCCGCAAAGCGGGTTCGTGCGCGGACCCATGCCGACGCTCGATTCCGCAGCGCGCGCCGGGTCGTTCAAGGTGCAGCAATATTCAGATGGCTTTCGCGATGGCCCTGAGTTTCGCGCGGCCACGATCTACTACCCCGCAGACGCGCAGCCACCGTTTGCGATGATCGTGTTTTGCCCTGGTTATCTGAGCACACAGGCCGACGACGCCAAGTGGGGCCCATTCATGGCCTCGCACGGCATGGTGTTCATGATCATCGACACCAACACCGTCGGCGACAGCGTGCTGCAGCGCAAAGCGGCGGAGCTCGATGCGCTCGAGTCGCTCAAAGGAGAGCAAACGCGTGCAGGTGGTCCGCTCAACGGCAAGCTCGCGCTGGATCGTGTGAGTTTGATGGGCTGGTCGATGGGCGGCGGCGGCGCGTGGCTCAATGGCATCGACCATCCAGAGATCAAAACAGTTGTCACACTTACGGGCCACCACGCGACCGCGGGCGGTGCTGAACCGGTGCGCGGTCTGACTGTACCGACGCTGATGTTGGCAGGCACGGCGGACACAACCGTCCTCGGCCTCGGCATGTCGCAACCCGTCTACGAAGTCATTCCGGAGTCCACGCCCAAGCTCCTCTACGAAGTGAAAGGCGCGGATCACTTCGACTTCAACGACCCAGCGTTCGAAGAGGGCATTCCAGCCCGCTACGCGCTGTCGTGGCAGAAGGTCTTCCTCGAAGAGGACAGGCGCTACTACGACTTCCTCTTGGAAGAAGGCAAAAACGCTTCTGACTTCCGCACCAACCTGGAGTGACTACAAACCGAATACGGCCACGCGCGCTCGCAAATGCCCATTCGGTCACATGACCGTTTCGGCCTTGCGAGCGAGCTTTTCTAGAACGCTATGGTTGTGTGTTTCGCTGCGAATACTGCGGCGTTCTGAGCGCACGCAGGAAAGATTTAGGCATGTCTTGGCCATTCAGCCTCGCGCGAGCGGTCTCGTGTCGTCCCGAGCAAACCCTGCTTTTTTCGAAGGTTTGCCGCAGCACTGCGTCTCATCGCAGCCGCTGCGTGTGGCATTCCGTTCCCGAGCGCTTCTATAGCGAACGCTCCGAGCTTCGTGATAGCGATTCCGCATCTATGAATTCAAATAAGCTTGATCGCAGGCAGCGCTGGGCTACGTGGACCGCTGGTGCAGCGTGGGTGTTGCTGGTCGGAACCAGCTGCGCGACAGAGCCAGCCGAAGAGGGCGAGCTCGAAGGCACGATGCAAACGGGCCAGACTACGCAGCCCGTAGCTGGCATGCCGGCAGCCACTGGCGGCAACAAAGCGCCGACCACCGGCGGCGCCGGTAGCGGCGCAAAGGCCGGAACCGGGGGCGGCCCGGGCACGACGACAACGACGACAGGCACAGCAGGCACACGCGCAGGAGCAGGCGGCGCAGGCGCCCCTGGCACCTCCACAGCAGGCGCAAGCGGCGCAGCGGGAGCAGCAGGCGCAGTGGGCGCTGCAGGATCGGCCGCAGCAGGCGCAAGCGGCACAGCGGGCACCTCTGGCTCCGCGGGCAGCGCAGGGGGAGCAGCAGGCAGCGCAGGGGGAGCAGCAGGCAGCAGCGGCTCCTCAGCTGCTGCTGGCAGCGGCGGCACCAGCACAGCAGGCGCGGGTGGAAGTAGCGGCGCTAGCTCATTCAAACGTCCATGCGTGAGCGACGGCAACGAGGTCGTGTTCATTGGGGACTCGTACAGCGACTACGCGATCGCTCATCGTTCGATGGCTTCGTTCGTGCAAGCTCTTGCTGTTGAGGACGAAGCGCTAACTCGAGGCGACACCTACAGGAATCTTGCTGTCGCAGGAACAACGCTTGCTGCGCCTCCCGCCGATATCCAGAACCAGTGGCAGACTACAAAGGCGATGACGCCTATCAGTGCGGTGGTCATGACCGGCGGCGGAAACGACGTCCTGATCAACAATCAGCAGTGCCGTGGCGAAGGCTCGGAGATGCAGCCCGATTGTCAGCAAGTAGTTCAGGCCTCGCTGGATGCCGCAAAGAACCTATTCGCGAGCATGAAGGAGACGGGCGTCTCCGATGTCTTGTACTTCTGGTATCCGCACATTCCGGGAGGGCTTCTCACTGGATACGAACGCGGCGTCTCGATCAGTGACTACACGTATCCGATGCTCGAAGACGTGGCGAAGGCGGCATCCACGGATACCTTTCACGTTTTCACGATTCCAACTGTCGACATCTTCGAGGGGCATCCGGAGTACTTCTATTCCGACGGCCTCCACGCCAACGACATGGGCACCGCGAAGATCGCCGAAGCAATCTGGAAGGTCATGAAGGACAACTGCATCGCCCAAGCCGGCGGCTGTTGCGCCGAGTGATCTACTAATAAGCCTGCGCGTGGGTCGGATCGACCGACCCACGCGACGGCTCGCGCCAGCGTGTCAGCTAGAACCCAGGGTTAGCGCAGACAAACGGCATCGACGGCAATCCCATGAGTTGGAGGCACGTCGTTCCTGAGCGCGTGAGGCAGTCGTTGTTCCCCGAGCAGCGGACCTGACAAGTGCCATCACCGGTGATGTTGCACTCCGCCTGTGGCATGCTCTTGCCGAGCGCAGGGCAGTCGGCATCGCTGCTGCAGTTGAGGGTGCACTGCAAGATCTCGTTTGAGACTTTCGGAGAGTTGCAGCCAGACGCGGCAGCCGACGTCGAAGTGATATAGATCAGCGCTCGGCAATCCGATGTGCACGTGCTTGAGCTCCATCTCGGAGTACCCGGGGCGCCAACGGCACCGACGTCGCACTCATCGTCGCCGTCGACTTCTCCGTTGCCACAACCCTCAGCGAGGCTGCACTTGCCGTTGTCGCATCGGGCGAAGTCAGCGCCCGGACAATCGCTTGCGTTGCGGCATTCAACGCAGACGCTTCGTTGCGTGTCACAGTGCTGATCTTGATCAGCACACTCGGCCTCATCGACGCACTCGACGCAACGACCCGCAGCGTTGCAAACACCGCCTGAGCAGCGATTGCCAGTATCCGAGCCAGCGCAGCACGCGTCGCGAGCGATACAGCTCCCGTTGCACTCTTTGGTGCTCGTGCTGCATCCGCAGCGATTCGATCCGCGATCGCACACTTGGTCCGATCCGCAATCCGCGGACGAACAACACGCATCCATCGCGATGCAACGGCCCTCACACGCCTTCAATCCTTCTCGACATTCACAGCGATGATCTCCGGTGTTGCACCGCTCCTGATTCGCAGCATCGCAATCAGCGTTGTCGCAGCAAGCGTCGGCGCTGATGCAAGCGTCCCCACATGCCTGGTAGTTTGTGTTGCATTCGAAGCCACATGCCTTACCATCACATGTCGCTTTTCCATTCGCAGGAACATTGCAGGGTCGGCAGCTGTCTGCACAAGCCGTGACGCTAGTGACATCCACGCAGTTGTCAGAACAGTTGTGAGTGCCTTGCGGGCAGACGTTGTCGCAGGGCATCGAGTCAGCGATGCATGCGCCAGCGCACAGTCGAGTGCCGCCTGGGCAAACCGAACCGCATTGGGTCCCGTCACAGCTGGCCTCGCCGCCACTGGGCACGGCACACGCGTCACAGCCTGTTCCGCAAGTTGCCGGTGACATGTTGTCGACGCACGCACCCTGGCAAGCGTGTTGAGCCGCGGGACATACGCACTTGCCTTGTTCACATTTCGCGTTGGTAGGACAGCTTGTGTCATCGCAGCACTCTGTTGTGCATGCGGGCGCTCCACCGGCGACTCCCGCGGTGCCGCTACCATCACTGCCCCTAGCATCACCGCCACCGGTCCCCCCGCCTCCATCACCAGGAGTCCCACCACTGCCGGCAGTCGCTGTGTTCATCGGCACTTGCCCAGTGCTGCCGCCCGCACCGGCAGTCGATTCGCTGGACGACATCAGACCGTTCCCGGCCTCAGCAGCATTGGACGCGCCACCATCACCAGAACTGGTGCTTGCGTTCGTCTTCGAGCCCGAAGTGGCGTCTGCCGTCGCGTCGCTGACGCTCGCGTCCATGCCATCGACGTCTTTCCTCTCCAGATCAGCGAGCGGAACACAGCTACCGTCTTTGAAGACTCTCCCGGGCGTGCACGACTTACTGCATCCCGATAGTTCGCCAGCTAGAGCTGCACAGCAGAGGCTGAATGCCAGAATCTGGAATCGGAAATCTTTGAAGTGGTCCATCTGCTCCGGATGCTCCTGAAAACCTCTCAAGGTTCGGTTCGATGAGAGCGTGAGGCCATCGGCCAGTGAGAGCTCTGGTTGCGCAGCGAGCACGAGGAATCGCTCGTGTTGGCGGATTGAGAGCTGATGGCCTCGTCGAGGAGCTCGATCCCGATTGACCTGCACTTGATGGGTGGGTTGTTTGGGGATGATGGCTTTGCCGATGGGGGCTGGTCCGGAAGGGTCATGTGTCTTTCTTCATGATGAAAGACCGAGAAGACGGTGGAGACGCCTGCGTATCGCTCGCGTGGTGATCTCGACTGGCGTGCGCGGGGTTTTGGCAGCAATCCTGGTTTGTGCGCCGAAGAGAGCTTGCTCTATGACTACGAGGATGGATCGCTAGCGTGGTGAATCGATCTGCGTGCATGAGTCTCTAGAACTGCGTCGCCATACCCGCAACGAGCTTCACAAACACACTCTCATGGTCGCGCTGACCGATCTTGCGAGGACCATCATGAAAGTTGCGGCGAAGCTCAAGGCCCCCGCCTATGCCTTCTCCGCCGAGATCGACAGGGCGACGACCCGGACCGTCGACTTCAACCTGACCCTCGAAGTCGAGTTCTAGGCATCATTGCATCATTGGCGCCGCTCTTCTCTCGAGTTGCCGCGCCTCCAATATAAGTGCTTCGCAAGAGGCATCTTGCGCTGACGTCATCGATTTGAACGCCAGCCCTCGATGTCTCCGCGGTGGTCAGCTCGTAGTGGCTGCTGCATCGCTGCATCAACATCTTCGAAGCGACCCAGCAGACGCGCAGCGGCGCGCCTGTGATTTGCTCGGGCATGGTCTCCAGAGCTTCGGTGCGAGCTGCAGGGCGTCGCGGCTGGCCATCCTCTGCTTAATGCGTTCGCCTTGAACGTAACGGGCGATTGTCCCGAACGAAGAGGCGCCCGGTGACTTCTCGCGATCAGCGCGAGACTCGGAGCTTCCAACTCGAACCTAGCTCGTGACCGAGTTAGTGTCGTCGTCTCGGATTGCATGGGCCCACGAGCCCTCGAGTGAAAGACTACTAGCGCGGTCGGAATCACCACGAGCGGCACTCGCAGGTCGGGCTCTCTCGGCCATCGATGCACATAATCGTGATCGAGTTGCTATTAATCACATCGACGCCGCCGTTCCAGCTGCAGCAACCCTGCAAGTCCGCGCCAGTGTATCCGCAGATCTCGAGTGTCTTGGTGCTGCGTCCACTCGGCTGACTACCACCAGCACCGCCGCTCCGCGCGGCGACTACGACCGCTGCGGCTACGGCGACGCCTTTGAGGACCGCCGCTGCTGTCTCGCTGTTCTGGCGGGCAACCCGCTCTTCTTCCTCCACCAGTTCAGCCGCGCGAAGGCTCTCACTCTCCGCGACGCCGCCACGATAGTGCTCGACCCATACTGCGACCGCTTCGCGGTAGGCACTCTCGACCTCGGCTCGCGCCCGATCGGCTCGAGCGGACGCCCAGGTGTTTTGCCCGTGCGCCATAATGCGCTCGTAGGCCCGGATACGCTTCGACGGCGGCAACTCGACCAGTGCATCGGCGGCTCGCTGCCTGAACTTCGCAGGTGCTCTCTGATAGTGCTCGTCGATCGCAGCGACCGCTTCGCTCTCGAGCCGTTCACAGGCGGCGAGACTCGCGCAAAGCAGCAGCCTCTGATGTTGCTCTGCGTCGACAACCGGCGCGACCAGCTCACCATGATCCATGGCGACCGCATGTGGCCGCGTTTTTTCCTCGATCTCGCGCAGGTGTCGATCGCGCTTGGCGCGCAGAGACCGGGCGTGGTCCTTGTATTGACTCTCCAGGTTCGACAAACGTCGATGGTGGTTGTCTTCAATCCGCACCATGTCGACGGTTGCACAGCCGACAGTCAGAAAATACGCCACGCTCAGCGCGACGGCTGGCACACGCCGAACTCGAAGAACACCGACGATGTGGCTACGGGCACGGGGGACCATGCAGCGTCAAGCATACATCAACCAGAACGTTGTCCGTATTTCAGAGCATAACGGCGAACCGACCTCACGGTCGGGGGCGGGCGTTGCACCTGGCGACATGGTGATTCGTTGGCTCCATCGTTCCGGCATGCACTTTGGAGATCGAGCGGGGAAAAGATTGGGCGGCAGACAGCGGCTGAAGGTTTGCCAATGGCAGCTGGCCGCGACGGACCTCTGTCCGTAAGCGCTGGCAGCGCCAGGGCTCCCGATGCGCGCCTGAGTGCTCAGTGAGAAGCAGCACGGCATCACCACCAGCGCCGCGCAACCGACGAGCGTGGTGGCCGATACCCGTCCAAAAGGAAGAGCGGGCGGCATGACCACCATTTTGCTGGGAATCGACGGCACAGGCGACTTCTCGAACGCTAGTTACGGGCGCGACATGACCAACTCCTTCGTCGCCTACATCATTCGGCACTCGAAGGCGAAGCTGAAGCGGTATGTACGCGGTCCTGGCTTTGACGGAACAGACATGGCTGCGATCGTGTCGAAGGGCTACGACTTTGTGAGGCTAGCCCTGGCGGCGAACAAGGACGCACAGGTGCTGCTCGCCGGCTATAGTCGCGGCGGAGCGGGCGTCATTGCTGTCGCTCAACGGCTGAAGGAGGACCGTAGACGCGTGCATACGATGATGCTGTTCGACGCCGTCGACAGAGCGATCGGCGTGGACACTGCGCGAATTCCTGAGAACGTTGATCGAGTTATTCATGCTCGCCGCGACGCAGTCATGGTAAGCCGGCCAAGCTTCGGAAACTGCGGGACAGCGTGGGGCTCTCCAACGAAATGCGAGGTGCGCCTTTTTCGCGGCACTCATGGTGCGATCGGTGGCGTGCACTGGAAACGCCCCGCCGACAAGAAGCCTACAGATTTGATCAAAGAAGACTGGGAGTTCGTTGACTCGACGAAAGTCTCGTATGCCCAAGATCTGATTTGCGCCAAAGAAGTGTGGACTTGGGTGGGCCCACGGCTTCAGACGTACGGTTTCTTTGAGAACAGAACGAGCGGGCGGGGGTACGTTTGATGGAAGACAGCGAACCCCGGCGTTCTGGGGCGCCTTGGATGTTGCTGGCGCTCCTTCCGAGCATCCTTTCCAATCTGCTTATCATTGTCGTTGCGACGACGCTGGTCCACAGCGTGAAGACGTCTGAGGCTGCGGAAAGCCGGATGTGGGTGGTTTACGCGGTTCTCTTCATGCCGTTGGTCTTCCCGGTCTATCTGTACCCGCTCGGGCGCAAATACGTCCGTGCGCTACATGGGGGTTTCTCTAAGAGCGTGCTCCCATTCGTGTTGCTCTACAGCGCAGCAAACTTCCTCGTGTGGGCCGTCGGCGTATGCATAGTCGGTTTCAACATGCGCTTTCCTTGACTTCAAGCCGCTCTTGCGCCCGGGCGTGGCGTGGCATGGAATGACCGGTGGACGAGTGCGGGCCATCAGGGCTTACGGTTCGCATGCGTCGCTTTCTGCTTAACTAGCCCGTTCGCTGGTCCGAACGATGGGGTCCACCTCAGCCATCGGCTCGAGCGAATCCTTAGTCCGCAAGTTTCCAAACGAGGATCGCGCACACGCGGAACTTGGGCACGCGCTGATTTCCTCGGACGAAAAGAACGTCGAAGTCGCACGTTCTCAGTTCGAGATGTGTTTGAAGATTAATCCAAAAAACACGCGCTGCCGCGACTATCTATCGCTGCTTTCCCGTCCCTGGACTAGCTGAGCGACATCTGCCGTCTGCTAGCCAGCGCATTTGGGCTTCACCTGCGCCCGTCAGCGGCTTACGGGCACAGGTCTCTGGCCTGCCGGTTTCTGGCCGGTGCCGACAGGTCAGCCCGCCGCTTGCTCTCAGCGGATCGCCTCATTTGACTAATCAGAAATTGCAGAGCCCGCAGCCATCAGCGGCAGCATGCAGGATCTCGCAGGCAGCCGCTGACGGCGTCTGTTAGGCTGTCGTGAGGTGCGCGCTGCATGTCGAGAAAGTAGCAGCGAGCCCATGCGCAGCAGGAGAGACATCGATGTCGTCACGAGCGCTGAGCGACTTGAGCTGTGGGCGGCCGTTCTTCGATGGTGAGCAGATGTTGCTAGCACCCGTGCGCCCGCGAACGGATTGGTTGGAGGCGCCGTCGAGCCTCGCGGTCGTGCCCGATGCCACCACGCGTGCTGCACTCGCGCGCGCATGGCTGCGAGATGCCCAGCTGGAACACGCGTCGATCGCGTCGTTCGCCCGCTTCAGCTTGCAGCTGCTTGCCTGCGGCGCACCGGCTGAGCTGATCGCTTCCGCCCATCGCGCAGCGCTCGACGAGGTCGAGCACGCCCAAGCGTGCTTCGCGCTCGCGAGCCGCTACGCGGGTCGGGCGCTAGGTCCCGGAGAGCTCCCGATGCCCCGCTCGTTTGCGCCGACCAGCTTGGCTGAGTCGGCCGCGTTGACCGTGCGCGAAGGTTGCATCGCGGAGACCATCGCGGCCCGCCTGGCCTACGAGCAACTGCAGCACGCGTCCGATGAAACTGCGCAAGCTGCGCTACTTCGCATTGCCACCGACGAGACACAGCACGCTGGGCTAGCCTATCAGTTCGTGCGCTGGGCGATCTCCACCGGAGGCGCGGAAGTGTATTCCGCTGTGGAGCGCGCGTTCGCCAGCGCCCGCAAGCAGCTCCTGGCTGCGGAGATCGGGGCGCCGGAGGAAGACATTGCGCTCGGCGAATGGCACGCGCACGGGCGCCTCAGTGCGCGTGAGCAGCGCGTGTGCGAGCTCTCCTGTTTGCAAGAAGTGATCGAGCCGTGTGTGTGCTCCTTGCTCGACGGCTGGCGCGGGTCCGGTGACGCTTGCGCATCGGCTTCTGCGTCAAAGTGCTGAGCGGACGCCAGGTTGTGGCGTATGGTTCGCGGTAGAGTCTGCTAGGAGGACCGCTTAGCCATGTTGCCGCGCTGGAAGAGGCTTGAAAGCCAGGTTGTGTACGAGAATCCCTGGTGGCGTTACCGCAAAGACGAGTTCGAGTCTGAGCCGGGTAAGCGCGGGGAGTATCACTACGCCTCCACGTACGGCAGCGCGATGGTCATTCCGATCACCGACAAGGGTGAGCTGGTGTTGGTCGAGCAGTACCGCTATTTGCTCGATCGCACATCGCTGGAGTTTCCGTGTGGTGGCTTGGCGATGTACGAGCCGCCGCTGCAAGCCGCAGAGCGCGAGCTCGCCGAAGAGTCTGGTTACGCCGGTGAGCTGAAGCCGGTCGGTACGTTTAATCCGTGGAACGGCGTGACGGATGAGATCTGCCACGTGTTTGTTGCGGACCCAATCGTGCCCGATGCCAGCGGCGCGCGCCCCGATGCCACCGAGCGCTTCATCGTGCACCACGTCACGTCCAGTGACTTCGACGACTACGTGGTGAACGGGCGGATCTGGGACGGCATGACATTGGCGGCTTTCGCGCTGTACAAAGCCCGCTTCAAATAACCGCCGCGATGCAGGCTTGCGGGTCGCGGGGCCCGTGCGCACACTGTCGCGATGGTGACTCGCTTCCAGCGCGTTCTGCGACTGTTCATCGCCTTGTTGGCGCTGAGTGGTGCTGGTGCCGTCGTCACGGACCCGGTGGCTGCAGCCCCCAGCGCCTACGCTGCGGCGCTGGTGTGTGAGGAGCCGCCCGCAGCCCAGTCACGCGCCGCCGCCTCTCACGCGCGCGGGTCTGCGGTCGTAGCCCATGTCCATGCCCATGCCCACGCGCAGCCGCTGTTAGCTGTGGCCCCACGCGCGCACGCCCTGCGCCGGGCTCCGCGTCTGTATCTCCGACACTGTGTGCTCCTTCGCTGAAAGCTCGGCGGAAAGCCAGCTTGCGAATGTCTACACACAAGGATCGGAGTCGATCATGCGGACACGTGCGTCGCGTCACTGGCTGATTCGTACGCTCTTTTTCCTCGGGCGTTGCCTGCGCATCGTGGTGGTGGCGTTTGCGGCAATGGGGCCTGCGCCCCCGCCGCCGCCTCGGCCAGAACCACCGAGAATCGAAGCGCGGGCAACGAGCGGTGAGGATGAAGACGAGCCGCCCTGAGCCGCTGTCGCCCAGATTGGCGTGGGTGTGTGGATCGCAGTAGCCTTTCAATAAGGCTCCCAGTGACCACACACTTCGACGTCATCATCGTGGGTGCAGGCATCTCGGGTGTCGGCGCTGCCTATCACTTGCAGCGCAGCCTACCAGGCAAGACCTTCGCGATCCTCGAAGCGCGTAACGCGCTTGGCGGCACGTGGGATCTGTTTCGCTATCCGGGCATCCGCTCCGACTCGGACATGTACACGCTCGGCTTCCCCTGGCGACCGTGGCAAAAGCGCGAGCTGATCGCCGACGGCGAGTCGATCCGGCAGTACGTCGAAGACTCTGCGCGCGAGCACGGCATCGATCAGAAGATCCAGTACGGTGTGCACGTGCGCAAGCTCGTCTGGTCGAGCGAGCACAACACGTGGACACTCGAGTGCGACACCAGGGAAGGGCGTAAGCTCTACAGCTGCGGCTTCGTGCTCATGTGCTCGGGCTACTACTCCTACCAGTCCGCTTACACACCGCGCTTCGAAGGTGCGAGCGAGTTCAGTGGACAGATCGTGCACCCGCAGTTCTGGAGCGATCAAATCGCGTACGCAGACAAGCGTGTGATCGTGATCGGCAGCGGTGCGACTGCGGTAACGCTCGTGCCGGCGCTCGCCGAACAAGCTGCGCACGTGACCATGCTGCAGCGCTCCCCGAGCTATGTGTTTTGCGCGCCGTCGGAGAGCCCCTTGATCAAAGCGTTGCAAGAACGCTTGCCACCGCAGACGGCGTACTTCATCACGCGCTGGCTCAGCGTCTTCGCGAATGCAGGCTTTTACAAGCTCACGCGTGTCTGGCCGGAGCTCATGAATCGCTTCATGTTGGACCGTGTCCGCGAGCTGATCGGTCCGGATCTCGTCGCGCAGCACTTCACGCCTCGCTACAACGTATGGGATCAGCGCGTGTGTTTGATCCCGGATGCCGATCTGTTTCGAGCGCTGCTCAGAGGTCGTGCCTCGGTCGTCACCGATTCCATCGAACGCTTCACGCCGCGCGGCATTAGGCTGCAGAGCGGACAAGAGCTCGAAGCCGACTTGATCGTCACTGCCACCGGCATCGAAATGCAATTGCTCGGTGGGGCCGAGGTCGAGGTCGACGGGCGACGCATGGAGATCACGCAGCTGCTGATGTACAAGGGCTGCCTGTTCAGCGACGTACCGAACCTCGCGCAGTTTTTCGGTTACACTAACGCGTCATGGACATTGAAGGCTGATCTGACCGCGAGTTGGTTGTGTGGCTTGCTCGAGCACATGGATCGCAACGGTCTGCAGCGCTGCATCCCACGCAGAATCGACCCGAGCATCACGCCGGAGCCGCTGCTTCCCCTGATGAGCGGCTACGTCCAGCGCGCCGATGCGCGCTTGCCCCGGCAAGGCTCGAAGTTTCCCTACAAGGTCTATCAGAACTACATCGTGGATCTGCTGAGGATGCGGCTCGGCAAGATAGACGACGGCACGCTGGAGCTTAGCGCCGGCGCTCGGTCAGAAGACCGAGATCAGCCTGCGCGCCAGGCCCGCGCTGTAACCGCGCGTTGAGCCCAGCGAGGGCTGCATGCGTGGCCCCCGTCATGTTATGTGCCGGCCATGGTCACTCGCGACTGGATTACGCAGCCGATGGGTGCAGAGGCGCTGGAGCAGCTCTCTTCGGGCCTGAGCGGGGTGCAGTCTTCATCGCCAGCGGCGCAGGCACACAACTCCTGGCCCTGCGTTTTGCGCCATTGTCAACACCCCTACGTTAGCTGTTGCGCGCTACGCAACGCACGCGCTGCGTGCCCCTCACAGAGAATGCGCGTAGCTGGACGACTCGCGCTGCGAGCGAATGTACGCCGCGCCAGAGCGCAGCTCTGTCAGCCGCGCAGCGCCGCCTTGCAACAGAGGCAGCATCCAAGCCAGCGCATCTTCGAGTGAAGACGAGATGTGCGTCGGGTACTTCTGGTACTTCAGAAAGCGCAAGCCGGTGAGTACTGCGCGCACCATCGCGGAGTGGAAGCCTTGGCCCTCGACCACCCAGCAGATGCAGCGCAGCGGAATCGCCTGCAGCGTGGTGTCGAGCGCTGCGCGAACATCCGGCGCTGGGGGGGTGGCGCCGCTGGGAATGATCGCCAAGCAACCCAGTCCTCGTGTCACGTGCCGGGTGCGTTGTGTCACCAGCTCATGCAGCACCTTGTAGTCGTGCTGCCGGCCCGTGCCATGGTCGACCACCACGAACACGTCGTTCCAAAGGTTCACGCGGATGTTCGTGCCTCTCGCTCCAGCCTCGACACTCGCGCTGATGTTGCTCGGACTGAAGGATTTGCGCTGTTCCACGCGATCCATATTCTCGCGCGCGCCCGCACAAAATAGAAGCGCGTCGCATGCAGCAATAAGCGAATCGTTCTGCTCGATCAGCGCTTGTCCTACGAACTGTCAGGATGACTGTGACTTGACGTGAGGTCCTAATAATGTACCAACATGTCGGTAACAGCAGTCGGTCGTGTGTTCGTGGAGGGCGGTTTCTGTGTACGCGCAGAGACCGATAAGCGGGGAAGCACACGGGACCGGCAAAAGGAGAAGTTTTCCGATGACGTCCCGGGATTTCCAGCGGCGCGCAGACAGCGGCTACAGATCGCCTAACGCCGCAACAGCCAACGATACCGTTCGACGTGCGATCAGCGACCTGGTGCCAGCCCAGCAGGTCGAGCCTTCGGCACTGAGCTATCACCTCTTGACTCCTGGTCATACGCATGCCCACGACTCTCGCATCGCCGAGGCATACCGTTGCTGGCGTGCAACTTGGCGGGACGCATTCGTGGAGCTGGAGCAGCACAGCGAGCTGTTCTCCGATGACTTCACGCGTCAGGACGAAGTGGGCGCGATTTTTCAGCACGACGAGTGCATCGCGCTGTCGTTCTTTCGCTGGGTTGATCTTTCCAATCCGATGAACCGCGACGACTCTTACTTCCGCGTGTGGCCCGAAGAGGCGCGCGACGAGGCATGTCGCGAAGGCTCGCGCATCTGTGTGTCGAGCAGCTTCACGCTCGCAGCAGGTTATCGCCGCTCGAACGTATGCTCGCTCAAGGATGTGCTCGTAGCGTTGATCATCGAGCGCTTCCTGGCGTCGGACGCGGACGCTGTGGTCGGCACGGTGCGCAACAACCGTGGTGTAGACAAGTTGATCTACCGCAACGGTTTTCTACCCATCTTGCACAACCGCACGATGTATGGCGTCGACGTGGACCTCGGTGCCTTTTATCGGCGCGGCAGTCAGCGTGTGCCCACGAGCCCGGTCAACGAACAGATTGTGCAAGCGCTTCGCCCGAAAGCAGGTGTGCTGTGAAACAGATCATCGAAACAGTCAGTAACGACGTCGCCGACGCGCTCCATCGCTTCCCCTGGGAATCGAAAGACGCCTACGCAGGATGGCTTGCGCAGACCTATTTCTACGTGCGTCACTCGACGCGGCTCTTGGCTGCAGCGGCTGCACGCTTCGGCCTGGACAACCGCAACAACGCGTCTCACGTCCGGTTCGGCGCACACATCGCGGAAGAACGCAGCCACGAGAAGCTCGTGCTGCACGACCTCGCCCAGCTGGGCGTAGCTCCCGATGCGCTGCGCGAGCTGAACAGCACGCGCATGTTCTACGAGACCCAGTACTACAAGATCGAGCACGTCGATCCCTACGCGGTCTACGGTTACATCCTCATGCTCGAAGCCACGGGCCCGATCTGCGGCGACGCGATCGTCGAGCGCGTGACACACGCGTTTGGCCCACGCTGCGCGACGTTCTTGAAGCTGCACGCGGCGGAAGATGTCGATCACGTGCAGCGTGCGCTGAACATGGTTGGGCAGCTCGACAAGTCCACTCACGAGACAGTGCTTCAGAACCTGCACCAGTCTGCTCAAGCTTATCGCTTGATGCTGGGTGAGATCGACGCTGCGCTGCGTGGTCAGGCGGCAGCGTAAGAGTCGGGCTCGGGGGTTAGTGTCAACTCCTGCAGACGTGATTGACGCTCACGGCTGCAGGATGCGGGTGCCCGCGCGGAACTGGGTGGGGGAGACGCCGGTCCAGCGCTTGAATGCTCGCGCGAACGCAGTGACGTCGGAGAAGCCGAGACTGATCGCGATCTCGGTCGCGGTGGTGGTGGTCGAGCGCAGGTAGTCTTCCGCGTGCCGCCGCCGCACTTCTTCGCGTAGCTCGCGAAAGCTCGTGCCTTCGGCTTCCAAGCGCCGCGCGAGCGTGCGCGCGGTCATGTGGAGTCGCGAAGCGATGGTCGCCACGTTCTCTTCATGCGTGCCGACCGCGAGTTGCGCGCGTACGGTGTGCGCGAAGCGCGTGACCGAGGCTTTCAACATGGTCGCGGCTTGCCGCTCTAGATCTGTGACGCGCTCGTGATCGTGCGTCAGCACCGGCAGATGCAGCAGCTCGCTCGGAAACACCACCGCGTTGTGCAGCGCACCGAACCGCAACGGCGACTCCAAGCGCTGCTCGATCACGCTGGCATCTGCGGGCCGCGATGCGGTGACGCGCAGCTCGATCGCCTGCAGGTGCTCACCGGTCAGCCGGCAACCCGTGATGCCGATGTTCACGAGCTGACAGATCACACCTTGTAGATGCAGTGCAGGGCTGCCGTAGTGCGGCTCCTCGAGCAACGCGCGCTCGCCATCCACCACCAAGCGCATGTCGAAGCCGACGCCGAGCAAACGCCCATAGCGCGCGAGCCTGATGATCGCATCGCCGAGGGTGGCGCTATGATGCACGATCCCGCCCACCACATCGTACGTCTCGACGTTCAGCTTGGCCGCGACGTACACCCCGATGCAGGGGTCTCCGCTGATCGCGAGCGCTGCGTCCCACACGCGGTTGTGCAACGTAAGCGGCACACGCTCAGGCAGCGCTTCGAGCTGCCCTTTGTCTAGGTTCGCGCGCTTAAACAGCGCGTTACGTTCGACACCGAGGCTAACCAACGCGTCGACGATGTTGCGAAGGACAACGGATGACCGCGTCGCCCCGAGCTCCATACAAGATATTTCCGCACCCACAGCGCATGCACCCTAGACGTTCCCCGCGGCGAGACAAGTGCTCGGTTTCGAACACGAGCGTTTCGGTGATTGATTTGTCCTCAACCGATTCATCGCCTGACAGCTAAAGACAATGGGCCTGCTCTCCCCGTCGACCCCACGCGGGCCGTATGCGCGCCGTGTACATAGAAGAGCGCTGCTGCGGTCGTCGACACGAGCGCGCTTCCTACGTTTGCGACCACCGACTGACGCAGCGACCTGAATAAGATCACAGGCTTGCCCGCCCCGGCACGTAGACGTCCCCACAATCCTAAGCTGGGCTGTGACAGACGGCCTCTAAGTTGTGGCCGTTGAGGTCGATCACGAACGCGCCGTAGTAGCTCGGATGGTAGTGCGCTCGGATGCCTGGCTCGCCGTTTGGCAGCGCGCCGGCTTCGAGCGCCGCTTTGTAGAACGCGTCTACAACGGCGCGTGAAGACGCGCGGAACGCGAGATGCTGCCCCGAGGTGGGCTTGTCCGTACCGGAGAGCCAGAAGTCCGGCTTGCCCTGCTCACCGAGCCCACAGACAAACGGTGAGGGCAGGTGAGGGTGCTCTTCACGGCTAAACTCCATGATCACGGAGTAGCCGAGCGGCTGCAGTGCACGCAGATAGAAGCTCTTCGACTTGTCGTAGTCGCCGACTTGGATGCTCATGTGGTCGATCATGGGCGCAGCATATCACTCGGGGTCGTGAGTTGGGGGCGGGGCGTTCGACCCCTCCGCCAATGCTGCGCGCGCGACCTTTTGTACAGCAGAGCTCCAGAGCCTGATCTGCTTGTAAGTGTTGGTCACGAGCACGTCATGCACTTCATGTACGAGCTCCGCGGGTGCGGAGACCGCAGGGATGCGCTCGATGATCGCGAACGGGATCTGCGCCGTCGACATGTGGATCTTCTCGACCGCGATGCTCCCGTGCTCGACCGCGTCGGTGAGCATGGTGGTCAGCCCGAGCCAGCGTGCACGCGCGTTCATGAGACCTCCACAATCGCTTTAATAGTCTTGTAGACCTGGGGGTGATGCGCGAGCGCGATGTGCCCGAGACCCGGCAGCACGTGCACGCGTTCAAGTGGCAAGAGCTCCTCCGCTTGGCCCGCATAGGTTGCGCTCGCCATGTGCACGACCGAATCGCCGAAGAGCAGCGCCAAGCGCGGATCGACGAACAGTGAGCCTGCGATCAGGTGGTGCTCGATCTCAGGCAAAAACGGAACAGGATGACGCACATCGCGCAGATCCCAGAGCTTGCGCGCGACCTCGCGGTCTTCGTGACGTAGCACGGCGTGCGCCAAGTCCTGAATGCCGTCGCTGCGCAAGTTGACTATCTCCGCGATCAACCGGGTGTACGCGTTCGGAATAGACGCGAGCACGTTGCTCGTGAGCTTGCCCAGGCGCTCACCAGGGGCGCCGAGGTGCGGCGTTCCTACGTACACGATGCGCCGCACGCGCGTACGCCAGTTGTGCCCTGCGACTGCGGAAGCGTGACACGCAGCGCGGATCACCAAGCCGCCCATGCTGAAGCCAACTAACAGAAGCTCCTCGATCTCGCTCTCACCCGGATAGGCATCGACCAGCGCCTGTAAGAGAGCCGACAAACGCGCGCCGTTGTCCGCGATCGCGACCCCGGTGTTATAGCGTACATAACATGCAGTCCAGTCGAGCTCGCGCTCGAGCAAGCTGCCGTAGTCAGTGCCGTCCGGCATGCGCCAGATGTGCTCGGTGTTCATCAGACCATGCACGAATACGACGAGGCGTGGGCGCGCTTCTGGATAGGCGACGCGCAGCGCTTCACGTTCCAGCGCAAGCGGCCGATCGTGATGATATAGGCTCATTTCAGTGGCGAGCCCGTTGCTCGTGCGCGCGAGGTAGTTGCCGACCAAACCGTTGAGCACAGCGAGCGTGTTTTCCAGACTTTTACCCATGGCGCCAATACAAGCGTGACAGATCTTAGCCGATCTGTTCAGTCATATTCGTGTCTGTTTGTAACCGGCGCGTTTCACTTAGAGCCGCGAGATCATCACTTGTAGAAACGGCTGCTCGCCGCGCTGCAGCTCGGCACGTTGTCGCACGGAAGCGTGATCATGCGGAGGCACCCACCCGTTCCAAGACCATGTCGAGGCGCGCGCGGAGATTGCCCTCTACTACGAGTGCATCGAGCCCGAGGTCGTACTTGTCGTCCAAGATCATGCGCTCTAGCTGCTTGTGTATACGCGCGCGCAAGCGCCGATCTTCATGCGCCGGCACCGGGATGCGATCGGGATCCTCGATCGGCACAAACACGATCAAGTCGAGCGTCTGCACGGCCTCGCGTACGCGGTCGATCCACTCGTCGATCTCGAACGACTCGGCGTCCTCGTGCGTGAGCAGGTACGCGAGCAAGTCCAACGGCGAGCGATCGAACAGCGTATCCGGCCCGCTCTCGTCAAAGCCTTGGAGCGAGCGTTCGAGCTGCGCGACAAAGTCTTCCAGCGAAGGCTCCCCCTCGTGCTCGTAGCCTTCCTCCTCGAGCAGGTTGTAGGGCTCGTCCAATGTGGCGTGGCGAGGCAGGGCTTCGGCCACTGCCGATAGCAGCGCTGACTTGCCCACGCGATGAGTGCCCGAAAACGCGATCCGCATCGCGTGGGACGCTAGCAGAAACCGATCAGGCTGTGTGCGCCGGGGAGTGCGGGAGCCTGCTGGCCAGGAGCCGCTCCAGCGCGTCGATGTCGACCGGCTTGGTCAGGTGCACGTCGAAGCCCGCGTCGATCGCCCGTGAGCGATCCTGAGGCTGCCCATAGCCCGTCAGCGCGACGAGATACACGTCGTCGCCCAGCTTCCTCCGAACCTCACGTGCGAGGCCGTAGCCGTCGATGCCAGGCAAGCCGATGTCTACGAGCAGCACTTGCGGCCGCTCTGCGAGCGCGCCGTCGATGCCCGATTGGCCGTCTTCCGCGGTCGCCACTTCGTAGCCGCGTTGCGTGAGAATGGCAGCCAAGAGCTCGCGGCTGTCTTCGTTGTCTTCGACGATCAACACTTTATCGGTAGGTGTTTGATGCATGTTTTCTGGGTAGAGCTGCCGGGAGACGCCGCTCTCAGCGGCTGGTGTTTTGCGTGGCAGGCGAACGGTGAACTCACTGCCGTGACCAAGTCCTGCGCTGGTTACGGAGACTGAACCATCGTGCAACCCGATCAGGTTGCGCACCAAAGTCAGCCCAATGCCCATGCCACCTTGCGACCGATCCAGAGTGCCTTCAGCTTGCGTAAACAGCTCGAAAACACGGTCGATCATGCCGGGTGCCAGGCCGATGCCCGAGTCCCGGACGTGCAGGATCGCTTGATCGTCCGCAGCGCTGACTTGTACGACAATTCGTCCGTTGGCGCCCGTGTATTTGATCGCATTCGTGACCAGATTGTTCACTACTTGTTCGATGCGCACAGCATCTGCGTAGATCCAAATCGGCTCTTTTGGCGCGTCGAGCGTGAGTGTAGTGTCTTCGGTGAGTGAGGACTGCAGCAGCGCAACGCAGCGTTGTGCGAGCCCGGCCAAATCCACGTCCTCGCAACGCAGCACGATCTTGCCGGAGGTTACGCGCGCGACGTCGAGCAGGTCGTCGACCAAGCGCGTCAAGTGCGCGAGCTGCCGGTTCATGACGTCCTGGTATTTCGAGCGGTGAGTGTCGCCGTCGAGCTTGAGCGCCATACCGATCGCTGATAGCGGGTTGCGTAGCTCGTGACCGAGCATCGCGAGAAACTGATCGCGTTCTTTCACGGCGCGTTGCTGTGCGTGCAGCTCGGCGCGCGCGTCGTACTGGCGACGCCGCGCACGCAGCGCGCTGCGCGCCGCGCTGACCATGGAGATCGGCTGCAGTGGTCGCTCGAGCAAGATCACATTGCCGATCGCCGATAGCTGCTGTGGATCATTCACCCGGCCGTACGCCGGGGTTCCAGTGAAGATCACGATCGGCACATCCGACCATGCGCTTTGACGCGCGAGCAAATCTCGCAGCGCGTGGATCCCGCTGCGCACGAACACCTCTTCCGCGATCAACAGCGCCGCTGCACCCTCTTGCGCGAAGCGCTGAGACAGCTCTGCGAGGTTCGAGCAAGTGATCGCGCTGAGCCCGGCTTGTTTCAACAGCGAGCAAGTCAACGTGGCGTCACGACCGGTGGGCGCGAGCACCAAGAATTGCTCTTCGGTGGGTGCGCTTGTCGTCAAGACTGCTGCCCGACTTTCGCGAGCAGTGCTTCGGCGTCGTGCAGATCGTATTCCGGAACGCCTGTGAGCACGCCACGGAAGTTCGACAGTGGCTTGCCGACGACGAGTCCACCCGTTGTCACGGCGAACTCGCGGATCGTGTCCTCGTGCGTGCCTGAGCGCTTCTTGAGCACGGACAGCGCTTTGCGGACACGACCTACCGCCTCGAAGTAGCGTGTCACCACCACGGTATCCGCCAGGTAGCTCACATCGAGCGGGCCTTGCGTGTCGCCCACGAAGCCGTGTTGCGCCATGAGTAACAGCGTGAGCACGCCGCGCTGGCGCAAGTAGCTGAGCTGCTCGTGCAGCTGCACTTCGAGGTAGTGCTCCTCGGGCATCGCTTGCAGAAAGCCGTTCAGGCTGTCGATGATCACCAGCTTTACGTCTCGCGTCTCCACCGCATCGCGCACCACGTGCACGAACTCGCCCGGCGAGAGCTCGGCGGGATCGATCTGCTGGAGGGTGACGCGCCCCGACTCGACGTGCTCATCGAGCGAAAGGCTTAGGCTCTTGGCGCGACCGCGCAGGGTGGCAAGCCCTTCGTCGAACGTGAAGTACGCTACAGACTCGCCGCGCATGGCGGCGGCCACGGAGTACTGTAGCGCGATCGTGGATTTGCCCGAACCGGTCGGTCCGCTCAGGAGCACGCTCGTGCCGCGGTCGAGACCACCGCCGAGCAGCGAATCCAGCTCTTTCACGCCGCTCTTAACGGGCTCGGTTTGAAACGGCTCGTGATGATCTGCCGCTACGAGCCGCGGATAGACGATCACGCCGCCTTTGCGGATCACCATGTCGTGGTAACCGCCGCGGAACGAGACCTCGCGCATCTTCACGACGCGCAGCCTGCGTCGCTCCGCACCGTAGAGCGGTGCGAGCTGCTCCATCGCGATCACGCCGTGCACGAGACTCTGCAGCAGCGGATCTCCGCCTGCCGAGGTCGGATTTTCGAGCAGCAAGATCGTACAGTTGCGGCGCACCAGCTCTTCCTTGAGCGCCAACAGCTGGCGGCGAAAGCGCAATGGGCTCTGCGCCAGCAGGCGCAGCTCCGAGCAACTATCGAGCACAACCCGCGTGGGCGAGACGCGATCGACCTCTGCGAGTAGCGCCAGCACGCGCTCTCCGAGCTCCACCTCGGCGGGCACATAGAGCGTGTTCTCCTCGGTCTCGGTGGGCGGACTGTCCGCGGCGGACATCTCGTAGACGTGCACGCCATCGAGCTTCCAGTGATGCGACTCAGCGACCGCCTCGAGCTCTTCACGCGTCTCGGACAGCGTGACGTACAGGCAGCTCTCACCACGCTCAGCGCCTGCGATCAGGAAGCGCAGGGCGAGTGTGGTCTTACCGACGCCGGGGTCACCTTGGAACAGATACAACCGACGCGGGGGCAGCCCGCCGTTCAGGACGTTGTCCAAACCGTCGGTGCCCGTGGTGATAAGTTTCGACTGCGAGGTCATCGGCCGCTGGCCCCTTGCGCGTGTGCGCCAAACGCGAGGCAAAAATGATCGGTGTGCGGCATGGATGCACTTAAAACGGCGCCGGGAGCCATATCCAGCGGGGATAAACAAGATCTGTACCACCCCAGTCCTGTGGCGGAACAGACCCCGGGCTGGCCCGCGAGGCGACGGAAAGCAAGCCAGCACGCCTGCCTAACAGGCGTGCTGGCCGCTCCAGAAACTGCGTCGCCTACAGGCTAGTTGTCCTGCGCACCTTCATCGATCCACTTCGCGATTTGCGCCACCTGTGCCGCCGTCAGCGGCGAACCGATCGGCATCTTCGCCCCACATGGGGGCGCATCCGCGAGCTTCTGAACGAGCAAGCTGCCAGCGCTGTCTCCGGGGATCACGTAGGTCTTGCCGCTGCAGACTACGCCCGGCGACTTGGCGTCGACGAGATTCTTGTACGCGCCGGCTTTATCGCCAGCTTTGATCTGGAGGCCCCCGTTGACTGCAGGGTCCGGAGGGCCGCCGTGGCAGGCTGCGAACATGCAGTTTCCGGACGCGCCTTTGGTCAAGATCTCGGTGTAGATGGCTGAAAACGTCGCCGCGCCTGCAGCCGGGGCAGCTGCGTTTCCAGTGCCGCCGCTTCCAGCTGCAGCGCTCGTGTTGCCCGCGCCGCCCGTGCTGGGGCTCGCCGCGCCGGCGCCGCCGCTTGGAGCTGCGGCCCCGGCGGGTTGCGTCGTGGCGTTGCTGCTTGGGGCCGAGCGCTCGCCGGCGTCGTTGCCGCAGCCATAAGCTGCAATCGCTGCAGCGATGAGCAGCGCTTGAAGTTCAATCGATCGCGTCACTGTCAGCACCTCACATCGGGTCGATTCGGTACAACGTGCCGGCTTCCATCAAGCCTGCGCTCGTGAGGCCTGCGCTCGGTGCGCCACCTGCCACAATATAGATCTCACCGTCGTTGCCTTCGCCGAACGAACGCACCTTGGTAGGCACGGTGATCGCGGTATCCGCTGCGTCGCAGATCTCGGCTTGGCCATTGTTGTCACCTTTGTAGACAAAGGTTTTGACCTTGCGCTCTGTCCAATCTGCCCACACGTAGCGACCGACGAGCTCGGGGATCTTCTTGCCGCGGTAGACATAGCCGCCGATCACCGAGTTCTGCGTGTCAGTGATCCCGTATTCCAACGCGGGCTTGTTCATCTTCGCGCAGTCGCCTTCGCAGGTCGTGGAGCCTTGTGCGACGCTCCAGCCGTAGTTGCGACCCATCGCGCCGCGCGGCTCGATGTTGATCTCTTCGAAGCCAGTGCCTACGTCCTGACCCACGTCGCCGATGTACAGGTCACCCTTTTCGCGATCGAAGCTGTAGCGCCAGGGGTTGCGAAAGCCGAAGTTCCAGACGTGCCCTTCGAGGTTGCCAGGCGCAGCTTCTGGATACTTGTCGACGTCGACGCGGAGAATGGAGCACAGATCGTCGCTCGTCTGCTGACCCGACATCTGCCGATCGTTTTCACCGCCGCCGTCACCGCGACTGATGTACATGCAGCCGTCTGGACCGAAAGCCACGTGGCTACCCACGTGATTGGTCGCCTCTTGGCCAGGGATGAAGCCGAATTGCTCGTGGCTGAGCAGCTCCTTGAACTTCGTGACATCGACCGCGTCCGGATTATCCAGTGTGAACTGAACCACCGTGAAGCCCGGGCCGGGCTTTGTATAGCTGAGCCACATGCGCTTGGTTTCGTTGAAACGTGGATCGAACGCGCCACCGAGCAGGCCGCCTTCGCCGTAGCTCGGTAGGATCGTCGAATTGTTGACCGGCGCACCATCCAGGTCGCGCAGATCGATCAGCGGTTCGGGCGCAAGCGCACCATCTTTCACGACGCGCACGGTGCCTCGTTGCTCGAGCACGTAGAAGCGTGTGTCGTCACCGGGCGCTTGCATGACATGCGTGGGTGACACGAAGCCTGAGGCGATCTCCGTGATCTTGAGCGCGGGTGGAGGTGTGCCAGGACATGCGTTGCCAGGCATCGGGTTCGCCATCGGTGCGGAGCAGCCGCTCGCCATCGTCATGGTGGGCGTCGTCGGCGCGGTTGGAGCATCGCTACCCGCAGCGCCAGATGGGTTGCCCGAGCTGGGTCTGGTTGCGCTCGCGCCGCCTGCGCCCGCGCGCGGATTGTTGGTGCTCCCACTTCCGCCCGCGCCGGAGCTGCTTCCCGTGCTCGGCTTGGTCCCGGTGGCCTGGGCGCCGCTGGTTGCGGGAGTTGTCGTGCCGGGTGCAGCTGGCGCAGCAGTCGTCGCGCCTGTGTTCGTGTTGGCTTCTCCTCCATCGGAAGACGAGCCGCAGGCGAGTCCGGCGCTGGAAAGCGCGGCCAGCAGGGCGATTTGTATAGGTCTGATCATCTCTGTCACCTCTTCAAGCTCGACACATCTGGGAAGAACAGCGCAAGGCGCAGCTCGACACGCCGCGAGCGCGCCGCGCTCACTGTATCGATAGACGATGCTCATAGCCCATCATACGATACGATCACAATGCCCAGCTGCACTTGACAGTCCGCGTGAGCGCCGCAGCGAATCTACGACCACAAACAATTTTCACTGTCGTGTTTTCCTCGACAGCTGATCGCGTCGAGCATCGTGCGTGCGCATGGTTCGATGATGTGCGTGGCTGCTAAGCTGCGCGTGGTGGTTGCGCGTGGGATCGCTTTGTTGGCGAATGGACGCGCTTGCCCGTAGCGCTAAATGGTGGCGGGGATGGGTAGCAACTGCGCAGGCGGGCGCATGGGGTGGTCTCAACGGGACTTCTAATGGCCCAAAGGCAACTGGGCGCTCGTGGGAATATGGCGGTTGTTAGCGACGGTTTTGTCCTGACCTTGGACTAGTCGTGTTTGCCGGGAGTTGAGCCGATGATCATTGCGCGCAGATTGCCAAACACTTTGTGTTCTATCCTTACGATCTGTCTGATCGGCTGTAGTGACAGCCCGTCTGACACAACTCGCGATGCTGAAATCGCTGCCGCTGATGGCGGCAAGCGCGAGCCGGACGCTGGCGAGGCGCAGGCCGGGGCCTCGGGCTCTGGATCGAGTAGCAACAGCGTGGAGCAAGTCGAAGCGCCCACCGACGAGAGCAAGTCTGCGGTGTTCGATGGTAGCTTCGAAGCTTGCGTGCAAGCGCTGAAGCCCTCGTGCGCCTACGAGGAAAAGGGTACGCCGTGCGCGAGCCTGCGAACGCCGAGCATTCCGCTGACGAGCGGTGAGAGCTGGGGTGACATGGCGTTGAAGTCAGGTCCGTACGGAGGCTTCGTCGCGTGGAACCAGGGCGAAGACTTCCGAAACCCGGTGAATGTTGCCGAGAGCACGTGCAGCTTTCTCGCGGGCGCGTTTGCTGAGCCGCAGAGTGTGACCGACGACATTCTGAACCTCCGCGGTCAGGACCTCGGGCTCTACACGATCTTTCGGCCGGCGTGCATGAAAGACGGCGAGAAGTACCCGGTGATTACGTGGGGCAACGGCACGTGTGGTCAGAGCGGCGGCTATGCATCGTTGCTCGCGACCCTGGCGTCGCACGGGTTCGTGGTCATCTCGTCGAATTCACGCTTCACCGATGCTGGCAACAAAGAGATGCTGCGCGCGTTGGACTTCGCGCAAGCGCTCAATGACGATCCTGACAGTCTGTATTATCAACGGCTCGACTTGGACAAGATCGGTGCCATGGGCCACTCGCAAGGCGCGTCTGCGACTGCAAATGCCGCGAGCGATCCGCGCATCAAAGCCATCATCCTCTGGAACGGCTCGAGCTCTGGCAGTAAACCATTCCTTGCCGTGTCAGGCGATCGAGACATCGGTGGTTTGACACCCGCGCGCATGGCCGAAGCTGTCGAGATGTCGACGCTGCCTGCGGCATGGCTCTACTACCATCAGGTGCTCGAGACCGGTGGCAGTGTGACGGGTCACCTTACACTCATGGAACAACCAGAGCGCGTGGTGGAGCCGACGGTGGCCTGGTGGAAGTACATGTTGAACGGCGATGCAGAAGCGAAAAAGGCGTTCGAGGGCGACGACTGCGGCCTGTGCAACAAGGCCGAGGAATACGAATTCGGCGCGAAGCGCTTGCCCTGAGGCTTCACGCGCGGCGCAGCTTGCGGAACACGACGATGTGTCCCGCAAGCGCGAACGCGACCAGCACGCTCGGTAACCACACGAATGGCAGGCGAGTCACCCAGCCGTTGAGCTCGTGCGGGCCGAAGTAGGCGATCATCGGTGAAGACAGAATCGCGATGATGGCGATGGCGAGTAGACACAAACAACCGTAACAGCTCCAGATGAACGCGAGCGCGCGTGGTGCGCCGCGCCGCAGCGCGAGAGCCACGACGAATGCGCACGAGCCCGTTACGATGTCGAAGTTGTAGCCGGTGTAGCTGAGCACGTTCGGCATGACGTGCTCAACCGCGGCTTGGTGCATGAGCAGCTCGAGCGGCAGGCGAAAGCCTTGGACCAGCACGAGCGCCCAGAGCGGCAGCCCGACGGCAAGGCGACCGGCGAGCGCGGAGAAGCCGAGCCAGAAGCCGGCGATCAACGTGCAGACGATCAAGATGGCCATTGGGGGCGGGTGCAGCTCGAAGCGGCTGAGCACACCGAGCGCCGCGAGCACGCCCCAGAGCGCCATCCAACCTGTGACTGCTGCTGTGCTCAGCACGAAGCGCTCGGGCGCGACGCGGCGCACGGCCCACAGAGCCACGCCGACCACCAGGATCGGCAGCACTACGAACCCAATCTCCACCCAAGTCGACGCTTGTTCTTGCATCGTTTGTTCCGCTTCGAAGCTCTAGGGTCGGAGCGCAGCTTGCGCATCTCGGCCGGTTCGAGAAACAATACTAAAGCGGTTGCTTGACTATTTTCTGGGCATGGGGATACTGAAGTACATGCTTCAGCATTCCACTCTGGACCAGGTCTTCGACGCGCTGGCGGATCCCACCCGTCGAGCGATCGTCGAGCGGCTCGTACGCGGGCCAGCGTCGGTGAGTGAGCTCGCCGCGCCGTTTCCGATGTCGCTGTCTGCTGTCGGCCAGCATCTTCAGCAGCTCGAGGCGAGCGGCCTCGTGCAGAGCAGCAAGGTAGGGCGCGTACGCACGGTGCGCTTGATCCCAGAGACGTTGAGCACGGCCGAGCGCTGGTTCGAGCAGCATCGCACGCGCTGGGAACAGCGCTTCGACCGCTTGGGCGACCTGCTCACGGTAGAGACTTCACAAGAAACCAAACAAGAACCGAAGAGGAAGAAATGACACAACAGCTGTTTCAAAATACTTTCACGATCGAACGTTCCTATAATGCGACGCCGGCCCAAGTGTTCCAAGCATTCTCCGATGCCACGAAAAAGCGTCGTTGGTTCGCTGAGGGCGACGGCTTCACCGTCGAGAGCTACGACCACGATTTCCGCGTCGGCGGCGCCGAGCGCTGCGTGTTTCGTGGCGGTGACAGTCCGGAGATGACCTTCGCCGGCACCTACCTCGACATCGCAGAGAACAAGTATTTGATCTACGCCTACAGCATGACTGTTGGCGGTGCGCCGCTGTCGTCATCGATCGCTACAGTCGAGCTCGCTGCATCCGGCAAAGGCACCACCATGCTGTTCACCGAACATACGTGTTATGCAGACGGCAAGGACGGCAGTAAGGATCGAAGGCAAGGGACCGTCGAGCTGCTCGAAGCGCTGGCCAAAGAGGTCGCAGCTCACGGCTGAGGAGCTAGCAAATGACAAACCCGAAACGGCTCAACGCGCTCATTCCGCGCTGACACAGGCCGGTGAAGCGAAGCGCTTGCTCGCTGCTTTGAGCGCATCCGCTTGAGTGACGAAACAGAGGACGAGCTGGTTGTGCGCGGGCAGCTGCAATAGCGTGAGCTGCATACTCCGTTTCGCCCGGAACGCTTCTTCTTAGTAGAAGCTTTTCTTCGGCGAGCTTTACGGGATCTGTGCCGGCAACGCCCTCGGCCGCACCGGCGGAGATCGTGATCGGTCCGGCCTCGGTTTGCAGTGCGGCTACGGCGATACGCGCGCGCTCGGCGAGCTTGTGCGACGCGCCGTCTGAAGTTCCACGCAGCACACCGATGAGCTCTTCACCACCCCAGCGTGCGACCAGATCACCGTCGCGCGCACAAGACAACAGCGTCTGTCCGTCGCGCTGGATCGCTTGGTCTCCGACTGAGTGGCCCAGCGTGTCGTTGATGCGCTTGAAGTGATCGATGTCGAACAGCACCACCGCGACTACGCTGCCTTGCGAGAGCGCTTGGCTCAGGCGCGCCGCTGCCGCGCGTCGATTGGGCAAACCGGTGAGTGCGTCGGTGCTGGCTTCCTCTTGGCTGCGCGCGAGCGCGACCGCCTCGTGTGTGGTGTCGCTCCTGTTTCCGAAGCTTTCGCCCGTCGCCAGCAGCTGCGGGCGTCAGTATGGCGGCCGTCTCAGATAAGATGCGCATCGCCTGCCGATGTAGACATGCAGCTTGCAGCTGCGCGTGTTCGTTTATAGTGTGCGCCATGCAGCTCTCGCCCATCTCCGCCGCACTTCAGGCCACGCTGTCTGAAGCTTACAGTCAGGGCACGGCCTTGATCCTTGGCGGCTTTCTGATCGCGCGCTTCACGCAGCGCAGCGAGTCGGATGCGCGTGAGCAGCGTGTTCGCAAGCTCGAGCTCGGCTTGATGTGCTTTCACGTGCTGCTCCTGCCGATCACTGGCGTGGCCGTGTCTTTGGGCGCGGGCTTCGCGCGCGACCTGCGGTTGGCAGGCTCGATCGCGGGCGCACTGGCGGGCGTGTTGATCTACGGGCAGATTTTGTTCGAGTCCGTGCTTCCGCGCTTGTACATCCGGATCGCGCGCATCCTGCAAGACGTGATCGTCGCGCTGGTCGCGGCTATGGCTGTGTTCATCACCGCGTCGCGTGTCGGCATCGACCTCACAGGTATCGTCACCACTGGCGCCGTGCTCACGGGCGTGATCGGTTTGGCGCTGCAAGATCTGCTCGGCAATGTGTTCGGTGGGCTGAGCTTGCAGCTCGATCACACGATCCGTGTGGGCGATTGGATTCAGCTGCAGGATGTGATCGGACGGGTGGTCGAGATCCGCTGGCGTTCCACGTCGATCGAGACACGCGCCTGGGAGACGGTGATCATTCCCAACAGCTTGCTCACGCGCTCGCAAGTGATGGTGCTCGGGAGGCGTCAGAATCACCAGCGTGAGGCCAGCCGCTGGCGGCGGCAGGTGGATTTCGAGGTCGATTTTCGCTATCCGCCCAACCAAGTGATCGATTGTGTCCAGAGCGCGCTGCGCACTCATCCGATCGAGCATGTGGCCGCCGTGCCGTCGCCGCAGTGTGTGCTGCTAAGCTTCATGGACGACAACGCTGGAAAGTACGGTGTGCGTTACTGGTTGCTCGATGTCGCGCAAGAGGCGCCTGTCGACAGCGTGGTGCTGACGCGCATCTTCTATGCGCTCAAGCGCGCAGACATTCCGCTGTCCATGCCCGCGTACAGCGTGTTCATGACCGAGGAGTCGCGCGAGCGTAAAGCGCACAAGCTCGAGCGCGAGCAAGAACGTCGGATCGAAGCGCTCGCCAACATCGACTTGTTTCGCGCGCTCAGTGACGAAGAGCGCGTGGAGCTCGCGCGTGGCCTGACACCCGCGCCGTTCGCGCGCGGAGAGGTGCTGACGCGCGCGGGCGCGGAAGGCCATCACTTGTACGTGATCACGAGCGGCACGGTCAGCGTGCGTGCTGACGACGGCGTGACGCAGGAAGAGCTCGCGCAGCTCGGCGCAGGCGAGTTCTTCGGTGAGATGTCGCTGCTCACTGGCGCGCCGCGCTCGGCGACGATCGTAGCGATCACCGACGTCGACTGCTATCGGCTGGACGCGGAGGTGTTCCAGCGTCTGATGGCTCGCCGCACGGACCTGGCCGATAGGGTGGCACAAGCGTTGCGCGAACGCCGCTCGCAGCTGCAATCGTATCGGCCTGCTGGGCAGCCGCGCACCCTGTCGCCGGAGCTCACCCAAGGCGACTTGCTCAATCGCATCCGCGGCTTCTTCGGCGTTTGACGCTTAGTTCGAATTGACCGCGTCCGGGTGCGCGCGAAACCATTCGAGCGTGCGCGTGATGCCTTGTTCATAAGGCGTGGCTAGGACCGCGCCGAACCGGGAACGATAGGCCGTGCCGTCGAGCAAAACGGGATGGGTCCACAGGTGTTGGATGTCCAAGAGCTCGCGCGCGGGCGCGGATACCAGAGCCGCGGCGCGCAGCGCGAGCGCGGGCAGGCCCAGGACACCTTTGCGGTTGTGCGCGCGCTCTTGCACCAGGCGAAAGAACGCGCGCGGCGTCGTGTGGGCGACGCCCGGAATGTGAAATGTCTGGCCGCTTGCGGCTGCAGTGTTAGCACACGCCAGCTCGAGCAGCGCATGTGCGGCGTCGTCGCTGAAGATGTACTCGACCGTGACGTCGAGCGGACCCCCCAGCCACAGGATGGGGTGGCCCGCGAGCGCCGCGCGAAACGGCCCGCCCATCAGCGGGTTTGCGACGTTCGGCCCATAGAACTCGGGCAAACGTGCCACCACGTAATCGATGTCGCTCTGAGCGAGCTGCTGCTCGAGCCCTGCGCGCACGTGGCCTTTGCGCGACGTCGGGGTGAGCGGACGCTGCTCGTCGATCAGCTCGCCGGGTGCCCGCGGGCCGTAGCTCCACACATTGCCAGGAAAGACCAGGCGTGCGCCCGTCGCGCGGCAAGCTTCGCGCGCGCTGTGCAGCATGCGGGGTAGGTCGGTCCCCCAGCGTGCAAGCGGTGCGTTCACGCAGTACAAGAGCGCGCTGCAGCCTTCAGCGGCGCGGGTCAGACTGTTGGGATCATTGGCATCGCACAAGACGGTCTGTGCGCTCTCGGGAAACAGGCCCGGTCGTGCGGTACGCAGCAGCGCGCGTGTGTTGTGACCTGCTGCCACGGCTGCGCGTACACAGGCGCTGCCAAGCCCTCCGGCGGCTCCGAGCACGCAGATGGTCTGACGGGTCACCATTACGCTCCTTGGCCTTGCAGCGCCTCGCCAGCGCTACGCAACAGGGTCTCGACTGTGAAGGGCTTCTGCAGGTAGTTGATCTGCGCGAGCAATGAGGGATCGAGCGCGAGCTCCTCAGCGTGCCCGGAACAAACCAGCACGCGTGCTTTTGGGAAGAGCATACGGAAGTTGTCGATCAGCTGACGGCTGCTGATGTTGCCGGGCATCACGCCGTCCGTGCACAGGAGATCGATCTCGCCGCGATGGCGGCGCGCGAGCTCGAGCGCTTCACTGCCGTTGGTGGCGGCGAGCACAGTGTGACCCGCAGAGCGAAACGCCGACTGGATCAGCTCGCGCACCGGTGCTTCGTCTTCTGCGACTAGGATCGTGCTCGGTCGCGCGACAGGTGCTGCGCTGGGACGTTCTTGCGTTGTGACTTCTGCCGCACACGGCGGCAGGAGTAGGGTGAACAGTGCACCTTGGTCGGGCTCGCTCTCAAGCAGCACGCGCCCGCCGTTCTGGCCGATGATGCCGTACACCATCGACAGCCCGAGGCCCGTGCCGCGCTCACCCTTGGTGGTGAAGAACGGCTCGAACGCACGCGCGCGCGTGTGCTCGTCCATGCCGCAGCCGGTGTCCTTCACTGTGATCGCGATCCAGTCGCCAGGCGGCAGCGGCCCGCCGCTAGGAGCTGCGATGCGCCGCGACTCGAGCGTGAGCTCGCCGCCTGCTGGCATGGCGTCCCGTGCATTCATGCACAGGTTCAAGAGCACCTGCTGCAGCTCGCCGGGATCGGCGAAAATGGCTGAGGGATCGTTGTCCGACTGCAAGCTCAGCTGAATGTTCTCCGGCAACACACGGCGCAGCATGCCTTGAACATCGCTGAACAGCTGCGCTGGCGACAGCGCGCGCGGCACCGATACCGCGCGGCGCCCGAAGCTGAGGAGCTGGCGCGTGAGACCTGCCGCATGGTTGCCCGCCGTGATGATCTCTGTGAGCCCGCGCTGCAGCTCTGCGTCTTGCTGCGCGCGGCTGCGCAGCATGTCCGCGTAGCCGAGGATCACGACCAACGCATTGTTGAAGTCGTGCGCCACGCCACCCGCGAGCCGTCCCAGGGCTTCGAGCTTTTGCATTTGCAAGATGGTGCGCTGCGCGTCGTCTCGGGCATTTTCGGCTTCTTGCTTGAGCAGGCTCGCGGCCTGCAAGCGGTCATGCGCCTCGGTGCGTTGCCTCAGCAGCCGCTCGATGTGATCGACGACGAAGCTGACAGCGGCAGCGAGCACACCGGTGAAGAGCGCGTACACAGCCGCGACGCGCCACCAGTTCGACAGCAGCATCGGGTCGTTTACGTGCGATGCGAGGAACGTTCCGCCTGTTGCCTGCGTGTACAGCCCCGCGGCGGGAATCGTGCACAACGTCAGCACGAAAGCTCCGATCATCGCGGCTCGCCCGAGCAACAAGCCGGACAAGATTACGACCAGCGCGCTGCCAGTGCCGGGGCCGACCTGGTACCCCACGCGTGCAAAGCCGAGCAGCGCGACCGAGCCCAGCGCGATCAGCAGTCCGAGCGAACGTACGACGTAGGGTAGCCGGCGTACGAACGTCACCACCGACAAGAGCAGATACAGCGCGACCATGACGCCCATCCAAAATAGCTGGCTGAGCGTCACTGCTTGTATGGTGATCACAGGGAACGCGACCGTCGCCAGCGCAAATGCTGCGATCAGCAGCCAGTCCAAAAGCTTGCGCCGCCAATCGAGCGGCTCCGCTCCGGGCGTGCCCTGGTCTCCCCCCGTCATATCTTAGATTCATACCACCCGGAGAGGGCAGAGATCGAGCCCGCTCAGTGCTGTGAGCGGCAAACCAGGCATGGTGGCTTCTGGCCATCCGCGCAATCCACGGGATCGCAGACGCCGAGCACACCGCTCAAGAGCGTACATTTGTCATACGCGGTCGCGCAGGTCTGCGGGGCGGCGGACTGTGACTCCGGACAGGCGCTGAGCAACAAGAGCGTGAAGATGCGGACGAGCATCCGCGCAGGCTAGTGGTCTTCTCTCCATTCGCAAAGGGCGGCGTCACGATTCATCGCAAGCGGTCTCCGGGCGGTTGCTGCACGACGGGCACGCAATGTGCCGCGGTCACGTGTGAGCTATCGCGCAGGCTCAGTGATGAGCTGTGCCGCTCATGGCGGCAGCCGCGTTGGCTGCGGGTGTATGCGCCGGGCGCTGCGCTTCGCGCACCGATGCGCGTGCAGCGGGCATGAGTCGCTTTCAGCCTATGCGCGCCGCCCGCGCGTCAGCGCGCCGATACTTGGTGAGGTACCAGCCGCAGCGCGCCGCCGAAGCGCTGCGGGCGGCTCGGTGCCCGAGCTCGCTTCGCCCTCCGGGTTCGATGATCCCGGTCAGGTTCAGCGCAGGTTTGGGCGACTCGACGCCAGCTGCTGTCGGCGGCGGGCCCAGTGTTGAGCTGGTGCGGCAGTTTGGGGCTGCGTTCGGGTGGCGTTGACCCCGCAGTGTCAGGTAGGCTTGACGTCGTGGAAGCTACGCTTGTCAGCCTCTCGGAGCTCGACCGCGCGCGCTTGTGGCTGCGTGCGACCGGCTCTCTCATCTGCCTCCTGCTGTTTGCATGCAAGGGGGCAGAGGATCCGCAGGCCAGTAGCGTTACAGAGAGCGAGCTGGTGGTGTTTGCCGCGACGTCGCTACGAGAGCCTTTCACGCGCTTAGGTGAGTCTTGGAAGACCGCACATCCCGGCGCTGCGCTCACGTTCAACTTCGCGGGGACGCAAGAGCTCCGCACGCAGCTCGAGCAAGGTGCGACCGCGGATGTATTTGCCTCGGCCGATCAGCGCCACATGGACGAGCTTGTGAAGGGCGATCGCGCGTCAGCGCCTGCGTTATTCGCGCGCAACGAGCCGGTGATCGTGGTCGCCAAAGAAGCCGCAGAGAGCATCCGCGCGCTCAGTGACTTAGCGCGCGCCAAGCGCTTGGTGATCGGCGCTCCCGAGGTGCCGATCGGCCGCTACACGCTGCAAGTCCTGGACAAGGCCGCCGGCTCGCTCGGCGCTACCTTTCGCGCCGACATCGAAAGTAAGGTCGTGTCGCGTGAGCTCAATGTTCGCCAGGTGCTCAACAAGGTGAAGCTCGGAGAAGCGGAAGCAGGGATTGTCTACCGCACGGATGCGCTCTCAGCGCCTGAGCTGACTGTGATCACGATTCCTGCTGAGCTCAACGTGATCGCGGAGTATCCGATCGCCACCGTCACGGAGGCAAAGCATCCCAAGCTCGCACAGTCGTTCGTGGAGCTCGTGCGCTCGCAAGAGGGCCGAAGCGCCCTCGAACATGCAGGCTTTCTGGCCCCGGATGTCGCAGCGCGGTGAAGCAGCGCGTTGTCATCGCTTTTTTCGGCGCGCTCCTGTTGGCGTTTCTCGCTTTGCCGATCGTCGCGCTGTTTACGACGATGTCGGTCGCAGATATCCAGGTCGGCTTGCAGCGCTCGCTGGTTTGGCCGGCGCTGCGGCTGAGTATGCTCACGACGCTGTGCTCATTGTTGATCGTAGTCGGTTTGGGCACGCCGCTCGCGTGGACATTGGCCAACCGGCGCGGGCGACTATCTGCGTTCGCGGAGACGGCGGTGCAGCTCCCGATCGTGATCCCTCCGGCTGTTGCGGGCGTGGCGATGCTGCTCGCGTTCGGTCGCCGCGGGCTGATGGCCGGTGTGCTCTATCCACGCGGTGAGTCAGTCGGTTTCACCACGGTTGCGGTCGTGATGGCGGAGGTCTTTGTGTCTGCGCCGTTCTACGTGCAGGCAGCGACCAGCGCGTTCCGGCGCATCGACGCGCGCTGGATCACTGTCGCGAAGACCTTCGGCGCGAGCGAGCTGCAAGTGCTGATACGAGTCGCGTTGCCGCTGGCGGCGCCGGCGTTGGTCGCTGGGGCCGCCATGAGCTGGGCGCGTGCGCTGGGTGAGTTCGGCGCCACGCTGATGTTCGCGGGCAACCTGGAAGGCCGCACGCAGACCTTGCCGCTCGCGATCTACACCGCGCTCGAGTCGGATATGCGCGCGGCGCAAGCGCTGTCGATCTTGCTCGTGGTGTTCGCGTTCGGGCTGCTGATCTTGATCCGCAGCAGTGTGCGCCGATCCCGCGAGCTCGAGGAGGATGGGCGATGAAGCTCTACGCGCGCGTATCCGCCCGCATCGGTTCGCTGCAGCTCGACGCTGAGCTCGCGGCCGAGTCTGGGCCATTGGTAGTGATCGGGCCCAATGGTGCGGGCAAGACCAGCTTATTGTCGTTGCTGCTCGGCGCGCTGTCGCCGGCACGTGCGCGGATCGTGATCGGCGACACGGTGCTGGTCGACACGGCGCAGCGAATCGCGCTGCCGATGGGAGAGCGGCGCTTGGGTTATGTCCCGCAAGACTACGCGCTGTTCCCGCATATGACTGTGCGCGAGAATGTTGCGTTCGCTATGCGTTGTGCAGGGCTGCGAGGTAGCAGCCCGGACAACCTACTCAGGCAGTTTGGTGTGGAGGCGTTGGCGGAGCGTCGTCCCACCGGCTTGTCGGGTGGTGAAAAGCAGCGCGTCGCGCTCGCCCGCGCGCTGTCGGTGCAGCCGCGCGCGCTCTTGCTCGACGAGCCACTGGCTGCGCTCGATGTGCACGCGCGGCGTGAAGTGCGGCAGCTGTTGGCGGCGACGTTGCAGCGCCTCGCGCTGCCCACGCTGATCGTCAGCCACGACCCTCTCGATGCGCGTACGCTCGGCAACCGGGTCGCTGTGCTCGAAGCGGGCCAGATCACTCAGCTCGGCAGCTGGGCAGAGCTCAGTGCCAAGCCAGCCACGCACTTTGTCTCGGAGTTTGTGCGTTCGATCGATGCTCACGAAGGAGGCGCACTATGACGAAGCGACACGCTACGGACCACCCAGTCAAACAAGCGCGCGAACAACGCGGCATGTCGCAGGTCGATCTTGCGGAGTCTGCGAAGCTGACCCGACAGAGCATTGGTGCGATCGAGGCGGGGCGCACCACGCCTTCGGTCGATGTCGCGCTGCGGCTCGCGAAGATCTTGGAACGCAGCGTCGAGGAGCTGTTCGGTCAAGCGCCCGCAGTGGACGTGGTCGTCGCGGAGATGGCGCGGCCGTTCGTTCCTGGGCGGCTCGCGCTCGCGCACATCGCAGGGCGCTGGGTCGCTCACAGCTTGCAACGTGATGGCTTGCGCGTGGCAGCAGATGCGATCGCCGCAGGCAAAGGCGCGAGCAAGGTGCAGGCACAGCTGCTGCGCGCGGCCAGTGAAGCGCGCGACAACACGCTGGTCGCGGGCTGTGCTGCTGCGCTCGGTTTACTCACCGATCGTGTGAGCGCGCAGCGTGGTGCGGGGCGTTTTGTGGCGCTTTCGTGCTCCAGCACCGCGGCGCTCGAAGCGCTCGCTCGCCACCAAGTGCATGTGGCAGGCGTGCATCTCGTCGACGCCAGGAGCGGCGACGCGAATGTCGCCGATGTTCGGCGGATCGTGAAGAAGACTGCGCTTGTGCTCGTGACACTCGCGCGTTGGGAGATGGGCCTGGTGATCGCACCCGACCAAGCGCAGCGTATCCGTGGGCCCGCGGATCTCGGGCGAAGAGGTGTTCGCGTGGCGGTGCGTGAAGAAGGCTCCGGGGCGAGAAGGCTCCTGGAGCTGCAGCTTCGCGCGCACGGTCTCGCCGGTGCCGGTGCTCTGCCTGGTGCGCTCGTGACGAACGGCCACCTCGAAGTCGCGCAGGCGGTGGCGATCGGCGCTGTTGACACGGGTATCGCCACACGTGATGCCGCCATCAGCTTCGGATTGCCCTTCGTTCCATTAAGCGAAGAGCGCTATGACCTCGCGTTGCGCGCCGAGGACGAAGACGACCCACGCATCCAACGCTTGTTGGACACGCTGAGCACTCGGCCGTTTCGCCAAGAGCTCAGCGCGCTAGGATACGACACGCGCGACTCCGGCCAACGCGCAGCGCAGCTCAACGCGGCGTAACACCCGACAGGCTTCGAACGACGCGACCCTGCTCGACGCTGGGGCGCCGGTGCCGTCGGGCGCATGTGCGTTTGGTGTGGCTCATGCGCAGAAGCGGCCGATGGCTGCAACGAACGGGGGGGCGCCACCATCAGTGCACCTGACACAACGGGACGCGCGACCACGCTGCTCAGGGCGGCTTGTCGCCCGGCGATGATGCCAACCATGCCCGCACGCTCGGGTCTGCGCGCAGTAGCACGATCGACATGGCGATGAGCGCTGCGAATAGGGTGACGGTGGATGTGTAGAAGTGGAGCGCGAGATCCGAGACGAGCGTGGTGAAGTACTGCGCCGCGCACATCAGCAGGAGCGCTATCCAGATCCACGCGCCGCTGAGCTTGTCCTCTGCTTGCTCCGGCGCCAGCAGCGGAAACAGATAGACGAGGTGCAGATAGTAGTTCGCGGGATAGAACACGACCGGCACTAGAAACAGCGCGAGGATCGCTGAGCGGTGCGGTGGCAGGTTGCGCGAGAGCAGGCCGACCAGCGCGCAGAAGCCGACTACGATCGCCGCGTACAGCGGCCAGCGCGCCTGCAAGATCTCGGCTTGATCGGTCCAGCCCGCGAGCAGATTACGCAGCGCGACACACGCAGGGTGGGGCGCCGATTCCAGCTCCGCCACCTTGCCAAACCAAGCGCGCCACGCTTCCTGTCCGAGCGCGATCTGCGCGAACGCCAGGCCGAAAACGACTGCCAGCCCGGCGCCGAGCGCGACGCGCAGCACAGGTTGCTCGGCGCGCACGGCAGGGCCGAGCTCGCGCCATGTGCGCGTACGCCACACACGTGTGATCACCCGCAGCGCAGCAGGAATACCCACGCCGAGCAGCGCCAAGGCAGGGAACGCACGGATCAGCGCCGCGAAGGCCAACAGCGCACCTGCGCCGACGTAGCGCTCGCGCTTGAGCAAGCAAGCTCCGAAACCCAAGAACGCGAGCCAGTCGTGACGCAAGGTCGCGCCGCTCCAGTTGGTCCCGTACATCACGAAGTCGTTGGCGCCGAACACGAGCACGCAGACCAACATCGGTCGCAGGCCGAAGGTGCCGCCGATGGCTGCGAACATGACTCCGAGCAACACCAAATCGATCATGCCCAGCCAGGTGAACGCTACGTCGCTCGGCTGGATGATCGAGAACAACACATGCGCTATCGCCATCCAAAACGGCGTCGCGTTGCCGCCGTAGTCGATCAGCGAGCTGCGATAGGTGGGATCGCCCATCGCGTGACGGAACCACGTCGCATCGCGCCGGTACGCTTCCCAACGCTCAGCGCTGAAGCGTTTTACAATCTCGTCGCTCTGTGCGAGTCGATCGCTCGCGGGCACAGTTTGCAGCGTGCGTAGATCGCGCACGTCCACATTGTCCAATGTCGCAGCCAACCGCGGCTCGTCCTGGCGGTACGCTGCGAGGTCTGCGTCGTAGATGTCCGCGTAGCCGAGCTCGCGGAAGTACTTCGCCGTCGGATAATACTGACGCAGGTCGAGGTAGTGCGCGAAGGTCCAGCGCCCCTGTTGCGCGTTGTAAAACTGCGGATGGCCGAGGTTGTAGAACGACGCGAAGCCGAGCCCCGCACACAGCGTGAGCACGGCGAGCACGAGTGGTCGACAGGCGGGCAACCGCTTTGGCGCGAACGCCTCGCGCGCGACTGCGACAGCACCGATCGCGCCGAGCGTCGCACGCAGCAGAGACAGCGCTTGTTGATCGAAAGGCCAAGCATCCCAGGCTGCACGCGCAAGCTGCCCCAGCCCCATCACACCCACGACCGCAGCCAATAGCTGCAAGAGCCGAGGAGCACGAGCTGGCAATACCAAGATGCACATGAGGCACAGGCCAAACAGCAGGATCCGATCGCGCGCGCGATCATCGAGCGAACGTGCCCCGGCCAACTTCGCGACGGGAAGCGCGCCTCGGGGATCGCTGCTCAGCTGCAGCTCGCTGATCGCGAAGTTGCCATCACCGGCCTCCGGGCGGATGCGTACGAAGCGCGCCTGCTTGTTCAACCCACGCTTGCTGCGCGGCTGCATCCCCGGATGTCGAACCGGGCGCGCATCCCACAGCGTCTCGTAGGTTTTGTCATCCAGCGAGACCTCGACGCGATAAGTGTCGTCGTTGTCCCCCTGCAGCCACGCTGCCCCGATCGTCGTCGCGGTCTGCAAGTCGAACACGGCATACGCAGCGCGGTCCGCGAAGATCGCGCTCAAACGCGTCTTCCAGAACCCACCGTCTTGGACGATCTTGCCGTCGCCCAACACCGCCGCACGCTTGACGCCACGCTCACGCAGCGGCTCACGCCCCTGCAGCAAGCTCGATCCGTCGGGCTGCGCTCGCGCCTCCGCCGAGCTGATCACAACCCACCAGACAAGACAGCTGCACCAGATGACCAATCGAGCGCGCAAAGCTGCGGCAGAGTAGTACATGCCGAACAGTCGCCGCAACCGCGTGAGCTGTCGACGACCGTATCCCCGCTTCAGGCTGAGCGGGTGAGCGTGTGCATGGGGGCCGGGTCTGCGCTGGCGATCGTGCGGGGTTGGAGGCGGAAGGAGAGCAGGTAGAGGATCGCGGCGAGGTAGAGCAGGGCGGAGAGGCCCCAGGCGAACGAGGCGAGCTCCAAGAAGCCGCCGACGAGGGAGCCGATCAAGTTGGAGCCGAGCGCGCGCATGGGGTGCCGCACGCCGCGGAAGGCTTGCGCGAAGATGATGCCTGCGAAGAGCAGCGGCGATGTGTAGAGCGCGGTGATCAGCACGTGCGCGAGTGGCCAGGTCAGCATGGTTTCGATCGGCAGTGCGATCGCGCTGAGTAGACACGCGAGCAGTGCCGCGTAGGCAACACGCACGTCGCACAACGCAGGCCAGCGCTCCACGAGCAGGTTTGCGAGGAGGATCACGCCCATCACAGCAGCGATCACCCATGCGTTGACGGACCACGTGGTGCCGAACACGCGCGCCAATCGGCCGACGTTGTGCACTTCGACCAGCAGAAATGCTGCGCCGAGGAAGAAGAACTGGCGATCGATCGGCCAAGAGCCACCGGAGCGAAGCTCGCCGCGCACGTGAAAGCCGATGAACAATGCGCTGACGACGCCGAGCATCGCTGCGAGGATCAGCATCGGCGTGGGTACGTGGTGATCGCGTACGAATAGGTACGGCCAATCGTCGCGCGACGGTGGTGGCGCCTCGGCCGCTCCCGCCGGCAGGAAGTGGCGCGCAGAGAGCCGCTGCGCGGTGTTGCGTAGCCCGGCGTCAGCGCTGGCCAGGAAGTGTGCATTGAGCACGATGCTGGTGCGGGAGCCTCCGACCGACGTTGCATCCGCGTACAGCGCGACCGGTGCTTCGCCAGACGCGAGACGCAGATTCTCGCGCAAGCGCTCGGCCACCCAGCGTCGGGTGGAGAAGAACGATACGTAGAGCGCGCCGCGCGGGCTCAAGAGTTGCTGAAACGTACGGAAGCTCTCGACTGTGTAGATGTAGTTGTCGAGTCGCACGTTGGTGAAGCCAGACAGCGCCGTGTGCGAGTCGAGGTGGCTGAACACGATCAAGTCGAAGTGTTCGCGCGAGGTTTCTCCGTAGTGACGCGCGTCGTCGATCACCACTTGCACGCGCGGATCGGCGTACGGTGAGTCCGGGTGCAGCTTGCGCCCGAGCGCGAGGATCTCGGGATCGATCTCGACCGCGACCACGCGCTTCGCCCCTGCGTGCAGCGCGGCCGACACGTCGTTGCCGCCGCCAGCGCCGATCACCAATACGCGCTCGGCGTTTGGATGGATTGTGTGTGGGAGACGCCAACGATCCAGACCGGCCGGCACGTGTTGCGCGAACGACTCGAGCGTCATGTAACCCGTGCCATTGACAGCCACCGCCCAGTGGCTCGATCCGTACTTCACGCTTTGCAGGCGCTGGTACGGCGACCAAACCGTGCCGGGTGCATCGACCAGTGCGAGTGCCAGCAAAGGGCTGCAGACCAGCGCGGCGATGCGAACACTGCGGCCAGTAAACAGCGGCACTGAGAGCAGCAGAGCGGGCACGAACCAGAAGATCGGTCCGAGCGCGAGCCAGGAGAAGACCGAGAACGCGATGATGCCGAGCAAGCTGCCGAGCACATTCCAGGAATACGCTTGCAGACGCTGCGTTGCCGGGAAAACATCGATGTCGGAGCCGATGCGTTGCGCGAAGCCGTACATCACGACCAGACATGCCACGAACAAGCCCATTGCCCAGGTGAAGCCGGCGACCAACACACCGTCCGAGACTTCGGCGACAGTCTGCTCGCCCATCGTCAGCGTTCCGGCGTAGTTGCTCAGCGCGTCGGTTGCGGCCGAAGGGCCGAGCGCCCAGTCGAAGCGATTGGACACGTTGACCACTGCAGCCATCAGCGCCATGACCAGCACAGACAGCGACCAGCGTGGTGGTGCTGCTGCGCGCAAGAAGCCTACGCCGAAGCCGAGGAAGCAGGCGATCAGCACGAGGTTCTTGTAGTAGGCGAAGATGCGGACTTCGCTGCCCAGATAGCGGATTAGCGCGAGCTCGATGAACAACGCGAGCGCGCTGACCAACATCAGCCGATAGCGTGGGGATGGGGTCATGGTTGTCGAGCAAGATTGTCGACGGCCCTACCGCACGAAGTAAAGGAACGCGATGCCTGATGTCGAGGTGCCGCGGTCGGTGGAACGCTGCTTCGGTGTGGGAGTTGTCAGGTGTTGGGTGCGCGTTGTGACCTGCGGCGCAGCGCGCTCAGCAGAATGGCGAACGCGAGCGCGAACGCTTGGAGATAGCTGTGCTGGGCGGCGTGGATGCTGCAGCCGGAAGCGGCAGCCGGAGGGGCGTTGGTGTTGTGGGCTCCGGCGTCGGGGTTCGCTTCAGTGCGTGCGGTTCCGGCGTCAGGAGAGGGTGAGTCGGGCTCGGGCTCGGGCTCGGATACAGACACACCTGCGTCTTCGCCTTTGTCGTAGGCAGAGGGGTCGCCGAGGACGCCGTCTTTGCACTCGACCCAGCCGTTGTTGCCCTCGTCGCTCTTCTGAAAGTCGCGCGTCAGCAGTGCTGTCCCGCAGACTTTCGTAGGTTCTGAGCGCCGACCATCGAGTGCTCGCCGCCGCAACTCGATGCAGTCTGGCTCTTCGTCGAGGCCGTAGCTGCCGTCCCTCCGGACGAACTTGGTTGTGCGCAAAAGAACCTTGTCGCCGCGCCGGGCGATCAGCTCGAGGTCCCTGGGATTGCTTGCTTCGAGACCGCCTATGCACGCCATGGCGACACGCGCGCGAATGCAGTCTGGTGCGCCGCGCACGACGCTTACGGTAGTCAGCGGCGGCTGACGCAGCGGCTCATCGGCAACATCGCGGTCGCCAGTCCTGAAGCTGAGAGCGGCAATACGCTGCTCGGGCAACAGCGAGTCAGGGTACGATCCGACTACACGGATCGTGTAGCGCGTGTTGGCCGCTAATGGCTGCTCCGGAACGAGCTCTGCGAAACCGCCGAGACAACCGACGCGCGGTCCGAGATTTAGCGCAAATTTCGGCTTGCCGCCGTGCTCGTCTTCGAACGTGATGTTTGTGTGCTCGAACGCGCCTTCGATCAAGGGGGCGACGTCGACCGGGACGCCGCCCGCGCCATCCTTCGGCACGGCGTGGTAGATTGGCTCTGGCGAGCACGAGCATGCCTTGGCGCGCGCGGGCGAATACGCCGCCGCTAGCGAGAACACGATGGCGACTGCGACGAGCTGAGTATGCACCTGGGCCCCCCCGACTTCTGGTACCACGCGTAGCAAGGCGAGTGCCAGGGGTGTGCCCGCCGCCACGAGCTGCATAGGGAGCCGCCCTCAGCCGCGTGTGCCTGACTGTGCCAGCGTGGCTCGAGCATGTGCACGTCCACGATGATCACCATGGACACGCGCACCCGCCGGGAGAGGCGGCGGATGCACCGCACAGTCACTGGCATCGTCATGCTGTTGTGACTCATGAGCACCCACACGTGTCCGATGCTCACCACCGGCACCGGCATTGAACACGAGCAACGCTCGTTGAGGCGTGATCTGAGCCTCGGGCATGGCAGTGGGGGACACGCAGGTATCGCGGGTCTCGTCCTTGGCGCGCCCATCACGCAGCGGGGGGTTGCGTATGCGCAAGATGGCCCCGCTGTGCGCGAGCTCGAAGTGGTGGTGGAAGCTGGCTACAAACCCAAGCGCATCGAAGTCCGGAAAGGCGAGCGCGTTCGTGTGCTTTTTGTTCGCAAGGAGCATGGGTCATGCACGCGAGAGGTGCTGTTTCCGAAGCTCGGCATACGGCGCGAGCTACCGACCAATCAACCTGTGGTCATCGAGCTGCCCGCACTGGAGCCCGGAGAGTACGAGTTCAAGTGCGGCATGAACACGATCAAAGGTGCTGTGGTTGTGACGCCCTAAGGCCATGCGCGCAGCGCGCCAGTCATGTTCGGACTTTGGCGACGAGCGTGACTGGCAGCGAAGTGAACAGCATGGCGAGCACCATCCCGATGACACCGGACACGCCGGAGATCGCGCAGCCCAACATGCCGACGAGACCTGCCACTGCAGTCGCCGAAAGGAGAAACGCGCCGCGGTCCTCCGTCTGTGAGGCCGTGGCCATCCCCAGTGAAATGCCTGCTATCAGCCCACCGGCGATGCAGCCGAGCATGCAGACCTGCCAGCACGCTTGACCAATGCAACAGTGCCCTGAGCTCCGTAGCAGAATCGGAAGAACAAGCGGTGCTGCGCCCGCGACGAACCCAGGAACGAGCGCTCGTCCGTACGCGAGTCCGCGGGCACGGAAGCTCACCGCTACGACGACAAGCAGCACGCTCACTGCGATCGTGGCTGCCGGCCGATGCGTAAGCAGCATGGAGAGCGCCGCGATGGGTAACACCGGCCACGCGGCACGCAGGCCGAGCTCCAGCCGACTGCGCTCATACGCATCTTTGCAGCGAGTACGCAGATCAGTCGTTTCCATGACGTGCGCTCCATGCTGCTCGAAAGCGCGCGAGGGCGCGCTCGAGCCGTTTTCGAAAAGTGGCTTGTGGCAGGTCCGGTCGTTCGCCCCTTGCACTGGCTTCCAGTGTCTCGACATCGGTCGCTCGCAATGCACCAAGCACCTCGCGGGCAGCCGCTTCGAGGTCGCGGGCAATCACAGCTGCTTCCGGAGAACCGGCTGTCTCATCGAGACGTGATCCCCCCGGCGAGTCATCCTCACGGCGGCGTCTTTGGCGCTGCAGCAAAGTCCGACACTCGTACGCAGTCATCGCGAGCACCCAGGTGGTCACGCTGCGACCTGGCTCATATTGGGATGCACGCGCAAAGACCTTTGTCATCGCTTCCTGTGCGGCGTCTTCCGCCTCAGGTGCTCCCCGCATCATGCGCGTGCTGAGCCGCTGAACAAGCGGACACAACGCGTCATAGAGTGGGTCGAACGCGGAGCGATCCCCTGCTGCGAGCCGCAGCACGAGTGCCTCCAGATCAACGTCTGTATCGCTCCGCTTCACCCTCGAGGTGCTCCGCTCTTTAGCCGTGCGGACAATCCTCACATGGACAGTCTGCACCACACGGGCAGACAGGGCCGCACGGGCATGCGGCTGCAGCCAGTGCTATGCCAGGCAGCAGGACCGCGCCCAGCACCACAGCGTAACGAATCAGCTTTTTCATGGGTCTCCTTGGCGTCGCAAGCGAGCGACCTTCGTATAGGCAGCTGGCAGCGTGACCGTGACAGCCATGGTCGAGAGTTATCGGGCGCTCAGGTTGAGCTTCGAGCAACTGCCTGACTCGAAGCACTGCCGAGCAGCAGGCCGAAGATAGCCCCTGTTCACGATTCACCATCCAGACCGGACGGGACATCTCTATCGGGCGAACTAGGCGACATCTCTATTTGGTTCTGACGCAGCTGAGGGCGGCGAGCACACAATGCCAGACGGGATGAAGATGAAAAGCCATCATCATGGTGACGGCAACGATGGCGAAGACGAGCACAGCTAAGGCAGGTGTGATGCAGAGTCGCCCTGGAGCCATCCGCGCCTAGCGTTCCTTGGCGCTCTCGCGCACAACATCGCGCGGCGCTTTGTCTTTGCGGATTCCGAGCAGCGATGGGTGCCGGAGGTGGTTGTCGCTCGTCCATTCTACGAACTGGACTTCGACGACGATCTTCGGCTTCACCCAGCGCGTGCTGGCTGCCTTCAGGCCTTTGGGCTTGGGGTCGAACGCGCACTCCTTCTGCTCGATCGCATCGAGCTGCGTGCGCAGCTTCGTCAGATAGTCTCGGGTAAAGCCTTTGCCAGTGCCCACTTTGCCCGCGTACTTCAATGCGCCGTCTTCGTAATAGCCGACTAGGAGCGCGCCGACGCCAGCGCGCGCGCCTTCAGGCTCGGTGAAACCACCGATCACGAGCTCTTGGCGTTTGACGCACTTCACCTTGACCCAGGAGATGTTGCGGCCGGCGCGATACGGCGCGGCGGGGTTCTTGACGATGATGCCCTCCGCGCCGAGCTTGCAGGCTTCGCTGAAGACGCGCGCCGTATTGCCGACTACGTGATCCACGTATTTGATCACGTCGCTCGTCTCAGACTTCTCGATCAGCTTGCGAAGCTTTTCTTTGCGTTCGGAGAGCGGCAACGCGGCAACATCCTCACCGTCAAGGTGCAGAAGATCGAACACGAAATAGACCAGCTTCGCGCCGACAGAGCCTGCGTTCTGTATCGCCTGGAAGCTTGTGATGCCGTTCGGCATAACTGCCGCTACCTCGCCATCGAGCAGTGCGGTTTCCGCAGGGAGTTGGCGCACGGCTGCAGCGACGGTAGGAAACTGCTCGGTCCAGTCGTTGTTTCGGCGGCTCTCTAGATTGACTTTTCCCCGCTTGAGAAGCCCACCAATTCTGTATCCATCGAGCTTCAACTCCGCATAGAGGCTTGCAGCCTCTGGCGGCGAGTCCACCAACGTTGCGAGTTGTGGCTTGTAGGTTGGCAGTGTGGCCAAGTGGCATCGCTCCTGCAGCTGCGCTCGCAGGCTAACACGCAGGGCGCGTGCACGCGACAAGCCTCATTATTGCTGTCGGAGAGCGAGCCGCGCCTCGGCAGTTTGTGCTCTGTGCAGCAATGCAAGATTCTCCGTCGCCAGCGATTGCTGTTCCCTTCGCAAACGCACAAGCCCGTCGATGCGTGTACTGAGGTCTCGCGTAGGCGTCGGCAAGTCAGTCGAGCTGGCGGACGCGTACAACCTAGCCACATGAGGCAGGTGATTCAACGCTTGTGCGCAGATGATTCAGATGTATCTTCGTCGGGTGAGCTCGGTCGCGGATACAGTTCGGTGGCTTCTTTTGATCCACCAGTTGCCAAAAGATCCTGCGTACATACGCGTGAAGACCGGGCGACGGCTCGCGCGTATCGGTGCGATTGCGCTCAAGAATTCAGTCTACGTTCTCCCTAAGAACGATGCCACGACCGAGGACTTCGAGTGGATACGCCAGGAGATTGTGCAGGCGGGTGGCGATGCGACGGTCGTTGAAGCGCAGCTTGTTGCAGGCGTGACTGACACGGAGATCGAAGGAAAGTTCCGCGAAGCCAAAGACGCAGATTATGCGGAGCTAGGGCGCGAGCTCCGCGCTTTGCGAACTGAAGCCGTCGGCCGACGCAAGCGCCCGCTTTCCGAGGATGAGCGAGCTCGCCTGCAAAGCGAGATTGTAAAGCTCGAGAGTAAGCTCAAGGATGTTCGTACGACCGATTTCTTCGGCGCGAGCGGCTGCCAGGCTGTCGAAGGTATGCTGCACGAGCTGCGAGCCAAGGCAGCGCCGCCAGAGGCCGCGCCGAAGCCGCAGCTAGCGGAGTCTCCGCCGCGCGGACGGACGTGGGTCACGCGCGCCGGTGTGCACGTCGATCGCATAGCGAGTGCTTGGCTGATCCGGCGCTTCATCGATCCGGAAGCGAAGTTCAAGTTTGTGCTGCCCAAGGGTTACGTCCCTGCGCCGGGCGAGCTGCGCTTCGACATGTTCGAGGCCGAGTATTCGCACGAGGGGGATCACTGCACTTTCGAGACACTGTGCTCGCGGTTCGAGCTCGAAGTCCCTGGGCTGCGTCCGATCGCCGAGCTCGTGCACGACATCGACATCAAGGACGCCAAGTTTGGTCGCGACGAAGTCGCTGGGCTCGTGGCCATGATCGCAGGACTCGCTTTGCTGCACCGCGACGATGAGGTTCGTCTCGCGCGCGGTGCGCAGCTGTTTGAAGAGCTGCTTACTTACTTCGCACGAAAACGTAGTTGAGGAGGGAACCTGATGAAACACCCTTTCGAAATAAGCCGTCGAGACGCGATGGGCTCGATCGCGGTTGCAGGTACCGCGTGGCTTGTGGGCTGTACCAGCGCGGGCGCTACGCGACCCGCATACGCAGGAGAGACAAATGACCACCAGTCCAGCTGCATTGCCAGGAAATCACACACCGCTTCCGCTGCCCTTTACAGCTGGGTCCCTGAACGGATTGTCCGAACGCCTGATCACATCGCACCATGAGAACAACTACGGTGGCGCCGTGAAGAACCTCAACCGCGTGGAGCAGGAGCTGACGAAGATCAACGCGGACACGCCACCGTTCGTCGTCGCGGCATTGCGTGAGCGCGAGCTGACCTTCCGCAACTCGAAGTCGCTGCACGAAGCCTACTTCGGAAATCTCGGAGGCAACGGCAAGCGCTCAGGCGCCATCGAAAACGCACTGTCCGAGAGCTACGGCAGCGTCGCAACATGGGAGCAGCACTTCCGTGGGACCGCGCTCGGGCTCGGCGGCGGCAGTGGTTGGGCGATCTTAGCGTTGGAGCTCGACACGGGTGCATTGCGGACGATCGCTTCCGGCAATCACACGCAGACGCTGTCGCTGGGTGTGCCGCTGCTCGTCTTGGACATGTACGAGCACAGCTACCATATCGACTTCGGCGCCGCCGCTGCGCGCTACGTCGATGCCTTCTTCGCGAACATCCACTGGGATGTGGTCAATCAACGTATCGACTCTGCGCGACGCGCACGCGCGGCCCTCCGCGGAGCCGCCTGATGAGCACGGCAGCTCCCTTGTCGCAGCTGTCAGCGGCTGGTGACCCAGACGATCCAGCTACAACAGCGCCAGCGACCGTTCCCAGCACACTGCGTGATCTCACTTTGTATTTCCTGAAGCTCGGTGCTTTGGGATTTGGTGGACCAGTCGCGCTCGCGGGCTACATGCAGAAGGATCTGGTTGAAGAGCGGCGCTGGTTCACCAAGGAAGATTACGTCGAGGGGCTTGCACTCGCGCAGCTTGCGCCTGGGCCGCTGGCAGCACAGTTGGCGATCTACCTTGGCTGGGTTCGTGGTGGCGTGCGCGGTGCGACCTTGATTGGCTTTGCATTCGTGTTGCCTTCGTTCCTGATGGTGCTCGGTCTTGCCGCGCTCTACATCGAGCTCGGCGGCATCAGCTGGATGCGCGGCGCGTTCTACGGCATCGGTGCAGCCGTCATCGCGATCATGGGTCGCAGTGCCTATAAGCTCGGGAAGATGACGCTATCGTCGAACAAGCTGCTCTGGCTGTTCTTCGCTGTCAGCGCCGTCGTCACGGCTTGGACTGAGTCGGAGATAGCTTGGATCTTCTTGGCCAGCGGTGTGATCGCTGTAGCCGTCATCGCACCGCAAAAGTTTGGCGGAGGTGGTGCAGCTGCGCTCTGTCTCGCACCGCTGCCGCTCTGGTCGATCACCGGGCTTGCTGGCGCTGCAACTGGTGCGACGCTCGGCACGATCGCTTGGTACTTTGCCGAGGCTGGTGCCTTCGTATTCGGAAGCGGCCTCGCGATCGTGCCGTTCTTGCACGGTGGTGTCGTCACGCGCTTCCACTGGCTATCGGACCAACAGTTTCTCGATGCGGTCGCTGTCGCAATGATCACGCCGGGACCGGTGGTGATCACCGTTGGTTTCATCGGGTACCTCGTCGCAGGTCCCGTCGGCGCGACGGTTGCAGCCCTCGCGACCTTCGGACCTTGTTATCTGTTCACCGTGTTGCCGGCGCCGTATTTCCGCCGTTTCGCGAAGAACCAGAGCATCAAAGCCTTCGTGGACGGTGTTTCTGCTGCGGCGACGGGTGCAATTGCAGGCGCGACGATCGTGCTCGGCAAGCGTGCGATCTACGACATTCCGACGGTCGCGATCTTTCTGGTCGCACTCGCGCTGCTCATTCGGTTCAAGAAGCTCCAGGAACCGCTGTTGATCATCCCGGCTGGAATCGTCGGCGTGATTCTCTCCAAGGTGCTGCACTGAGCTCCCCGCCCAGCGAGCGTGCATGCGGGCTCGCTGGCACTCTTGAATGCAGGTGAAAGCCAATGGTCGATAGCTCGGCTAGTGTCGCAATTCTCTTCCCTGGCGACTACGCAGCTAGAAGCGACGGCGGATCTGGCGCAGGGAGATTCAGCGCGTTGTTCCAAGCGCTTGCTGCGGTCGGGCTCGCCGCCGAGCCGGCCGTGTACAACAACGGCGTTGTGGATGAGGTCGAGGCGCAGCTCAGCTCAGCTCAGCCGTGTTCGCGTCGTGCTCGTATGGCGCAACCCGATCGAACGCGGCCGCACGCGTAAGGTCTTGGACGACATGTTGCGCCGGGTCGCCGCTCGTGGCGTCATCGTCAGCACGCACCGGATACCATTCTTCGCATGGGGACGAAGGATATGCTGGTGGAGGTGCGCGACTTGCCTTTTGGCAGCGACTGCAATCGCGTGAACTCGCTCTCGCAACTCGAAGCCGAGCTGCCCGCGCGCTTGGCGCACGGACCGCGCGTGCTCAAGCAGCATCGCGGTCATAGCGGCCTCGGCGTGTGGCGTATCGAACAGCTCGGCGCAGAAAGAACGCCTGAAACGCAAGCTGGAACGCGCGGCACAAGGACGCTGCGGCCTGTGGTTGGAAAGCCGACTCCAAAGTGCTCTTCGACAACTCATGGTGTCCCACTGACACCACGTCGCCGTCCGAACTTGCACGCGTTCTGCCAGCTATTCTCGACCGGCTGGCAGAACGCTAACTGTCCGGAGCTCGCCACACGTGGCACTCCGACGTGTCTCCATCCCACTGCTAACCTCGACGGAGAGGAGAGTGAGCTCCATCCACGAGAGCAAATGTCCTGTCTGCTCGTTGAGCGAGGACAGAAAGTACGCTCCTGGTAACCAACCTACTTCAGCTCCGTAAACACAACGTCGGACGCTGGCGCGGAATCAACCAGGGTGGCGAGTTGTGGCTTGTAGGTTGGCAATGAGACCAATGTCTAGGATGCTCCCTGCGGCTACGCTGAACTGTACCACGAGCGCTGACGCGCGATCGATCTAGAACCTAGCACGAAGTGTTCTTCGAACGCCCCGCGGCTCCTGGTGTTCTCATCCAAAATCGCGTGGGAGTTTCAGATCCAGTTCGGGTGGGAATGATTCCTTTTGCCACTGACGTGTTGTCCAGTCAAAAGGGCAACGTTCGTGCAGCGTGTTTGTGTCTGCGTCCTGTATTCCCATCATGTTCACCAAAGGGAACCCAAGGTGCGTGAGCATCAACTCGGAAAAGAAGTGCGTCGTGGGCCATAATACGGCTGATGCCCATCTGTGCGCAGCCTCGCAGCCGGTTTTGTCAGGACTGCTCCTGCCTTCGCGGCCCTCCATTTGTTCAAATATATAATGTCGCCACTGACTGTCTCTCAGCATGGAACGATATAACTTTATTAAGTCAGGCTTCGCGCTTGTTCTATCCAGTCTGCCCCAGTTGGCACAGTACTCGACGTTGTCGAGGATAACGACTGATCGAACCGCATTCTTGCGAATGTCATTCAGAACTTCTGCTCGTGCGATTCCATCACTGACGATAAAGTCCCACTTTGCTTGCGTGATGAGCTGAGGCACTTCTTCGTACTTACTAGCCTTGATTATAGTTAGATGATGCTCTTCCAGTAGTTGGACGCTAAACTTGCCTGGAGAGACAACGGCGACCTTGTACCCGCTGCTCTTTGCCGTTCCGCGAATGAATTCGATATAGTTTTCGTCGCTCTCAACGGTCACAACGTTGGAGCCCTTCGAAAGGAGATACAGCGTGGAGTTGCCTCCGCCAAACTCTAACGTACGCAAAGGCGCGTTGAGGGCGCCGGGCAGCCACTTGAAAATGTTGTTTAGAAATGTAGAGCAATCATCGCTCCACCAAGGAAGGATTCGGATTGTTATTCGAGATTGGTTCTTTGCATCCATATCGTTTGTCATGACATGTAACCTGAACGCGCGTGGGAAATGATCGCTTCAATTTTTTTGGAATGGATGTTGGCCTTCGTGATCCAGAAGGCAGTCCTACTTGCATTCTGCGCGAGAACAGGGAGTCCTGCGGTTCGTCGACCAGCGGAGCGAGCTGCGGTTTGTAAGTAGGCAAAGTGGCCAAGTGGCGTCGCTCCTACGTTCCGTGCTCGCAGGCTACCACGGAGGCGTCGGGCTTTCGCGAGTGATTGCCCTCTGCAACGCGCTGGCGATGGCGGTGTAAGTCCCTTCGAGGTTGCTGCGCACAGGGCGAGTGCTGCAACGTAGCGGCACCGTGATAGTCGGGACTGCGCCGAACGAAGGGGGATGGCTATGCTTCGCACTGCATTGATTTGCGTCTGCCTGTTAGGCCTCACAGGTTGTGAGGCGTTCTCGCAGCTTGCTTGGTGGTATGTCGAGCATGGCCACTCGTCAGAACCGGGCAATCCTTCGGTAACGCCAAGCGCAGAGCAGCTGCCCAGCAAGCACATGCTGCTCGACGATGGTCGTCTGCTCGAGGCGACGTGGGCTGGTCTGCAGGTCGTCGATGTGCGTGACCGACCCGGGATCCACGCGCTTCCATCGCTATGATCTCCGCGACGGTATGCTCGTCGAGGGCGCCCTGTTCGAGCTCGAAGGGGCCGTGAGTGTTTACTATGTCAGCCCCACTTCGTTTGTAGCTGCCCTGTCGAGCGTAGAGGACGGGACGACGCGCATCGCCGCCGTCGACGTTACAGGCTCGGCAGTGTACAGCGCTCCATTCGCCAGTGACGCATACGTCTTGAAGCTCGACGTCGCTGCCCAGCGCGTGCGCGTGTTGTCCAGCTCAGACATCGAGGGCACCTTAGTCCGCAGCTACGATCTGCTGCAGCTAGACGCTGGGCCGAGCGGCGCATGTATTCTCGACAACGCCAGCACCTACGTCCAGTTCTACGACTTGAGCGACCCTGCCCGCCCGCGCAGGGCAGGTCGTTTGATGAGCGACGAGCTCGGCGTAAACTGGCGCGGGACGCTGGAGAACCCGGACCCGTACCTGAGGCCTGTCGCCGTCGGTCCTGGCTTACCCCGCAGCCCACTTGAGGTGAGCGCGCCTCGCTTGGTCTTTGCCCCGCTCGCGGCGTTCTCCTCCTCAACGTAGGCACCACTACGCTTCGTCGTCGGGCCTTGCGAGCGGGGCAAATCCACGGCGCGATCCACACTCACCTCAAGCGGGCTGCG